>Ga0307476_10001469_pt1 | contig 14361 bp, 11 predicted proteins | sample atmos_gasesECM2C_2_FD_203314 | JGI IMG/M metagenome (GOLD analysis project Ga0307476, IMG submission 203314) | Hardwood forest soil microbial communities from Morgan-Monroe State Forest, Indiana, United States - atmos_gasesECM2C_05 | ecosystem: Environmental > Terrestrial > Soil > Temperate... | reverse complement strand
TTACCCCCTTTTTAAAATATAATTTAGTAAGAGATTAGTTGAGTGGTTTAATAGCATATTTACACTATGCAGACAGAGTTTCGATTACTCTATCTCTTATTTATTATTATTATATTATTTTAATAATAATGTCTTTATAATTAATAAATTTTATGTTTAACAAATATATTCTTAATTTATATTATTTAACATATTTTTATTTATATTTAAATTGATAGATTTCACATATATTTTGTTTATTTATAATTTAATCTAAACATTTATTAATTTGCGAGTGTGCCGAAATTTGGTAGCCGGGTAAATCTTAGGAATTTATGATTTTTATAATCGTAAGAGTTCAAGTCTCTTTACTCGTATATAACAAATATTTTTAAATATAACCTAAATAAATTATATATAAAATTTATTTAAATTAAATTAGTTAAGAAGATATTAAAAAAATAAAAATATCTTAATTAATTTATTTAAGATTGAGTTTTAATTAGTTGAATATTATATCTTTTTATATTATTTCTTAAAATAAAAATCTAAAGTTTGATACAAATTAAAAATCTGTAACATCTTTAGCTGAATTGGAAAAGCGTTTGCCTTCGAAGCAATTGTATATTGGTTCAAATCCAATAAGATGTAATAAAAACAATTAAAACCAAATTTGTTAAATATATTTTAATTTAATTAATTATGATTGACATAAAAATAATAAATAAAAAAAAAAATAAAGTAATGATGTTTATTAGTATCATGATTCTTATAGTGGCAATAGCCCTACCTTCAATAAATATTTCACCAAATTTATATTTAAGAATATCTTCTTTATTATTACTTTATACTGGAGCATTAACTTTTAATGCTTTTTATATTCAGTCAATTGGATCAGGTATAGGTATATATAGTGGTTTATTTCAAATTACTTTATTCACACAATTATTTGATATAGTTATAGTATTAACAGGTTCTGTAATATTATTAGCTTGACCTTTAATAAATCATAAATTTATAGATAATAATTTAAATTTAAATGAAGAAAGTTATAAAATATTATCAATTAATAATTATAGAATAAAATATTCAATTATAGTATTAATATCAACTTTAGGTTCTTTATTATTAATCTCTTCTTCAAATTTAATTACTTTATATTTAAGTTTAGAATTACAATCTTTCGGAGTATATATTTTAGCATCTTTATATAGACATTCAGAATTAGCAATATCTGCAGGATTAAAATATTTTTTATTAGGTAGTTTAGCTTCTTGTATAATATTATTAGGTTGTGGTTTAATATATTCTTTCACAGGATTAACTAATTTAGATTCTATATATAGTATGATTTCAGTAATTGATAATAATAATATATTATTAGGTTTTAGTTTAGGTTTAATATTAATTTTTATAGGATTATTATTTAAAATAGCCTCGGCACCTTTACATAATTGAGCTCCTGATGTATATGCAGATAGTGCTACAATTATAACTACATGATTAACTATTATGCCTAAAATATCTATTTTTTTTATTTTATTTGAAATACAAACTCATATTAATTTAATAGAAAATATTAATATAATATTAGAATTAAATCCTTTAAATAATATAATAAATAATAATACTTTAAGTTTTAATAATAGTTATTTATGAAGTAAAAATTTATTATTAATAAGTTCTTTATTATCATTATTAATAGGAACAATATTAGGTTTAGCTCAAACTAAAATAAAAAGATTATTAGCTTATAGTACTATTTCACATGTAGGATTTATTTTATTAGCTTTAGCTATTAATTCTGAACAATCTATAGAAGCTTTAATATTTTATATAATACAATATACTATTACAAATTTAAATACTTTTTTAATAATAATATTATTTGGATATATAATTAAAAATTCATTTAGAGATTTAATAAAAAGTATTATGGTAGAAGATGAAACAGGAACAGAAAATGATATTAATTTTATTTCTGAATTAAAAGGTCAATTTTTCTTAAATCCCGTATTATCAATAACTTTAACCATTTGTTTATTTAGTATGGCTGGAATACCTCCTTTAATAGGATTCTTTTCTAAACAGTTTGTATTATATTCAGCAATTCAAAATGGATATTATTTTATGTCTATTATAGCTATTATTGTAAGTATTATAAGTGCTTCTTATTATTTAAAAATAATAAAAATATTATTTACAGAAGAAGAAAATACATCCGAATATAGTGATAAAGAATTATTAATAATTAATAATTTAAATTCTAATTCCGAAATAGAAATAAGTAGTACTAACAGTTTTATAATATCTACTTTAACATTATCTATTTTATTATTTGTTCTTAAACCATCAATTTTATTAAATAGTACAACAATACTTTCTTTATCTTTATTTAATTTTTAATGAATAATTTATTAATGTTATTTATTCTGGTGCCTATCTTAGCTTTAGTTTTATTATTTTTAAATTTTCTATTTTCAGCTCATAGACCAGATGAATCTAAAATATCTGCTTATGAATGTGGATATTCAGCTATTAGAAAACAAAATAGAACTGATTTTCAAATTCAATTTTATATAGTTGCTATGTTATTTTTAATCTTTGATTTAGAAATATTATTATTATTCCCTATAGCTGTAACTTTATATAAAGTAAGTACTTTTGGTTTTAGTATAGCTTTAATTTTCTTTATAGTATTAACAATAGGATTTATATTAGAAATTGGTTCTGGAGCTATATCTATAGCTAAAACTACACAAACTAAAGTTAATAAATAATTTTTATTTTTAACTAATAAAATATTAATTAATCTATCTTTATTTAGTAATAAATTTACCCCCTTATTTATATAATACATCTATATATTTTTTTATATAATATATACTTTACAATATAATATTCATAAAGTAAAATATTTTATTTTATTTTTAATAATTGCAAAGTATTAACAATATTTTTATAAGATATTGTTTTAATTTTAATAATAATATTTTCATTAGGATTAAAACAATAAATATAAGAAGCAAATAAATGAAATACTTTAATAAATCTTAACAATTAAAATAAAATTTGAAATACCAAATACAGATTAAGGAGAGGCAAATAGAAAATGTTAAATTATTTAAAATAAATTATTAATAATTAATAATTTATTAATAAAAACACAAAACAAAAATAACTTAATTAATCCTCTTAAATTAATTAAGAACATTAAAATTTTCATAAAACACTTTAATTACAAAATAAAAAATTTTTTATAAAAATGTATAATTAAGCGTAAGCCACAATGGTTAAATTAATAAACCTTATGTCTATCATATTAATGTGTTTTTATTTTCTAAATAAAATCAGATTAATATGTTTTTTAATTTTTAGATTAATTAATTAATCAATTTAAGTTTTAATTTAAAAAGCATTATAAGTATTTTTATAAATAAAATATTCATATAAATTTAATATATATTTAAAAGAATATATAAATTAAAGGGGGGAATCTGATAATTGGTAATCAGTTGTATTTGCATTACAAATATGATAGTTCGAGTCTATCTTTCTCCAGAAATATTATTAAAAATAATAATTATAAGCCTCGATTGCTTAGTGGTCAAAGCGCTATTCTGAAGATATAGAAATGTGAGTTCAATTCTCTCTCGAGGCAAATTATATATTAATTAAATAATTTATTATGTATAAGCCGAAATAGTTTAATTGGTAAAACGAATTCCTTGTAAGACTTTGATATTGGTTCGATTCCAGTTTTTGGCAAAATTAAATTTAATAAAAAATAGTTATAAACAAAATTAATATGAGTTGTAGTTTAATTTGGAAAAACATCATTTTTTGGTAATGAATAATCTCAGTTCGAATCTGATCAACTCAGTAAATTATTTTTATTTAATATTTATAAGGAAGCAGAACTTGAGTGGTTGAGTGTCTCCCTTTTAAGGAGAAAGTCCTGGTTCAAGTCCAGGTGCTTTCAGTTCTAAATATAAATTTTATATACATAAATATTTAGAATTCATAATTAAAATTTATATTGTTTAAGAAAGATAAATATTTTTATTTTGTTTGTTTTTAATATTAAGGGCAGGTGATCCGATTGGTAATGGTGATTCTCTGTAAAAGAATTGGTTAACGCCATAAAAGGTTCGATTCCTTTACTGCTCAATAATAAAAATAAAATGGTAGATGACAAATTGGTCAGTCGCTCCTTTTGGGTAGGAGATATAGAGCATGTTCGAATCGTGCCTATCATATTCAGGTGTTATGGCAGAGAGGTTATTGCGGAGTACTGTTAATACTTTTTTCATAGGTTCGATTCCTATTAACACCTTTAGTTTTTTAATTATTTTATCAGACTACCTTACATCTTATTATAATTAGATTTTTTAATTAATTATTTAATAATAAAGAAAGTAAAACAAAAAATTTTTTTTGTTTTGTTGTTTTGTTTGTTTAAAAATAATATAATATTAATTAAAAAATATATATATATAAAAGAGTAATAAAATAGCGAACATGTTGAAATTGGTAAACAATCTCTTTTTAAGCAGGAGTGGAAGTAATTCCTTAAGAGTTCAAGTCTCTTTGTTCGTATGTATTTATAACAATAGTGTATAATCTAAATAATAGATTATTTTTAGACAGTTTAGTGTAACGGTTAGCACTCTAATCTCATTAGTTAGTAGAAGGGTTCGATTCCCATTCTGTCTTTGTTAATAATTATTTGTTTAAAATTTAACTTAATTTTTGTTTTGGTTTTTTGTTTTTATTTAAATTAATAAAATTAGAATTTAATTTTTGTTTTGTTGTTTTGTTTTTAACAGTTTATTTGATAGTTTATTAAGATAATAAATTGTCTATTAAAAATAAAGTTTAAGTAAAATATTAAAATTGAGTATAAATCAAATTTAGAAAACATTTTTTGTTTTTAATTATAATAGCATGTATTACTTTTGGATAATATTAATTTATTTAAAGATTTAAATTTTATTAATTTTATGTGTTTATGAGATATTAAATAATTTAATATCTTCATTAAATAGATAAATCTATTATAATTAAAAATGTAAGATTTTATAATTTAATTAATACAATAAGGTCTTTTAGTATAATGGTCGTACAGCTATCCTTCAAGTAGCTAGTGTCAGTTCAATTCTGATAGAGACTAAATTAGTTTATATTCATTACAAAAATTTTATATTTATCAATTTAACATAAATAAACAAACTTTTAAATTTAAAAGTATATAGATCTAAAAACAAAAAACAAAACAAAAATAAAAAAAAATTTTATAACTTATATTATAATAATGTACAAAGAAATATACTTATATTATAATAATGTAAAAAGAAATATATTTAGATTATTATAATAAATTTTAATAATTGTTAATCGTTATTAAACTTAAATAATCCTTTAGTACTAATTTTAGATACAAAAAAGAAATTTTAATGTTTAAAAATTTAACTTTAATTATAAATTCTCCATTAGAACAATTTGAAGTAAGTAGTTTAATAAGTGTAATAGCACCTATATTTGGTTATATAAATATAACTTTAAGTAATTTAGGTTTATATTCTATATTAATTTTCTTTATAATATTAAGTTTACATATAATAAGTAATAATGAAAATAAAATTTTACCATCAAAATGAAGTATAGCAATAGAAAGTATATTTACAACCATTAATACAATGGTAAGAGAACAATTAGGTAAAGAAATTTATTTACCTTTTATTTATTCATTATTTTTCTTTATATTAATAAGTAATTTAATAGGTAATATACCTTATTCATATACAATTACAACCTCTGTAATAGTAACTATTGGATTATCCTTTACTATATTAACAGGTGTAACTATACTTGGATTATATATTCATAAATTACAATTTTTCTCATATTTTGTTCCATCTGGAACTCCTTTAGCATTAGTTCCATTATTAGTTTTAATTGAAACTGTATCTTATTTAGCTAGAGCTTTATCATTAGGTATAAGATTATTTGCTAATATGGTAGCTGGACATTCTTTATTAAAAATATTATCTACTTTCTTATATCAAATGTTTAATAGTAGTTTTATAATAGCTATATTTACTTTAATTCCTTTTGCATTCTTCTTAGCATTATGTGGATTAGAAGTAGCTGTATCTATAATTCAAGCTTATGTATTTGTATTATTAGTAATATCTTATATTAAAGATGCTATATATTTACACTAATTATAAATTAATTATTAAATTAAATCATTTATAAAATAATTATAAATTAATTATTAAATTAAATCACTTATTAATTAATAATAGGGGTAATTAATTTTTGTTTTGGTTTTTGTTTTTATTTTTAGAAACTAAGTATTATATTTTATAAAATTTATTAAAAGTAATAATGAAAATAACTATTAATCAATAAAATCATAATTATTACTAAGTATTAAATTATCTATTATTAAATATATATTAGATAATTTAATAATAAATGAATATTAAAAAAGTATATTACATAATTCAAAGATTTTACCCCCTATTAATTATAAATTAATTATTAAACTTAAATAAATGGAATAGTTTACATTGGAAAGTTAAAACGATTGCTAATCGTTCGGGTAACCCCTTAGGTGTTCGAATCACCTCTATTCTGTCAAATTAATCACGATTAATTTTGTTTTATTGTTTTTGATACTTTTTAATTTTTATAAAGATCAAAAACAGAGGAGTAAATAGGCAAAATATTGTACATATTATATGGATTGACGACTTTATTCAACTAATGCTAAAGAAATTGGAACCCTTTACTTAATATTTGCAATATTTGCAGGGATGATAGCCACAGGATTTTCAGTGTTAATTAGATTAGAGTTATCTTCTCCAGGTGTACAATTTTTACAAGGAGATCACCAATTATTTAATGTAATAATAACTGCTCATGGATTATTAATGTTATTTTTTATGGTTATGCCTGCATTAATTGGAGGTTTTGGTAATTATTTTTTACCTATTCATATAGGAGCTCCAGATATGGCAAACAAAAAGGAGGTCCTTGAGTTTAATAGAAAATATTATAGTGATAATTATAAAGATAATAAATTTAAAGAATATTTAGCTGGTCTATTTGAAGGTGATGGACACATTTGAATTCAAAAAGAAAATCAAAAAAAGAAACATAATCCAAGATTTTGTATAACATTTAGTCTTAAAAATGAACCATTAGCTAAAAAATTATTAGAATTAATAGGGTCAGGATTTATAAGATATAAAATACAAGATAATGCTTGTGTATTAATTGTTTCTCCTGTAATAGGTTTAAAAAAATTAGTTCATTTAATAAATGGCGAATTAAGAACTCCAAAAATACATCAACTTCATAAATTAATAGATTGATTAAATAAAAATCATAATACAAATTTTACTAAATTACCATTGAAAGATAGTTCATTATTTGAAGATGGATGATTAAGTGGATTTATAGATTCAGATGGTAGTTTTTCTGTTCAACATACTAAATTAGAAAACAATGCAAAAAAAAGAAAAATATCTTGCAGATTAAGAATTGAACAAAGAATGTTAGATCCAATAACTAATGAAAGTTATTTTAAAGTTTTAACAGATATATCAAATTTCCTTAATTGTTCATTATTAATTAGAAAACAAAAATCAACTGGTAATGAATATTATACTTTAACAGCTTCAAGTAAATTATCTTTAGAAATAATAATAAATTATTTAGAAAAATATCCATTATTTTCAAGTAAACATTTAGATTATAATGATTGAAAAAAAATAGTATTATTAATATTTGAAGATAAACATTATACAGAAGAAGGTATAAATAAAACAGATTCTGTAAAAAATAGTATGAATAGACAAAGAATTAAATTTACTTGAAATCATTTAAATATATTATCTTTTTAAAATTACATTATATTAAACTCTAAACTGGAAATGCCGTTAAGAAGTGTAAACTTTTTAATTATTACTTCGCTATATGCATGGAATCTCTCGATTTTGGAATTAATTTTCCAGTTAACAGATACATAGACACCTAATTGAAGTTTAAAACTTATAAAGTTGTATTTTCAACTGAATTAGTCGTAAAACTTATGTATACATGGGAAGAATATGCAGGAAACCAAAAAATAACAATTATTAATAACTTTTTAAGTAATAAGAAAAACAAGACAGTAAATATTTATCCCCTTTTTTATTATTCTATTTTTTAAAATAAAAGAGAGAATTAATATAGTTTTATGAATTCTCTTAGTTTAACGATAGAACGACATTATTGTCATATGTTAATTTTGGTTTAATTCCAAAAGAGAATATTGTGGAAGAGAGATTAAAATTTTTATTAATTTATAGACTTTATTAAAAAACAAAAATATTTACCCCTTTCAAGTTAAATTCTTTTAAGTTATAAATAATTTTTATTTTAAGTAGGATCCTCAGAGACTACACGCGAGGCTCATATTAAAATATGATGAAGACATAGTCCGTTTAGGTAGGAAACTACTTAAGATCAAGATTTCCACGATTAAATAATATAAGTTTTTGATTATTACCTCCTTCATTAATCTTATTATTACTTAGTGCATTAGTAGAAAATGGAGCAGGAACTGGATGAACAATTTATCCGCCATTATCAGGAATACAATCTCATTCTGGTGGTTCAGTTGATTTAGCTATTTTTAGTTTACATTTAACAGGTGTATCTTCATTATTAGGAGCTATTAATTTTATTACTACAGTATTAAATATGAGAACTAATGGTATGAGTTTACACAAATTATCATTATTTGTTTGAAGTATTTTTGTAACTGCTATATTATTATTATTAGCTTTACCTGTTTTAGCTGGTAAATTTATACTGCCAGCTTTAAATTCGGCTATATGCTGGAAACTGTTTTTATCTAATAAATTTAAATGAAACACAATCAGCAGGAAACTTATTAGATTTTAATCTTTTCAGGATCCTCAGAGACTACACGCCGGAATTAATTTGTTGTAATATTTTACCTTTTACTCAAGTAAATAATCAAAAATATAAAGATTTCTCTAATTTAAAAATTAGTTCTTATTCAACTGGTTTAATAGAAGGAGATGGTTCAATTATAACACCTGAAACAAAAAAATCAATTAAAGGTAAAATTAATTTTCCTTCTATTAAAATTATTTTTAATTTTAAAGATTATTCTTTAGCTTTAATTGTTAAAAAAGAAATAAAAAAATGGATCTTTATCTAGAAAAAAAGGAATAAATTTTTATGTATTAAGAATTAATAATATTAATGGATTAATGTTATTAATTTCAATTATTAATGGTAATATGAAAACTCCTAAAATTTATAGTTTATATAGTTTAATTGATTGATTAAATTTTAAATTTAAAGAAATTCATATACCTAAAATTTATTTAAATGATAGGCCTTTAGATTCTAATGCATGATTATCTGGTTTTATAGAAGCTGATAGTCATTTTTCTGTAAAATCTCCAATTACTTCTAAATATCCAAAAGTAGAATGTAATTTTGAATTAAATAAAAAACAAATTGATCTTAAAGGTAATAATATTTTATATTTTTTAGAAATTATTGCTAAAATTTTACTTTCTTCGGTTAAAGCTATTAGAGTAAATTAATTTAATTCAAGATATAGAGTTAGAACAACTAGTTTAAATGAAAATTTAATTTTAGAAAATTATTTAAATACATTCCCATTGTTTGGAAGTAAATATTTAGATTATAAAGATTGAATTAAAGTTCTAGATAAATTTAAATCAGATCAATTTAAAAATAAATTAAATATTGAAGAAATTATTTTTATTAAATCTTGTATGAATGATGTTAGAACTGTTTTTACTTGAAATCATTTAAATAAATTTTACAACTTAGATTAATAAGATATAGTCCCAACATACATGTGAATGTATGAGTATTTATCTTAAAAATAAATACCTAAATCAGAAATTAAATAAGACAAAAATAAATAATAATAATAAGAAAATAAAAATTTTTATTACATTACTTCATTTTACTCACTTTATTAATTAAAAAACAAAAATAAAAAAAAAAAATTTTTTAATTAATAAACAAGATAATTTTAAATTATTTTAAAATTATCTTATTAAGTTCTCTTAGTTTAATAAGAGAACTTTATTTTAATAAATTAATCCCTATACGTTATAATTAAATTATGAATATAAAATAAACTATAGAAATATAGTATAAATTTTAATATTTAAATAAATTATTTATTTAAATATTTAAAATAATTGAATAAGGTGAATCTTATAATACTTTAAAGATATATAATTTATAAAAATATATCAAAAAGTATATACTAATAAGCTATATATTATAAAAAATTATAATATAAAATACAAATAAACAGTAAATTAGTAAACTTAAGAGAAAAATAATAAAAAACAAAAAAAAAAAATGACATTAGTTTTTAAAGTATTAAATAATAATTTAGATAACGATTTCGTATTCTACGGTCTATTAATAGGAGTTGTAGGAACAATAGGATATTCCTTAGCAAGTAAGATTTTAAGCAAATCTTATGTAGAAAAAGGTGTACAAACTGATACTGAAAAAAATTTATCAGATAACTCAAGTCAAATTATTCAAGATAATGTGACATCAATAGATACTTTATCACCTGTATCTTCTACATTTAAAGATACATCATCATTAACTCCAACGAGCTCAGAAGTAGGAATTCAAACTATAGCTGGAGATTTAACACCAGTTAATATACCTAATCAAGATATTGTAGGAAGAGTAGTAGATATCTCTAATGCAGAATATATTGCTGCTAAAGTTGAGCAATTAAATGCTTTAGATCCCTTTATAGCTACACCTTGAACTCCTGATAGAGTTAATGCAATGATAGATACTTTAGGAATAGTAAATAATTTATTTAATTAAAACATTTAATTTAAATAAATTATTCTTTATTTGATTTTACTTCCTTTAAAGAAAACTATTTTAATAACAGAGTAATATAAAATAACTTAAAAATTTCTCATCTGTTTGTTATGTTTACGTATTCTTAATTTTTAAGTTATTTTTCTTTCTTATTAGTCTGATTAAATTTTTAAGTTATAAAACATTTTTATATTAAATAAAATTTAATGTAATTAAAATAATTAATTTATTTTTATTATAATTACGAGTTAAATGTTTATGAGACTGTTATAATGTACCCAGACAGTAATTGGATAATATCTAATAAATCAAGATTTAAAAGGGTATAACTATGTTATTAACAGATAGAAATTTTAATACTAGTTTCTATGATCCAGCTGGAGGTGGAGATCCTATATTATTCCAACATCTATTTTGATTTTTTGGACATCCAGAAGTTTATATTTTAATTATACCTGGTTTTGGTATAGTTAGTCAAGTAATTTCTACATTTTCAGGTAAACCAATTTTTGGTTATTTAGGTATGGTGTATGCTATGTTCTCAATAGGAATATTAGGATTTTTAGTATGATCTCATCATATGTTTAGTGTAGGTTTAGATGTAGATACTCTTGTGTCTAAAGTAATGGTAACATTACTTATAAGTATAGGGCTATTTGCTGGAAAATTCGATTATTTTCTTGGTCCACTCAGTTATAAAACTGTTAGGAAAAATCCAAATTGAAAACGAACAATCAGCAGGTAATTCTGATATTTCTGATAAAAATAATAATTTAATTCAAGGAAATGATCACATTTCTGATCATTTAATAAAACATAATAAACCTAGAACTGATGAAGAATTCAGTTATTATTTAGCTGGTTTAATAGAAGGTGATGGTTATTTCAGTGACCATAGATTTGAAATTAATTTTAACAAAGAAGATATCTTTTTAGCTTATTATATTAAAAAACGAATAGGCTATGGTTCAGTTTTAAATTTAAAAAATAAAAATTCTGTAAAATATGTTTTAAGACATTCTGAAGGATTAAAAAGAGTTTTAGATTTAGTCAATGGTAAATTTTTAACTTATAAAAAAATTAATCAAATATTAATTCATAAATATGACTCTAAATTTAATTTAACTATTTTACCACCAGCTAAATTTTTCTTAAATTCAAATCATTGATTAGCAGGTTTTTCTGATGCAAATTGTTCATTTATAATCACTCTAACGAATAGTAAATTTCATGTGACAGGTTTAAGTTTAAGATTAGAATTAAAAATAAAACAAAAAACAAGTGAATTATTAGAATTAATTAAAAACACTTTAGGTGGAAATATTTATTATTTAGAATCTGAACAAATATTTTATTATAATTCAACTAATTTTAAATCAGCTAAACTTATCGTTGATTACTTTGATAATTTTCATTTAAATTCTTCTAAATATATTAATTATTTAAAATGAAGAAAAGTTTATAGAATTGTTCAAAGAAAAGAACATTTAACAATTAAAGGAATTGAAAAAATCAGACAGATACAGAAGAACCTCAGAGACTAATACGCCCTACTCCAATTTATAATGGATAAAATGAAAATAAATTAAATTAAGAAAGAATTATTTAATTAAATTAGCCCCTTATTTTTATAAATAAATTAGATTAATTTTATTAAATTATTTCACAAGTTAGGGTTAATGAAGCTTTATAAGAACTTCCTAATTATTCAAGCTTCGATTCCCTTTAACTCTATTCTCAATTTAACTCAACTTAGATATTAATTATTTTATTTATTTTAATCCTTATCTATTAATCATAGTTAAAATTAAAGGATAAATTTACCTTTTTTTTAATTATGAGAATAAAAGAATAAACAATAATAAATTAATTTTGTTTTGTTTTGTTTTTTATTGTCTATATAAACCTTTATCTTAATTTTAATTTTTTCTAAAAATATAATATTTATTTTATAAGTAGGATTAAACATTTCCTAATCATTTAAATTGGATGAAGATATAGTCCAAACGTTTTTTTTGACAAGAGCTTATTTTACAGCTGCTACAATGGTAATTGCTGTTCCTACAGGTATTAAAATATTTTCTTGAATTGCTACTTTATATGGTGGTAGTTTAAGATTAACAACACCTTTAATATTTACATTAGGATTTTTAGCTTTATTTACAATAGGAGGAGTAACAGGAGTAGTTTTAGCTAATGCTTCTTTAGATTTAGCATTACATGATACTTATTATGTAGTAGCTCACTTCCATTATGTATTATCAATGGGAGCTGTATTTGCAATATTTGCAGGGTTTTATTTTTGAGCACCTAAAATTATAGGAAAATCATATAATGAATTATTAGGAAAAATTCATTTTTGAACTTTATTTGTTGGGGTTAATACAACTTTCTTTCCTCAACACTTTTTAGGTTTAGCAGGTATGCCTAGAAGAATTCCAGATTATCCTGATGCCTTTAGTGGTTGAAATCAAATTTCAAGTTTTGGATCGTTAATTTCAATTATGGCTACAGTATTATTTGGTTATATAATCTACGATATATTTGCTAATGGTAGTTCAGTTAATACTAATCCTTGAAATATACCTTCTTATTTTACATCTACAGAACAATTTAAAAATGAAACAGAAACAGCTTCAACATTAGAATGAACTTTACAAAGTCCTATTCCATTCCATGCTTTCAAAATGTTACCTGTGCAATCTTAAATTGATAATTAAATTTATATTTAATATAATTTTAATTAGCTTAAAACTTATTATTTAATATTTAAATTTTAATTTTAATTTTAATAAAAAGTTAATTTAATAATATTACCCCTTTTAATTAAAAATTTATAATAATAATAATAATATAAAATAATCAATAAAAGAAATAATAAATAAATTAAAGACTGTAGCATAATTGGTAATGCAATTCGCTCATAATGGATATTATAAGGGTTCAATTCCCTTCAGTCTTATCTATTATATTTAGGGTACTTGGTCGAGTCTGGTTTAAGGCGCTCGTTTTGAAAACGAATACTTGAATAAAGTCGTGAGTTCGAATCTCACAGTGTCCGTTTATTAAATTATAAAAACAAAAAATTTTTTGTTTTTTCTTCATGAAATAATAATATATTAAAAAGAAGAAAATAAAATTTAACTTCAATAAATATATTATAATTTTTGTTTAAATAAACTAATTTTTCCTTTATTAATTATTAATTTATTTTTTTTTTTAATTTTTTTAATAAATAACAAAAAAAACAAAAAATTTAAATGAATACAAATAAATTAAATATTGTATTTAATAATTTAATAGACATTCTAGTAATTCTTTTTGGAAAGAATTCAATTAAAATGCTTAGTTTATTATTATTACTACCTATAATAGGTAGTTTATTATTATTAACAATACCAGAAAATTCCATAGAAAATAAAATAAGAATGAAAAGAATAACTTTAATAACTA
>Ga0307476_10001468_pt1 | contig 14368 bp, 10 predicted proteins | sample atmos_gasesECM2C_2_FD_203314 | JGI IMG/M metagenome (GOLD analysis project Ga0307476, IMG submission 203314) | Hardwood forest soil microbial communities from Morgan-Monroe State Forest, Indiana, United States - atmos_gasesECM2C_05 | ecosystem: Environmental > Terrestrial > Soil > Temperate... | reverse complement strand
AGCCCACAACTGACGGTCTACTACGGAGTCCGTGGAAAGGCCACGAAAGCGGAATTGCCGGTTCCCTCTTTGGCGCCTCTGGAGACGCGTCTGATCGATTTGTCACAGGTTGTAAGTGCCGGCTTAATTCCTCCATCGGCCTCTGAAGTTGGGCTGAGTGCCGCTCACAGCGGGCTTCCCGGAGACCTTGCCGTTAACATCTTCAGTGTCGGCAAAACGAACAACCTCGTTTTCAAGGCGCTGGGAACGGTTCTCCCCACTGCCGTGGTCGATGCCAGCTACTGGAACACGGCAACCAATGTGTGCCTCCTGCCAAGGGTGCAAAATGACAGCTCGACGACGGCCACCGGCCAGGTTGCCGTTTACTACCCGACCGCGTTTGGCGTGGACTCGTACATCCTGCCTGCGCTGAGTGTGGCCGGAGGGAAGAGCCGAGGGTTGGCCTTGAAACAGGACCTGCAAGCTGGGATCCCGGATCAGAGCGGTACGGTTGTGCCTGGCGGGACGAGCTCAGGAATGCTCACCTTAGCGGCCGTGAACGGAATTGGAAGCAGTCCGAGCGGGTCTGCCGCCGCAGTTGATGCGGAGTGCAAGACTGCGGAGACCTGCGCCGCCGCAGCCACTGCGTCCTCAGGAGCGCCAAGTAGCGCTGGTTCGGGCCTCCATCTGATCGCGCCTCCAACCTGCGGAGCCCCACCACCTGTGATCACCAGCGTTTCCCCCACCGGTGCGCCCTTTGACACCGATAACACGGTGTATATCTACGGGGATAATCTGGATGACCCCGCCATCACAGTGAGCGTTACCGGGGGCATCTCCGCGTCGATCCAGAGCGCGACCAGCACGGAAATCGTAGCCACCTTGGACACCGGCGGCGAAACTACGGTTGGAACTCAGGATCTCTTTCTCATCTCCGACTACGGCCACAGCAACTCGCAGGACTTCCAGGTCGGAGATCGCACGCCCAGCATCACCAACATCAGTCCACTCAGCTGGCCTGCGGGCACGATTACGCCAGTGACAATTACCGGCAGCGGATTCGGCACGAACCCGAAGGTAACGCTTTCAGACCCGAATATCCTTTGGTCACTTACCAGCGCTACGGATAATGGAACAACGGGAGGGGCTACGATTAACGGGACCGTCAACGTTCCCCCATGCACCCTCGCTGAGGCAGTAAATGTCGACGTCACCTCGCAAGGCTACAACGGGAGCGGATTTTTAGCGTCGACGCCTGGCCAGTCACCCGAAGGCCCGGCCTACGGTGTCAGTGTTACTCCCCTCGCTGCCCCGGCAGCTACAATCAGCATGAATGGAACCGTTATCAGTGGGTCAACAACTACCACTACCGCCGTGGTGGGACAACAGATTGTTCTTACGACGAGCGGCCAACCTTGTTCCGTGACGTCCAATACTTGGGTGGTTCCGGGTGACACAAACGGTGGATTCAACCCTCAAACCCTTGGCAATCAGGTTCAACCGACGAATTTCACGCAGTCGTCCAATACCTTCTACTGGACCAACGCGGGAAACTCAAGATCTGTGACCTACTCCTACGCCATGAGCAATGGCCAAAGCAGCCCCGTCGCCACAGCCAAGTTCAATGTCTCGGGTGCGTCCGGAAGTTTTACCGCAACGCCAGGTACCGTCGATGTTTGGGCATCCAACATTGCGTTCGGAGGGAAGTTTCAGTATCCCGGCCTGGAACTTGGAAACGCAACGTCAAGCAACGGTATAGACTTTGCGATCACGGCAACGGCACCTACTGGGGGTGGCGCAAATGCTGCGTTCCAGTGGGTACAGCTGATTAATTCAAGTACCGTACAGAAGTACCGCACTACCCCTTCGACCCCGAACGTGGTCCCGGGAGCTGGCTTGGACAACTGGTATCCGTACGTTTCCGATTCCGGCAACTCTCCCGCAACCAATGACAGCCCCGGTATGCAGCTCACTACCACCGGTACTACGGCATTCGGAGAGGCGGCGGAAACATTCGGTGCGACGATGTACCTGATGTGGGACCCGGCTTTGCCGAGCGGATGCACGCCCGCTTCCACTCTACTGAGCGGCGGTGCCATTGTTTCCAAAGCTAGCACTTGCAAATCGATTCCGGTTCCTATTGCCCATGTAAGTTGGGGCTTCAACGGCGACGCGATCAACACTCTGGAAAACCAGGCTAATCAGACAACTTGGATCTTGAGTTGCGGGGCGCCGACCCCGGCCTCGCCCGTAACCAGCGACTCGTATCCAACTTGGACCAAGGTCGATTCAAACACGAATCAATAGGTTGAAAGGGGCGTATGAGGATTTTGGCAAGGTTCGCAGTATTTTCAATGCTTTTCATGCTCCCGAAAATGAGCACCGCTCAGCACATATCGCCTGCAGAACCGTGGTTCTCCGTCACAATCGGCACGCCGGAGGCAACAGTGACCGTCGGTTTAGATGTAAAGCTGAAAGTTATCTTTACTAATAACACAGGCAAGGATATTCATTATTCCGCAGGGGGCCCGGCTAGGAGCGGCCCGGCTTTCGACATAAATGTCCGCGATGCAGAAGGTAACCCAGTTCCTGAAACACCCTATGGGCTTAAGCTACACGGAAAAGATCCGCATCCGTGGAGCGGGAGCGTCTTCAGTGCGACATTGCATCCCGGAAAGACAATAGAAGAAGAAGTAAGTTTGAGCAAAGAGTTCGACCTGAGTAAGCCTGGTAAGTATACCGTCCAAGTGCAGGAAAAAAATCCTGTGTTTCAGACCGTGAAATCAAATGTACTTACAATTACGGTAGTCCCGTGAAAGGGGTAATGTTAGTTATGATTCCCCACTCTGTCTTTAAGGCGATGAATGACGGGCTCCATGGCGCGCGTGCTTGGGGTTGCGGACTGGCCGTTTCATTGTTCATCCTGACGGTCAGTGTGGGTTCAGCAAATGCCGCCGCTCCATCCATTACATCATTGTCGGTCAGTTCGGGCCCTGTAGGTACGTCGGTGACGATCACTGGCACAAATTTCGGGTCGCCTCAAGGGACCAGCTATGTCAAGGTCAACGGGGCTACGGTTACCACTTACTCGAGCTGGAGTACGACGAGCATTAAGATTCAAGTACCGGCTGCGGCTACGACCAGCGGAAACGTGGTGGTCACGGTCACAAACCAAGGAAGCAGCAACGGTAAGCCCTTTACGGTGACTCCCGCAATCACGAGCCTGTCGCTCACGACGGGCCCGCAAAAAATGGGTTTCGTCATAAGCGGAACGACCTTTGGAGCCACGCAGGGCAGCAGTACTGCCATGATTGGAACTACGGCGCTCACGGTCGAACCGGGAGGATGGAGCAGCACCGCCATTACCGTGCAGGTGCCGACGACCGCAGCTACCGGCAGCGTCGTGGTGACAGTCGCGAACAATGCAAGCAACAGTAAGACTTTTACAGTAGCGACCTACGGGTGCCCTTAGCTTCGCGCAAGTGTGTGCGGCTGTGGGGCCGGGTGACGAGGGAAACTCGAGTTTTGCAAGGCAGTCGCAGGAGGAGTGAGCATGTTGACAGAAATGAGCCGATTCTACGCTCCCGCCGCAGTGCGCTCCAAACGCAAAGAGGAGAGCGCTCGTGCGCTGTTGCGGGGATGGTGTTGCTCGCTGGTACTCCTGCTGTCGGTGTCTGTATTCGGACAGAGCGCTTCCGTCCCTGATTCCAGCGCTCTTCCCAGCGCACCGCCGGCAAGTCAGCTCACAGCTGCAAATTCCGGAGACGTTCAGGCAGAACTAAATGTGGCGAAGGCCTACTACGAGGGAATGACGGTACGGCGGAGTTATCCGGAGGCCGTGAAATGGTTTAGCGCGGCAGCCCAGCAAGGATCGTTTGAAGCAACGGCATGGTTGGGGAGTTGCTATCTCTATGGGCGAGGAGTTCCCCAGGATCTAGCCAATGCCGCGATGCTAGTGCAGGCGGCTGCGAAAGCGGACGATCCGATCGGACTGCGGTTTCTGGGCGTGATGTATGCCGAGGGCCAAGGCATGCCCCGGGACTACACCAAGGCTAATCAGTCTTTCGTGCGGGCTACGCAGAAGCTCGATGCCTATTCTTTCGATCAGTTGGGTATTTTGTATCTGCGCGGCCTTGGAGTGAGAAAAAGCGCATTTCACGCCGCCAGTCTTTTCACCAAAGGCGCCCGTCTGGGAGATTCGTGGTCGCAGCTGAACTTGGGGGAGATGTATGAGAGCGGTAACGCACCGCACGCGCAAGGCGGGGCGCGCAATCAGAGTTACGCGATGGCTCTGAAGCAATATGGGGACTCGGCTGCCCAGGGAAACAAGGTTGCGGCCTACAAAATTGGCCACCTCTATGAAGCTGGACTCGGAGTGAAGCAAGATTACGGACAGGCTCTCGAATACTACAGGCAGTCGGCGGACCACTTCTATCCTCCGGCACAGGTTGCTCTTGGAAATGCTGCTGAACTTGGACTCGGGACACCTCCGAGTACTGTGTACGCATATATCTGGTACAGTATGGCGGCCGATCAGGGCAATGATGAAGCGGAGAAGAGGTTGGCATTGTTGAAGCCGAAAATGAACGCCGATGACCTCCAACAGGCTCGAACTCTGGTCAGCCAAATGGAAGCCATGAGAACCGGCAACTAACGGAGACGGACTGGTCAAACTAGAGCACAGGGGTGACATGCTCCGCGAGAACAAAACGATTGACCAGTGGGGATCCTGGGCCGTGTCGATTATCTCAACGTGCGTGCTTGTGACCATTCTGACCGCCATTGGTCAAGGTCAGGCTCCCTCTTCCGGCACGTCGAAAGTTTCGTCAAACAGTGCCTTTGAGCACGATCTCAGTGCTGCTCGCCAAGGCGACACTCTGGCGCAACTGCGGGTGGGGAAGGCCTACTATTTCGGAACAAATGACGCAAACGGCAAAGGCAATCACTCCGAAGCTTTTAAGTGGTTTGAACTGGCATCGCGCGGAGGATGCAAAGAGGGCGCTGCATGGCTTGGAAATAGTTACCTGAATGGCGACGGTGTACGGGAAGACAAGGCCCGCGGCGCAGCACTTATTCGCTCTGCCGCCGACGCTGATGACCCAGTCGGTTTGCGGTTCCTCGCTTTGATGTATCAGGATGGAAATGGGATTCGGCGCGACTACTCTCAAGCGTTCGCACTCCTTTCCAAAGCAGTTCTCCTCAACGACCCCAATTCTTATGATCGGCTTGGCAACCTTTACCGCAACGGCTTCGGTACGCAGAAAGACCCAAGAAAAGCCGTGAAGCTGTACGCCGAAGGCGCTCGCTTGGGAGATCCCTGGGCTCAACTTCAACTAGGTGAGATGTATTATACTGGCGCTCCTGAAGCCGACGTGCCAAAGGATCAGGCTATGGCTTTGCGCCTCTATGAGGAAGCTGCCAGCCAAGGCAATAAACTGGCTGCATTTTACGCGGGCAAAATGTATGCAGCAGGAACAGGAGCGAAACAGGACTATCAAAAGGCAGTCGAGTATTATTTGGAGGCAGCACGCCGCAGATTTCCGGCTGCACAACTTTCGATGGGAGAAGCCGCCGAGCATGGGCTGGGTACTGCGGTTAATTTGTTCGATGCTTACGCTTGGTACAGTCTTGCCGCCGACAACGGAAATACCAAAGCCAATGAGCGATTGGAAACCTTGTCGGCTACCTTTACCGCAACCGAAAAAAGCGAGGCGGAAGCCCGGTTCCGCGAGCTGAAACAAAATATTGAGCAGGACTGATTCGTTTTGTCCGTCTGGTTGCGTTGCCGACCCATTAAAATGGCCCCCATCGGTTCCACCTCTGAATTCACTCTTAATGACCTTGCCGGTTCAATCCACGGACTATTTGGTGCGGAGCTTTCGCTACGCAGCAAGAGTGACGAGCCCGCTGCCTTCACTCACGTCACGAACCTGGGAGATCTCGGGCAGGTCTGGTCACACATTCCAAAGATGGATGACGGTCAGCACCATCGTTCGGCGGTTGTCGGCACAGGCACTGGGCTTAAGGAGCAAGACTCGGTCCTGCCCTCCCGTGCGGAAGCGCTTGAACGATACTGCAGCTATGTTTACCAGAAAGAGCAGTTCATCACAGCCTCTGCCGATGAACTCGGGCATGCGGCACTAGATTTAGCCGCGATTCCTCGATGCAGTGACACAGAGTTGTCGCATCCGCGATGCCCACTGGCAGCTCCCAGCAGGAAGGCCCGCATCCGTTGGGTTCGGGGACTGTCGCTACTGACCGGTCAGCTCGTGTATATTCCGGCAGTCATGGTATACCTGTACACCGGATTTGTAACTCGTGATGAACGGATCTGCGTTCAAATCACGACAGGTTGTGCGGCTCACACTTCATTGGAGCGGGCCCTGATATCCGGGATTCTGGAAGTTGTTGAGAGAGATGCTATTGCTATTACTTGGCTTCAGAAACTCTCTTTGCCGAGAATCGAGCTGGAAGAGATCCCGCCAGGGCTCGGGGCACACTGGAAGGCGTATCAGCGAGCTTCAAGCGAGTTGGAGTACGTCTTTTTCGATGCCACAACTGACCTCGGGATTTCGACCGTATATGGGCTGCAGGTTTCTCGGGTCAACGATCGCGTGACGACCCTCGTTTCTTGCAGCGCCTCGCTGAATCCGGTTACTGCGATAGCGAAGGTGATGGCTGATATGGCCGCATGCCGGGAATCGTTCCGAATTCCTCGATCCGTTCCGGACCGAGCTGAAGACTGCGAACAGCTTTTTCATGGTGCCAGTTATATGGCCCAAAAGGATAAGGCCCGGTTGTTCGATTTCCTGCTGGATTCCGTCAGCAGGAGGACCTTGAACGAATTGCCGAGTTTCGAAATTGAGGACGAACGCAAGGCTTTAAAGGCGATTCTAGCGCTGCTTCGGAGCGGAGGTGTGACGGCATACGCAGTGGAGCTCAGCACCGACGAAGCATTGCGAGCGGGAATGCGCGTAGTGCGAGTCATTATTCCTGAACTCCAGCCTTTTTCGTTTCACTACCGCGCGCAATATCTTGGGCATCCCCGCCTATACAATGCACCGAAACTCATGGGCTATTCAGTTCTAGAGGAAAGTAAACTGAATCGCTGGCCGCAGCCTTTTGCCTAGCCGCTCCCAGTTGTCGCTGTGAGCAATTGGAAAGCTGAGACGTATGCCAGAAGCACAAAGACTGACGTATCCGGTGCACTTGCTTTCCCTGGGAAGCTTTGGTGGGGCCGTCGGGAGTTATCTCAGCGCATTGCGGACCGATGTCTTGGAAACGAAACTGGCTGCCAAAATGGCGCCATCCTCTGGCGCGTGGCCCATGGCTCGAATCAGAGTGGTTGCTGCTTGGCGACCCGTGCAAGCTTTGTGCAGGCAACTGGACGATCTCAGTTACCAAAACGGGCAGCCGTTCATCCCGCTCGTGTTGGACTCCACCCTCTTGCAATTAGGTCCCGTTGTGGTGCCTGGTTGTGGGCCTTGTTGGGGCTGTTCAGCGCAGCGCAACAGGCAGCACGCGACCTCGCTTGCTGGTAACGCTGCTTTGTGTGAATTTTACGATAATGATTGGGAAGCGGGGCCGCGGGGATATTTTGAACCATTCGCGCTAATGGCGGCAGGGAGGGTCAGCGAGACAATCGATGCCATCGATTGTGCCACGGCACTTCCAGGACAAGTTTGGCAGATCGATCTGCTTACACGAAAAACAAGCGCTGCGAGAGCCATAGGCATCGATGGGTGCCCGCGGTGCGGCTTGGGGCGACAGGCGGCAACTCGTGGTTTCTCTGACTTGCAAACCCAGCTAGCGTACCTATGGGCAAAAAATGTCCAGGACTGACTTGTAGAATATGCCCGTGTCAGGATTTGACCCCAACTTCAAACCCCGTTTTCTGCCAGAGATTGTCGCGGTTCCCTTCCAGGGTGGCGTTGTTGTCGATGGCACAAGTCGCCTGCAGATTTTCGAAGGTAAAGCAAGCGAGCGTTTGCTGCCAACGCTGATCAAGTTGATGGATGGCTCGCGAACCGTCAAGGAGTTGGCAGTTGCTATCCCGGGGGTCCGTGTCGAAGCAATCAGCAAGGCGATCTCCCTTCTCCTACGCTGCGATCTTCTCACAGACGGAAGATCCCCGACAAATGAAGAAGATCCAATATTGAATCTTGACACCCTGTCTTTTTTTCGAAGATGCCTCCATGCAAGGCACACGCCTGTTAGCTCCGAACTCGCGTACGAAAACCTCCGAACCGCAGAAGTGGCCGTCGTTGCGTCGTCTTCCGCAGGGCATCATTCTGAGATTCTGAGATCCGCGCTTGCGAAGGCTGGCATGACGCGAATCTCGTCTTTGGGTCGCCAAAGCTTATCTGACTGGGGTCAACGGGTTCTGGGGTCTAGCCCCAGGCCATTGCTGGTTTCCCTGTCATTCGGAGGTGAGGACTGCGAGTGGCACTCTGACTTCGATGACTGGTGTGCGAAGCACCAACTGCCATGGTTGCGCTCGGTGTTGGATCGAAGTCGCAACCTTGCTGATCTCGGCCCGCTGTTCGACGGTAAAATTAATCCGTGCTTCCGGTGCTTCGCCGCCATGCATGGCAATCCAGAGTATCTCGAAGGTTCGCACCGGGATATTTTGAGAACCGATCTCTTTTCCTGGTCCGGGCTTTTGGCAAGCGAGATCATCTACTTAGTCAGCGGGCTCGGTCCGCTGGCTACAGGGGCAGAGTTTCAGCGTTATGACCTTTCACGATGGACTGCCCGCTCGCTCCGTTGGGCACGAATTCCCCGCTGCCCGCGCTGTCGTCCCTTAACCGCGGAAGGGAAGAGCAAAGCTACACCCGCGCCGCAATGCGTAGACACGGCAGTGGTCTTCGAGGACTATGTCGGGATTCAATCGCTCGCTCTTTCTGCGCAGAAAGGAGCGATTGATCCTCAAGCATACCGAACGCTTGCATTGCCCACAAACCAGATGTCCCACTGTAAGCAGATCAGGCTTGGCCGCGAAGTTCCCAAGATCGAGCGCAGCATTCTGTATCATTTGGATAAAGACGCGGTCAGTTCGGGCGAACCCATCAAAATTGATGAACTCGGAACGCTTCTCTTGCTGACCGGCGGTATTCGCCGACTTCCGCGGGAGGGCACATCGCCGCGATGGGCGGCAACCGCGGGAAACTTGGGATCGGTTGAGCTATTCATCGTTGCTCATCGCGTGCAGGGCTTGACTGCCGGTTTCTACCGCTATCAGCCTGGTGAACACGCGCTCGCACATTTTCAACGGAGCAGCGGAGGCATTTCGACCGAAGAGTTCATCCGTCGCGCGATTCCCAACGAAAGCGTCTCCCCCCCGCAGGTTCTCGTTGTTTTCGTGGGGGCCTACAGCCGAGTCGCACAGAAATATGACGAATTTGCATACCGGCTTATCAACCTGGACGCGGGTGCAGCCCTCAGTCAGCTTGATCTTGCAGCGAGAACCTTTGATATCTCCTGCCATATTGCAAACAGGTGGGCAGACGATCTTGCGGAGGAGCAACTGAATCTCGATCCTGGCGAGCATTGCACGGGGATCGTGAGACTGTGTCGAAACGGAATCGAGCACATCCAAGAAGACTACCCGCCTGAGAGCCGGCTCACCGTGGCAACAGGAACATTCTCGAAAGCCCCTCGGGCATTTTCCGAAAAATCAGTTCGTCAAGTAATGGAGATACTTCATCACGAAAGTCGCGTGCTGGAATCTGAGGTTGCCGTTTCGCCGTCCGCAGTCCCGGCAGCACTTATCAATAACAACGATAATAATGTTGGAAGTCCTTTAATCGATTTGCCGTCGCCAGCACGCGGCGGTCGACTTCTCGGTGATATACTCGCGTGTCGAAAATCAATTCGGCAGTACACGCCGGAGCCGGTCTCTCTAGAGCAGATGAGTACCATGCTCAACTGCGCATATGAGGGTGATCGCACTCATTGGCCGACAGAACACGCTGCAGGTTTGTCATTGACTTTTCTTATACTTGCCTTCCGGGTTGCAGGACTAGAGCGCGGGGTGTACACGTATGAACCCCAGAGACACGGAGTGTATTTTTCGAAAGCCGCCCCTTCATCTAAGAATGCTTCTGCGCTATTCGTGCAGAGCGAATTTGCCGACGCACCACTCGTTCTCTGGATTGCTGGCAACCTTGGCGCAGCGGTTGCTCGCAATGGCAGCTTTGGCCATCGCCAGTTGCTGTTGCGCGCTGGGGCTGCAGCACATCGGCTTTGGATGGCGGGCATGGCGACAGGATTATCGGGCTGTATCGTGGCGGGAGTAGTCCCTGGTGCGGCGCGCGAACAACTCGGTCTGGATGGTTACAAGCGGGCGAGTTTACTCGCGCTTGCTGTGGGCGCTGCAGGACTAACCTAGGCCATGAGCGTTTCTAATTCACGAGAAACTTAACCCATGAAGAACCGCCTTAATGTCTCTGACAGCGCGCCGCAAGGCGCTGAATTTCGCATCGAGGACGAGTTCTACGAAGCAGCCAGCGATCTGCGTGCTCAATTTGATGAAGGCGTTTTGAACTCTCCCGTAAACGGCGGTATGACACTGCTTACCTACGCCTTCTGCAAGGATGTCTATCAATGTTTGACTGCCAGTGCACAACGAGTATTTCGTCCGGATTCGATTGACGGTTTTTTGAGTAGAGTCCGTTCCTGGGCTGTCGATACGCTCCAGACAACCAAGACCTCCACGCCTCAGGTTCGCGTTTATGTCGGTGGATGTCGTCGCAGCTTGGCACGCGACAATGTCAGCCACCCCTGGCACTACATACTTTGGCTTTCTCCGAACGACGGCCGGAAGACGGGGACAGTCAGAATATTGCGAGACGAGAGCGCCATTTCCTCAGCGAACGGTCGTCGCTCGTTGAGTGTGCATTTGAGATTCAACCAGTTGTTGGTTCATAGGACGGCATTTCTATACAGCGTCGAGCCCTCCAAGCTATCGATGAATCCCTCTGAAGGAATCGTGTTCGTTGACGGTTACCTATGGTAATTGTTTACCGGTCCGAGAGCGGGCGTAGCGTGGCTGCAATCCGCTAGGGCCGTCCAAAGCGGGCTGGGCCCGTCAGAATCGACAGACCTTCGACTGAACAAGTTGACTTATGAACCTGTTTACGTCTCCTGAACTATACCCGCTGAGAATAGACTTTAGTCGAGGGACGGTTAGATTTCTTCGCATGAGCCAGCAGACCTATCGCGATTCCGTCTTTTTGGACGAGCGGGCGCGATATGTCGAAGCAGATATTGAGATTAAGCTTGATGATTTACTTCTGGCATCGGAGAGTGCACCTGTCCCGGAAAAACGTGTACATTACATTTTGAACACCGCATTCTGTGGCTCGACCCTGTTAGCGCGGTATTTCGAGCTGCTATCCTCTTTCTTTGTTCTTAAAGAGCCGCGACTATTAGCCCAGTTGGCTGCCCTAGACGGAGTGCCTGGCGAACTTTGGAGCCGATGCTTTCATCTTTGCATCAGATTGCTGAGTCGAACCTATTATCCCCATCAAGTTGTATTGATCAAACCGCTGGAGTCCTGCAACCTGCTCGGCAATCAACTGCTCGCTCACGGGGTCGGTGCCACGGCTACTTTCCTGAGTGCGCCGCTGAGACACTTTTTACTGGCGGTCTTAAAATCTGCCGATCGCCGGAGCTGGATATGCAAACGAGCGCAGAGCGCGGGCAACGATTTGGTACATTCCTCATCGTTGCGCGCGATCGACCCACAAATTCTAACCGTTCCACAGTCTGCAGCTTATGTTTGGCTCGTCGATCGCGTTCTTCGGGCACAGTTGCTTTCCGGCGAAAGCCGTGAACGGGTATTTCCCCTCAGTAGCGAGCGATTGGTACAGTCGCCAAGGGAGTCGCTCTCCGCGGTAGCCAAAATGTGTGGTCTGAATCTCGACAGTGAGCAGCTGAATGGGATGATCGATCATCCTTCTGCGCGTAAGTATTCGAAAGATAGTTCGCGTCCATACGATCGCTCGACACGCGACCTCGAGCTAAAGGAGCTCGAACACTGCTGGGGAGCCGATGCAGACGCAGGTATCGAATGGGCAATCGCTCACGCCGACGCAGTGCTGTTGGATGAGTCTGACCAGTTGTATTTGTAGTGCACCCTGCGGTCCCAGCGTGCTGGCGGGGAATCCTTGACAAGCCTGCCGTTCCCCGTCAGAATGCCTTACCGGTGCGCGCGAGCTCCACGACAGCTGCTACGGTTTGCTGATTTCTAGAGGCACTGGGTCGTCATTCTTTTTCTCGTTGATCAAGCCGGGGAAAATAGATCCATCGCGTCCGCCGCATGAGGTGGTCAAGCGCCATTGGCGTGCACACTCGTGATTGCTGGGAAGAATCATGAAGTCATTCACGGGCCCTCTAGACAACGTTCCCGAGACTTGGCGCGAACGGCTTGCCACGTTGCGATATGTACCACCTCTGCTCGCCATGGTATGGGAGACCAGCCCTATCATGACGGTATGCGCAGTTTTCCTTCGAGTGAGCAACGCGTTCATTCCTATTTCGATTTTATGGATCTCCCGATCCATCGTTAACTTGGTAGTTCGAGCCATCACTCACCAGCAATATCAGCACCGGCTGATATGGAAGCTGCTCGCCATAGAGATTGCTCTTGGTCTAGCCTCAACTGTGCTATCCCGCTTGATTACGCTATTGGACAGCCTTCTCGGAGACCGATTCACGAACCACGTCAGCCTTAAATTGCTGTCTCATGCGACTTCCTTAGACCTGGCATCGTTTGAGGATCCTGATTTGTGCGACAAGATGGAGCGGGCCAGACGCCAGGCGTCGGCACGTCTTGGCACTCTGACGTCATTGGCCGCCATGTTTCGCCAAACATTGACGCTCTTATCCATGATCTCTGTTATCTTCCTTTTTTCTCCCTGGCTTTTGTGCCTTCTTGTCGCAGGCACAGTACCTCTTTTTCTGAGTGAAACGAAGCTGGCGCTGCTCAACTACTCGATTTTGTTTCGTCAGACCCCCCAAAGAAGAGAACTCGACTACGTGCGATATCTCGGAACTAGCAGCTACGGCGCAAAGGAAGTCAAAATTTTCGGGTTAGGCAACTATTTGTCGCAGCGGCTGAGCACGCTTTTTGAAACGTTTTATGCTGAAAACAAGCGCATGGCCATCCGTCGGGCCACCGAGGGTGGACTTATAAGCCTTGCTGCGACACTAAGCTACTACGGCGCGTATGCCTATATTCTCACGCGTGCGATCTCGGGGAGCCTTACGGTGGGGGACTTGGCCATGATCGCAGGGGCGTTTTCGCGCGCAAATGACCTTACCGAGAACCTGGTGAACGGGATGGTTGACGTCTCCGAGCAGGCTCTCTACATCAGAGATCTCTTCGATTACTTCCAGACGAAACCCTCGATTGTCTCGAAGGCAAATGCCGCCCTGATTCCTCGCCCGATCCGTCTCGGGTACGAATTCGAGAACGTGTCGTTCGTTTACCCCAAGTCTGAGCGACAGGTGCTCAGCAATGTCAGTTTTCATCTTCGTCCGAGCGAGCGGCTCGCGCTAGTTGGCGAGAATGGCGCGGGAAAGACAACGATTGTCAAATTAATGGCCAGACTCTATGACCCGACCGAAGGACGAATCTTGCTGGATGGAGTTGACCTTCGCGAGTACAGTATCGATGACCTAAGGAGAACAATAGGAGTCATTTTCCAGGACTACTTGCGCTATGACATGTTAGCCGGCGAAAACATTGGCCTGGGCCGGATCGAAGAACTCGGGAATATCCAACGCATCAAAGCCGCTGCCCACAAAAGTCATGCGGCTTCACTAATCGACAACTTTCCGAATCAGTACGAGCAAATGCTGGGTCGGCGCTTTGAAGGCGGGGTCGATCTTTCTGGTGGGCAATGGCAAAAGATCGCGCTCGCTAGGGCTTATATGCGCGACGCCGAAATCTTGATCTTAGACGAGCCAACTGCCAACTTGGACGCGCGGGCCGAAGCGGAAGTGTACCAGCAATTTGTGGATTTGAGCGGGAGAAAGATGACAGTCCTTATTTCTCATAGATTTTCCACGGTTCGCATGGCGGACCGTATTGTCGTTCTGGAACAGGGACGCATTGTGGAGGAAGGTTCTCACCGTGAACTCTTGGCGTTGGGCCGCAGGTATGCAGAGCTTTTCGATCTCCAAGCGGCTGGGTATCGCTGAGAGAGCAAGGTCCGTTGGCTCCGTTGGTTAGCCAACAGCGTCAACACATCAAAATAAGGCAATTATATACTTGCGACACAGGTTCGTGCTACCCTTCGTGGGGGAGGCTAAGGCATGGACCCTGAGACACGTAGAGAACTGTGGGCCATCGTTCAGGCAATCTGCGCTCTTTACTGTTGCT
>Ga0307476_10001467_pt1 | contig 14376 bp, 10 predicted proteins | sample atmos_gasesECM2C_2_FD_203314 | JGI IMG/M metagenome (GOLD analysis project Ga0307476, IMG submission 203314) | Hardwood forest soil microbial communities from Morgan-Monroe State Forest, Indiana, United States - atmos_gasesECM2C_05 | ecosystem: Environmental > Terrestrial > Soil > Temperate... | reverse complement strand
GCAGCCGCATCACGTCAATCTTATGGATCACCTTCTGTTGGCCTAGGACGCGAAGGAACCTTGCCAATCCATCGCGGTTGGTACCAGCGAGCTTTTTGCCGACCTCATCGAAGAACTCTGAATGGTTGCGGAATGCCTTGGTCGTGAAAAGTCGTTCATTTCGAGGCAACTTCAAAGATTCCGAGCGCCATATATCCCCAGCCTTCGCACTACGGACGATTGCCTGGCGTGCCCCTTCGTCGGTAAAGCCCAGGTCGCGAAGCTGATTTATCAACTCGCCTGAGCTGATGACCTCGCGAGATTGAATGGCGTCGACGACAGAATTCTTTGATGACATGGTCATTCAGCTTCATTATACCCAGTCGTGTCACACTGGGCATAATACAATCCTCTCTCTTCGAGAGTGGCCCAGGCCGTCATTTCGATCGGAGGCTTGAAAACACGATTCTTCCTGATGCATTTTGTTGGCATTCTGTCACGCTGAAGTCGAATACGACGGTCCCCCGCCAGTGGATTGGCTCCGCACCGGCGTAGGGCAATGGCCTTCCGGTACGACAGCGTTGGAGCGCTCACCGGCAGTTCTGCCGGGCGACCTCCTTGAGTTTCAACGGGCTGAAGTCCGCAGCAGGGGTTGACCCATACAGTTTGCGGAGCGGTCGCAGCGCGTGTCCGATGGCACATTCCTACAAAGGGAATGTATCCTTACTGTGAACTGTGAACTGCGTACACCGTGGGGTGCCGGTCACTGGTCAGCGTCGAAACTGATTGCGGGCATAAGCGTCAAGTCGTTGAGCCGCATGTTGGCCGAAGTCCTCGGCGTATACAGCGATTGCCGACTGAAATGCGCTCTGGAGCCGATCCTTCTCGTGGTAAAGCCGGGCGCGGTCGCTGCATTGAGAATTCGCCAGAAATCCCTGCACCTCGGCAAGGCCCTCCAACAGATTGATGAGTCGCTCGGCGTGGTTCTCGGTGATGGCTCGAACTTCCGCGGCAGTCGGCCGGATAGGCCCGTGTTCGTCCTCACCGAAATGACCACGGCCGATAGCCGAAGGCAGTGGCTTGGGAACCGGCAGCACGGCCGGGGTACGTCGATGCGGCCGAGGGGCCGTGCGCGCGGCTGCATCGCAGTCCGTCACCTCCGTCAATAGGGGAAGCGTCGCCTGGCTGAGAGCTTTTTCCGGTTCCGCCGCGGGCATAGGCGGCGTGACATTCGCACCCTGACCAGACCGGCCGACGCAACGGGGTCAGAAGTCAGAAGCCGAAATAGTGGCTCGGCGCTTCGGGGACGGGACGCCGCGGGGGCAGGCGCTTGCTGGCCTGACCTCGCTGAATTCGCACTTCGCCGGGGCATGTTTTGGGCGGCCGCGCGCCACGCCCGCATTGAAATGACCGCACGGCAGGCACGGCAGTTCACGTCGGTGCGCCGGCCGCGGCGGGATGGGAAGATATCGCGGCACCCGTGCCCGTCGGACGGGGCTTTCAAGGCCGGGAGTTCTTGCGCTTCTTGCGCTTTTTGCGCTGACCCGTTGAGCAGAGGGTCGGCTGGCCCCAAAACCGCGAAATCAGGTCAAAAACGCGGATTTCGGCAAGCACGAGGAGAGTTCTTGCGCTTCTTTCGCTTATTTCGCAAGCGGGCCACGAGGAGCCGGGGGCACGATGTTACACCATGTTACACATGTATCATGGCCTCCATTCGGATGAATCTAATATAAGTCCATTTCAATTAGCTGATTAACTCGTTTCCAGCGGGCAACGCCGAACCCTGACACGTGGAAAGTGTAACATTGTGTAACATTGTGTAACATTTGACGTGGGTCAATGGCTCTGCGGGGCATGGGGGAGTATTTGGGCTGAAAGACCTCTCAACGGCGGCCTTTGCGATATAGTAGTAAAGGCACTTCGCATGCGTACCGCGATGGGGATCGGCTTGGCAGCCCTGCTGGCGACCGCCGTCGCTTTGGCGGCGGATTCGGGCAAGCCAGGTGCCCTCGATAGCACTCAGCCAAGACCGCTGCCTTGGTCCTTGCACCCCGTGGCCCTGGTTTCGCCACAATCCACGGCCGATTCCGCGCAGGCCGCAAATCCAATCGACAAATTCGTTATCGACCGGCTCCACAAAGAGGGCCTTTCGCCCGCCCCACCGGCCCAACCTCTGGTTCTGCTCCGCCGTGCGTATTTCGATCTGATCGGCTTGCCCCCGCCGCCCGAGGCAATCGAAGCTTTCCTCAAGGACGCCGATCCCGACGCCTATGAACACCTGATCGACAAGCTGCTGGCGTCCCCGCAGTACGGCGAGCGCTGGGCCCGCCGCTGGCTCGACGTCGTCCGCTACGCCGATACCGGCGGGTTCGAGAACGATCATCTGTATCCTCGCGCCTGGAAGTACCGCGACTACGCGATTCGATCCTTCAACCAGAACAAGCCGTTCGACCGCTTCATCCAGGAACAGATCGCCGGTGACGAACTCTGGCCCGACGACAAAGACGCGGTTACCGCGACGGATTTGTATTGCATCGGCCCGGCCCTGGAGGAGTCGGCGATGATGGGTAACCAGCTCGAATACGAGTGGCTGACCGACTCGGCCGATACGACCGGCGCCGCGTTTCTCGGCCTGACCATGGGCTGCGCTCGCTGCCACGACCATAAGTACGATCCGATCACCCAGAAGGACTATTACTCGCTCCAGGCGGTCTTTGCCGACAGCGATCGCCCCTTTCCGGCCAAGATCCGCCTGAGCCGCATCAAGGCGCTTAACGGCTTGCTTTCGGATGCGCCGGTTCCTGCCAAATTCCTCGACGATCCCCGCTGCACGGTCGAGACGGAGGACAAGACTGGATTTCATCTGTTTCACCGTCCGCAGCCCATGGAGATCCATGTGCTGCACCGCGGCGAGCTGAACAAGCCGCGAGAGCAGGTTGCGCCCGCTGTCCCGGCGGCGGTTGCCGCGGCCGGCGCCGGTGCGGCGGACTTTTCGGCCGTTCCCGACGACCATCGCCGAGCCGTGCTGGCGCGTTGGATCACTTCGTCCGCCAATCCGCTGACCGCTCGCGTGTTGGTCAATCGCGTCTGGGCCTGGCACTTTGGCGAAGGCCTGGTCCGCACCCCCAATGACCTTGGCAACCAGGGCGAACCGCCGACGCATCCCCAACTTCTCGCCTGGCTCGCTCGTGACTTCGTCGCGCACGGCTGGGACCTCAAACGCCTGCATCGGCTCATCATGCTCAGTGCCACTTACCGCATGCAGAGCGTCGCAAGTGGTCGCGGGCTGCAAGTCGATCCGGAAAACCGCTTGCTTTGGCATTTCCCCCGCAACCGCCTCGAAGGCGAATCCATCCGCGACGCCATGCTGGCTTGCGCGGGCACGCTCAATCTCAAGCAGTTCGGCCCGCCCGTCGTTCCGCCACTGGGCGCGGAGGAGCTGGCCGGGTTGTTCGATGCAAAGGGCAAGTGGCCGATCACGAAGGATGCCTCCCAGTTTACCCGCCGCAGCATTTATGTGCTGGTTCGTCGCACCTTTGTCTATCCCACGTTCGCCGCCTTCGACGCCCCCGAAACCATGACCAGTTGCCCGCGGCGTTTCCAGACAACCGTTCCCACGCAGGCCCTGACTTTAATGAACAGCCCGCTGGCCCGCGAGCAATCCCAGGCGTTCGCTCACCGGCTGCTCCGTGAGTGCGGGACCGACGATCGGAAGCTCGTAGCCCGTGCTTTTGCGATCGCTTTCGGACGTCCGGTCACAAACGTGGAGATGGGTCGCACGATCGATTTTCTGAAGAATCGCGCCGCGCAATTGGAGGCTTCCGACGACGCCCCCGATGTCCCCCCGGTTGAACGCGGCACGCTGCCGCCCCGCGAGGCGGCACTGGCCGACCTGTGCCTGGCCCTCTTTAACGCCAACGAATTCGTTTACATGGATTGAATTGGAATGATCCCATGCCATGTTGTGAACACCACCCCCGCACTCTCGGCGCGCCGCTGATCTCGCGGCGTAAGATGCTCCGCCAGGCCGGCTTCGGTTTCGGCGCCTGGGCGTTGCTCGACTTGTTGACACGAGAACGCTCTCTTGCCGCGATCGCGTCGGAGGCAACCGCGCTCAATCCGCTTGCCGCCAGGCCTCCCCACTCTCCGGCCCGGGCCAAGCACGTCATCTTTCTGTTCATGCAGGGCGGTCCATCCCATATCGACACCTTCGATCCCAAGCCGCTGCTCAACAAGCTGCACGGCAAGCCGTTGCCCGCGAGTTTCACCCAGGGTCTACAACTTCAATTTACCCACATGGACGCCAGCGTCCTGGGCAGCCCGCAGACGTTCAGCCGATGCGGTCAATCAGGGCTCGAGATTGCCGACACCTATCCGAACCTGCAAGGCTGCGCCGACGACCTGGCGATCGTCCGCTCTTGCTACCATGAATCCTTCAACCACGCCCCGGCCCAATACATGATGAGCACCGGCTTCTCGCGGATGGGCCGGCCCTCGATGGGCTCGTGGGTGACTTACGGACTGGGTAGCGAGTCGGAAAACCTACCGGCGTTTGTCGTGATGGCCACGACCGGCGACGTCAAGGGCGGCCCACCCGTCTTTGGCCGCGGCTTCCTTCCGGGTACCTGCCAACCCACGGTCCTCCGTAATACCGGGTCGCCAGTCCTCTATCTTCAGCCGGCCGAGCACAACATGGTCGAAGAGCGGGCCGTACTCGACATGGCCCAGTGGCTCAACCAGCGGCACATGGTCTCCCATGGAAGCGACGTCGATGATCTCTCGTCGCGGATCGCGTCCTACGAGTTGGCATTTCGCATGCAGGCCGCCGTGCCTGATGCGGTGGACCTCACAAAGGAATCCGAAGCGATGCGGGAGATGTATGGCCTGAACGACAAGGTGTCCGGCCGCTTCGGGGCCAACTGCCTGATCGCCCGCCGGCTGGTCGAACGGAGCGTCCGCTTCGTCCAGATCTTTACCGGCAGCGCCGGCGCCGACGACTGGGACGCCGCCCATGCCGAAAACGACAAGGTCCATCGCGAGATGGCCCACCGAACCGACAAGCCGATCGCCGCGCTGCTCAAGGACCTCAAAGCTCGCGGGCTTCTCGATGAAACGTTAGTGATCTGGGGCGGCGAATTCGGCCGCACGCCCATCGCCGACGGCCGGTATCCCGACAAACGAGCAGGCCGCGATCACAATCCCTACGGCTTCACCACCTGGCTGGCCGGCGGCGGCGTCAAGGGCGGCCGCGTCATCGGCGCCACTGACGAGGCCGGCTTCCGCGCGACTCAGGACCCTGTCCACGTCAATGACCTCCACGCCACCGTCCTGCGACTCCTGGGCCTCGACCACCGCCGGTTGACCTTTCTCTTTCAAGGCCGAAATCAACGGCTCACCGACGTCGGCGGCGATCACGACATCGCGGCGAAACTGCTCAGTTAAGTGCGCCAAACGGTCGTCGGACGGCTGGGGCGGCTGGGCGGCTGCGAGCTCTTGCAGCGCTTTTGCATAGGCGTATCCTTTTGCATGAAATTGGGGTTACCACGAAAGTTGGGAGCCCGTCATGTCTACGACGCGGGTTGGTCCACGCATCGAAGCGTTGGAACGACGGCGATTGCTTTCTGTCACCAGCACCACCCTCTTCTCTGAAGATTTCGAGAGCGGTGCGCCGGGATGGACGGTCGATACGACTTCCGGCATCGATCCGCGTAACGCCTGGGCCATCATCAGCCCGGGTTACAACAGCGCTCATTGCGCCGCCACCGCCAACCCAGGAACCAACTGCATTCTCGTGAGTCCTCCGCTTGCTCTCCCCGTAGAAGACCAATACACCGATCACCTGTTTCTGACGTTCTGGTCAAAACAGAACTACAACCTGGGCGGCACCCCGACTCCGGTGATTCGCGAATACCTGGCCGGGATCGGATGGGGCGGGTGGAATGTCATCGAGCCCGATGCCGGGCCCCTCCCTGATCAATCCGCGGGTTGGAATTACTTCGGAGTCGACCTGGGCCTGTTTACCGGAGAAGTCGTTGAAGTGGGTTTCGAGCACGATGGCACCGGCACGGTCGCCTGGTCGATAGACGACGTTCAGATCCAACAGGTTCACGTCTCTCGGGGCTGGTTCGGAAATGAGGGGTTCGAGAACGGGTGGGACGGGTGGACGACTTACAGCGGGATGTGGAACATCGGGGTTCCCAGCGGCGGCGCGCCGACCCCGACGGAAGGAACGAGCCTGGCCGGCGCCGCTCTCGACGGCGTCGCCCCGCCGGAGAACGACAGCACGCTCTGGAGCCCTGCGTTTTACATGCCCCCGGTCAATCCCGGCCAGCATCTTATCCTTACTTTCGACTCTTACAGCGACGGCACCAACCTCAACAACGTAACCTGGGACGAATACTATCCCGGCGTGGGATGGAGCCCGTACATGGTGTTCGGGTCGCCGCCCCTTCTGCCCAACGACATCTGGACTCATGACTCTTTGGATGTCACGAGCCTGGCGGGATTTGATGATCCAGTCCGGATCGGATTCGATAACGATCACCTGGGCGGGCTGGGATGGTTCGTCGACAATGTCAAGCTCACGGTGACCGGAACCGCAACCACCGCCAGCATCATCGGGACCGTCTTCGGTGACGATAATAACAACGGCACGCTCGATCCGGGGGAAGGCGGACAGGTCGGCGTCAAGCTCTTTCTCGACCTCAACAACGACGGAATCCTCGATCCCAACGACCCAACGGCCACGGCTTCGTTCACCGGACACTACATCTTTCCAAACCTTCAACCAGGCAACTATGTCTTGCGTGAGGTTACCCCTTCGGGCTGGGCGCGGACGGCGCCAATTGCCGCCGGCACACAACTTAGCGTTGCCGCAGGTCAAGTCGTCACCGCCCCGGACATCGGCAACGTGCAAATCTCAACTGTGACGTTGAACTTCGCGTATCTGGTCGCGCTTGCCCAGCACTACGGGCAGCCCGGAACTTTCGCGACCGGCGACCTCAACGGAGATGGCGTCGTCAACTTCGCCGACCTGGTGATTCTGGCCCAGAACTATGGCCACGCGCTCGGGGGCGCTACTGCCGCTTCGGCCGCGCAAGCTGCTTCCGCTCAACTCACTCCCGCTCCGCAAAACCTGCGGCGGATCCGCGCGGCGCGCATCCACAAGACGGCCCCTCGGCTGCTCGAGAAAATCACCCGCACGATCGTACACTAACACTGCAACAATCGAATTGGAGCGATTACTGGCAGGCCGGATGCTCACTCCAGGGTAAATCCCTGCGGCATCGCTTCGCGTGGCGGCTCGAAGCGCAGCATGGTGACGAGCCCGTCGGCCGACTCGATCTGCAACGCCACGGCCTGCCCGTGTTCCTCCGCGACCACGACGCGGGAGGGACGGGCGACGCAGTGCTTCGTCTCCGCGTCTGGGGAGTCGCCGGCAATCACCTCGATCCAGTGGCCCGAGCCGGCCCGCACCGCAGCGCCGACAATCCCCACCAGCGGCAGGTCGTGTAGCCGGGCCTCCAGGTTCGAGGCCTCATCGTCCATTGTTTCGACGTTGACGTGCTCGCCCTGATGAAGCCGCGTGAAGTCATCGAAAAAGTAGGACCATCGTTCGTATGGGATTTCTCGCGTTCGCATGTCGCCTCACTTTCCGAACGGGCGCCTCGCGGGTCGCCGCTCTTGAAAATGATACGCGGCTGAATTGCCGGCGAGCGGGAAAAACAGAATGATTTCACTAAAGCGGGTGAAAAACCTAAAGCAGCGTCGGCGTGATGAAGAAATAGAGATCGGTCTGCTGCTGCTGAGTACGGTGGTTTTTGAAGAGCCATCCGAGCAGAGGAACATCCCCCAGTCCGGGAATTTTGTCCTCGCGGGTGGTGGTGCGGATCATCCGCATACCGCTGATGACCAGCGTGCTTCCGTCATCCACGGTGACCGCGGTTTCGGCTTCTCGCGATTCGATCACGGGGTTTTGCAGCGGGCTGGAGTTGCCGTTCAGGGTCGGCAGGACCGTGAACCCCGCGACCGCCGAGACAATCGAGATCGTGTGGAGCTTGACGCGTTCAGCGCTGGCCGCCTCGGGGGTGATGTAAAGCTGAACGCCCACCGGCTTGTACTGGGTGCTGGTTACCAGCGCGTTATTAGTGATGTTGGTGGATTGAATCGGGATTTCCTGGCCGGCCAGCATGTAGCCGGTCTGCCCGACCGCGACGGTCATTCGTGGTTCGGAAACCACCTGGATCAATCCTGCCTCGGCAAGCAATTGAAAGCTCACATCCACGGATACGCCGGCGCTCTGAAACGCCTGCATGAGGTGCAGAACCGACCCTTGAACGGGCGCCGCTGACGAGCTGGTCATGGCCTGAAGGAAACGCTTGGCATCAAAGGTGGAGGTTAGGTTCTGCGCGGCATTGGAAGCCAGGCGGTCGAGCACCAGCTCGGTGCCCTGCTGGAAGTCGAAGTCGTGACTTACCTCGAAGATTTTGGCGGTGATTTCGACTTGCCGCGGCGGACGGTCCAAATCATTGAGAAGGGCCAGGATTCCGGGGCGCATCGGCCTGCTACAGGTGACGACGATCGAGTTTTCACCCGGCAGTGCCGTGGCCGTCCCGCCGGTCCCCAGGCACTGATTCAGCACGGTGATGAGCGGCGTGAGATCGGGAGGAGCGGTTTGAATGGTACGAAGATTCGTGTTCGCGTCGCGTGCGCTCTTGACCGATGGACCGCCGTAGCTGCGGAGGGTCCAGATCATCCGCACCCTCGCCTCGGGGAGATCGATCATCTGGACGGGAAGCTCGGCTTCGCTAAGCGTGTCGCTGGACTGCGTCGACGGCATTCGCGAGGAAAGCGGCTGAGATTCGCTGCGCCGGTCCGACTTCAGCGGCGGCTGATGGCTTGCCTGCAATATTTGCTGCCAGACCGGGCGCGGACCCAGTTTTTCGAGTTGTTTCCAGTCGGCGTCGCTGAGCTGATCCTGGCTTTGGGTAAATGCCGCGGCATCTCGTTTGGGACTTCCGGAAATTACCATGGGCGGATTGAGCGTGCCCACCGGATGGGAGACAATCGGCTCAGCGGGCTTTTGGGCGCAGCCGATCAACTGGGAAGCGAGGGTTGCCAGCGCCACCTGTCGAATAAGCCGTCGTCCTGGACAAGCTGGTCGTTCCTGCTTCTGACTCGCGGAGTGAATCCTGAGTCGGTCCATCATACAACACTTCCGATTCCGCCGCTGTGGCCGCTCGGTCCCGGCGTCAAAGGGCCGACTATCGCATTGTCGGACCCGATTGCTACATCGGCACGAGGTCCGGTCGCTTCTGCGGCTTTTCCGGGGGCAACGCGAAAGAAAACTCGATGCACAGCGGATGACAATTCACCATTGGCACGTGAGGAACCGGATTATCGGACGAGGGTGCCTTCAAACTCGTTTACATCGACAATCGCGAGCATCATGGGAAAAAAGCGGCGGCGCCGATTAGGCGCCGCCGCCGATCAAGTGCCGCGGCGGCTGATAAGCCGAGTTCTGTTCCCGCCCTGGACCGGGCATTGCCCGGCTGGGAGGGGGCAGCCATTTCTCTGGGACGTGCGTTGCCGCACACCTCAAGCAACCTACCCGCGGATATGACAAAGCAATTGCTCCGTCGCGCCCCGAGTCGAGGCTCTCCGCCTATTCGGTCTTGCTGCCGGTGGGGTTTGCCGTGCCATCCGAGTCACCCCGGACGCGGTGCGCTCTTACCGCACCATTTCACCCTTACCGTGGGGGAAGTCCCCCCGCGGCGGTATCTTTCTGTTGCACTTTCCGTCGGATTGCTCCGCCTTGACGTTATCAAGCACCGTGCTCTACGCAGCTCGGACTTTCCTCACCGGGGCAAGCGTATGCCGCCAACCCCGGCGCGGCCGCCATGGCTGCCGCGGCTAAAAGAATATTATACGAAATTTTGCCCCTTTGGGGTTAAAATAGCGGAAGCTTCCATGACCCAGGATATTCTTCAAACGATTCCGTTGTTCGCAAAGCTGCCGGCCGACGAGCAAGCCGAGCTTGCAACCTTGCTCCAAAGCAAAAAGTATCCAGCCAACCGTCCCGTATTCTGGCTGGGCGAGCAGGGCGACGATTTTTACATCGTCCGCCACGGCCAGGTAGTTGTCTCGTGCCTCGACGAAACTGGCAAGGAGGTGGTGCTCGGCAAGCTGGGTGGCGGCCAGTTCTTCGGGGAGATCTCGCTGCTGGACGGCGGTCCGCGCACGGCGACGGTGCGAACATCTGTGGATTCCGAATTGCTCGTCCTCAATCGTGACGAGTTTCTTCAATTCCTGGGACGACACCCCGACGCCGCCATTTACATGCTCGGGATACTTGGCCAGCGCCAGCGCGAAACCAACCAGAAGCTGCGCGGGATTCGCAACGTCAACGAGGCCGTGGCAGAGCGGCGGACCCGCTGGCATGCGATTGCCGAACGCATCGCCAGCATCAGCGCCAGCCAATGGTTCGTGGTGTTGAACCTGTTTTTCTTCGTCGCCTGGGTGGTAATCAACATCATCCTTCAGCACTTGCCGGGCCGCACGCCGTTTGACGCCCCGCCGGCGTTTGGAACGCTCGGTTTTCTCGTGACAATCGAAGCGCTTTTTATCTCGCTGTTTGTGCTTATCAGCCAGAGTCAGCAAAGCGAACGTGATCGCATTCGCGCGGATCTGGACTATCAGGTCAACCTTAAGGCGCATCAGGAAGTCATGCAGTTGCACAGAAAGGTGGACCAGCTCGCGGCTCAGATGAGGGAAACCATTCCCGAAACGGCCCAGGCCGTCGAGGAAGCTAGTTCATAGCACATGGTTGGTTGACGAGGCCTGCCGCGGCCGAATACCATCGCGCCACGGGAGGGAATGCCGGGTATCGCCACTGGCGACCCGCACAGTGCGGAGCAGGAATGCAGCAGCGGCAGGCCGAGAAGGGAACGTCGTCGCGCAAGCCGCCCAAACCCCCGCCTCCCCCGGCGGAGACGGGCGACCTCAAGCCCGTCGCGCTGGGTCGAGCTTCGGACGAAGACCTCATGCGCCGAACTCAACAGGGAGACAAGCTGGCCTTCTCCATGCTCTACGAGCGCTACAGCGCTTCCGTACTCTCTTATCTTTATCGCATGCTGGGGAACCTGGAAGACGTCGAGTCGATCGGCCAGGAGGTCTTCCTGCGCGCCTTTCGCTTCGCCCCGACGTATCGGTACCCGCAAAAGTTCTCGACGTGGCTTTTTACCATCACGAGAAACCTGGCGATCAATCAGTCGCGCCGGCGCCGCCGCAGCCCCATCCGCAATATCACGGAGCTGAATCTCGAAGGCATCGACATGAGCGGCGACCCGTATCAGGTTGCCGCGCGCGCAACCGATGACGTCGAAAGACAGGAGGAGATCGCCCGCATCCTCAAGGCCCTGGACGGACTGCCCACTGATCAGAAAGAAGTCATTGTGCTGGGAGTGTTCCAGGATTTGTCCTACGCCCAGATGGAGGAAATCACCGGCACCAAGGCCGTGACATTGCGTTCGCGGATGTTCCACGGATTGCGGCGGCTGGGCCGCGTCGTCGGCGCCGCGGAAAAGACGGATGAGCCCAGGACCTGACAGCATGACGCAGCCGGCCGATATTCAAGACGATCCGTTCCTCGTCCTGCTCACCGACGCCCTGCGCGCCGGGCCGGGAAGCCCTTCCTGGCACGAGGCGGTAACACGGCTCAAAACCTCATCCCAGGCGGTCGACGAATACCAACTCCTGATCGATGCCCGGGAGGCCTTGGAAAGTGGTAAGGAATATCGCGCTGTGCGCGCGGGCCCAGGCTTTACCGACAAGCTTATGAACGACCTTGACCGGGAGAGGCTCTCACCACGGTCTGCCCGGCGAATCTCGGTTCCCGGTTTCATTGCCCTGTTGGCGAGCTTGGCCATTCTCGCGGTAATCAGCGTTACGATTTACCGGCTCTACCCTCGCCAGGCGATTGACAATACGCGCGAGGCCATCGAGGAGCTCGCCTCAACCTACTTTGCCAGCGATCTGGTCTCCAGTAATTTCGACGAGGGGATTCCCGTAATTTGGCGGAAGATTGGCAGCCTGCCAGTGGAGGCGTCCGCCGGGCTGCGCGCGGGCCAGGCGACAGCGCCACCGGGAGATTATCTTGGCGGCGGCGTCGTCACCGCTGACCCTCAACCCGCCGGCAAGCCGTTGGCGTTTCAGGTTATGCTTCAGCGCCACGCCGCAAGCGAAGATCTGATCCCACAAATTTTCGTTTCTAACGACCCGGACTTCAGCGCCGATCGCGCGGTGAGTTCCCACGAATTGGTCTGGCAGCTTCAGGGAAATACGCAGAAAGTCGTTTCCGACGGCCGGGTCGAACGCCAGGCGTCCCTGCCCCTTCGCGACCAGAGCCACGTCATCCGTTTCGTGCTCGGGGGCGATCTGGCAATTGTGGAAGCCGACAATCGTCGCCTCTGGGCTGGCCATACCCCCTTGGGCAGCAAGCCACGCTATCTCGGCGTGCGCTTCATCCGCACCGACGGAAAAGGCGTGGCCGATATGAGTATTGAATCTGTCCGCGTTCTCGCAAACCATTGAACGGCTGGTGATGTCCATTACCTGTCATACGCAAGTGCGGCGGCAGAGCTGCATCGTTTTCGTGGCGACGTTCTTTCGCTTGCGGTAGAATTGAGGCAGATGAGCCTTCCATCAACCGACAATCTCCGACTCAAGGGTCGCGAGATCATCGTTGGCGTGTGCGGCGGGATCGCGGCGTATAAGGTCGCCGACGTGGTAAGCAAACTGGTCCAACTGGGTGCCGGAGTAACCGTTGTCATGACACCCGAATCCCGGGAGTTTGTGACGCCGCTTACGTTTGAAGCCCTCAGCGGTCGCCCGGTCCGTACCGAAACGTTTAAACTGGTCGAGTCATCAGATCCCCAGCATATCTCGCTGACCGAGCAGGCCGACCTCATGCTGGTGGCGCCCGCGACCGCCAACATCATGGCAAAGGTCGCGCATGGACTGTGCGATGATCTGATAAGCCTCATGGTCTGCGCCGCCGCATGCCCCGTCGTCTTTGCCCCGGCCATGAATGACCGCATGTGGGACCATCCGGTCACCCGCGAGAATTACGCCAAGCTGACCGGGCTTGGCTATCGCTTCATCGGCCCAGAGACCGGCTGGCTGGCCTGCCGCAACGTCGGCGCGGGCCGGCTGAGCGGTTCACAGACGATCGTCGATGAAATCGTGAAGTTTCTTACAGAGCCCGGCGCCCTTCCATCGCGTGTTGGCCCGAGGGACCGGGTCGAGTCACCGTCTTGACCGATTAATCTTCGGCCGATAGCCCTATCCAAACAGTTGCGGCCGTGTCAAAGCTAAAAAGAGGAAGGCACCATGATCAATTCAGACGGCGCGCTTCGGATGCGGAGGCTCTTGGGCGCCTTGCTGGTCGGGTGTTTGACGTTGGGGTTGTCGGGGTGTCTGGTGACCGCCGTGTCGAACGAAACACGGTCCGGAACATACGTTTCCACGAACACGTTCAACCAGATTAAACCTGGGCAGACAAGCGAGGCCTGGGTCCGCGCCACGCTCGGTGCGCCCAACAGCGAGACCGCGCTGCCGGAGGGAAAAGTCCTCAAATGGAGCTACACCGAGCGCCACGAGGGGAGCGGCGCCGTCTTCCTTATCTTCGGCGGCCATAGCGAAAAGGAAGTCAGCCACACCGCGTTTGTCGAGGTCCACAAGGGCATCGTTACCAACGCCTGGCGCGATTGACGAGAGCCGGCATCAGGATTTCGAAATTTCATTCTGTTTTATCTTGACTTTCCGCCGCGGCTGTTAAAATGGCTGGTGGCCCTCACGAAAGGACTGGACATGACAGCGATGGAGCGCTGGGGCAAGGGGGGTCATCATCGCCTTGAAGCTCCCGTATTGAAATCGCCCAGCACCCCGCCGGCGATTTGTCGCTCATCGACATCCTATCCCAGTTTTCGTGAAGCCGTTGTAGCTCAGACGGCGTAAGAACTTTCGCAAACAGCGTTTCCCGCCATCGTATCGCCGTCTCGCTCTTCGCCGGACTCTCGCACGAAAGGAGCCAACGCACGCGCAGCGCACAACGCTTCGTCCATGAGCCGGCACGCACGTGGAGAATCCGGGGAATTAAGAAACGGAGTTCCTTATGAAGCGATTGTTGAAGAAAGGATTGCGCAGCAAAGCACACCCTTTCCTCGAACGTCCGCTGGTCGAACGGCTGGAAAGGCGCCGGCTGTTCGCGGTGGCAGTCACGCAGACTTATCCGGGCTTTTACGAGGTCGACGGAGACAATTCAGGCAATGTCATCAACATCGCCGTCTCGCAGGCCAGCCAGACATTCACCCTGAATGGCGCCACCTACCCGAACGT
>Ga0307476_10001466_pt1 | contig 14381 bp, 12 predicted proteins | sample atmos_gasesECM2C_2_FD_203314 | JGI IMG/M metagenome (GOLD analysis project Ga0307476, IMG submission 203314) | Hardwood forest soil microbial communities from Morgan-Monroe State Forest, Indiana, United States - atmos_gasesECM2C_05 | ecosystem: Environmental > Terrestrial > Soil > Temperate... | reverse complement strand
TCGCCGTCGTCTCGCACGCCGACGGCGTCGACCCCGTCGGCGCCTGCGTCGGCCCGCGCGGGTCGCGCGTGCGCATGGTCGTCTCCGAGCTGCGCGGCGAGAAGATCGACATCATCCCCCACAACGACGAGCCCGCCCGCTTCGTCGCCAAGGCGCTCTCGCCGGCCCGTGTCCGCGAGGTGCTGGTCGACGACGAGGCCAAGCAGGCCACGGTGATCGTGCCCGACGACCAGCTCTCGCTGGCGATCGGCCGCGAGGGCCAGAACGCGCGCCTGGCCGCCCGCCTGACGGGCTGGCGCGTGGACATCCGCTCGGAGACCGAGTTCGCCGCCGAGGAGGCCGAGCACGGCTACGAGGAGGAGGAGGTCTCGGGCCGCTGCGCCGCGATCCTCTCCAACGGCCGCCGCTGCCCCAACGCGTCGCTGCCCGGCTCGCGCTACTGCGGTCTGGAGACCCACCAGGCGCTCGCCGGCATCGCCAGCGACCGCGTCGCCGACCTCAACGGCGGCGGCGCCGCGGAGCCGGTCGCGAGCGAGGGCGAGGCGCAGGCCGCCGTCGGGGCCGCATCGCCCGAGGCGGCATCGCCGGAGGCTGCATCGCCAGAGGCCGGGTCGGCCGAGGCCGCGCCGGCTGAGGCCCAGACTTCGCCAGACACCGTCCCCGCGCCGGTCGCCCAGGCGCCGGCCGAGGTCGGCGAGGCAGAGGAGCAGGCGTCATAGCGGGCCACGTGCCGCGCCGCCGCTGCGTTGGTTGCGGGCGCGTCGCGCCGAAGTCGGAGCTTCTGCGGGTCGCCGCGACAGGCCCGCGGCGGGCCGTCGTGGACCTCGCCGGGACCCTGCCGGGGCGTGGCGCCTACCTCTGTCGCGGGGACGCCCCCGGCCGACCGGCCGCGGAGTGCCTGGAGCGCGCGACGCGTCGCGGCGGCATCGCCCGCACGCTGCGCCGCTCCGTCGCGCTGGAGCTCGACGGCGCAGCCGCGGCGGGACCGGCGGCTTGCTTGCAGGGGACCCCGAATTCGTAGAATCGATGAGCCGATGGCGGTGAGCGGATGAGTAAGAAGCGCATACACGAAATAGCCAAGCAGCAGAAACTCTCCAGCAAAGAACTGATGGAGCAGCTCAAAGCGGCCGGCATCGACGTCAAGGCCGCGTCCTCGTCGATCGAGGAGGACGTCGCGCTGCGCGCGCTCGGGGTCTCCAACGGGTCCGCAGCGGCCGCTCCAGCCGAGCCCGCAGGTCCGCCGGCTGCGCCCGTGAGCCCGCCGACAAGCCCGCCCGCGCCGGCGAGCCCGCCCGCGCCGGCGAGCCCGGGAGCCGCCGCTCCTCCCTCACCCAGCGCAGTCGCCAGCTCTCCGGCACCTGCGCCCGCGCCGCCGGCGGCAACACCGGCCGCGCCGGCCGCCGCGTCGGAGGCCCCGGCGCCGCGCCCGGCGCGCCCGACGCGTGACTCGCGTACCGGCGAGCGCACCCCCGGCGGAGTCGGGCCTGGCGGGCGGCGGCGCGTGGTGATCGACTCGCAGGCCTCCCGCCGCCAGCAGGCCGGACCGGCCAACCAGCCGCAGCGTCGGCCGCGGCGCGGACGCCGCCGGCGGGGCACCTACGACGACACGATCGCCCCGATCGAGAACAGCGCGTTGACGGCGGGGGCGGGGGACGTCACGCGCATCAACTCGGGCTCGACGGTGAAGGACGTCGCCGAGTACCTCGATGTGCCGGTGCCGGAGATCATCAAGAAGCTGATGTCGCTGGGCGAGATGGCGACGCTCACGCAGACGCTCTCCGACGACGCGATCCAGGTGCTGGCGGAGGAGTTCTCCAAGCCCGTCGAGATCGTCCACGCCGCCGACGACGTCGAGACCGAGCCGGTCTTCGAGGACGCCGAGGAGGATCTCGTGGATCGTCCGCCGGTGGTGACCGTGATGGGTCACGTCGACCACGGCAAGACCTCGCTGCTGGACGCGATCCGCGAGACCGAGGTCGCGGCGGGCGAGGCCGGCGGCATCACCCAGCACATCGGCGCCTACCAGGTCCACCATGCGGATAAGACGATCACGTTCCTCGACACACCGGGCCACGAGGCGTTCACGGCGATGCGCGCCCGGGGCGCCCGGGTGACCGACGTCGCGGTGATCGTCGTCGCCGCCGACGACGGCGTCAAGCCGCAGACCGAGGAGGCGATCGACCACGCCCGCGCCGCCGACGTGCCGATTGTGGTCGCCGTCAACAAGGTCGACAAGGAGGGCGCCCAGCCCGAGCGGGTGCGTAGCGAAATGGGCCAGCACGGCCTGCAGCCCTCCGACTGGGGGGGTGAGATTGAGTTCGTCGACGTCAGCGCCAAGACCCGCCAGGGTCTGGACGACCTGCTCGACACGATCCAGGTCGTCGCCGACCTCGAGGAGCTGCGGGCCAACCGCGAGGCCGAGGCCTCGGGCACGGTGATCGAGTCAAAGCTCGACCCCGGCCGCGGCCCGGTCGTGACGATTCTGATCCAGCGCGGCACGCTGCGTGTCGGCGATGCGCTGGTCGCCGGCGCCCACTTCGGCCGGGTGCGGGCGATGCACGACTTCACCGGCGTACGCAGCAAGCGGGCGCAGCCGGGCGAGCCGGTTGAGATTCTCGGCTTCGATGGCGTGCCCGAGGCGGGCGAGCTGGTGCGGGTCGTCGAGAACGAGCGCCGCGCGCGTCAGCTCGCCGGCGAACGCGCCAACCGCCTGAAGACCGAGGCGCTGGCGCGCCGCTCGGGCCGCAAGATCTCGCTGGAGGACGTCTTCAAGCTGGCCCGCGAGGGCGCCGTCAAGGAGCTCGGGTTGGTCGTCAAGGCCGATGTCGCCGGGTCGCTGGAGGCGCTCGAGGACGAGATCGCCAAGCTCCCGCAGGAGGAGGTCAAGGTGAACATCATCCACCGCGGGGTCGGCGGCATCAACGAGTCCGACGTGATGCTCGCCGCGGCTTCGGAAGGCGTGATCCTGGCGTTCAATGTGCGGCCCGTCGGCGACGCCCGTCAGATCGCCGAGCGCGAGGGCGTCGAGATCCGCTCCTACTCGGTCATCTACCGCGCGATCGAGGAGCTGCGCGCGGCGATGCAGGGCCTGCTCGAGCCCGACGAGGTCGAGACGCCGCTCGGCCAGGCCGAGGTGCGCCAGCTGTTCCGCGCGTCGCGCATCGGCGTGATCGCCGGTTCCTACGTCACCGAAGGCAAGGTCACGCGCGGCGCCCGGGTGCGCGTGGTGCGTGAGGGCACCGTGATCCAGGACACCACGATCGGCAGCCTGCGTCGCTTCAACGAGGACGCGCGCGAGGTCGCCGCCGGCTTCGAGTGCGGCATCGTGCTCGCCAACTTCCAGGACCTGCGCGAGGGCGACGTGCTCGAGACCTACGAGACGCGCCAGGTGCAGCGCCAGCTCTGAGCCGGCCGATGCCTGGCGCGGCCCTGCGTCTCCTAGGTCAGCGGCTGGCGGCCGGCTTGCATTCGATGCCTGCCCGAGGGGTAGCATGAGCTCGGGCCGCATGCGTCGCGTCGACGAGGCGATCAGACAGGTGATCGGCGAGGCGACGGCAGGCGAGCTGAAGGACCCCCGTGTCGGATTCGTCACCGTGACCGATGTAAGGACCAGCCCCGATCTCAGCCACGCCCGCGTCTACGTGAGCGTGCTCGGCGACGAGCACCACCGCGAGGCGACGCTGCAGGGGCTGCGCAGCGCACACGGCTACCTGCAGCGGCGCGTCGCCTCGGAGCTGAAGCTCAAGCGCACCCCGACGTTGACGTTCCTCTACGATGACACCACCGATCGGGCGCTGCGCATCGACGCGCTGATCGACGGCGGGGACACGGACGAGGGGAGAGACGTCGATGGTTGAGAACGGCGCCCAGGCGGCGCGCGGGCTGGTGCTCGAGCACATCCGCAGCGACTCCCGCTTTGTGCTCGCGACGCACGAAAACGTTGACGGCGACGCCCTCGGCTCGCTGCTGGGGATGCACGGTCTGCTGCGCGCGTTGGGCAAGGACGCGCTGATGTTCATGGCCGCCAGCGAGTTCCCGCTGCCCGAGGAGTACCGCTGGCTGGCGCTCGGCGATGTCATCCAGGCGCCGCCCGCCGACATAGCGCAGCGCACGGTAGTGCTGCTGGACTGCGGCAACATCGATCGCAACTCGGCGCAGGTCCTGCGCGACGGGGCGTACCTGCTGAACATCGACCACCACCACGACAACACCCGCTTCGGCACGCTCGACTACGTCGTGCCCGAGGCGTCGTGTACGGCGGAGATCATCTGGGATCTGATGCACGGCCTCGGTGTCAGCCCCGACGCGGAGGTCGCGCAGGCGCTGTACGTCGGTCTGGTGACCGACACCGGACGCTTCATGTACGAGAACACCGGCCCCCGCGCACACCAGATGGCGGCCGAGCTGATCGCGGCGGGCGTCGACGTGCAGGACGTCTACCGCAAGCTCTACGAGGGCGTGCCGTACGCCAAGCTCGCACTGCTCGGCCGCGCGCTGTCCCAGGTGCGGCGCTTTGACCGGGGCGCCCTGACGGTGGCGGCGCTGAGCGCCGAGGACTTCCGCGCGACCGACGCCCAGGACAGCTACTCGGAGGGCATCGTTGATCATCTGCGCGCCGTGCGCGGCACCAAGGTCGCGGCGCTCGTGCGCGAGGTAACTGCGCCGGAGCGCAACGGCCAGCGCAAAGTCTCGCTGCGCTCCGGTGACGACGACGACATCGACGTCTCGGCGATCGCCCGCGCCCAGGGCGGCGGCGGCCATCGCGGCGCCGCGGGCTTCTCGACGACGCTCTCGTGCGAGGAGCTGATCGAGTTCCTGCGCCACGAGCTCGCCGCCCAGCTGCATCCGGAGCGCGCCGAAGACGCCGAGGACGCCGCGCCGGCGCCGGTCTGAGCGCGCCTTGGTGGATGGCGTCGCGCCGCAGCTCCAAGTGGACGGGGTACTGCCGATCGACAAGCCGGTGGGGCTGACGTCGCACGACGTAGTCGCGCGTGTACGCCGCGCGCTCGGCGGTGTCAAGACCGGGCACGCCGGTACCCTGGACCCGTTCGCCAGTGGCCTGCTGCTGGTGCTGGTAGGGCGCGCCACGCGTGTCCAGAACCGGCTGATGGAGCTGCCCAAGCGCTACGAGACCGTCGCCCGGCTCGGCGCGACCTCGACGACGGGCGACCCCGAGGGCGAGATCGAGCTTACCGGCCGCCTGCCGCCGGATCCCCCTGAGCTGCCGACCGGCGAGCTGCGCCAGCGCCCGCCGCGGCACTCCGCGGTCAAGATCCGCGGCGAGCGCGCCTACACCCGCGCCCGCCGCGGCGAGGTGTTCGAGATGCCCGAGCGCATCGTCACGGTCTACCGCTTCGAGCAACTCTGGCGCGAGCCCGAGCGCGCCGGTTTCCTGATCGAGTGCTCCTCGGGCACCTACGTGCGCTCGTTGATCCGCGATCTCGGTGACGCTTACTGCCTGGAGCTGCAGCGCACCGCGATCGGGCCGTTCGAGGTCCGTGACGCGCTCGTTGCGCCCCCGCGCGGCGAGCCCTGGGCACCGCCGCCGGGTATGCCGATCCCGATCGAGCGGGTGCTGGAGCTTCTCCAATAGGCTTCGCGGCCGTGGAGATCGTCCGCCTGCCCGACGTGCAGCCCAGGGACCGGCGCGTGGCTGTCGGGACCTTCGACGGCGTGCACCTCGGCCACCGCGAGGTGATCCGCGGCGCCGACAGCGTGCTGACGTTCGACCCCCACCCGGTGTCGGTCGTCGCGCCGCAGCACGCGCCGAAACTGCTGACCAGCCTGCCGGTCAAGGCCGAGCTGATCTCCGCGCTTGGGGTGCGCGAGCTGATCGTGATCCCTTTCGACGCGGCCTTCGCCGCGTGCTCGGCCCAGGAGTTCATCGACGAGGTGCTCGTCGGCGCGCTGAATGCGAAGTGGGTGTCGGTCGGCGAGAACTTCCGCTTCGGCCACCGCGCGCAGGGCGACCCGCAGCTGCTGGCGCGCGACGGGCGCTTCCAGACGGTCGTGCACCCGTTGCTGGAAATCGACGGCGAGGTCGTCTCCTCGAGCCACATCCGCGGACTGGTGTTGGCCGGCGAGGTCGATCAGGCGACCCACTTCCTGGGCGCCCCGTTTCAGCTGCGCGGTGAGGTAGTCGCCGGTGACCGCCGCGGGCGCGAGCTGGGTTACCCCACCGCGAACCTGATCCCGCAGGAGACGATGGTCTGTCCGGGGCACGGCATCTACGCCTGCCGCGCGTACACCGCTGCGACCGGCGAGTACGCGGGGGCCGGGGAGCAGGCCGGGGCCGGCGAGCAGGCTGCGACCGGCGAGCACGCGGCGGCGGTCAGCATCGGCGTGCGCCCGACCTTCACGACGGGCCGCGGCGAGCTAATCGAGGCATACCTGCTGGACTTCGACGGCGACCTCTACGGGCAGGAGCTGCGCCTGGACTTCCTGCAGCGGCTGCGCGGCGAGCGGCGCTTCCAGAGCGCCGAGGCGCTGGTGCAGCAGATGCAGCGCGACGCCGAGCAGACCCGCCGCGTCGTGCAGGCGTTCTGCTAGCGTGTGCGCGCCTATGGCACTGACAGCAGAGAGAAAGCGTGAGCTCGCCGCCAAGTTCGGCGAGGGCGAGCGCGACACCGGCAACACCAAGGTGCAGGTCGCGCTTTTGACGGAGCGCATCAACCACCTCACCGAGCACCTGCGGGCGCAGAAAAAAGACCACCACTCGCGCCGCGGCCTGCTTATGCTGGTCGGGCGCCGGCGCCGCTTCCTGGACTACCTGCAGCGCAACGACCTCGAGGGCTACCGCGCTCTCATCAAAGAGCTGGGCCTGAGAAAGTAAAGCGCCGGGCGCGGGGAGACGAGCGTGAGCGTGATCGAACCTGGCACCGCTGTCCCGCCGTTCAGGCTCACGCGCGAAGACGGCGAGCCGTTCACCGAGGCCGACCTGCAGGGCCAGAGCACGGTGCTTGTGTTCTACCCGTTCGCGTTCAGTCCGGTGTGCACCGACCAGCTGCAGATCTACGAGCGCGAGCTGCCGCAGATCACCGCCGACGGCGCGGTCGTCTACGGCGTGTCGTGCGACAGCAGCTGGTCACAGAAGGCGTTTCGTGAGAAGCTCGGCGTGAGCATCCCGCAGCTGTCGGACTTCGAGCCCAAGGGCGCCGTCTGTCAGGCGTTCGGGGTGCTGCACGAGGGCGGCTTCCCGCAGCGCGCGCTCGTCATCGTCGGCCCCGACGGAGTGGTGCGCTGGAGCTACCAGGCGCCCTCGCCCGCGGACCTCCCCGGTGTGCACATGATCCTCGGCGGCCTGAAGAACCTCTGAGACGACCGCTGGCCAGCGCAGGGCGGCGCCCCCCACCGTCGCAGAATGCTGACGCGCCGACGAGGCGTCACTAAGCGCTAAGCTGCACTGCGTTCGGAAACAGAGATAAAAGAGACAGATGCGCCGCCGACCGAAGGGCGGCGCGGGGAAGGCAGAACATATGAGCAGCAACGCCGTGACGCGGGTCTCCGTGGAGATCGCTGGTAGCGAGATCTCGTTCGAGACCGGCAGGATGGCCAAGCAGGCCTCCGGCGCAGTGGTCGTCCGCCAGGGCGACACGATGGTTCTCGCGACCGCCACCGCAGGTGGCCAGCGCGACGTGGATTTCCTTCCGCTCACCGTCGACGTCGAGGAGCGGATGTACTCAGCTGGGAAAATCCCCGGCTCATTCTTCAAGCGCGAGGGGCGCTCGGGCGAGAAGGCGACGCTGACGGCGCGCATGATCGACCGTCCGCTGCGCCCGCTGTTCCCGAAGGGCTGGAACTACGAGACGCAGCTGATCGCGATCCCGATCTCGGTCGATCACGTGCACCCCTACGACATCCTGGCGATGAACGGGGCGTCAGCGGCGCTGATGATCTCCGACATCCCGTTCGGCGGCCCCGTCGGGGCGGTGCGGATCGGCAAGGTCGACGGCAACTTCGTGGTCAACCCCAGCGAGGAAGACCTGCTGGAGGGCTCCGACCTGGACCTCGTGGTGTCGGGCTCGGAGGACGCGATCCTGATGGTCGAGGCGGGCGCGAACGAGATCTCCGAGGCGGAGATCCTCGACGCCCTGGACATCGCGCACTCGGAGATCAAGAAGATCTGCGCCCTGCAGCGCGAACTTGCCGACCGGGTTGGCAGGGAGAAGACGCAGGTGCAGGCGCCGGTGGTCGATGAGGCGCTGCTCGCCGACGTCCGCGCCTCGCACGGCGCGGCGCTCGACGCGGCGACCCAGGTGCAGGACAAGCTGCAGCGCCAGGATGCGACGAAGGCCGTGCAGGAGGCGGTGCTCGCGCAGTACGGCCCGGGCGCGCCCGAGGGCTCGGGCGACGAGCAGATCGAAACGGCCAAGGCCCGCCGTGCGGCGGCGCAGCTGGCGTTCGACAAGCTCGAGAAGGCGATCATCCGGGAGCGCACCGCGGTGCACAAGAAGCGTCCCGACGGTCGTGCCGAGGACGAGATTCGCGACATCACGATCGAAGTCGGCGTGACGCCGCGGACGCACGGCTCGGCGCTGTTCACGCGCGGGCAGACCCAGGCGCTGAGCGTCGCGGCGCTGGGCACGCTGAAGGAGGAGATGCGCGTCGACACGCTCGGGCTACAGACGAAAAAGTACTACTTCCACCACTACAACTTCCCGCCGTTCTCCGTCGGGGAAGCCGGGCGCCTGGGCACCAAACGCCGTGACGTCGGCCACGGCGCGCTGGCCGAGCGGGCGCTCGTGCCGGTTGTGCCCTCGATCGAGGAGTTCCCGTACACGATCCGCGTGGTGTCGGACATCCTGGAGTCCAACGGCTCCTCCTCGATGGCCTCGGTGTGCGGCTCGGCGCTGTCGCTGATGGACGCTGGCGTACCGATCAAGCGCCCGGTGGCGGGCATCGCGATGGGTCTGATCAAGGAGGGCGACGACTACGTCGTGCTGACCGACATCGCCGGCGTCGAGGACCACCTCGGCGACATGGACTTCAAGGTCGCCGGCACCGAGCGCGGCATCACGGCGCTGCAGATGGACATCAAGATCTCGGGCGTCACGTTCGAGATCCTCAAAGACGCATTGACGCAGGCGCACAAGGCGCGCACCTACATCCTGGGTCGGATGGCCGAGGTCATCGAGGGCCCGCGCGGCCAGCTCAGCCAGTTCGCACCCCGCATCCAGACGATTCAGATCGACCCCAGCCAGATCGGCCTGCTGATCGGCAAGGGCGGCGAAACCATCAGAGGGCTCTCCGAGGAGTTCGAGTCGCAGATCGACGTCAACGACGACGGCCAGGTGCTGATCTACTCGGCCAACGGCGAGCTCGGCGACGCGCTGGTGGAGCGGGTGCGGATGATGATGAAGGAGGTCGAGGTCGGCGACGAATACGCTGGCAAGGTCGTCAAGACGACGACGTTCGGCGCCTTCATCGAGCTCGCCAAGGGCACCGACGGACTGCTGCACATCTCCAACGTCTCGCCCGGCGAGCGCATCTCGAGTGTCGAGGAGGTGCTCAACAAAGGCGACGAGATCAACGTGCGCGTCGTCGAGGTCGACCGCGAGCGCGGGCGCATCGGCCTGCGCCTGGCCGACGACCCGGAGGTCGCTGGTAAGTCAGCCGAGGAACTAACCACGGTCGGCACCGGCGGCGGTGGCGGCGGGGGACGGCCGCCACGCGAGAGCAGCAACGGCCGCGGTGGCGATCGCGGGCGCGGTGGCGATCGCGGCTCCGGGCGTCCCCGCCACGGCTCGGGCCGGGATCGCTATTAGCTGGATGCGGGCGATGGGCGCCGAGCGGCGGGGCAACGCCGCGCCGGCGCCCCGCGCCGCCCGCGCACACGAATGCCGATGAGCGATCGCGGCGAGACGCACCGCATCACCACCCTGCCCTGCGGGGTGCGGGTGGTGAGCGAGCGGATGCCGGTGGTGCGCTCGGTCTCGCTCGGCTTCTGGGTCGGCACCGGCTCGGCGGCCGAGCAGGAGGGCGAGGCCGGCATCTCGCACCTGCTCGAGCACATGCTCTTCCGCGGCTCGGCGCGCTATGGCTCGGCCGAGATCGACGAGATCTTCGACGGCATGGGCGCGGAGTGCAACGCGGGCACCGACAAGGAGGCGACGTCGGTCTACACGCGCGTGCTCGACCACCATCTGCGCCAGGCGTTCGACGTGATCGGCGACATGGTGTGGCAGCCGCGCTTCGGCGAGCTGGAGGCCGAGCGCGAGGTGGTGCTGGAAGAGATCGCGATGTACGAAGACGACCCCCAGGACCGAGTCTTCGATGTGCTCGGCGAGGCCGTCTTCGGCGGGCACCCGCTGGGGCGCCCGGTGATCGGCCGCGCCGAGGTCGTGGCCGGCGTGACGCGCGAGCAGCTGCGCGACTTTCACGCCGCGCGCTACGCGCCGCGCGAGATCGTGATCTCGGCGGTCGGCTCGGTCGAGCACGACGAGCTAGTCGAGCTAGCCGCGCAGGCGGCGCCGGTGGATGAGCGCCCGCGCCTGGAGCTGGCGCCGCTCGGCCCGGCCGCGTTTGAGCGGCGGGTACGTTTCGTGCAGAAGGACACCGAGCAGTACCACGTGTGCCTCGGCGGGCCAGGCATGGCGCGCGAGGACGAGCGGCGCTTCGCGCTGCGGGTGCTCGACACGATCCTCGGCGGTGGCGCGTCGTCGCGCCTGTTTCAGGAGGTGCGCGAGCGTCGCGGGCTGGCGTACTCGGTGTTCTCGTTCTCGAACCTCTTCGCGCACACCGGCGAGGTCGGGCTGTACGTGGGCACGCGTCCGGAGAACCTCGCCGAGACGCTCGCGACGGTGGCGGCCGAGCTGGAGCGCTTCGTGCGCGAGCCGGCCGACGCGCAGGAGCTGGAGCGGGCGCGGGAGAACGTCAAGGGTCGCCTGGTGCTCTCGCTGGAGTCCACGGCGGCGCGCATGAACCGGCTCGGGGGCTCGCTGCTGTGCGACCTGCCGATCCTGTCGGTGCAGGAGATCATCGACCGCATCGACGCGGTGAACTTCGAGGACCTGCGGGCGCTGGCCGGCGAGCTGTTCGCGCCGGCGAGTCTGTCGGTCGCGGCGATCGGGCCCGACGAGGAAGCGCTGCGGGCGGCGCTTGAGCCGTTGCAGGTGGTGGTGGCGTGATCCGAGTGACCGTCGCCGGCGCGGCGGGGCGGATGGGCCAGGCGGTCTGCGTGGCGGTGCAGGGCGCGCCCGACATGCAGCTCAGCGGCCGGGCGGACCCGCTGTTGGATACGACGCTCGAGCAGGTGCTCGGCGAGACGGATGTCGTCGTGGACTTCACCCAGCCGCAGGTCGCGGCGGAGAACATCCTGGCGTGCCTGCGGGCGGGCGTGCACGCGGTGGTGGGCACGACCGGCTTTGACCTCGACGCGCTGCGCCCGGAGCTCGAACGGGAGGCGGGGCGGGCGAACGTGCTGGTGGCCCCGAACTTTGCGATCGGGGCGGTGTTGATGATGCGCTTCGCGGCCGAGGCGGCGCGGCATATGGCCAAGGCGGAGATCATCGAGCTGCACCACGACCGCAAGCTCGACGCACCGAGCGGCACGGCGGCGCGCACGGCGGCGCTGATGGCGCAGGCCAGCGGCGGACCGCGGCCGCCAATCCACTCGGTGCGGCTGCCGGGCCTGGTCGCCCACCAGGAGGTAATCCTCGGCGACCTCGGCCAGACGCTGAGCATCCGCCACGACTCGATCGATCGGGAGTCGTTCATGCCGGGGGTGCTGCTCGCGGTGAGGGCGATGGACAAGCTCGCGCACTCGCCGACCGTGGGCCTGGAGGAGCTGCTGTTCGGCATCGAGGGGGCCGTGGAATAATGGGCCCGGTGAGCAACCTCGGGACGATCCTGACGGCGATCGTGACGCCCTTCGATGAGCAGCTGCGCGTTGACGAGGAGGCGTTCGTGGCGCTGATGCACCAGCTGGCGGCGCACGGCTCGGACGGCTTCGTCGTGACCGGCACGACCGGCGAGGCCTCGACCTTGACTGACGACGAGCAGCTGCGGCTGATCGAGCTGGCGGTGCGGGAGCGCCCGACCCTGCCCGGAGGGCAGGGTGCCCGCTGCACGATCGTGGCGGGCACGGGCACCAACGACACGCGTCACGCGGTCTTCCTCACCGAACAGGCGACGGCGCTGGGCGTCGACGCGAACCTGAGCGTGACGCCGTACTACAACAGGCCGAGCCCGCGCGGTCTGATCGCCCACTACGAGGCGATCGCGCGGGCGACGGATAGGCCGATCATGCTTTACAACATCCCGAGCCGGACGGGGACAAACATCGGGCCGGAGCTGCTGGCGCGGCTTGCGCAGATCGAGCACGTCGAGGCCGTCAAGCAGGCCAACGCGGCCGAGCTGCAGCAGATCGAAGGGCTCGCGCTGTACGCGGGCGATGACGCGACGTTCGCGCGCACGCTGGACATGGGCGGCGCCGGCGGGGTGTCGGTCGCGAGCCACGTAGTCGGAGACGAGATGCGGCGCATGGTCGACGAGCCGCAGCACCGGGCGGAGATCGACGCGTCGCTGCGCGACGTGTACGAGACGCTGTTCATGACGAGCAGCCCGACGTGCACGAAGGCGGCGTTGAACATGCTCGGGCAGCGCGCTGGCGGCCTGCGGCTGCCGCTGGTGGAGGCCGACGCGCGGGAGCGCGAGGCGGTGCGGGCGATGCTGATCCGCCATCGGCTGCTGAGCGAAGAGGGCACTCCAACCGAGCAGCGCGCGCCGGGAGCCGCCGACGCTCGCGCCGGGGAGACCGCGACGCCAGACCCACGGGCCTCGGCGCAGCGCGCGTGAGCGCGAAGCTGCGCGTCCTGCCGCTCGGCGGTCTGGGCGAGATAGGCAAGAACATGACGGTCGTCGAGCACGACGGCCGCATCGTGGTGGTCGACGTCGGCCTGCGCTTCCCGACGCCGGAGATGGTTGGCATCGACCTGGTGCTGCCCGATTTCTCCTACCTGCGCGAGCGCGCCCGCGACATCGAGGCGATCGTGGTGACGCACGGCCACGAGGACCATCTCGGCGCGCTGCCGTGGGTGCTGCGCGAGCTCGGGGACGCGAATGGCGGCGCGCTGCCGCCGGTGTACGGCGGCGCGTTGACGATGGCGATGGCGAAGTCCAAGCTCGAAGAGCACCGGCTGCGCGATGTCGAGCTCTCCGAGCTGGCCCCCGGCGAAGGGATCGACCTGGGGCCGTTCGAGATCGAGATGATCCACATGACGCATTCGATTCCCGATTCCTCCGCGGTGGCGCTCAGCACCGACCTTGGCACGGTGCTGATAACCGGCGACTACAAGTTCGACCAGACCCCCGTGGACGGCCCGCCGGCGGACATCTCGCGCCTGGCGGAGCTCGGCCGCGAAGGGGTGCTGCTGCTGTGCGGCGACTCCACCAACGTCGACCGCGAGGGCTTCTCGCCCTCGGAGTCGGTCGTCGGGCCGCACCTGCGCGAAGCGTTCGCGCGCTGCCGCGGGCGGATCGTGGTGACGAGCTTCGCCTCGAACATTCACCGCGTGCAACAGGTGCTCGATGCGGCGCACGAGCTCGGGCGCAAGGTCGCGCTGGTCGGGCGCTCGATGCGCAAGAACGTCGGCATCGGTCGCTCGCTGGACCACATCGACGTGCCCGAGGGGATGCTCGTGGGGGCGCGCGAGATCGAGGACTTCCCGGACGAGCGGATCGTGATCGTCTCGACCGGCTCCCAGGGTGAGCCACTCTCAGCGCTGCGCCGGATGGCCTACCGTGACCACCCCCAGGTGCAGCTGCGCCGGGGCGACACCGTCGTCTTCTCCGCCACCCCGGTGCCGGGCAACGAGCGCGCGGTGAACGAGACGATCGATCGCCTCTACCACATCGGCTGCGACGTGGTGACCCCGCGTGACGCCCCCGTGCACGCCTCCGGGCATGGCTACGCCGAGGAGGTCAAGCTGATGCTGAACCTCGTGCAGCCGCGTTACGTGATGCCCTTCCACGGCGACTTCAAGCGCCTGCGCCTGCACGGCCAGCTGGCCGAGGCGGTCGGCGTCGAGCCGGAGAACATCTTCACGGGCGACAACGGCCGGCCGCTCGACATCGACCGCCGCGGTGCCCGCTTCGGCAAGCAGGAGCGCGCCGGCATGGTCTTCGTGGACGGCGTCGAGATCGGCGACATGGCCGACGTCGCGCTGCGCGACCGCCGCATGCTCTCGGCCGACGGCATCTTTATCGTCGTCGCCACGATCGCCGAGCAGGACGGCCGCTCGGTCGCCGACCCCGAGGTCATCTTCCGCGGCGTGCCCTTCATGGACGAAGCCGGCGAGCTGATCGAGGAGATCCGCGCCACCGTCGAGGAATCGCTGCTACGCGCCGCCGGCGAGGAGATCCGCGAGGTCGATCTCATCCAG
>Ga0307476_10001465_pt1 | contig 14381 bp, 12 predicted proteins | sample atmos_gasesECM2C_2_FD_203314 | JGI IMG/M metagenome (GOLD analysis project Ga0307476, IMG submission 203314) | Hardwood forest soil microbial communities from Morgan-Monroe State Forest, Indiana, United States - atmos_gasesECM2C_05 | ecosystem: Environmental > Terrestrial > Soil > Temperate... | reverse complement strand
GTCTGGGAGACCCCACCCCGGGGCCGCTCACGAAGCGTGGCTTAACTGCTCCGGCGGAGCTGGGTGTTATTCAGCCGGCCGGGAAGTACTGACGGCCCTGCTTTTTGACCCGGCCCTCTTTCTCGAGGTCGCCGAGGACCCGGTACAGGTAGTTCGGCTTGATTTTCATCGTCTTGGCGACGTCCGAGGCGCTGATGCCGGGTTTGCTCTCGATCAGGCTGACAGCCTGGTCGGCGCGGGTGCCGCCGCGGCGTTTACGGCGTTTGCGCGTGCCGCCACCACTCGAAGCGGTCGAAGCTTTGGCACTTCCGCGAGGACGACCGGGGGCGCGACGGGTGGCTTTGCCGCCGAGCTCGGCAAGAGCGCGCTCGAGGCGCTTGCGCTCCTCGTCGAGCTCAGCCAGCCGCTTCGTCACCAGCTGCCGCGCCTCGTCGAGAACGTTATTCGTGCTGGGCATCATTTCCTTTCCATCCAGTTGAACACGTCCGTTCCATCCAGTGACCGGACGTTTGTGAAGAGTGTGCCAGAACACACACTCACTGTGAATCCGTCGTTAGTCAATGGATATAGACGACCATATTGGGGCACCTTCGTCCATGCCCCGGCCGAATCGTGAGCCGAGCGCGTTCCTATACCGAGCGTTCGGCCTGGCGCTCGGGTGAGATCCGGATCACGTTGCGCGCCAAGCCGACCTTCTCCAGCCCGGTGATGATCAGCGCCGAGGGATCGGGCTCCCACCGTTTGAGACCGTGGACGGCGGAACGCGGGAAGGCGTGATGGTTGTGGTGCCAGGACTCACCCAGGGAGGGCAGTGCCAGCCAGAACACGTTGGTCGAACGGTCGTCGGTGTCGAAGCGGCGGCTGCCGAGGAAGTGACAGACGGAGTTGACGCTCCAGGTCACGTGGTGGACGAAGAAGATTCGCACCAGCCCGCCCCAGAGCAGGCCGGTGAGGGCACCGAGCAGGGTGCCGGTGAGGAGGTAGCCGGCCAGTGCCGGGACCAGCAGGGTGGCGAGGACCAACCAGGGGAAGTGACGGCTGATGAACCTCATCCCACGATCCTCATATAGGTCGGGCGCGTACTTCTTCCAATCGGCCCGGCCCTGGGTCGACATCAGCCAACCGGAGTGGGCGTGCCAGAGGCCGGTGAAGACGTTGCGCACGCCGTTGCCGTCCTCACTGACGTGGGGACTGTGAGGGTCGCCCTCTTCGTCGGTGTGGGCGTGGTGCTTGCGGTGATCGGCGACCCAGGAGTTCACCGGTCCCTGCACCGCCATCGAACCGAGCACCGCAAAGGTGTATTCGAGCGGCTTCGGGGTCTGGAACGAGCGGTGGGTGAGGAGGCGGTGGTACCCGACCGTGATCCCGATTGCGGTCAGCAGGTACATGACCGCGGCGATTGCCAGGTCGGTCGCGCTGACGACGCTGTTCCACAGCAGGACGATGGCTGCGAGGGTTGCGAGGAAGGGAACGACGACGGCCCCAAGGTTGACTGCCTTCTCAGCTCGTGTCATTTCTCCCATCGCAAGGGAAGATACGTGGGTGCTGGCGCTATGTATTGGTGGTTTTGCAACGACTTTGCATCTAAACTTGTCATCTAGATGACTAAAAGCATGGATGCTGAGCCCTGGCGCGGCCTCAGCAGCGACATCGCTGCCGTGATCGAGCCGGAGCTGCCGGCGATCACGGAGGAGATCCTCGCCACGATCGCCCGCGCGGTGCCGGAGTACGCGCGGCCGCTGGAGGGCAATTTCGGCCGCGGCGTTCGCACCGGCGTCAGCGAAGCCCTGCTCCAGTTCGTCGCCCTGATCCGCGACCCCGAAACGGGCCGGGGTACCGGTCGCGAGGTCTACGTCCAGCTCGGCCGCGGCGAGCAGCGCCAGGGGCGCACGCTCGACTCGTTGCTTGCCGCTTACCGGGTCGGCGCCCGCGTCGCCTGGCGGCGGATCGCCGCCGCCGGCCGCCGCGCCGGGCTCAAAGCAGAGCCGCTGACCCTGCTGGCGGAGGCGATCTTCGCCTACATCGACGAGCTCTCCGCCGATTCCGCCGACGGCTACGCCGAAGCCCAGGCCGAAGTCGAGGACATCCGCCGCCGCCGTCGCCGCGAGCTGGCGCTGCTGCTGATCCGCGAGCCAGCCCCCGAAGCGGCCGACCTCGCCGCCGCGGCGCGGGCGGCGGGATGGACGCTGCCCGCCCGCCTTGCCGCCGCGGCCTGCGCCGAGCGCGACCTCGAGGCGGTCACCCGCCAGCTCTCGCCGGAGATGCTGGCGACGGTGCACGAGGGCTGCGGCTATTTGGTTGTCCCCGATCCCGAGGGTCCCGGCCGCGCCGACGCCCTGGCCCGGGCCGCGTCCCGTTCGCGGCTGGCGCTCGGGCCGGCGGCCGAGCCCGTGGCTGCGGCCGAGTCGTGGTCGCTGGCCCGGGCGTTGCTGCGCGCCTCCGACGTCGGCGCGGCGCCGTCGAGCGGTCTGCTGCGCGCCGACGACCACCTCGCCGACCTGCTCCTGTTCGAGTCCGAGCCGTTGACCGCCCGGATCGCCGCCCAGCGCCTCGCCCCGCTCGAAGCCCTGACCGCAAAGGCGGCAGCGCGGATGCACGAGACCGCCCTCGCCCACGTCCGTCACGGCGGTAACGCGGTGGCGATGGCGGCCGAGCTGCAAGTTCACCCGCAGACGGCGCGCTACCGGATTGCGCGGCTGCGAGAGCTACTCGGCGATCAGCTCGACGATCCCGACGCCCGCTTCGAGCTCGAGATCGCATTGCGGGCGGGCGCCCAGCCGACCCTCGGACCAGATCTGGCTTAAACGGCGGCGACCCGGTCGCGCTGGCCGGCCCAGCGCGGCGCCCGCATCAGCAGCACCGGCTGGCGCGGCGGCACCAGGCCCTCGGGCCGGTTCGGCCTGAAGGTCGCGCAGGCCTCGTCGAGCTCGAGTGCGCAGAGGAGGTTCTTGTGGAAGAAGCAGTCCTCGCAGGTGGGGGCTTTGGGCTTGCGCGGCATCGGGGGCTGGGCCATCCAAGCACTCTGCGCAGGCACGCGCCAGGCACGACTCCGCAAATCGCAACCTCTTTGAAACGGCTTCGTCACATCTTCCCCGCGTCTTGCGGTCGGAGCGGGCGCCGTCGCTAAGATGCCGGGCGATGGAGGCTCACAGCAGCCGGAGCGAGAAGCTCTCCGCTTCTCCGCCCCTTTTCAAGAGTGAATTCCTCAACTTCTTCTCCCGCGTGCACCCGTCGGTGCCGGCGATCATCTTCGTCCCCGTCGTCGTCGCGATGGAGTGGCTTGGGGCCGACCGCGGCTTCGCGGCTTGGGAGCTGGCCCTGCTGACGCTGGCCGGAGTCGCGGTCTGGACGCTGACCGAGTACTGGCTGCACCGGCTCGTCTTCCACTGGGAGCCCGACAACGCCTTCGGCCGCCGCATGCACTTCATCATCCACGGCATCCACCACGACCACCCCAACGACCGCTTGCGGCTGGTGATGCCCCCCTCGGTCTCGATCCCGCTCTCGGCTCTCTTCTTCCTCGCCTTCTGGCTGATCCTCGGCGACGCCGCCTTCCCGGTCTTCGCCGGCTTCATCGGCGGCTACCTCGCCTACGACTACGCGCACTACTACGTCCACCATTTCGTTCCGAAGACGGCGTTCGGCAAACGTCTCCGCGAGCACCACATGCGCCACCACTTCCAGGATCACCGCTACGGCTACGGGGTCTCGACGCCGATCTGGGACGTGGCGTTCAGGACGTTGCCGAAGCAGCGGAAGAAACGGGACTAGGCAGCTCGCGCAGCCGGCGGCTGGCTATCGTTTCGGCCGATGCCGCAGCGCGACCTCTTCGCCGACTTCGCCCGCATGCGCCGTGAGATGGACCAGATGCTGGGAGACGCTTGGGGCCGGACCCGTTACGTCCACCGGCGCGCGACCGGGTTCTCGCCCAACGTCGACGTCTACTACTGCGGCGAGCCGCAGCGGGCGGTCGTCAAGGTCGACCTCTCAGGCGTTTCGTTGAGCCAGATCGGGATCGAGGTCAGTGGCCGCCACCTCGCGATCTCGGGCGAACGGCCGGTGCAGGAGACCGAGGGCCGCGTCTACCAGCAGCTCGAGATCCCCTCGGGCCCGTTTCGCCGCGTCGTCGAGCTCCAGGTCGAGGTCGACGCCGAGCGGGCGAGCGCCACCTACGAGGACGGGGTGCTGCGGGTCGAGCTGCCGCTGCGCGACCCGGAAGAGACCACCCGCCGGGTGCCGATAGGCCGCAAGTGATGGAGGGCTCGCCGGTCCTCGAAGTCGTCGACGCGCCGCTCGACGCGGAAGACGCGATCCGCGCCAACCAGCCCTTGCCGGAGGCGCTGCCGGTCCTGCCGCTGCGGGACTCGGTCAGCTTCCCGGAGACCCTGAACCCGCTGGCGGTCGGCCAGGAGCGCTCGATCCAGCTCGTCAACGACGTCCTCGGCACCAACCGGATGCTGGTCATGGTCGCCTCCCGCGACCCCGAGAAGGACGAACCCGGTCCCGCCGACCTCTACGACGTCGGCGTCGTCGGCTTCGTCGCCCGCATGGTCAAGATCCCCGACGGCAGCCTGCGGATCCTGGTCCAGGGAACGCAGCGGGTGAAGCTCGGCGATTACGTCGCCGAGCAGCCCTACCTGGTCGCGCGGATCACCGAGCTGTTCGATGTCTCCGAGCCCAGCGACGAGCTCGAGGCGCTGACCCGCAACGTCCAGCAGACCTTCTCCGAGATCGTCGAGCAGATCCCCTACCTGCCGGAGGAGCTGCGCCTCGCGGTCGCCAACATCGACGACCCGGCGGCGCTCGCCAGCTTGATCGCCGGTTCGCTGCGGATCGCCACCGAGGAGAAGCAGAAGCTGCTGGAAGAAGTCGACGTCGCCAAGCGCCTGCGCCACCTCTCGCGGATCCTCGCCCGCGAGCTCGAACTGGTCCAGATCGGGACCCAGATCCAGTCCCAGGTCCAGTCCGAAGTCGACAAAGGCCAGCGCGAGTTCTTCCTCCGCCAGCAGCTGAAAGCGATCCAGGCCGAGCTCGGCGAGGAGGACGAGCAGCAGGCGGAAGTGAACGAACTGCGGGAACGGATCGAAGCCGCCGACCTGCCCACCCACGCGCTCAAAGCCGCCGACCGCGAGCTGGCCCGGCTCGAGAAACTGCCGCCGGCCGCGGCTGAGCACGGCGTCATCCGCACCTACCTGGAGTGGCTCACCGACCTGCCGTGGTCGCGCGAGACCGCGGACAACCTCGACATCAAACACGCGCGCAAGGTCCTCGACGCCGACCACTACGACCTCGAAAAGGTCAAGGACCGGATCCTCGAGTACCTGGCGGTGCGCAAACTCAACCCGGACTCACCGGGACCGATCCTCTGCTTCGTCGGCCCGCCCGGGGTCGGCAAGACCAGCCTCGGCCGCTCGATCGCGAAAGCGCTCGGCCGCGAATTCGAGCGGATCTCGGTCGGCGGCGTCCGCGACGAGGCCGAGATCCGCGGCCACCGCCGCACCTACATCGGCGCCCTGCCGGGGACGATCATCCGCGCCCTGCGCGACGCCGGCTCCCGCAACCCCGTCTTCATGATCGACGAGATCGACAAGATGGGCGCCGACTTCCGCGGCGACCCCGCTTCGGCGATGCTCGAGGTCCTCGACCCGGCCCAGAACGACTCCTTCCGCGACCACTACCTCGACCTCGAGTTCGACCTCTCCGACGTCGTCTTCATCGCCACCGCCAACGTCCTCGACACGATCCCGGGGCCGCTGCTCGACCGGATGGAGACGATCGAACTCGCCGGCTACACGCTCGACGAGAAGCTCCACATCGCCCGCCGCTACCTGGTCGACCGCCAGATCGAGGCCAATGGGCTGAAACCGTCGCGGATCGAGTTCTCCGACGCGGCGCTGAGGGCGATCATCGAGGAGTACACGCGCGAGGCTGGGGTCCGCAACCTCGAGCGGCAGATCGGCACGATCTGCCGCAAAGTCGCCCGCCAGATCGCCGAGGGCAAGACCAAACGCAAGGTCGAAGTCTCGGCCAAAAAAGCGCGCGAGATGCTCGGCCGCCGTCGCGTCTTCGCCGAGCAGCGGCGGCGGACCAAGGTCGCCGGCGTCGCCACCGGCCTCGCCTGGACCCCGACCGGCGGCGACGTCCTCTTCATCGAGGCGACGGCGATGCCGGGCAACGGCGGGCTGACGATCACCGGCCAGCTCGGCGAGGTGATGAAAGAGTCGGCGCAGGCGGCGCTTTCCTACGTGCGCGGCCACTGGGCCGAGATCGCGCCGGGGCTGGGGGAGCTGTGGTTCGGTGAGCACGACATCCACGTCCACGTGCCGGCTGGGGCGGTGCCGAAGGACGGGCCCTCGGCGGGGGTGGCGATGACGGTGGCGCTGTCTTCACTGGTCAGCGGCCGGCCGGTTCGCAACGATGTCGCGATGACGGGCGAGGTGACCCTGACCGGGCAGGTGCTGCCGATCGGGGGTCTCAAGGAGAAGTCGCTGGCGGCGCAGAGGGCCGGCATCAAGCGGGTGATAGTTCCAGAGCGAAACGCGGGAGACGTCGCAGAAATTCCCGAGCACGAGCTCGGCGGCCTGGAGTTCGTCTTCGTCGACGAAGTCTCCGAGGCACTCGACGTCGCCCTCAGGTGAGATGACGGCGACCACGGGATCCGTGGTCTAGATGGAGGCAGCAAGCCTCCGCCGCGGGGCCAGCGAGACCTTCACTCAGTCGCTGGCCGAGGCGGTCCGAGCGCGCTCGCGCGCCTTTTGGATCGTCGTCGGCCTGACCATGTTCGCGGCGGCGCTGCGCTTCGCCACCCTCGGCCTGCAGAGCTACCACCACGACGAGGTCGTCACCGCCAGCCGCATCCTCCGCGGCAGCTTCGGTCACGCGATGGACGCTGTCGGCTTCAGCGAGTCGGCGCCGCCGCTCTACTACGCCTTGGCCTGGGTCTGGACCCAGGTGACGGGGACGGGGGAGTGGGGGCTGCGGGCGCTCTCCGCCGTCGCCGGGGTGGCGACGGTCCCGGTCGTCTACCTGATTGGGCTGGAGCTGCGCGGCCGCCGCGCCGGCCTGATGGCGGCGGCGCTCGCTGCGGTCAACCCGATGCTGCTCTGGTACTCGCAGGAGGCGCGGGCCTATGCGCTGCTCGCCCTCTTCTGCGCGCTCTCGCTGCTCTACTTCCTCCGCGCCCAGCGCTACGGGCGGCGCCGCGACCTGACCCTGTGGGGGGTCTTCTCGGCCCTCGCCCTCGCCACCCATTACTTCGCGATCTTCCCGATCGCCGCCGAGATCCTCCTGCTGGCACGCCGGCGCGGTCGCGAGAGCCTGCGCGGGCTCTGGATCATCATCGTCGCCTGTCTGCTGCTGGCGCCGCTGGCGATCCACCAGATGTCCTACGGCCACGCCGAATGGATCGGCGTCTTCTCGCTCGGTCACCGGCTCTGGGAAACGGCGGCGACCTTCGTCAGCGGCGAGACCGGCGACATCATCGGCCAGCCGGAGCGGCCGCCGCTCGCGTTCATCCCGCTTGCCCTCTGCCTCGTCGCCTTCGCCCTGCTGGCGCTGCGCGGCGACCGCGACGAGCGCCGGGCGGCCGGCCTGCCATTGACAGTCGGCGCCCTCGCGCTCGGCGTCCCGGTGGCGCTGGCCTTGATTTCGTCCAGCAAGGACTACGTCCTCGCCCGCAACCTGCTGCCGGCGCTGATCCCACTGCTGGTTGTCGTTGCGATCGGGCTGACCCTGCCCGCGGCGAAGCGGCTCGGCGCGATCGTCGCCGCCGGCCTGATCGTCTACTCACTCGGCTTCTCGATCGCCGCCAGCGCCCTGCCCCAGTTCCAGCGTCCCGACTGGGACGCGGTCGCGGGCCGGCTCGGCGAACCGGAAGGGCCGCGGGCGATGGTCACCTGGACCCTCGGCGAGGCGCCGCTGCGCTACTACCTCTCGACCGGCTCCTTCCAGGTCCGCGCCGCCGAACGGATCCCCTGGATGGTGGGCGAAGTCGACCTGATCTCGCAGGGGCACGCGCCGCGGCCCGCTCAGCACATGCTCGGACCGCGCTTCGCGCCGAGCGGCAGCGAAAGCGTCGGCCCGCTCCTGATTCGCCGCTACTCGACCCCCGGACCCGGCCTGGCGCCGCTGCGGCTGCGACGCCTGCGCCACGCCGACCTCAACTTCCGCACCAACGGTGTTCTCATGGACGGCGTAGGGCCCGGCTGAGCATGGCCGGCGCATTCCAGCGTCCTCGGTCGCTTGTGTGCAGAGCACACGGCGCTCCCCGCGTCCTTGGACTGCTTGGCCATGCCCCGCCGGGGTAGGTATATCCTCAATGTCCCAACTGCTGACGATCGAGGGAGTGAAAGGGATGTCGAAGAGCAAGACCGCGGACCGGGCCGGAGATCTGTATTCGGCGGCACGGGAGAACCCGTACGTGCAGCGCCTGATCGAGGACGAAGAGCTGCGTGAGAACCTGCGCGACGCCTTCGAATCCGCCAAGGGCGCCTACGGCCGCGCCACCGGCAACGGCAAGGGCGCCGTCAAGGCCGTGACCAGCGACAAGAAGGTCCAGAAGGAAATGCGCAAGGCCGCCGAGAACCTGCAGGAGGCGACCGAGCGCCTGCGCAAGCCGCCAAAGCGCAAGAGCCGCCTCGGCCGCCTGATCCTGCTCGGCATCGCTGCCACGGTGCTGGCGCTGATCATCAGCGAGGACGCACGTAAGACCGTGCTCGACGCTCTCTTCGGTGCCGAAGAGGAGTTCGAGTACACCTCGACTACGAGCATCAACGGCTCTTAGTGGAGGCAGCGACCAAAGAGCGCGAGCTCAGCGGCGACAAGGCCCAGCGCATCGTCGACGCGATGCGCACCAGCGTCGCCCAGCGCGGCGCGGCGGGCTCGACCTTCGAGCACGTCGCCCGCGAGGCCGGGGTCAGCCGCGGCCTCCTGCACTACTACTTCGGGACCAAGGAGCGGCTCCTGGTCGAGGTCGTCCGCCGCGACGCGGAGCTGCGGATCGACCGCCTCGACGAGATGCTGAAGGAGGCGAAGACGGTCGACGACGTCCTCGACGTCCTCGTCGCCAGCCTCACCGACATGATCGACAACGATCCGGGCTTCTTCCTCCTGCTCTACGAGCTGTTCAGCGCCGGCCGCCGCAACCCCGACATCCAGCGCGAGGTCGGCCAGCTCTTCGAGCGCACCCGCTCGCACGTTGCCGAGGTCTTGGCGGCGAAGCAGAGCGAGGGCGTGATCAACCTCCGCTTCGACGCCGAGGCCATCGTCTCTTACCTCTTTGCGCTCGCCGATGGCCTCGCTCTGCAGGCGCTCTCCGACCCGAGCCGCGACAACTCGCCGGCCCTCAAGGTCAGCACCGCCTCGGCGCGTTACCTGCTCGTCTCCGAGTAGGGCTCCGCAGCGAAACATCCCGATTCTGAGTGACGCCGCTCACTCGGTGACGGCGCTCACAGACCCCTGCCCTTGTCGTGCGGGAGGCTCGGCGGGCTGATGCGCGACGTGATGACAAGGCTCGCCAGGTTCCTCGGCCGCCGCCGGCGTTGGGTCGTCGGGGCCTGGGTCCTGATCGTCGTCCTCGCCGCGCCCTTCGCGATGAAGCAGACCGACCACCTCACCGGTGGCGGCTTCGACGTCCCCGGCAGTCAGTCCGAGGCCGTCTCCCAGTCCTTGCAGGACGAGTTCGGCTCGCAGGCCGACGGGATCTCGGTGCTGCTGAAAGCGGAAGACGGGGCGAGCGCCGCCGACCGCGCCGCCGCCGTCGATCGTGTCCGCCGCGAGGTCGCCGAGGTCGAAGAAGTGACGCTGGCGCCGGCCGACGCCGCGCGCGCCCGGGTTCAGCTGCAGCGCACCGGCACCGCGCTGTTGCCGCTGCGCAGTGATCAGTCCTCCGACGAGCTGATCGACTCCGCCGGCGACCTGCGCTCGGACCTCGATCCCGGCACCGTCGAATCCGGCGTCACCCCGTATCTGATTGGCCAGCCGACGATCTGGGCCGGGATGCAGGAGATTTCGAAGGAAGACCTCTCGAAGGCAGAGTCGAGCGGCTTCCCGATCGTCGCGATCATCCTCCTCGTCGTCTTCGGCTCGCTCGCCGCCGCGTTGCTGCCGTTGACCCTCGGCTTCGTCAGCGTCTTCGTCACCGGCGCCCTCATCTACTTCCTCTCGATGCAGATGACGATGTCGGTCTTCGTCACCAACATGGCCTCGATGATCGGGATCGGCGTCGCGATCGATTACTCGCTGTTCATCCTTGCCCGCTATCGCGAGGAGCGCCAGGCGGGCCTCTCCAAGCGCGAGGCGCGGGCCAGGTCGCTCTCGACCTCCGGCCTCGCCGTCACCTTTTCCGGCCTCGCCGTGATCATCTCCCTCGCCGGCCTCTGGATGGTCGACAACCAGGCGCTGCGTTCGATGGCGCTGGGGGCGATGACCGTCGTCGCGGTCTCGATCCTGACCGCGACGACGCTGCTGCCGGCGCTGATCGCGATGCTTGGCGACCGAGTGCTGCCGGGCGGCATCGTCGGCAAAGTCGAGCGCTTCTTCCAGCGCCGCTTCTACCGCCGCCGCAAGCCGCAGCCGCCGCTGGAGACGCCCGGCGCCAGCCGCTTCTGGACCAAGTGGACCGAGCGTGTGATGGCCCGGCCTTGGACCGCGATCATCGGCGTCTCCGCCGTCCTCCTCCTGCTCGCCAGCCCGCTGCTCTCGCTGCAGACGGGGACCGAGGCAATCGCCGAATTCCCGAAGGGCAGCGACGTCCGCGTCGGCACCGAACTCGCCTCCGACGCGCTCGGCGGCGGCACCGACCCGATCCAGGTCGTCGCCGAATTCGACGGTGCTCCCAGCGCCGCGGACCGCGCCGCAGTTGTCGGCTTCGTCCACCAGGTGGAAGGCACTGCCGGAGTCAGCTCGGTGTCGCCGCCCGCCTACGCCGCCGACGCAGTCTTGGTCCAGGCGACGCCGAGCGCCGGATCGGAGTCCGACGCCGCCACCGCCCTGGTCGAGCGCCTGCGTGACACCGTCGTCCCGGCCAGCGCTCTGGGCCAGGTCGCGACCGTCGACGTCGGCGGCGAAACCGCCCGCAGCTTCGACGTCCGCGAACAGATCAGCGGCTCGATGTGGAAAATCGTGCTGTTCGTGCTCGCGCTCAGCTTCGTCGTCCTGATGGTGATGCTGCGCTCGCTGATTCTGCCGCTGAAGGCGGTGCTGATGAACCTGCTCTCGATCGGCGCGGCCTTCGGCGTCCTCGTCGCGATCTTCCAGTGGGGTTGGTTCGACGGCCTGCTCGGCTTCGAAAGCCAGGGGGCGCTGAGCACGATCAACGTGCCGCTGATCTTCGCCGTCGTCTTCGGCCTCTCGATGGACTACGAGGTCTTCCTGATGTCGCGGATCCGCGAGCGTTACATGCGCCACGGCGACAACGAACGCGCAGTCGCCGAGGGCCTCTCCTCGAGCGCCCGCACGATCTCTTCGGCGGCGCTGATCATGACCGCGGTCTTCGCCGTCTTCGTCCTCACCGGCGTCCCCTCGATCAAGGAGCTCGGCCTCGGCTGCGCGGTCGCGATCGCCCTCGACGCGACCCTGGTCCGTTTGATCCTGGTCCCGGCGGCGATGAAGCTGATGGGCCGCTGGAACTGGTGGATGCCGGCCTGGCTCGACCGGGCGCTGCCAAACCTCAGCTTCGAGGGCGGCGATCCCCAGCCGAGCGAGGTTTAGTGCTCCGAGGGAGGGGCGGGGTGTGCCCTCCCAGTGGAGGCGCTGCTCGCTTCGACTGGGTATCGCCATCGTTTGGCTTGGGGGTACGGAGCGCTTAGGATTGGCCGCATGGCCAGTGCGGCGGTGACTGCGGAGGAGCTTGCGTTCGTCGGGGCGGCGCGGCAGGCGGAGATGATCCGGGCCGGCGAGGTGACGCCGACCGAGCTGGTGCAGATGTACCTGGAGCGGATCGAGCGGATCAACCCGCAGCTGAACGCCTTCCGCAAGGTCTACGCCGAGCGCGCCCTGCTCGAAGCCGAGCAGGCGGAGGCGCGACTGAAGGGCGGCGAGGAGCGGCCCCTGCTCGGGGTCCCGATCGCGATCAAGGACGAAACCGAGATTGCCGGCGAGGTGATGACCCGCGGCACCGATGCCTTCAGCGAGCCCTCGGCCGCCGACTCGGAGATGATCCGGCGCCTGCGCGAGGCCGGCGCGATCATCATCGGCCTGACCCTGCTGCCGGAGCTGGCGATCTGCGGCTTCACCGAGTCGGCGACCTTCGGGGTCACCCGCAACCCCTGGGACCCGCAGCGCAGCCCGGCCGGCTCCAGTGGCGGTTCCGCCGCCGCGGTCGCCGCCGGCCTCGCCCCGATCGCCTCGGCCGGCGATGGCGGCGGCTCGATCCGGCTGCCCGCCGCCTCCTGCGGCCTCTTCGGCTTGAAGCCCCAGCGCGGCCGGGTCTCACTGGCGCCGGCGCTCGAATACTGGAACGGGCTGGCGGTGATGGGCTGCCTCAGCCGCAACGTGATCGACACCGCGCTCTGGCTCGACGTCGTCTCCGGCGGTTCCCAAGAGCCGGGCGCGCCGCCGCCCCCGGAACGGCCCTTCGTCGAGTCGGCGCAGACGATGCCGGGCAAACTGCGCGTCGCCACCTCGGCCCTCGCCCCGCGGGCACTGGCGCCGGCGATTGTCGGCGATGTCGTCAAGCAGGCGGTCGCCGAAGCGGGGGAGACGCTGACCGGCCTCGGTCACGAGGTCAGCCACCGCGACCCCGACTGGGGGATGATCGGCAACAACATCACGCCCCGCTTCCTCCGCGGCGTCTCCAACACCGTCAAGGAAGTGCCCCATCCCGAGCGGCTCGAACGCCGCACCCGCGGCTTCGGCCGCCTCGGCGGCCTGCTGCCGGACTCGCTGTTCGAGAAAGGGCTCAGGGGCCGTGACGAGGACGCCCGCCGGATCAACGCCATCTTCGACTCCTACGACGTCCTGGTGATGCCGGTGATGGGCGGCACCGCGATCCCGGTCCGCCGCTGGGAGGGCCGCAGCGCCCTCCACACCGTCCTCGGCATGAGCCGCTTCTATCCCTTCTGCATCCCCTGGAACCACCTCGGCAACCCGGCGATGTCGGTCCCGATGGGCATCGCCGCCGATGGCCTACCGACGGCCGTCCAAATCATCGGCCCGCCCAACAGCGAGGGCCTGCTGCTCTCGCTCGCCGCCCAGATCGAGTCGGCCCGCCCCTGGGCCGACCGCCGTCCCCCTATTAGCTAAGGACCAGACCGAAACGCCGGGGGCGTGGTTGCCATTCCCGTCGCTATGCGGGTGAAACGTCAACCACGGCGGCACGGCTCAGAGAAGCTGCTGACCTCGGGAGTTTGGACCCGGGTTCGTTGGGCGAAGTGGGGCGCACCCTCCCGGCGAACTGTGCGGGAGGAGAAGAGCACCAAGAGGCGACAGCTTCAACCTCCAGGGCGACGAGGTGCGAGCCGGGAGGGTACGCCCCACTTCGCCACGCCAAGCCCCTCCGAATCTTCCTAGTTGAAGACCTTGCGCATCCGCGCGATCTCGCGGAGCGGGCCGCGGGGGCGGATCCGGCGGGTGAGCACCATCTTGATCTGGTTGGCGTCGGGCTTGCCGGAGGCGACCCAGTCCGCCCAGCTGGACTCGATCGTCAGGGTCGGATTCGGCGCCTGGCCCGGCTCGGCCCGGGTCGAGCCGTTGTCGAGCACGAGGTGCCACGGTTCCGCGTCGGTGAAGTTCCACTGGTAGACGATCGGTGAGCCGTTGGCCGCGGTGGGGTCGGCGACGCGCTTGACGATGTCGAAGTACATCGCCTGCACCTCCGGCGAAGCGTCGGGGGTTGGGCCGTCGGGCGGGCCGAGGACACCGGCCATCATCAGCTTCACCTGGTTCGCCGCGATCTCATCCTCGCTTGCCTCGGGGTCGAAGGGGAAGGTCCCGGGCGGCATCTCCTCGGTCGGGAACCCGATCGTGCGCCAGCGCTGGCGGATCAGCTTGAGGCCGAAGCTGAAGATGTCCTCGAGCGAGAAGCCGTAGCACTCGGTGTAGGAGCGGTCGAGGTTCGGCGGGTAGAAGACGGCGGGCCCGTAGGGGAGGACTTCCTTCAGCAGCTCGACGACGGCGGCCCGGTTCTCCTGCCAGCCTGGGTAGGGGTCGTTGAGCAGTTCGGAGAGGACCTTGACGCCGAAGCCGATGTGGCGCTGCTCGTCGCGGGAGACGTTGGTCATACCGGCGCTGAAGCCGGGCATCGTCTCTTCGGAGGAGAAGAAGTCCTCGATGAAGTGCTGGCCGGGCTGGGCGAGGCTGCCCTCGACGATCAGGTGGTAGAGGGTGATCGCCTGCGCGTACTTCGGCACGGAAGTGTCCTTGCGCAGTTCCTCGGCCATCCG
>Ga0307476_10001464_pt1 | contig 14382 bp, 12 predicted proteins | sample atmos_gasesECM2C_2_FD_203314 | JGI IMG/M metagenome (GOLD analysis project Ga0307476, IMG submission 203314) | Hardwood forest soil microbial communities from Morgan-Monroe State Forest, Indiana, United States - atmos_gasesECM2C_05 | ecosystem: Environmental > Terrestrial > Soil > Temperate... | reverse complement strand
TCGGGAAAAGCCTTCCACTCCGGGCCCAACCGTGACGACTGTCCCCGCAATGTCCACTCCCATCAGTCCCGGAAACTTGATGGGATAAAAGTCTTTCGTCAACCCGGCACGTCGTTTGTAATCGATTGGATTCACACTCGTGGCAGCGACCCGCACCAGTACTTCGCCGGGACCCGCCACCGGATCAGGGTATTCCTCGAACTTGAGTACTTCAGGACCGCCGTATTGGTGGACAACAACTGCTTTCATATTTCATCTCCTTGTACGGTGCGCTGGAACTCACTAACAAAACTTAGATGAGCGAAGCTGGAATTGGTCGCCGACCGGATGGAATCCCGAAATTCGCAGCTGGAAGCCGCCGGACAGGCATGGCTGGTTTGTGCGAACGTCCGGGTGGAATGGGAGTGGCGGGCGGCCCGCTCAAGTCCGGTTTTGGCTTGAGCGGGGACGTTCACATGTCACAGACTGCTTACTTGCCCACTTCCTGGATGCACTCTTCCAGCACGTCCATGGCGACGTCGGCTTCTTCTTTGGTCAGGACCAGCGGCGGGCACAGGCGGATCGAGGTGGGGCCGCAGCCGAGGAACAGGACGCCGTGTTCGAAGGCCTTTTCGACGATCAGGTCGCGCTCGGCGGCGGCATACTCCCTGGTCGACTTGTCTTTGACGATGTCGACGCCGATCATCAGGCCGCGGCCGCGGACGTCGCCCACCAGCTTCAGTTTTGCGGGCCAGCTGGACATGCGCTTCAGCATGTGCGCGCCTACTTCGGCCGAGTGATCGAGCAGATGTTCTTTCTCGATCACGTCGAGCGTAGCCAGCGCTGCCGCGATGCACACGGGATTACCGCCGAAGGTTGAGGCGTGCGAACCGGGCACCCAGTCCATGATTTCGGAGCGCGTCATCACGATGCCGAGCGGCATGCCCGAGGCGATGCCCTTTGCGATGCAGACCATGTCGGGTTCCACGCCGGTGTGCTCGACGGCCCACCACTTGCCCGTGCGGGCGACACCGCTCTGCACTTCGTCCAGCACCAGGAGGATGCCGTGACGATCGCAGATGCGGCGCAGCTCCTGCATGAAGATGGTGGGTGCGACAACGTATCCGCCCTCGCCCTGCACGGCCTCGACGAAGATGGCGGCTACTTCCTCAGGAGGCAGGGTGGTCTTGAACAGCTTCTCTTCAATGAAGCGCGCGCAGCCCAGCGCGAACGCGTCAGGATCTTGCGTTGGATCTTTGCGTCCGCGATAAAGATCGGGATAAGGGACGTGAGTCACGCCGCCAAGAAGCGGCGAAAAGCGCCGCCGCTGCTGGGGCTTCGACGCGGTGAGGGAGAGCGCACCCATCGTGCGTCCATGAAACGCGCCGAAGAACGCAATGATGTTCGGCCTCTTCGTATGATATCTCGCGAGTTTGAGGGCGCACTCGATGGCCTCGGCGCCGGAGTTGCCGTAGTAGATTTTGTGCGGGCCGGGCATGGGAGCGATCTTCGACAGGCGCTCGGCTAGCGTGACCATGCTCTCGTAATAAAAATCCGTGCCAGACATATGGATAAGTTCGGCAGCCTGCTTCTGCATGGCGGCGACTACGTGGGGATGGCAGTGGCCGGTTGAGGTAACGGCGATGCCGGCCGAGAAGTCGAAGAACTCGTTGCCGTCAACGTCGGTTACGATGATGCCGCGTCCGCTCTTGGCTACTAGAGGGTAGGAGCGGGTGTAGGAGGGCGAAATATATTTCTCGTCACCGGCCAGGACGCGCTTGGCGTTGGGGCCGGGAAGGGCGGTCTTAATTTTTGGTCCGGCAGTCATGGTTTTCGTGGTCATTGGATTTCCTCCGTAGGGCAGTGGCCAGTGGTCAGTAAACGCATCTCGGAGCACGGTGCTCTGGTTCAGGCACACGTGGAACCGAAAGAATCGGGCGGAGGATTTGTTAGTCGCTACCGAAGAGGCTGGGACGCAGGCGAGACGGCAGATTCGCCCGATAGCGCCTTGGGCACACGAGACAGTGCAGCCAGCACTCGGGCAGGTGCGCGTTCGGCAAACACGAATTGGAAACGTTGCGCAGCATCGGTGACCGTCGACATCACTAAGTCATTATAGCTTGAGGCGACGAGTGGCGTGAACCCCCTTTGGTAACGGTCGGGCTGCGCCCGGCGGACAGCGCCAGGGTCGACGCGATGGGAATCCTGCGGAACTGCAGACGACGGAAAGCTCCGAGGGATCCTTCGACTCCGCCATGCGCTCCGCTTCACGGAGCACATGTCTCCGCTCAGGATGACAACGTATGTTTTAGAATCCTGTGCGTGTTCGCACTCGTCTGATATGTTTTAGCTTACCTCGCTTTCTCACTAACATGTCCAGAACTCAGAGCCCGAGCCGGTTTGCGGTGATCCTTGCGTTCGGGCTGGTGTATCTGTTTTGGGGATCTACCTACCTAGCGATTGATATTGCGGTGCAGACGATTCCTCCGGCGTTGATGTGCGGGGTTCGGTTTTCGATTGCCGGCGTGGTGATGCTGGCGGTGTGTGCAGCGACGGGGCGGCGGATCTGGTATTCGACGAGGCAGATTCTGCTGGCTTCGGTGGTGGGGATTCTGCTGCTGATGGGCGGAAACCTGACGTTGGCTTGGGCGGAGCTTTCGGTGCCTTCGGGGCTGGCGGCTTTGATTATCGCCATCACGCCGTTGTGGTTTCTGGTGCTGGACTCGCTGCTGCTGGGCGATCATCACATTTCGTGGCGGGGCAAGGCCGGGCTGGCGTTGGGGATGGCAGGGTTGGTGGTGTTGTTCTGGCCGGAGTTGCATTCGAGCTCGGCACTGGGGCGGCGGGAGTTTTGGGCTTCGGTCTCGCTGCTGGGCGGATCGTTTTCCTGGGCTCTGGGATCGGTGCTGTCGAAGCGATGGCAGTCGGGCATGGACGTGTTCAGCGCGACCGGATGGCAGGTTACGGCGGCGGGCGCAGGGAACCTATTGTTTGCGTTCGTCGCGGGGGACTTCTCGCATGTTGCCTGGACGGCTCGCGGTGTGGGCGCGATGCTTTATCTGGTGGTGTGCGGATCGTGGATCGGGTACACGGCTTACATCTGGCTGCTGGAGCATGTGCCTACATCGAAAGTGTCGACTTACGCTTATGTGAACCCAGTAGTGGCGGTTTTTCTGGGATGGTTGGTTCTGCATGAGCGAGTCGATCGCTTCATTGTTATGGGGAGTGTGATTGTGGTGGTGTCGGTGATTCTGGTGACTAGCGCTAAGGTGAGTGAGAAGACTATGGCTGAGGAACTGCCGGCGGTGGAAGCGGCGGGATAGCTGGCGTGCGGAGCTGGTGGCGTCCCTGACGGGACTCGGTTCCTCTGGCTCGCCTACCCCGCACTTACGTGCGGGGCTAATGAATGGCGTCGCTGGCGCGACTCGGTCGATTGGTTTGCGCCGGAGCCGGTTCGTGGGGCCAGTTTCGTACCGCCATCGGCTATTTCCTGGCTTCTTCGTCGTCCTCTTCATCGGTTACCTGATCCACCGAGTGGCCGTGGATGGCGAAGGTTTGTTTGGGGGCGCCTGCGGGCTCGAAGGTTATTCGGGTCGGGGTTCGTTGCCAGACGGGCGTGGGGCAGGCGGAATCCGGAGTGGCATCTTTCGTTTCTTTGTCGGCGATGTTCTGGCCCTCGATGGGCTTCTTGAGAATTGGCTTGCGGCGGCTGATTTGGGCTACGACTGCGTACACTTTCCTGCCGTCATCCCCGACGCCGCAATAGGCGGCGAAATCGCGATACCAACTGGTATCGGAGTAGACGACATCGAAATCGGGAAGATTGATGGGGGAGATGCGGCCGGTGGCGCGGTCCACCAGAAGCCATCCGCCGCGCTCCCATTGCCAGTGTGGCGGGGAGGTGGACTCCTGGGGAAGGCTGTCGTTGACGCGGAAGGCGCGGCGGACTGTGAACAGGCGGTCGGTGACGTCGTGAGGGAGGCCCAGAGTGAATTCCTTGACGCGGGCGTCGATGAGAAGTGGTCTAACTTTGAGGGCGAGTGGCTTGTCGTTTGCGGCGCCGGAGTCGGGGGACCATTGGACTGTAGTCCATTTGCCGAAAGTGATGATGTGAGGTTTGGTGGCGGCGTGGGCAATTGTTTGACCGAACAAGATGAAGAGCGACAGTGTTATACGCAGACGAGATTGGGAGATGCGGACCATAGCCGAGGTTAAGCAGGAAACCGGAGGTGCACAAGGTTAGACATCACAAATCGCGCGCTGGTTTTGCCACGCGGTTCCGAAGTGGAACGAGGAAGTCGAGCCAAGCTCGAACGGACAGCCGAGGGCGGCTGTCCCCACATAGGCATTTTGATAGACTGCACCACCGCATTTCGTAAACGGCACCGCCCTAGTTAACGCGTCTGCACTGGAGTGTGAGATTGCAGTAGAATCAGTGACAAGAACAAGTGTGCGATGAGTTTTCCTCACGATTTCCGTCCCGATGTGAGCGGTGAGGTCCGGACAACTTTCCAAAGACAAGCGGCTTCTGATTACGATATGCATGTGTTCGCGATGCGGCGACGGGTTCCCCGGATTCTGGTGGTGGACGACCATCCCGCGATTGCTGGGCTGATGAGCCAGTTGCTTACACAGCGCGGGTACGACGTGGTGACGGCAGCCGATTCGGAACAGGCCGAGGCGGAGGTGCGCCGGCAGGCGCCTGACCTGATTCTGTCGGATGTCAAGATGCCGGGGAAGTCGGGCTATGAATTGTGTCGCGTGCTTAAGGGCGACCCCGCGACGCGTCTGATTCCCTTCGTGCTGATCACTGGATTGACCGATAGCACGGACAAGCTTCAGGGGATCGAAGCCGGAGCGGACGACTTTCTGAACAAGCCGGTACTGGCGGAGGAGTTGACGGCGCGGGTGAAGTCGCTGCTGCGAGTAAAGGAATTTACTGATGAGTTGGAGACGGCGGATTCCGTGCTGTGTACGCTGGGGCTGATCGTGGAGGGCCGCGATCCTTATACCGAGGGACACTGCGAGCGATTAGCGGCGCGGGCGGCGGATTTGGGACGACATCTGGGGCTGGATGAGGATTCGATCGTGGCGCTGAGGCGCGGGGGATTTCTGCACGATCTGGGCAAGATCGCGGTGCCGGATGAGATTTTGAAGAAAGGCAGCGACCTGACACTCGAGGAGTGGGCGATCATGAAGCAGCATCCGGTGACCGGGGAAAATATCTGCAGGCCGCTGAAGTCGTTGCGGCTGGTGCTGCCGATCATTCGGCACCATCATGAGCATGCGGATGGGTCGGGGTATCCGGACGGGTTGCGGGCGGGCGAAACCCCGCTTTTGCCGCGAGTTTTGCAGGTAGTGGATGTGTACGATGCACTGCGCACGGCACGGCCCTACAAGCCGGCGCTGACCCATGATGAGGCCGCGCAGACCATGCGCGAGGAAGCCCGCCAGGGCTTGTGGGACGCGGAACTGGTGAATGAGTTCTTCAACATGCTGGTTGAAAAACGCAGCGTGGCGTGAGGAAGTTCTCAGTTCTCAGAAGTCGGATGCTAGATTTCAGTTCTCTGTTTCCTCAACCGCCTGTTTACAACGTACAATTGCGCAGCCTTTTCCTTTGGCTTGCACAGGTTCATGGACATCGCTTACAGCATTGTTATTCCTGCGTATAACGAAGGCTCACGGCTAGGGGCTACCCTGGAGAAGGTGCTGGGATTTGTGCGCGCGCAGGGATGGAACGCGGAGGTCGTTGTTGTGAACGACGGGTCGCACGACAATACGGCGGACCTGGTGCGCGGGTTTGCGGGGAAGAATCCGATAGTGCGACTGGTGGAGAATCCGGGCAACCGCGGCAAGGGTTACAGTGTGCGCAATGGGATGCTGAATGCGCGGGGCGAGGTAGTGGTGTTCAGTGATGCGGATCTTTCTTCGCCAATTGAAGAGATGCCGAAGTTGCTTGCAGCACTCGCTTCTGGAGCCGATATCGCGATCGGTTCGCGCTGGCTGCGGGTTGAATTGCAGACGCAGCGGCAGTCGCGACACCGGCAAATTTTTGGGAGAGTCTTCAATTTGTTGCTGCGGATTATTTTGGGGCTGCGCTTCAAGGATACACAGTGCGGCTTCAAGGCCTTTACTCGCCGCGCCTCACAGACGATTCTGCCGCTGCAGCGGATCGAGCGCTGGGGCTTCGATCCGGAGATTCTTTTTCTGGCGCGCAAGTTTGGGTTTCGCGTGGAGGAAGTGCCTGTGCTTTGGGGGCATAGTGGGGACACGCGGATTCATCCGGTGTTGGATGGAGCGCGCATGTTTTGGGAGTTGTTGCGGATTCGGTGGTATGACTTGACGGGAAAGTATGATGGGGGTTCCGTGGCCGGCGCGCCGGCCAAGACGCTGCCAGGGGGACCGGCCCCGAGGGGTTGAGATCAGGCTGACTTCCGCTTGGCTGCTGCCCCCAATTCCTTCACTGCTTCCACGACTTGTAGTCCCATCGCAGAAGTTGGTGTCGGCTTTTCCGCACCCCTGACCAGATCGGCGGTGCGGAAGCCCTGATTCAACACGGCGCTAACTGCGTTCTCTATGCAAGTTGCCTCGCGTTCTAATGCAAAAGAGTGGCGGAGCAGCAGCGCCGCGGAGAGAATTGCTCCTAGCGGGTTTGCGATCCCTTTGCCGGCTATATCGGGGGCTGAGCCGTGTACGGGTTCGTACACACCGACTGGGCCGCCGATGCTGGCCGAGGCAAGCAGGCCTAGCGAGCCTACTACTCCACCGGCCTGGTCGGAGAGAATGTCGCCGAACATGTTTTCGGTGAGCACCACGTCGAAATCTTTCGGGCGCTGCACCAGTGACATGGCGGCGGAATCCACGTACATGTGAGAGAGTTGCACTCCCGGATAATCTTTCGCGCAGCGCGTGACAACTTCTCGCCACAGTCGGGAACACTCGAGAACATTGGCTTTGTCGACGGAGAGGACCTTCTGGCGGCGCTTTGCGGCCAGGTCGAAGGCGACTCGGGCGATGCGTTCGATGGCCGGCTCGCCGTAGGTCATGGTGTTGGTGGCGATGCGGGCGCCGGGCTGGCCTGCGATGGAACGCGGCTCGCCGAAATAGAGACCTCCGAGCAGTTCGCGGACGATCATAATGTTGGTACCGCGAACTAGATCGGCGCGAAGAGGGGAACAATCTTCGAGGGCGGGAAAGCAAACAGCGGGACGCAGGTTGGCGTAGGCGCCTAGTTCGCGGCGCAGGCGGAGGAGTCCGGCCTCGGGGCGAAGGTGCTGGGGATAGTGGTCGAAGGCGGGACTGCCTACGGCGCCGAGCAGGACTGCAGAGGACGCGCGGCACACTTGAATTGTGTCGGCGGGTAGAGGATCGTTTGAAGCTGTTAGCGCCGCGCCGCCGATGTTTTTGTGCTGGAGTTGAAGCTGATGTCCGAATACATCGGCCATCGTCTGCAGAACTTTCACGGCTTGTTCGGTGACTTCCGGGCCGATACCGTCGCCGGGGAGGATGGTTAGGTTGAGGAGCATGCGGTCAGTTTAATGGAAACTGACTATCATTGCAGTTTCCCGGCGAACTGCGGGGGAGCTTTATCCGTGTCCGTCCGTACATCTCGACGATGATGCGTCCCTGAGCGGCCAAAGTGTTAAAGGCAACGAGGACGGGAGTATCGTGGCTGACAACATGAGGAGGCCGCTATGAAAATATTCGCCATTCTATTTACCTCACTGCTCGCGATCGTGGGCCTTGCAGCTTCCGCCTCAAGCCAAGCAGCGGATCGAACGTGGATCACCGATGTCACGATCATTTCGCCGGAGAAGCTCGATCATGTCGAGCAGGGGAGCGTGCTCATCGAAAACGGCCGCATCGCTCGCGTCGAGCGCAAGAAAAAAGCGGATAAGACGGCTGGCGCGACGGTGGTTTCTGGGAAAGGACAGTTTCTCATTCCAGGCCTCATCGACTCGCACGTTCACCTCGCTTCCGTTCCCGGGATGACCTTTCCTCAGCCTGAAGGCAAGATGATCAAGGAGTACTTCAAACAACTCCCGCGTTCCTACCTTTACTACGGCTACACGACCCTTGTGGATTTGGCAGTCATCGATCGTCAGGTGCTGGAAGACTTCAAGCAAGCGCCTTTGCACCCCGACCTGTATGACTGCGGTGAGTCTTTGCCTTTGGCAAATGGGTACCCGATGTCATTTGCGCCGGTGGAAACACGTTTCAAGATTTTTCCTAATTTCATCTACGATCCCGGGCAAGCCTCGAGTATCCCGGCAGAATATAGACCGGAAGATCACACTCCTGATGCCGATGTAGAGCGGGTCAAGCGTTCCGGCGGGATTTGCGTTAAGGCGTACTTTGAGCGGGGCTTTGGGCGAGACAGGCACTTGCCGGTGATGGGCCCCGATGTTCTGGCAGGGATCCGCAAAGCAGCGACTTCGGCCGACCTGGTATTGATGATGCACGCCAACTCATTCGAAGCACAAAAATTTGCCGTCGAAGGCGGGGTTGACGTGATCGCGCATGGAATGTGGAACTGGGGAGATCTCGACAAAGAAACCGAGCTTCCCGTTGGGGTCAAAACCCTTCTCGATCAAATCGTGGAAAAGAAAATTGGTTATCAACCCACCATCCAGGTCATGGAGGGCTTGCGCGCGTATTTTGATCCCGAATATCTTTCGATGAAGGCGATCCCCAAGGTCATCCCTGGGGAAATGCTGGAGTGGTTTAACTCTCCTGAAGGCAAGTGGTTCAAAAAAGAATTGGTTGACGACGATACGCCGGATGCAGTCATGTTCCAAGGTATCGACCGCGGGCCACTCCGGCGCGTGCGACAGGTGGTTGCTTACCTGGCAAGCAAGGACGCCGATTTTCTGTTTGGCACGGACACTCCGTCGGGTCCGACGTATGGAAATCTGCCTGGATTGAACGGCTATCTGGAGATGCAGCAACTGCAAAAGGCCGGATTGTCTCTGGAGCAGATTTTTAGAGCGGCTACGATCAGTAATGCACGAAAATTCAAACTCGACTCGCAACTCGGGACCATCGAGCCGGGGAAAGTTGCCAACCTCGTGCTGCTGAAACGATCTCCGCTAGAAGGTTTGGATGCCTACGACAGCATCACCACGGTTTGGGTTCACGGAAAGCCAATCTCGCGCGACAGTTTGGCAGCCAATTCAGTGAAGTAAATGGTCGTATATGTTTCAGGGGCTGAAGGCGGATGTAAACCGCTTCCTTCAATGCAGACCTGAAGGCCTGCACCGCCCACGGAGCCGAGGGCGGCTGTCCCCACATAAACCCTCCGACGGGCAGTCGAGGAAATCTATACGCCCCAGAGATAGTCTTCCTGCTGCTGATCGTGATGGTGCTCGGCAGGGACGGGGACACCGAAGGCGTTGGGTTGCGGCGCCATGGGAAATGGTCGCAGTGGTTCGGGACTCGCGCTGGCAGCAGCAGAGACCGCCGAGGGAAGCGGCTCGAACAGCGGAGTGGCCGACCCGGCTGGCTTGTGAGTGTCGCGGATCAATTCCAGAAGGTGATGATCTTCGACATGTTTGATCTTGTCGGCCAGGCGGACGAAGCGGCGATAGATGTCATCGAGGGCGCGGCGGTCGAACTGATAGCCGAGTTGTTCGCAGCGGATGGCGAGGGCGTGACGGCCGGAGTGCTTGCCGAGTACGAGTCTGGAATCGGGCACGCCGACGGATTGCGGGGTCATGATTTCGTAGGTCAGCGGGTTCTTGAGAACGCCGTCCTGATGGATGCCGGCTTCGTGGGCGAAGGCGTTGCGTCCGATGATGGCCTTGTTGGGCTGCACGGGCACGCCGGTGATCTCGCTCAATAACTGGCTGGCGGGGAACAAATGTTCGGCAGCGATGGCAGTTTCGTAGGGATAGCGATCGTGACGAACGCGGAGGGCCATGACAATTTCTTCGAGCGAGGCATTGCCGGCGCGCTCGCCGATGCCATTGATGGTGCATTCAACCTGGCGGGCTCCGGCGGCGATGGCCGCCATGGTGTTGGCTACAGCCATGCCGAGATCGTTGTGGCAGTGGGCCGAGATGGTGACGTTCTCGATTCCCATCACGCGGCGGCGGATGGTGGCGATCAAGTCTCCGAACTCGGAGGGCACGGTGTAACCGACGGTGTCGGGAATATTGAGCGTGGTGGCGCCTGCTTCGATGACCGCATCAAGCACCTGGCAGAGGAATTCAGGGTCCGTGCGAGTGGCATCTTCGGGGGAAAATTCGACATCGGGGCAGAGCGATCTGGCGAAAGCTACGGCTTCGCGGGCTTGGGCGAGGCACTCTTCGCGGGTGATGCGGAGCTTGTACGTCAAGTGAATGTCGGAGGTGGCCAAGAAGACGTGGATGCGCGGGCGGGCGGCGTGTTGCAAGGCTTCCCAGGCGCGCTCGATATCGGGGCGGCAGGCGCGGCAGAGTCCCGCAATGATGGGGCGGCGGATTACCGCGGCGATGGCTTTGACGGCTTCGAAGTCGCCGTCGGAGGCAATGGGAAATCCGGCTTCGATTACCTCGACACCGAGACGGTCGAGCTGGTGCGCCAGGCGGAGCTTTTCCTGGTGGTTCATGCTGCAGCCAGGCGACTGTTCTCCGTCGCGCAGGGTGGTGTCGAAAATCTTGATGCGGACCTGGTCCGTGGCCATGGGCCTTCCTTCGAAAATAAGGGTGATCAACCGCTCTATAACGCTGTGCCCCTTAATGGTACGGCGGAATCAGATTGAAGCAAAACTTATAATTCTTCAGTGATCATTAGATAGACTTCTATGATAAGATTTGCTAATGATTGTTGTAGTTTGTATAAGGGAATGGTAAATGGAACTTTCGCAGCTGGAAGTGTTTCTGGCGGTGGCGCGGGAGCACCGGTTTTCGCGGGCGGCGGAGAAGCTTCATCGTACGCAGTCGGCGGTGAGCCAGACCATCCGCAAGCTGGAGGATGAGCTAGGCGAGGCGCTGCTCGACCGGTCGTCGCGGGAAGGGGTTCTGACCGACGCCGGGCAAGTGCTTTACGAATATGCCGAGAAGTTGCTGAATCTGCGGCATGATGCGCATGAATCTTTGGCTTCGTTGAGGGAGTTGCAGAAGGGCAAGCTGGTGATCGCGGCCAATGAATTTACCGCGCTTTATCTGTTGCCGGTGCTGGCGGAGTTCCGGCGGCTGCATCCCATGATCAAGATCACGGTGCAGCGGGCGCTGGGCAGCCGCATTCCGGACGACGTGTTGCAGCACAGCGCAGAGCTGGGCGTGCTTTCCTACAAGCCTGAAGAGCCGCGACTGCATTCGGTGGTGACTTATCTGGACGAACTGGTGCTGGTGGTGCCGCCGAAGCATCCTCTGGCCTCGGCGCGGGAGGTGAGCATCCGGCAACTGGGGGCGGAATCGTTTGTGGCGCATATTGTTTCGTCGCCTTACCGCGAGAAGGTTCTGCAGACATTCGAGAAGTACAAAACACCACTGCATATGGGGCTTGAGCTGCCTACGTTGCAAGCCATCAAACAATTTGTTGCCATGGGAAACGGTGTGGCATTCATGCCGGAAATCAGCGTGGAGGCAGAGCTTGTACGGGGAGAACTGGTGCGGATTCCGGTGCGGGAGCTGCGTGTGCAACGCAAGCTGCGTTTGATTTACCGTAAGGAAGCGGGACTTTCGCATGCGGCGCGGGCGTTTCTGAAAGTGGCCGAGGCGGTAGCGCTGGAGCGGGCAGGGCGGTATCGATTTCAGCGGGAGAGCTAAAGGAAGCGAGCCAAACGCGCGATTATTGTGTCGCAAAAACGCGACACTTCGCGCGGCTCGCCCAGGTTCCTTCGGCTTCGCTCAGGACAGGCTCTTCGGTGGGCAAAGAACGCCCCCCTCAGGATGACAATCAGAAATCCAAACTGCATGTATGTTTGAGCCGAGGCGAAATCAGCAGTCGGCGCAGGCTTCTGTGGACTGGAACGCCGCCAGAGCTTCGCCTACGCTGGGGTGAATATCGAGGACTGAATTCAGGTTGGTAAGATCGAGAAGATCGCGTACGAGTGGCGTGGGGCTGGCGTACTTCAGGTCAGCGTTTTGGGATCTTGCCCAACTGTGGAGAAAAGCCAGTTCGCCTATGCCGGCGCTATCGAGGGAGCTGACACCACTGAGATCGAGCACTACCTTACCGCCGTTTTCGAGGAATTCACCAACTACTCGCGAAAGGGCTGCGGCCTCGTAGCGATAGACGATGCGGCCCTGGCAGTGAACGATCACCACACCACCGCGATTGCGAGTTTCCAAACTGAGTTTCAACTTCGACTCCTTATATTGCGCTTCGAAGGCAGCCAAATGCTCTGGCTGCGGCCATGTTTGCCAATTCCGGTTCGTGGATTCCATGCTAATAGATAGACGCGCAGCGAGGGGTTTCGGAATCATGAAAAGAGCGTAATTTTTTGACCAGGCGTCCCAGTCCTGCACCGTAGAATTTTGCGGGACAGGACATCCTGAGCCTGCATTCCACGGCATCTAAGGGAAGGACCTAACGGATTTCGCGCATTCAGGTAGAATTTGCTGCTGGCATAAATGCCTTGGAGGACTCATTTTCGTGTCAAAAACCGCAGCCGTGGTTCTGGCGTTCCTGAGCTTGATGCTGTTCGCAACCGCATCAAGAGCACAAGATAGGCTGATCCCGAGTGGAAACGTGTCCCTCGGAGTCGCCTATGCCGACAACGTCGATGTTATAAACCGCCTTACATTCCGGGGGTGGAATGCCTCGGTGGAAGTATTTCCATTCCATCGCCTTTCGTACCTCGGGATAGTGCTGGATGGAAGCGGCTTCTACCGGCTGGGAGTGCAGCAGTACGACTTTCTTCTGGGGCCACGAATTTCGACGCATTACGGAAAGTGGCGCCCTTTCCTGCAGCTGATGGGTGGAGTGCAACGAAACACATCGGCGGGCGTGACTCATAACCCGATCGCAGAGGACCTGGGCGGGGGAGTGGATCGCAAGTTCCAGCTCTTATTCATGAAAAACTTTGCCTGGCGGCTGCAGTTCGACTACACCCGCACTCACTTGCTAAGCGCGACGCAGAATGACTTCTCGGGATCGGCCGGGCTGGTGTGGCACTTCTGAGGGATAATTTGGCGAAGTGAGAAGTGGTCTAAGCTTCACATTCGAAACTTCTGCTCTGGCAGCGGGTTAGAGAAGTTTATCTGCCAGAGGAAGCACAGAATGTGGCGAAAAGCTCGCCCATGTTCGCACGCACTATGGTTGACGAACTTCTACCTCCTGGCATCTAACATTCGCTGCATCATTTCTCAGATGCTGGAAAGGTGAGGTTGCGAATGGTCATGCGAAAAGCGGGACTGATTGCTTTGGGACTACTATTGTTTGCCGGCCTGGCGAGTGCACAGGTTCCAACCCACGGGAACGTTTTTTTTGGATACTCTTACTACAACACCGATGTCACCTCCGTGGGCAGCGCCAACACGAATGGGTGGGAGGCGTCGGTGGAAGGCAAAATCATTCCCTGGTTTGGGATGGTGGCCGATTTTGACAGCCATTACGGCTCGCAGAATTTTCGTGTGGCTTGCCCGACCGGCGTCGACTGTACAGGAACCGAATATTCGAACCTTACGGAACATAATTTTATTTTTGGGCCAAGAGTTTCAGTTCCGCTGGGGAAGTTTCGGCCCTTCGCCGAAGCATTGTTCGGAGGAGCCCATGTCAACGTGAACAACGGCTTCGGTTCCGATACGTCGTTTGCCACCGCGTTGGGCGGCGGACTCGATTACAAGATTATTCGTCCGGTCGCGTGGCGATTTCAGGGAGACTACGTGCAGACGCGCTTCTTCGGAACGACGCAGAACAATGTCCGGTTGTCGACAGGAATTGTATTTCGCTTCTGACGCATTTGTCTGAGGAAGGCGAAACAGGATCCGGCTGGTTGGCTGGATCCTGTTTTTTGTGGCCACCAAGAAAACTTCGGGTTGCGGACTCATTTCGAGTGGGTTGTCCGGCCTAGGTCTGCCAGTATTTGTGGTCGCGCAGGAAATAGTTTTCGTTCCAGTAGTTCATCGCGGTCTTCAGGAACAGCCAGCCCACACGGATGTGTCCCATCTTCTGGAAGCGGCGGTTGGTGGTGTAGACGCCGCCGCGGACAATTCCGAAGCGCTTCCTCTCGACCTGCTGGCTGAGCAGGTAATCCTCGGCGAAGAGAACCTGCTCGTGGAATCCGCCGAGTTCACGGAACTTCTTCAGGTCGAACAGCATGAACATGCCGGTGGCGAAGGGGTGATGGAGGCGCGAGAGGTACTGGAAGAAATCGTTGCCGGCGTAAAACAACTTGTCGATCCAACCGCCTCCCTGGCAAAGGATGTTTGTAGTCACACAATGAAGCTGTTTGCGCTGGGCCAGCTCGACGGCGCG
>Ga0307476_10001462_pt1 | contig 14392 bp, 12 predicted proteins | sample atmos_gasesECM2C_2_FD_203314 | JGI IMG/M metagenome (GOLD analysis project Ga0307476, IMG submission 203314) | Hardwood forest soil microbial communities from Morgan-Monroe State Forest, Indiana, United States - atmos_gasesECM2C_05 | ecosystem: Environmental > Terrestrial > Soil > Temperate... | reverse complement strand
CGGGCGGCGACGCGCCGGGCTTTGCTTTCGAGACTTTGGAGTTCGTCGCCAAGACCGAACTCGCGGCGCTGGCCAGCGACACCTGGGGCTGCGAGGTGCGGCCGAACAATACCGAGGGCGGCATCAACCAGCCCTGGCACTGGATCACCATCCCGATCATGGGCATGACCATGGGCGAGATTTTTTATCTGAAAGACCTCGCTGAGGATTGCGTCGCCGACGGCGTCTACGAATTCATGTTCGTGGCGCCGGCAATCCCGATCACCGGTGCCGTCGGCTCGCCGACCAATCCGCTGGCGATCAAATAACCGGCGGGTATTTGACGCCGGTCAGAGCCGCGAACCCCGCCAGCGCCGTGATCACCGCGGCGAAGACGGCGTGTGCGACGAGCGCGCTGGCGGCGGCCGACAGCAATCCAATGCCGATCACCGGCAATGAATTGCCGGCGAACAGCGCGATAAGATAGCTTGAGACCACCTCGCTGCGCTGATCGGCCGGGGCTATACGGTTGATCACTTCGAGGCTGCCGCGATAGCCCAGCCCGCCAGCGATGCCGCAAAGCGCTGCGGCGAAGAGCAGCAACGGCAGCGAGTGAACGACTTCGGCGCCGACCAGGAGCCATGCCGCCGGCAGCAGCAGCGCCAATGCGCTGAACATGGCAGCGTGGCTGCCGAGCCACGCGGTCGAAAGAATCGCGATCGAGGCAATGCCGAACACTTCGCAGACGACGATACCGGCCACCGCCGGCGCGGTTTGATGCAGGCTTTCGCCGAGCAGGTTCGGAATCAAGGCAGCGTAGAAGCCGATCAGCGAAAACGTGGCGAAGCCGCTGACGGCGGGCGAGACGAACTGAAGCCTGATGGGCCGCGGCACACCGAGACGCGGCCGCAGCGCTGCTTCGCCGAAACGTTTCGGGTTCGTGACCGTTTCGGGCACGAACAGGATGGCGCCGGCGACGGCGCAGAGCAGAGCCATATAAATGACGAACGGCAGCCGCAGCGGCCACGGCGCGAACTGCGCAAGCACTCCGCCCAAGATCGGTCCGGCAGCACAGCCGAAGAAATTTGCCGCGGCCGCGATCCGCGACGCGGCGCCGGTGCCTGTGCCGCCATGAAGCTCGGCGATCCACGCGGTGGCCGCACCAGCAGCGAGACCGGTAGAGAATCCGCTGAGCGCCCGCGCCGCGAACAGCCAGGCCGTGTCCGCCGCCGCGGCGAACACAATCGTGCTGGCGATGCCGATGCCGATCGCCGGCAGCATCGCGCTGCGGCGGCCGAACTGGTCGGCAAGCCGACCGAAGAACAACAACGCCACGAGATTGCCGAGCACATAGACTGCGTAAATCAAGGTCAGCGTGATACCGGAAAATCCGAATGCGTGCTGGTAGAGCGGATAAAGCGGCGTGGGCAGGATGGCGCCAACAAACATCACCGCTAGCGCGACGGCGACGATTGTCAGCGCGGTGAAATTGCGCGCCCGATTGAGTTTGGCGTTATGCAAGTGAATAAGCTCTTTGGGCGCGACGTTGGCATTGTTGCCGTGTTGCCGTGTTGCCGTGTTGCCGTGTTGCCGTCGGTTGGTGTCGCAACAACCACATATTGCCCAGCCAGACAACGCTCGCGTACGGTGCGGCGTTGCGCTCAACATGCATAACCGGCATGCTGTGAAGGCGAACGGAGCGGTCCATGCGACATCCGCGTCGAAGATTTCTGCAACTGGCGGCGGGCAGCGCCGCGTTCTCGGCCACGCCGCGCATCGTGCGCGCGGAAACCTACCCGGCGCGGCCGGTGCATATCATCGTCGGCTTTCCGCCAGGAGCTGCGTCCGACATCAACGCGCGCCTGATCGGCGATTGGCTGTCGGAGCGGCTTAACCAGCAATTCATCGTCGATAATCGGCCCGGCGCCGGCAGCAATGTCGGCACCGAAGCCGCCGCGCACGCGGCGGCCGACGGCTACACGCTGCTGTTGGTCACGCCGCCGAACGTGATCAACGTCTCGCTCTACGACAACCTCAATTTCAATTTCCTCCGCGACATCGCCCCGGTCGCGAGCATCATGCGCACCCCCATGGTCATGGAGGTGAATGCGGCGCTGCCCATCAAGACCGTCGACGAGTTCATCGCCTATGCCAAGGCCAATCCGGGCAAGCTCAACTTCGCCTCGTCGGGCAACGGCACCGGGTCCCATGTCGCAGCCGAGCTGTTCAAGTTCATGACCGGCGTCGACATCGTCCATGTGCCCTATCGCGGCCCGGCGCAGGCGCTGACCGATCTGATCAGCGGCCGGGTGCAGGTCATGTTCGACGTGCTCACTTCGTCGATCGGCCATATCCGCGCCGGAGAAGTGCGCGCCATCGCGGTGACCACGACGGCGCGTTCGGCGGCGCTGCCGGACGTCCCGACGGTGGCCGACACGGTGCCGGGCTACGAGTCGAGTGGCTGGGCCGGCGTCGGCGCGCCGGCAAACACCCCGGCCGACATCGTCGCCACGTTGAATGGCGCCATCGGCGCCGGCCTTGCTGACGCCAAGGTGCAGGCAAGCCTCGCCGACCTCGGCGCTTCGCCGGCGCCCATGACGGCGGCCGCGTTCGGCAAATTCCTCGCCGACGAAACGGAAAAGTGGGCGAAAGTCGTCCAGTTCGCCAACATCAAGCTGGGTTAGAATTTGGTCCAATCGCCCGAGCGGTCGAACGCCGCCGCGGCGCGGTAGATCGTGGCCTCGTCGTAGGCACGGCCGACCAGCATCATGCCGATCGGGCGGCCATCTTCCATGCCGCACGGCAGGCTGATGGCGGGATGGCCGGTGACGTTGAACGGACAGGTATTGCCGGTCGCTTCCCAGCTGCGCCGCGTGATCTCCTGCGGGGTCGCGCCTTGTTTCGGAATCGGCGTCGCCTTCATCGGCGTCGTCGGCAGCAGCAAAAGGTCGTGCGCCTCGAGCGCCGCGTCATAGGCCGCGCGCAGCCGCCGCCGGATGTTCTGCGCCTTGCCGTAAAAGCGGCCGCCGTAGCGCTGCACCGTGTATTTGCTGAAGATCGACGCGATCTTGATTGTGTCGGCGAAATCGTCGGCGCGACTGCGCCAGACCATCGCCTTGTCCATGAGGCTCAGGACGTAGAGACCCTCGTGATTGATGCCAGCGCCGCTCATTTCGAGAAGCGTCACGCAAGCAGCGTCGCCGCGGATCGCCGCCCATACCGGGAAACCCTGCATGTGCGATGGCACCGATACCTCTTCGACGGTCGCGCCGAGGCCGGCGAAGCGCCGCGCCGCGTCGCGCACGCGCGCATCGACGTCCGGCTCGGAATTGTGCAGGCCAAAACCTTCCTTGAGCACGCCGATCCGCAACCCTTTGACGCCGCCGTCGAGTGCCTCGGTGTAACGGCCGGCGGCGACGCCGCGCTGGCGCGAGTCGATGCCGTCCGGCCCGGCGATGACTTCAAGCAACAGCGCGTTGTCGCGCACGTTCGCGGTCATCGGCCCGCACACGTCGAGCGTCATTTCGAGCGGCGCGATGCCGGTATAGGGCACCAGGCCGAAAGTCGGCTTCAATCCGACAATGCCGCAAAAGCTCGCCGGAATGCGGATCGAGCCGGCTTGATCGCCGCCGATCGCCATGTCCACGTCGCCCGCCGCGACCAGCGCCGCGCTGCCCGACGACGAGCCGCCGGTGGTGTAGCCCTCTTTGCGCGGATTCTGCACTGGCCCGGTCGACGACGTGTGGCTGCCGCCGGACACGCAATAATATTCGCACACCGCCTTGCCGGCGATTTCGCCGCCGGCATCGAGAATGCGCTCGACGATGGTGGCGTCGACGTCGGGCATATAGCCTTCCAGAATATCGGCGCCGATCATCATCGGCACGCCGGCGAGGCAGACATTGTCCTTGAGCGCGACGCGCCGGCCCGCGAGCTTGCCGCCGGGCGCACCCTTGATCGCGGTCTTCACATACCAGGCGCCGTAGCGGTTCTCGTCGCCTTGCGGGCGATACCCTGGCTCGCGCGGATATTTCACCGCCGGCACTTCGTCAGGCATGGTGTCGAGCAACCCATAGGCCCGCGCCAGCGGCCCCACGATCTCATCGACAGCGCGCAGATACTCGTCGCTCGGATTCATGCCGAGTTGCTGCGCCGCCTGGCGCAACTCCGCGATGCCGGGTTTCTCGAACATGATCGCTCCTCATTCCGTCCATGCGCCGTTCGGGGTCGCATGGCACCACGATAACCCATATGCTGCTCCGATATGCCGCTTCGAGGGAGGGCCGTCCATGATACGGACAGTGCTGGCGACGATGTTCGCGCTTGCGGTCGTCCTGCCAGGAAGCGCGCAAGCCCAATACTACAAGGGCAAGACGATCACGATGATCGTCAATTATCCGCCCGGCGGACCGACCGACATCGAAGGCCGCATCGTCGCGCAATATCTGCCGGCGCATATTCCCGGCCATCCGACCATCGTGGTCAAGAACATCGGCGGCGGTTCGGGGCTGCTCGGCAGCAACGAGCTCGGCGACGCCACGCCCGACGGCCTGACGATCGGCTTCTTCACCCTCGACGTGATGGCCGAGCTGACCGACAATCCTTCGGTTCGCACCCACTTTTCCGATTTCGTCCTGCTCGCCGGCGTGGAGAGCCCGCTGGTCGTCTATATGCGCAAAGACACGCCGCCCGGCATCAACCTGCCGGCGGACCTGATGAAGGCCAAGGATTTCAAGGCGCTGTCGCTGAACGCCCAGAACATCAACAGCATCAACATGGAAATGTCGCTCGACCTGCTCGGCATCCAATATCAGGCGGTGCCCGCCTATCGCGGCCTCAAGGAGGTCGAGACCGCGATCCTGCAGAACATCGGGCAGATGGCCAACACCTCGCTGTCGGGCTGGCTCGGCTCGGCCGAGCCGTCGATGCGCGACATCGTCATTCCGCTCTGGCAATTGGCGCCGCGCGGCAAGGACGGCAGCTACCCACGCAGCCGCTCGCTGCCCAACATGCCGACCTTCGAGGAGTTTTATGCCAGCGTCACCGGCGGCAAGCCGCTTAACGGCGATTTCCGCTATCAGGCCATGCGCGCCGCGGCCGACCCGCAACTGGCGATGTTCCGCGTCGCCGCGATGCCGCCGAAATCTCCCGCCGACGTGGTCGCGGCGATGCGGGCATCGTTCGACGAGCTGTGGCAGGACCAGGATTTTCTCGCCGGCTATGCCAAGGTGCTGGCGACCAAACCGATCATGGTCTCGGGCGTGGACGGCCAGGGAATTCTCGCCGATCTCGGCAAGGTGCCGCGCCAGATCAAGGACTTTCTCGTCACCTACACCAACCGCGTTACCGAGAAATAGCCGGCGAACTCGCAATCGCATCCCGAGACGGCTATCCTCCGGCGAGGGCGCAGAAAGCGGCCAACTGATCAGGTTCGCCGGTGGCCGGCGCCGCGCGATCAAACGGTCATCACAGCTTCGCAGGCTGCGCGCGGCGCGGTTGCGCTTTGCCGCGCATCGACTACCTTTATGCCATCCGACATAACGAATGGGCGAACCGGTCATGAGCACGCAAACGGATACCAAGCAATATCCCGTGACGCATACCGAGGCGGAGTGGAAGAAGCTGCTCACGCCCGAGCAGTTTCACATCATGCGCGAGCACGGCACCGAACGGCCGGGCAGCTGCGCGCTCAATTACGAAAAACGCGCCGGCATGTTCTATTGCGCCGGCTGCAACCAGGCGCTGTTCGCCTCGAAGAAGAAGTTCGAGAGCGGTACCGGCTGGCCGAGCTTCCACGATCCGGAGCCGGGCTCGATCGATACCACCACCGACCGCAGCTGGGGTATGGAGCGCACCGAGGTGAACTGCAGCCGCTGCGGCAGCCACCTCGGCCACGTCTTCGACGACGGCCCGCCCCCGACGCACCTGCGCTATTGCATCAACGGCGTGGCGATGAATTTCAAGCCGGAGTGAAGCGTCTTCACCTCTCCCCGCCGCGCGGGGAGAGGAGATCACTGATCCAAAAATTCTTCCGTATACAGCGTCCGCATGTCGGGTTTGGCCGGCATGATCTCCATTTCCGGAAATGAATCGCCGATCACATCGAGCGCCTTGGCGTGAAAGCGCAGGTCGCGCGACATCATCGGCATGACGTCATCGTATTCGCGGTTCTCGATTGCCTCGTCGAGCCCGGTGACCTGCCGGGCGATGCGTACAGTCTCGGCCTTGTTCGCCGCCATGAAGGCGATTGTCTCCTTCCAGCCGGCGAGGAAGCGCCGCACCTGGTCCGGCTTGTTCTTGATCATGTCATCAGTGGCGAAGATGACGTGGGTGTGGAAATTCTTGATATAGGTGCCGAACTTGAGCAGGAGCCGCCCATCGCCGGTTTTTTCCAGGCCATAGCCTTGCGACGAAGACAGGATCACGCCGTCGATCTGGCCGCGTTTGAGCGCCGCCACCATCCCCGACATGGCGCCGAGCGCGACGGTCTCGATCCCGTTCGAGCCCCAACCCATTTGCCGCGACAGCTCGCGCGCCAGCCAATAGCTGAGCGAGCCGTTGGTGGTGACGCCGATCTTCTTGCCTTTGAGATCGTCCGGCTTCCGGATGTCCGGCGCCCCGCCGACGATCAAGCCCATGCTCAACGGCTCGTTGGCCAGCGCACCCACCGCCTTGGCCGGCACGCCCTTGGTCAGAAATCCCATGGCCGGCCCCGAGCCGAGGCCGAAGTCGACGGAATTCGCCACCATCCCCTGCTGCAATTTGGCGTCGCCGGCGAAGATCACGGTTTCGACATCCAGATCATGCTTCGCCCAAATGCCTTCCGCGGCGCCGATTTCGACCGGCGCGAAGGCGAACGGCTGACTGACCGATTTGCCGACGCGCACTTTGTCGGCGGCGGAGGCCGCCGAGGCGGCACCGACGGCCGCCGCAAGCAGCAACGCGGCGAACGCTCGCATCACTTACCTCGCCTGCGGTTTCGAGCGGACCAGAACGTCCGCCCCCTTCGCCGCGACGCGCACGATCGCGGACATTAAAACGTGGCCCGCTTCGGCGTCGGCAGTACCGACCTGCAACGCGTAGACGCCATCTTCCACCACGGTCGCATCTGCCGACGCCTGGAATTCGGCTCCTTCATGTAATGACAAGCCGATGCCGTGGCCGACGCTGCCGCCGAGGACCGGATGAAGCTTGTACGGCGCGAGTGCGCCGAGTGCTTTGGCGTGCAGTGCGTCGACCCGCGCGCCCGGGCGCATATCGGCGATGATCGCATCGAGCGCTGCCTCCGCGTGCCGTGTGGCGGGCGTTGCTGATCCGTCATCGACGGTGACGAACAGATCTGCCCAATAGCCCGCAACCTTCACGGCGAGGTAGCCGACCAGCGGCCCGGTGCATTTTTCGAACCGGCCCTGGAACGGCACCAGCGTGCGGCCGCCGTCGAGGCTCACCAGGGTGCGGACATCCTGCGCGGCGCGCGAACGCGCGGCGCGTTCGGCATCGAGCGCCGCGGTTTCCGGCTCGTGGCTGCTGCGCCAGCTGTCGACAAAAGTTTTTGCTGCGGTTTCGAGCAATTTGCAAGACGCCCGCAGCATCGTCAGTTCGCGCGGCCGCATGCGGCATGATGGGATTGCCACGATATCGTCCGCCCGTTGCAACGCGAAGCGCTCGCCGAGGCTGCGGCGCACCGCGCCGTAAAGCACCGGCGCCATGATATCGAAGCCGATGGTGCCGAGCTTTTGGGTTTGTTCGGCCTTGAAGCGATCGAGCCAGGGATCGAATGCGTTGACCCATTCCGGGCCCATGCCGGAGCGCACGTCGGCAATCCAGGTCAGGGTCCGCATCGCCGGCAAATCGCGCGTGCTCATGGCGCATAACAGCCGCGCGTCGCCGGTGTGCGGCAACAGCGCCATGCCCCAACGCACCCGCGGAATGAAACTACTGAGAAACGCGAGCGCCGCGTGTTCACGCACATCGCCGTAAACGAGAACGGCCGGCCAGCCATTGCGGTCCATGGCGGCGCGCAACGCGTCGAGCCGCAGCGCGAACTCGTCAAACGGCAGGCGATCCTGCGCCCAGATATAGGAACCGATCGTCACGCAAGGTTGCACGGTCTGCATGGTGCGCGCCTCAAATCGCAATGACGTCGAGCACGGCCGGCCGCGCCGACAGCGCCCTCGCGCCGCTGTCGGTGACCACGACCGGCTCGCCGCACATCAGGTAGCCGCTTTCGGGGAGGTACTGGTTGGGATGCATGACGAATATCATCCCGCTTTCCAGCGCGCGCGTGTTGGTGTCGACGATGTCGCCAGGCCGGTCCGAGGTGATGCCAAGACCGTGGCCGCGCACCCGCATATAAGGCGGCCGGCAATATTCGCCGTAGCCTGATTTTTGGATTACGCCGTTGATGGCGCGCGTGACGTCGGCGACCGTGGCGCCGGCGCGGCCCGCGGCCAAGCCCTCGCCCATGGCGTCCCGCAATATGGCGAATTTTTCGGCGATCAGCGGCCGCGGCTCGCCGATGACGGTGGTGCGGCAGATCTGCGCGAACTGGCCGCGATAGCAGGGCGTGATCTCGGACAGAATAATGTCGCCGACGTCGAGCACGCGCTCGCCGGCGGCGCGGACGGCGAGATTGTGCTGCGACGCGCTCAGCAGCAGGAAATTGTCCTCGGCGCCGAGTTTTTTCATGAAGCAATAAAGCTCGGCAGCAAGCTCGAACTCGCGGATGCCGGGCCGCGCGTATTCGAGGAGCCGCTCGTAGCCGCGCTCGGCGATCCAGGTGGCGCGCTCCGCGGCGGCAAGCTCCTCGGGCGTGCGTAGCCGCGCAAAATCGCGCGCCAATTCATCGGCGGCTTTCGGCAAGGCGCCGAGCGCCGATGTCATACGATCGACCAGGGCCGCGCCGAGCAGGGACAGCCCGACCGAAACCGTCTGCGAAAGATCCAAACGATGCGTCCCGACCGCGCTCTTAAGCGTGGCGGCGAGATCGTCGGTGCCGATGGTGCGGTCGGTCGACGACGCCGCAGCGGCGCGCGCCTCGTCCCAGGCCGGCGTCACGATCAAGGTCGAGGCGCCGTCGCGGTCGAGCACGACGGCGCTTTCGCCGATCGGACGCACGCCGCTGAAGACATAGACGGCGTTGGATTCCAAGAAATTATTGAGGCCGTTGCTGGCGGCGACCAGGCCGTCGAGCGCTTCGTCGGCGAGATACCGTGTTGCCTCGGCCAGACGGCCGTTCTTCTTGACAACCACCCGCTCGTCCATTGCCAAAACCTCTCAGCGCGCCGCGGCGCGAAGCCCTACTATAGCGAACCGCGCCACCGGAATGGCAATCTGCTGACGATCCAGGCGCGAAACGCCGCAATCTTAGGGTTGTTGGCCGCCTGCGGGGCATGCAACACACAACAGGAACCGCCGCTCGGCACAAAGCCGAGCTTTTCTCAATCGACGGAAGGGACCGCTTTGACCGCCGCCAGAATCGGATTGCGTGTCGGATGGCGCGAATGCTGGGTCGTCGCGGCGCTGGCGGCTTATGCGCTGGCCCGGCTGTCGCCGCCGCTGCAGAATTTAAGCCCGCAGGGCCAGGCCGTGCTGGGCGCCATGGCCGCCGGCGCCATGCTCTGGATCTCCGAGGCGACGCCGATCGGGGTGACGGCGATCGTCGTCACGGTCCTGCTGGGCGTTAGCCCCGGCGTGCGGCTCGCCGATGCCGTCGGCGGTTTTGCCTCGGAGGTGGTGTTCTTTTTGATCGGCGCCGTGGCCATCGGCACGGCGGTGGAAGCGAGCGGCCTCGCCGCGCGGGCGGCCCGCTTCCTCGGCCGCATGGCGCGCGGCAGCCCGGCGCGCCTCTATGTGCAGATGATCGCGAGCCTGCCCGCCTTCGCAATTCTGGTGCCGTCGGCGATCACGCGCAATGCCATTCTGATCCCGGCCTATGAGGAGGCGCTCGATCGCATGGGCATCGGCAAGACCGATCGCAGCGGGCGGATGCTCATGCTCGCGCTCGGCGTGCTCAATCCGCTGGCGTCGTCGGCGTTGCTCACGGGCGGACTGGTCTCGATCACCGCGGCTTCGCTGCTCGGCGGCTTTTCCTGGCTGCGCTGGTTCGAACTGATGGCGGTGCCGTATTACGCGCTGCTGTTCGGCGGCGCGCTCGTGCTGCGCTACGTGGTCGGACCGTTCGAGGCGGCGCGGTCCGCGCCAACGCCGCCGACCGCGCCGGCACCGGCGCCGGCGCCGTTCACCGCAATCGAGATCAAGACGCTCGCCGTCCTGGCCGGGACCATGGCGCTATGGCTGACGGACCGCTTTCATCACCTGTCGCCAGCGATCCCGGCGCTGATCGGCGCCGCCGTGCTGCTATTGCCGCGCGTCGGCGTGCTGACGTGGAAGACGTTCGAAGCCAAGCTCTCCTGGAGCATCATCCTGAGCATTGGCGCGGCGCTGTCGCTCGCCGCCGCCATGACCAAATCGGGCGCCGCCGCTTTCGTCAGCCAAGCGGTGGTGACGCATCTTGCCGGGCTTGCCGACCAACCGACGCTCCTGGTCATCGGCCTGATCGCCGCCGTCGCGCTCATTCATCTCGCCGTCACCAACCTCGCCGCCTGCATCGCGCTGCTGATTCCAGTGGCGGCGACCATCGCCGAGCGCGCTTCGCTCAATCCGATCGTGTGCGGCCTGATCGTCACCATCGTGGTCGACGCGGTCATCCTCTACCCGATCCAGACCGCAACCAATCTGCTCGCCTACGAAACCGGCTATTACGGCGCCGCCGATGTCCGCCGCCTCGGCATCGGCATGCTCGTTCTGACAACGGTCGTGATTCTGCTGACGATACCTTATTGGGGTATGCTCGGCCTGCCGCTGGTGCTGCGTTAAAGCTACGGCGCGGCGCCCTGCTCCATGGCGAGCTCGGCTTTGAGACTGTCGAAGTCGCGGTAGATCGAGGCGACGGCGAGCACGCGCCCCTTGGACTTGTAGCGCAGCACGCAGTCCTTGGCCGCCACGTCGCCGTCGATGGCGATCTCATCCCATTGCTCGGCGTGGCCGACATAGTTGATCGGCACGTCATAGTGCTGGCTCCAGAAGAACGGCACGGCGTCGAAACGCTCTTGCGCACCAAGCATGTTGCGCGCAGCGGTCTGGCCCTGGCGTTCGGCCACGACCCAATGCTCGACGCGAATGGCCGCGCCCGAATGCGGGTCGGGCCAGCGCGCGATATCGCCCGCGGCATAAACATCGGGAGCGCTGCTGCGCAGATAAGCGTCGACAACGACACCGCGGTCCATCGTCAGGCCCGCTTGTTCGGCGAGCGCCAGACGCGGGCGCACGCCGACGCCGACGATCACGATATCTGTTTCGAACGTGCCGCCGCCCTTGAGCGTGGCGCGGCGGCCGTCGAACGCGGTCACCGTTTCACCGAGATGAAACACGACGCCGTGCTCCTCATGCAGCGCGCGAATGAAATCGCCGAGCTGCGGCCCGAGCACCCGCTCCATGGGCCGCGTTTCCGGCGCCACCACATGAACCTCGATATTGCGGCTGCGCAGCGCCGCCGCCGCTTCGAGACCGATGAAGCTTGCGCCGATGACGAGCGCGCGCCGCGCGCCCGTCGTGTCGGCAATAATGGCGCGGCAATCGGCGAGCGAACGCAGCGTATGGACGTGGGGCTGATCGGCGGCCGGAACCGGCAGCCGCACCGGCTCGGCGCCGGTCGCCAGCAACAGCCGGTCGTAAGCGAGGCTCATGCCATTGGCGCAGCGGACTTGACGCTGCTTGGCATCGATCGCGGTGACCTCGGTGGCGAGCCGCAAGTCGATTTTGTTTCCAGCATAAAAATCGTCCGGCCGCAGCGGCAGCCAGTCCTCCGGCGCGCTGCCGGCGAGATAATCCTTGGACAGATTGGGCCGGTCGACCGGCGGCGCGGTGTCGCTGCTCACCATGACGATGCTGCCGCCGAAACCGCGCCGGCGCAGCATTTCGGCCGCCGCGAATCCGGCCGCGCCGCCGCCGACGATGACGATCTTGTTCGGCGTATCCGCCTTCGCCGCCACGGTACGCGGTTTCGATTGCACGCGCTTTTGCGTGACGAAGATGCGGCTGCCGCGCACTTCCACCGACCAGCAATCGATCGGGCTGAGCGCCGGCGCCCGCTCCGCCTCGCCGGTGCGCAGATCGAAACAGGCGTGATGCCAGGGGCAGCGCACGCTCCCACCGGTTACCAAGCCTTCGGCAAGCGGACCATGATAGTGGCTGCAATGGGCGCCGACGGCGAATATGTCGCCGCCGCTGCGCACCAGCAAAACCTCCTCGTCGCCGACGTGGCCCAACAGCTTGTCGTCGACAAAATCGCCGAGGCCGACGCCCTTGGTCAGATCCGGGCCGCTCGGCGGCGTCTGCTCTTCGGCCATGGCTGTGCTCCTCCGTTGGCGCGATCGGCTAAAAAACCGCCACCGCATCAAAAATAGATGGATCGCAGCCAAAAAGGTTCCGACACCCCGAAGAAAAACATCAAATCGCGGTGATCGCGGAACGCGAAATCGCGTCACCGCGCCTTATCTTTTCAACTGTCCTTTGAGCCACTCGACGATCGTCGTCGTGATATGTTCCGACGGCTCGCCGGGCGTGCGGCCCATATGCGCGCCTTGCGGATAGATGCGCGCCGATTTCGGGCTGCCGTGCTCCATGAGCAGATAGATGTCGTCGACCGGCGCCTGGTCGTCGAGCTTGCCGTTGACGCCGAGGATCGGCGCCGACGGCTTGTCGAGGAGCCCAAGCGTTTTCAACGACAAGCGCGGCGCGGCTTCCAAGAATTCCTCGAGCGTCTTGGTGCCCATGGCGCGGCCGCGGGCTTCGAGCAGGCTGTGCGCACCGAACAGATAGGTAGCGCCGCCGGTGGTGAAGGCCGGGATCAGCCATTCCTTCTGAAAACCGTAATGGATATTGCCGCCATGAAATACCGCGCCCTTGATGCGGTCGGGCGCCACATAGGCGAGCCGCGCCGCCCAATAGGCGCCGAAACTGCCGCCCCAGACACCGACGCTGCCGCCGTCGATCTCGGCGCGCTGCGGCAGATAATCGAGCCAGGTGAGAAACGTGCGTTCGGCCAAGGGATCGCCATAGAGCACCGGATTCTCGCCGCTGCCCGGCATGTCGATGGTGAGCGAGACAAGCCCTGCGTCCATCACTGCCTTGGCGATGCGCAGCCGATCTTCCTTCCAGCCATCGACGCCGCCCCAATGCAGCACCACCGGGGGCTTGTTCACGCCGGGCGGCAGTTGCAAATAGCCGATGAGCTTTTTGCCGCCGTCGAACGGCAGCTCGATGATCTCCAGCGGCGGATCCAAATATTGCGCCGCCTTGCGGAACATGCGCAGCGAGTGCTGATACGCCTGCAATTTGCCCGGCGAATTCGGCGTCGGATAGCGGCCGACGCGGCAGGCGTCAAAGGCGTGCATGTAAAGCGCGGCAAGCTCGGAGCCCGGAGCGCCGGCCTTGGCGCGGGCGTCGGCTTTCTCCTCGTAGCCGAGCCCGACCTTCGACCACTCTTGCGCCCAATGATCCTTGTCGAGGTTTTGCAGCGCATGCATCACCCGCTCGGCATCCTCGCGGCGGATATCCTCGAACGGATTGAGCCGCCCGGCGCGGCGCATGAACTCCGCCTTGACTTCGTCCAGCGAGCGCTCGCGCGATCCGGCCGGCTTTGCGGGGGTGGCTTGGAGATTCATCTGCGCTCCCTTTGCAACCGCTGGTCTTGTACATCACATCCGCGTCCAGGTCTGCCTGCCGACGCCCTTTGCAGTGGTGGGCTCGGTGATCGCGTCCAAAAATTTCCGGCGATCGAGGCGGTACCCGACAACCTCTCGCACTGAGCGATCATCGAGCGTGTACTGCAACTGTGCACCGCGCCGCCCGCGGACATCGAGCGAGAGTTGCATCTTTGCCCAAGCGTTTTCGGCGCCAGACATTTCGAATGCCGCCGATCCACGTCAGTCCCTCTTGACGCGAGGTTGCGGGGAGCTAAACTTTGTTGACGGGAGTTTGCGGGGCGCTACACGTTTTCCGAATTACAGGAAGCCGGCGACGGATCGATAATGGCGAACCCGGCGGGGCAGTCGGTTGAACCCTGCTTCTCGCGCTGTTGCCCGCGTGAGAAGACTGGACGCATTTTCCGGCGGTTTCCCGGACCGTCTGGCGTCCCTTTTGGTTTCCTCGCTTTGCTGTCCGTTATGCCGGCGTCCTATGGGACGGCGATTGCCGGCACCATGACCACCCTCTGGCACCCGACGTTCCGCTTAGGAGCGACGGCCGCTGCGGCGCCGATCTATCCCGCTGATGCTGAGAAAGCTGTGTGATGCGCAATCAAGCTCTGCGACCAATTCTCCGTGTCCTGGCCTGTCTGACTGTGCTGGGC
>Ga0307476_10001461_pt1 | contig 14417 bp, 8 predicted proteins | sample atmos_gasesECM2C_2_FD_203314 | JGI IMG/M metagenome (GOLD analysis project Ga0307476, IMG submission 203314) | Hardwood forest soil microbial communities from Morgan-Monroe State Forest, Indiana, United States - atmos_gasesECM2C_05 | ecosystem: Environmental > Terrestrial > Soil > Temperate... | reverse complement strand
GGCGCCGAGACTGTATACGTCCACGGCGGTGCTGAGGTCCTTGCAGGCGGCGGCTTGTTCGGGGGCCATGTAGCCGGGCGTGCCCACGATGGCGCCGGAATTCGTATCGCTGCCGGCGGCGGCGCCGAGATGCTTGACCAGCCCGAAGTCGGTGACGTGGGACTGTCCCTTGGAGTCGAGCAGGATATTGCCGGGCTTGATGTCCCGGTGCAGGATGCCGCGCTGGTGGGCGTAATGGACAGCCCGCGCCACCTGGGCGACCAGCCGGGCGGCCTGGGCATGGCCTTTCTTCCACGGGCCGACGTCGTCGAGGCTGCCGCCGTCGATCAGCTTCATGCTGAAAAAGTGCTGACCCTGAATCTCGCCGACCTGGTAAATCGGCACAATGTTCGGATGGTCCAGAGCGGCGGCTTCCTCCGCTTCCGTTCGGAAGCGGCGCACCTGGTCGGCCGACGCCAATTGGCCGGCGAGGATCATCTTGAGTGCGACGATCCGGTTGAGACTGACCTGGCGCGCTTTGAACACGACGCCCATGCCGCCGCGGGCGATTTCCGCCAGGATCACGTAGTCGCCGAAGGTGCGGCCCACAAGCTGGCCGGCGTCGGTGAGATCGGACGCAGACGGCGGCGCCGTTGCGCCCGCGGACCGGGCATCCGGTCCGAAGGTGCGCGTGGGCGCGTGGCTCACCGGAGACGCCGCCCGCGGCGGGGCGGCTTGCCCCTCAGGACCTGCGGGTGGGGTGGCGGGGCTTCGGCCGCGGTCGGGGATGTCCAGCGTTTCCAACGGATCGTCGATCGGTTTAGGGGCTTTTTCGGCCGGATTGGGCGCACTGGGCTTGTTGCTCATGATTTCCTCAGGGCAAGGCGACGCGGCCCGGCGGACTAGCGGGATGCCAGGCGGCGGGGTTTTATCCAGTGCCGAGGCGGCGGGACGCAAGCTCGTCCACGATGCGCCCGCCTCGGGTCGGCGAGAAATGCAAAGCGAGGTTCTTTGCCGCCAGGCTCTGGCGGCGCTTCGCCTGACCCTTCCAAGCGGCGGGCCTGCGTCTCGGCTGCGACTTGAGGTTAAAACTACCTGACCGCAAGAGCGAATGCAACGATTTTCCACCGCGCCCCGCTGGAATCCCATCCGCTCATTCCAGGGCCCCGTCCCGCCCCGTCGTCAGCCGGTGGATGATCGCCGCGACCGCCCCAAGCCGTTTGCTGCCGCGCGCGCGAATAATGTCGCAATCCGCCATCGATGGCGCCAGGGCGCGGCGACCGGTCCGTTGCAGCAGTTCGTCGAACAGGCCGTCGCGCGCGTCAAGCAGCCGGCCGTACAGATAGAGCTTGCTGGGGTTGAACAGATTCACCACGGCCGCCATGCCGACGGCCAGGTATTCAAGAATTCGATGCAGCTCGTCGTCCGCCCAAACCTGGCCCGACCGGAGCAGTTCGACGACCTCCTCAATGGGAATTCTTCGCCCAACGCGCTCCGAGACGGCGGCGGCCAGGGCGGTGTCGCTGGCGACCGTCTCCAGGCAGCCGCGGTTGCCGCAGCCGCACGCCTTTCCGTGAATGTCGACCGTGACATGGCCCAGCTCGCCGCCCAGACCGCTGCAGCCTTCGAGGACGCGGCCGCCGCTGACCACGCCGACGCCGAGGCCTTCGCTGATGTCCAGCATGGCGAAGTCGGCGACGCCGCGGGCGGCGCCGTAATTCTGCTCCGCCAGGCAGAGGGCGTGCGATTCCTGGAGAATGGCGGTCTCTATTCGCAGGTTTTTGTGCAGATCGTCGCCGAGACGTCGGCCGTCGGTCTGGTGCAGGTTCGGCGAGAACAGAGTGCGTTTTTCTCGCTTATTGAGCAGGCCGGGCATGCTGACGCCGAGGCCGAGCACCGCAAGGCCGATGCGATCGATGAGCAGACGGGACTCGCGAACGACCGCTCGCACCAGTTCAGCGTAGCCCGGCGGCGTCTCGAACGAAGCCGCGTGTTCCGGGTCGATTTCGCCGTTCAAACCGGCCGTCACCAATTCGCACCGTCGGGCGCCGACGACCAAACCGAGGACCGCCGCCGTCTTGCACGCCAGTCGCAGCACCCTGCCGGGCCGGCCGAGGGTCCGCGGCCGGGCGTCGCCCTCTTCCAACAACCGCGCCCGGAGCAGGGCGGCGACGGTGCGCGTGACGGTGGGCCCGCTGATGCCGGTTCGGCGCGTGATGTCGGCGCGGGACAGCGGTCCCGCCGCCTGGATGGCGGCCAGCACCTCGCGTTCATTCAGATGGCGGAGCAGCGAGCCCCGCGCCGCGGACCGGGCCATCTTGTTCCCCCCAATCAGCGAAGGAATTTTTCCGCGATTTTCCAGTTTAGTGCTTGCATCCAGGCGAGGCCAGCGGTATTTTCACACTTTATGAAAATAAATGCCGGCACGGGCCGGCGGGTCATCAAGGGAGAGGAAGCATGGGGCGCAATGTGATCGTGGCCGCGGCGGTTCTGGCGGCGGCGCTGGCGGCGGCCAGGCCGGCCCTCGGTGAGCAGCCCAAGCTGTCGGTTCTGATGCTCGGCGACGACGGCCACCACCGGCCGGCCGATCTCGCCAAAATGATCTCGCCGGTCCTGGCGACGGACGGCGTCGCGGTGGATTACACGGAAGACGTCGATGCGGCGCTGACGCCGGAGCGCCTGGCCAAGTACGACGCGCTCCTGATCTTCCGCGACCACGGCGACCTGCCTCCCAAAGCGGAAACGGCCTTGCTGGATTTCGTCGAGGGCGGGAAAGGCCTCTTCGCGCTCCATTGCGCTTCCAACTGCTTCCGCAACAGCGACAAGTACACGGCCCTGGTCGGCGGCCGGTTTCTCCGCCATAACACCGGCGTCTTCCGTGCGAAGATCATCGACGCCCAGCACCCGGCCATGCGCGGTTTGAGCAATTTTGAGAGCTGGGATGAAACCTATGTCCACGACGAGCTCGGGCCCGACATTCGCGTGCTGATGGTGCGGGAAGAGCAGGGCGGGTATGAGCCCTACACGTGGGTCCGCAACCAGGGCAAGGGCCGCGTCTTCTACACGGCGCTCGGTCATGACGAACACACCTGGAAGGTGGAAGGCTTCCAGAAACTTCTGGAGCAAGGCCTCCGTTGGTGCGCCGGTAAGACTCCCGACGATAAGGACGTTAAACCGTTTGAATATGTCGATGCCAACGTGCCCTTCTATCCTCCTGGTGAGAAGTGGGGCACGATATCGGATACGCCGACGCGCAAGATGCAGCTGCCGCTCGACCCGGAGCAATCGATGAAGCACATGCACCTGCCGGAAGGCTTCGAGGTGCAGCTGTTCGCGTCGGACCCCGACATTTACCGTCCGATCTGCATGGCCTGGGACGCCCGCGGCCGACTCTGGATCGCCGAAACGCTGGATTACCCTAACGACAAGCAACCACCCGGCAAGGGGCATGACCGTATCGTCATTCTCGAAGACACGAAGGGGACGGGCAAAGCGGACAAATTCACGGTTTTCGCAGAGGGCCTTAGCATCCCGACCAGCATGGCGTTCGCCCGCGGCGGCGTGATCGTGACTCAGGCGCCGGAGACGCTGTTTCTCAAGGACAGCACCGGCGGCGACAAGGCCGACGTGCGGCAAACGCTATTCCGCGGCTGGGGCGTCAGCGACACCCACGCCGGACCGAGCAACTTGCGCTATGGCTTCGACAACTGGATCTGGGGCACGGTCGGCTATTCCGGCTTCAACGGCGCCATTGGCGGAACGGACCATCGGTTCAGTCAAGGCATTTGGCGCATGAAGCCGGATGGCACGGACCTCGAATTTCTCACATCTACGAGCAACAACACGTGGGGTCTTGGTCTGAGCGAAACCGGCCAGGTGTTCGCGTCCACGGCCAACAATCAGCACAGCGTTTTTTTGGGCGTGCCAAACCGCTATTTCGAGGCGGTGCGCGGCTTTCACGGCGCGGGCAGTGCGGGTATCGAGGACCACAAGAAGTTCCATCCGGTGACGGACAAGATTCGCCAAGTGGATTTTCACGGCGGCTACACGGCGGCGGCCGGCCATGCGCTTTACACCGCCCGCAGCTTTCCGGAGGAGTACTGGAACAAGGCGGCATTCGTGTGCGAGCCGACGGGGCACCTGGTCCACGTCGACTGGCTGGTCCCGCAGGGGAGCGGCTTCGTCGCCAGGGACGGCTGGAACATCCTGGCCAGCGACGACGAGTGGACGGCGCCGGTATGCGCCGAGGTCGGGCCGGACGGCGCCCTGTGGGTGATTGACTGGTACAACTACATCGTCCAGCACAACCCGACGCCGAAGGGCTTTGAAACAGGCAAGGGCGGCGCCTACGTCACGCCGCTGCGCGACAAGACGCACGGTCGTATTTATCGCATCGTCTGCAAGGCCGCCAAACCGTCCCCGCAGGTGGATTTCACCAAGGCGGATGAAAAAACGCTCATCGCGACGCTTTCCCATGAGAACATGTGGCAGCGCACGACCGCCCAGCGGCTGCTGGTGGAGCGCGGCAAGACGGATATTGTGTCGCAGCTTGCCGCGGTCGTGAAGGACGGCAAGAGCGCGGCAGGCGCGTTTCACGCGCTATGGACCATGCACGGCTTGGGCGCGATGACGGCGGACAAGAGCGAGGCGTTCGACGCGGCGAAGGCCGGTTTGGCCAGCGCCAATCCCGTGGTCCGGCGCGCCGCGCTGGCCGTGATGCCGCGGACGGCCGACGGAGCGGCGGCGATTGTGACTGCCAAGTCCCTGTCCGACGCCGACCCGACGGTTCGGCTGGAGGCGCTGCTGGCGCTGAGCGAAATGCCGGCGACGAAGGAAGCCGTGGCGGCGATCACTGCCGCTGTGCTCGATCCCAAAAACGCCGGCGATCCGTGGATTCCATCGGCGCTGATCGCCGCGGCGGCGCGAAACGACATGGACTTTCTGCAGACGGCGGCTGTCGCGAAGCCCCCCAAGGGAGCGGAGACGACTTACACGAAAACGATCCGTGCCGTGGCCGAACATGTGGCGCGTCAGGCCCCCGACGGGGCGGCGCCGAAAGTTCTGGCGACGCTCAAGTCGGCGGACGAGGCCGCGGTGGAACCACTGCTGGCCGGCCTCGCCGCGGGTTGGCCCATCGACCGAAAGCCGGTTCTCGACGACGCGGCCCAAGCCGACTTCGTCGCGTTGGCCGGCAAGCTGCCGCAAAGCAGCCTGCTGCAACTGGCCGCGTTGGCCAAGCGCTGGGGCCAGGACAAGAAAATGGGGACGCTGACCGGCAATCTGCGCGCGGCCGCGCTCAAGCGCGTCGCCGACGGCTCGTTGCCGGATGCGACCCGGTTGACGGCGGCCCACGACCTAATCAGTCTCGGCGGGGACGAGCAAACGCTGAACGCCGTGCTGGATCAGATAACCCCACAAGCGGGTCCGGCGCTGACGGCGGGTTTGTTCGATGTGCTGGCTGACAGCACCTCGGAGGCGGTCGGTCCGGCCGTCGTGAAGCGATGGCCGCAGCTGACGCCCGCCGGACGGGCCGAAGCGGTGGACCTGCTGCTCAAGCGGCCGGCCTGGGCCGTCGCGCTGCTCGACGCCGTGGACAAGGGCGGCGTGGACCGAGCCGATTTAAGCGTCGAGCAGGCGCAGCGACTGAGCCGCTACCCGGACATGGCCGTCTCGGAACGCGCGAAGAAGCTGCTGGCGAGCGGCGGCGGATTGCCCAATGCAGATCGCCAAAAGGTGGTGGACGCGTTCCTGCCGGCGCTGAAGCGGCACGGCGACGCCGCTCGCGGCCGCAAGGTGTTCGAGGAGAATTGCGCCAAGTGCCATCGCCACGGCGACCTCGGCGCCAACATCGGCCCGGACCTGACCGGGATGGCCGTCCGCGAGCGGGCCGACCTGGCCATTGACATTCTCGACCCAAACCGATCCGTGGAAGGGAATTATCGCCAATACACCATCCTGACCAAGGACGGCCGAGTGCTGACGGGCCTGCTGATTTCGGAGACGCAAACGACGGTCGAACTCATGGACAGCCAGGCCAAGAAGCACGACGTGCTCCGGGAAGACATCGACGAGCTGAAAGCGACGAAATTGTCGCTGATGCCGGAAGGCTTCGAGAAGCTGAGCGAGGACGACTTGCTGGCGGTGCTGGAATTTCTCACCGTCCGCGACAAATTCTTCCCGCTGCCCTTGGGCAAGGCGGCGACCATTACAAGCGTGAAGGGCATGTTCATCAGCAAGGACGCCGAGGAGCAGCGCTTGATCTTCGACAAATGGGGTCCGCAAACGGCGTTCGGCGTGCCGTTCCAGGTGATCGACCCGCGCGACGGCGCCGTGCCGAATGTGATCGAGCTGTACGGACCGAACGGCGCTGTTTCCAAGCAGATGCCGAAGTCGGCGACGGTGCCGTGCAACGCCCCGGCCAAGGCGATCCACATGCTCAGCGGCGTCGGCGGCTGGTGCTACCCGTACAGCAAGAAAGGAACGACGTCGATGATCGTCCGGCTGCACTATGCCGACGGCAAGATCGAGGATCATCCGCTGCTGAACGGCGTGCAAATGGCCGATTACATCCGCGTCGTGGACGTGCCGGAGTCGCAGCTGGCATTCAAGTTGCGGGGCCAGCAGATTCGTTACCTCTCCATCAAGCCGGAACGGACGGATAAGATCGAATCCATCGAGTTCGTCAAGGGAGAGGACGAAACGGCGCCAGTGGTGATGGCGGTGACGGTGGAAAGCCTGCCGTAGGGCTGTGATAAAAACAACCGCGGCCGCGACGAAGCAGGCAAGGTGGAGAGGCCTTGCCGCTTAGTCCCGGCCGCGGTCCGTATTTCATCGCCGTCGATTACTTGTCTGTGGTCGGCGGCGCGGGCTTGTCCTTTGCTGGCGGCGGCGGCGGCTTGCTGGTATCGGGCGGCGCGGGGGGAGGCGGCGTCGCCGGTTTGTCTTTGGCCGGGGGCGTCGGAGGCGGCGTCGGATCGGTCGGATCGCCGGTTTGCAGGGCCTTGAGTGCGGTCTTCTGGTCGGCGGTGAGGATGTTTTCCACGTCCGTATGTTCCGCCTTTTTCAAATCGTCGAGCTGCTGCTGCAAGGCGTCGATCTTGTCCTTGTATGAGGCCTGGACTTTATAGATATCCTGAATCTGCTTATCCGATAATCCCAATTTCTTGTAGTGAGGCGGCAGATGGCCGGTTAGCTTGGTCGCCGGGGGATCGTCCGGCTTCTTGTCGTCGCCCATCAGCCAGCCGCCGGCGAGAACGGCGACGGCGAGGGCAGTTACGCCAACAAACAGTCGTAACTTCATTGCGGCACCTCTCGGTTTGGGATGATAGGAGGATTTAGGACCTCCCCATCCCAGCACTATGCGTCCTCCCCGACTGCAACGCAAGCAAAAAAGGGACAAAAAAACGCGCTAAAGATGCATGTATTCAAATATGTCGATATGTGGAGAGGTTAACGGGCGCCCAACTCGTTCCGCGCCGTCTGGGACCGCCTGGAGCAAGGCCTGGTTCTTGGCCGTTCCGCTGACTACCCTGCGCCGCCAATGGCGGCGCCGCCGGCAGAGCCTGCGAGGGCCGGGGCCGCCTCTCCGCCCAGCATCGCCGTCAGCGCCGGCGGCCCCGCCTTGATCCACTCGCCCCACCATTGCAGAAACCGTTTCCGCTCCTGCGGCAGCCGCCGTTGGTGGAAGCGCAGCAGGCTTTCGACGCCCGCCTGCACTCGCTTCCATTCCGCCATCCACCCGCGCTTCATCCGCCGCCGCAGGTCGCTCAGCCGTTCCTCGGCGACGTGGCTGTCGTTGGCCCTCCCTAATATATCCTGCATCTCCTCCACGCGCGGATACAGCGACTCCCGAAAAGACAGCGAAAAGCAATCCGCGAACACCTCCATAGCGTAGCGCAGCCGCTTGCCCGCGATCCGCACCTGGTGCAGATGGGCGTAATCCTCCAGGTCCCCGGTCGCCGTCCATTCGAACTCGCGCAGCAGCCCTGCCAGCAGCGGGCGCGCCCAGTCCACCAAGTTCGCGTCCGTCGCCATGCCGTCCGCCGCATGAACCGCCGCGGTCGTCTCGCGGCGGAAGGCGTCGAATCCTGCGTGTTCTTCGTTTCCCACTTTCTCCAGCTCCACCTGGGCGGCGGTCCGCTGGCCATAGGCGTAGCCGAAAAGATAATTCAGGCCCGCTTGCTCCTTTTCCGCCTGATTGGGCCGGCGCTCGGCCAGCGCGATCAAGAACACGTCCCAGTCGCGCGCCGCCCCCGCGGCCCGCCGCATTCGCTTCAACCGGTTGCGAGCCGTTTTGTGGATTTTCTTGGGCAAACACAGCTCGAAGATACGGAGCGCGGCGTCGGCTCGCCGCGTCGCCACTCGCAGTTGGTGGACGTTCTCGACGTCTTTGTCCGCTTCTTGCGAGGCCTTGGGCAGGGCCTGAGCCACGGTGTGCAGGCGCAGCGCCAGCACTGTTTCCGCGGCCTGGGCCAGCGGCGTATCAGCCGTCAATCCCTCGATCCATTTTCCATCAGCCATGGTACAGACCGCGTTAGATTTTCATGTGCCGTAAAGCCCGGCGACGCTGGCCGATTGCTCGCGCTTGTTCAGCCACGACGCCACTTCGCGCGTTTCGCCCGCCAGCTTCTCCACCTGCCGCCGTTCCGCCTCCAGCAACGCCGCCACGTCTCCGGGCACTGGGCCGTAGACGCTTTGCAATTCCTGCAGCAACCGCTCCTGGAGACGTGCATGGAACTCGCCGCGAATGGCGGCCCAGCGCAGCGGCAGCAGCAAGGCGATCAGAATGTGCATGACGATCAGCATCGCCAGCAGGACCGCAAACGGCAGCACAAAATCCCACGTATCCAGCGGCGGCGTTTGCGGGCCCCACGCCTTGAACGCCTTGAGCAGGAAAAAGGCGATGGCCGCGACGAACGCAATCGGCGGAACCCAGTTGGCCAGCAACGTCACGCCGGCTTGAACGTAGCGGCGCCAGCCAGTCGGCTCACTGCGCCGTTTCTCCACTTCGTGCAGCACCTCGCTCATCGCCTGAGCGTAGCGCTGCCGCCAATCGCCCTTCGCCACGGACTCCACCGGGTCGGCCAGCACCTTGACGGAGAAGCCTTGCGCGTCGGCCTCCACCAGCAGGCGGTTGGCCAAGGCCTTGCCGCGGCTGTCGAGCTGCTGGTTGCCGGCCACATCGCTGCACGCGCGCGCGAACCGGCTCTCATCCCACCGAGGCGGCGCGGCCACCGCGTCTCGCGTTTTCGGCAAAAACGGAATGCGGTTGGCCAGGCGCAAGTATCCTGCCATGATGCCGCGAAAACGGCGCTGCCCCTCCACCGTGAAATGATGCTCAATTTCGGTTTGGTACGGCTCCAGCGTGTTGAGCAGCACCTCGGCCGAGGCAGTCGCCTCTTCCGTGAGCGGAGCGCTCCACGCCTTGCCCGTCCGCTCTGCCGCCTCCGTCAAATCCGGCGGGCTGGCCTCTTGCAGGGCATGCTCCAATTGCGCCAGCAATTGTCCCACGCCGCGAGCCTTGATCGCTTCGATTTCCAAGCGCGTCAGACCCATTTCCAACCATTGCAGGAGGTCTGCAAACTGTTCCCCTTCCGGCAAATCCTTCGGCGTGAGCCGGGCGACCGGAGCCGACGCTGCGCCGTCCGTCGACGGCGGCGTCGCGTCGATCCATGCCTGGGCGCAGGTGCGAAACAGCAGCGGGTTCTCGAAACCCTCGGATTTGAGATCGCGCAGCAGATCTTCATCCGGCCCCAGGCCGCTGCCGGCGCCGTGAATGCACCGGTCCCATTTGTTTAGCACAAACGCGAAAGCCCGGCGTTTGCGCTGGTGCAGGAACAGCTGCCATCCGATGTCGTCGTGGTATTTTTCCTGGGAACCGACGTACAGCACGACGTCGGCAACAGGCAGAACGTGATGCAGCTTTTCCCGGTTGGCTAGGTCGTTGCTGTCGAGGTCGGGCGTATCGACGATCACCTTTTGGGCTAGCGTGGCTCGGTCGTGCGGCACCAGCCGGCACTGGCGCAGCGCGGCGTCGAGCCGGTCCGGCCTCACTGACTCGTGGTAATAGACGACGGGGTCGCGCGTGGTGGGCCGGGTGAACGAGGCGCGGGCGACGGCGCCGCCGGCAAGGGCGTTCATCAGCGACGACTTGCCGACTCCGGTTCCTCCCATAAGGACGACGCTGAGCAATGGGCGATCCATTTCCAGCGAATCGGCCTGCCGCTTCAGGTCGGCGGCCATGCCTTCCAGCGCCGCCCTCGCGATCGTGGATAGGGGGAAGCGCCGCGGCCCATCCAGCCACGCCCGCAGCCCCCGCTCCAGGTTGCGCAGCGCAGGGGAGAGCGTGCGGAGCAGCGGGGCTTCCGGCGGCGGCGATGAGGGCGTCTCTTGATCGGTCATGAACGCTCCCCTAACTCTTCAAAGCCCGCACCCGCGTATCGAGCTGCTGCACCAGGCCGGGTATGCGGCCCAAAGCCTGCTGCAAGCGCTCGAACGACGAACCGCCGGTGGCCGGCCATTTCGTCAGCCACTCCGCCATCGGCTCCGACAGATGCTGCTTGAGCAGTTGCTGCTGCCGGCTGCGCGCCTTTTCGCGCTGCGCGTCCACCACGCCCCAGCCGAGCAACTCGACGAGCTGATGCGTCAGCGAAGCGACGAGCGGGGCGATGATGAAATCCTGCCAGCCAATGCCGCCGGCCAGGATCGATCCGGACACGGCCGCCACGTCCAGGGCGAACTTGCCGCCGCGCAGAGCGTACAGCGCCACCGGTCGCTTTTGCAGCTGTTCGTAGATGTCGCGTGCTGTGCGATCCACCTCCTCAGCCTCGCAGGACTGAAACGTCCGCATCGACTGCTGGAACCGGTCGCGAGCCTGCTCGGTAAGGCCGCCGGAGTGAAACGCCTGCGACAGATGCGCCCAGAGTGGGTGCGATTCGGCGCGGCGGGCCGTTTCTTTTCGCAGACCGTCAATCCAGCCATTGTAGGCGTCTTCCAGCACCGGCTGCTCCGCCCGGCTGATCGCCTCCGGCCGGCTCAGCATGCGCATCAGCAACCCCCGCACCAGACGATAGGGCGTCCGCAGCACCCACAACGCTCCGCTCAAAATGCGGCCGAAGGCCGGCAATTCCAGCAGTTCCATGAGCCGCACCAGCGCTTCGTCGAAACCGCGGAATTTCTCGCTGTTGAGGTATTCGCGGTTATAGCGGCCGACGAACTCGTTGCGGCCGGTCTGCACCATCGCCTGCCAGCCTTCCAGCGCGTCGAGGTCGGTCCGGGCCACGCTCAGCAGGTCGTTCAGCCCCTGAACCAGATAGCGATCGGCGCAAAAAACGCTGCGGCGGCGGGCGGTCGCCGGCGGATTACCCAGGACAGCCACCTGGTTAAGGATCGGAATTCGGTACTTCCCGGCCTGGCGAGCGGGGTCGGCGAGCTGGTCCGGCGTTAGAAAGGGAATGGCGTAGCAGCCGACGACCCCGTGCGGCAACCGCGACACGACTTCCTGCTGGAAATGTGCGATGAGCGGCGCCGCGTCGGCCTCGCGCATCTTGGTCAGCACAATGACGACCGCCTTGCCGGCTTCCAGGATTAACTTGAGAAAGCGGGTCGGCACTTCGTCGTTGTAGCGCTCGTCGGAGGCGACGAAGACGATGACGTCGGCGAGGGCGGCCGCTTCGAGGAGGCGCGGGATGTAGCCGGCCGCGGCCCACGTCGTCATGTCGGGGCAATCCCAGACGACGAAGTCTTTGAGGAGGTCGTAGGTCGTCGGATCGGCGGGGACGCGGCGGACCTGATAGACGTCCTCGTCGAGACTGGCCGGCGCCGGATTGGTGAGCCGCTGCAAAGGGCCGAGGAAGCCGACATGCCCCGCCCAGGACAGGGCGCCGGTTGCATTGGTGTAAGCGATGGGATGCCGCGTGAATCCGGCCTGCGGATTGGACTCGGCGGCCTGGGCGCCGCTAAGGAGGTTCGCCACGGTGCTTTTGCCCGCCCCCGCGCCGCCCATGACCACGACGTGCAGCGGCGTCGGCGGCTGATCGTCGATGGCGGGGCCGATGCAGTTCCGTACCAGCCCGGCGGCCAGGCGCAGGCGCACCGCGGCCGTGGCCTGATCCGGCCGATGACGGCAGTGGTCCTCCAGCCAGCCGAGGTCGTCGCCCAGCTGCCCAATTAGCGCACGGGCGGACAGTGGTTCCATTTTGCACGGAGCCTTTCGGTCGAATGTCTCACCGCGGAGAACGCGGAGAGCGCGGAGAGAAGAAAAATCGGGAACACCCAATCGTGTGGTCGCGGAATATCCATTCTGCCTTTCCGTCTTCTCTCCGCGCTCTCTGCGTTCTCCGCGGTGAATTGCTTGAATTCTAGCGAAAGGAGTTCAAGATCGGAATGCCGTCCGGGCGGGCTGACCAGGGGGTCGATCAAGTCGGAACGCATCCACCGGCATAGACGGCTCACGGCCTAGCAGCAGATCGGTTATGACCTGAGCCGTTCCCGGCGACAGCTGGATGCCGGCGCGGAAGTGGCCGGCTGCAACGAAGAGATTTGCCAGGTCCGGCGCCGGCCCGATGAAGGGCAATCCATCCGGGCTTCCCGGTCGCAGCCCTGCCCAGCAGCGCTCCACCGCCGCCCCCTCCAGCGACGGCACCATCTCGGCGGCGAAGGCTAGCAGTCCCGCGACGGCGGCGGCGGTCGGCCGGGCGTCGAAGCCGGCGTCTTCCTCCGTGGAACCGACCAGCACCGGGCCGTCGGGCCGCGGCACGAGATAACGCTTGCCCCGGAGGATCACGGGCCGCGGTTGGGCTTGGTCGGTCTGGAGCAGGGCGATCTGGCCGCGAACGGGGCGGACCCCGAGCCGAACGCCGACCGATTCCAGCAGGCCCTCGGTCCACGCCCCGGCCGCCGCAACGAACTGCCCGGCCGAAAGCGGTCCCTGCTCCGTCTGCACAGCGTCGATACGTCGGCCGGAACGGACAAAGCCGGACGCTGCCCGTCGGGGATGCAGCCGGACCCCCTCCGCCTCGCAGGCGGCGATGAGGGCCTTGAGGTGGCGCGGGTTGCGAACCTGAGCCATGCCCGGCAGGAACCAAGCGCGGGGCAGGGCAGGGGAGAGGAGCGGTTCGACGGCCCGCAGCGCCCCGCCCTCCAGCTCGCGGAAGGCGATGCCCTCGTCGCGCCAGTGTTCCAGGGGGAGAGCGTGTTCGGGGTCGTCCAGCTCCAGGCCGCCGCAGACGAAGTAGCCGTTGTCGGTGCCGGTGCGCTCCCGAAGGCGGCGCGACAGTTCCGGATACATGGCGGAGCTACACGCACGGAGACGGTCGATCGGCGTGCGTGCGGGCCGTTCGCCGGCGGGCGGGATGATGCCGGCGCCGGCCCACGACGCCTCACGGCCGAGATCGCCCTTGTCGATGAGGGAGACGCGGACGCCTTCCCGCGCCAGGAAATACGCCGTGGTGAGGCCGATGACGCCGCCGCCAAGGATCAACACGTCCGTATGGTCTGCCATGCGGTTGTTATAGGGATGACGGCGGCGAGCCGTTCAAGTGCGGCCTTGTTTGATTCACTTAGGCCGGATAGCCTGGAGACGAAGGTTGAGGCGAAACCGGGGCTTTAGGCCATGACCGCTCCGCAGACACGCGCCGCGCTTGGAGGGATGACCAGCGGCCCAATTCCACCGCTAGGTCACGGCGAGCGGTTGACGCGCGCGGAGTTTGAGCGTCGTTATGACGCGATGCCACATCTAAGAAAGGCGGATTTGATTGACGGCGTCGTTTACATCCCGCCGCCGGCGCCTGCGCGAGGCCACAGGGAACCTCACGCCCATCTGGTCGCCTGTTTGGGGATGTGCGGAGCCTTCACGCCGGGCGTGGAAGTTGGCCTCAGCAGTTCTATCCGATTGGGCGCCGACAGCATGCCGCAACCGGACGCGCTCATGCGTATCCGGCGGGAGCGTGGAGGCCGCAGCTGCATCAGCGCCGACGATTACGTGGAGGGCGGCCCGGAGTTGGTCGCCGAAGTGGCCGCCAGCGGCACCATGTCTGTGGACACCGGGCTGAAGCTGGAGCTGTACCAACGCTACGGCGTTCAGGAGTACATCGTCTGGCGCGTGCCGAACCGGGAGATCGACTGGTTCGTGCGGCGCGGGGGATGGTTCACGCCCCTGGCTGCGGACGCCGCCGGCGTGTTCCGCAGCGAGATATTTCCCGGCCTGTGGCTGGATGCGGCGGCCCTGGTCGGCGGGGACATGGGCCGAGTCAATGCCGTGCTCCAGCAAGGCCTGGCCAGCTCCGAACATGCGGATTTCGTCGCACGACTGGCTCAGGCAGTCCGGACCACATGAAAGAAAAGGGGACGCCATGCAGCTGGAAGATTACTTCGATTTCCAGGCGCCGAACGACATCCGCATCAAGAATCACCGAATTGGGATCGAGATGATCCTCCTC
>Ga0307476_10001460_pt1 | contig 14427 bp, 10 predicted proteins | sample atmos_gasesECM2C_2_FD_203314 | JGI IMG/M metagenome (GOLD analysis project Ga0307476, IMG submission 203314) | Hardwood forest soil microbial communities from Morgan-Monroe State Forest, Indiana, United States - atmos_gasesECM2C_05 | ecosystem: Environmental > Terrestrial > Soil > Temperate... | reverse complement strand
AAGGCTTCGACGCCGAGAGCCTTGCATTTCTCCTTGACCAGATTGATCTCCGCTTCGCTGTCGGCGGAAAAACGGTTGATCGAGACCACCGGCACGATGCCCAGTTTCTGTATATTCTCGACATGGCGCTGCAGATTGCTCATGCCGGCCTCGAGCGCTTTGAGGTTCTCCTGCTTGAGATCTTCCTTCTTGACGCCGCCATGCATTTTCAGCGCACGGATCGTCGCCACCAGCACCGCGCAATCGGGCGCGATGCCGGCCTTGCGGCACTTGATGTCCATGAATTTCTCGCCGCCGAGATCGGCGCCGAAACCGGCCTCGGTCACCACGTAATCGGCGAGTTTCAGCGCCGTCGTCGTCGCCAGCACCGAATTGCAGCCGTGGGCGATATTGGCGAACGGGCCACCGTGGATGAAGGCCGGCGTGCCTTCGAGCGTCTGCACCAGGTTCGGCGCCAGCGCTTCCTTGAGCAGCACCGTCATGGCGCCGTGCGCCTTGAGCTCGGCGGCGCGCACCGGCTTCCTGTCGCGGGTATAGCCGACGACGATATTGCCGAGCCGCTTTTTCAGATCGTCGAGATCGCGGGCGAGGCAGAAGATCGCCATCACCTCGGAGGCCACCGTGATGTCGAAACCGTCCTCGCGGGGGAATCCGTTTGCGACGCCGCCGAGCGAGGACACCACCGAGCGCAGCGCGCGATCGTTCATGTCGAGGACGCGGCGCCAGGCGACACGGCGCGGATCGATGCCGAGCGTATTGCCCCAATAGATGTGATTGTCGAGCAGCGCGGCGAGCAGATTGTTCGCGGACGTGATGGCATGGAAATCGCCGGTGAAGTGAAGGTTGATGTCCTCCATCGGCACGACCTGGGCATAGCCGCCGCCGGCGGCGCCACCCTTGACGCCGAATGACGGTCCGAGCGACGGCTCGCGCAGGCACAGCATCGCTTTCTTGCCGATGTAATTGAGCGCATCGGTTAGGCCCACGGTGGTCGTGGTCTTGCCCTCGCCGGCCGGCGTCGGATTGACCGCCGTCACCAGGATCAGCTTGCCGTTCGGTTTGTCTTGCAGCGACTTGACGTAGTCCATCGACACCTTGGCCTTGTAGTGGCCGTAGGGCTCGAGATTTTCCGCACCAATGCCGAGTTTTTCCTTGGCGATGTCGAGGATCAGCCGCTTCTTGGCGGCCTGCGAAATTTCAATGTCGGACTTCGGTGACTGATGCTGAGAGGCGGGCATGTTTTGATGATCCATCGATTGGGAGGAAACCCGGCGGGGTCGTGAAACTTCTTGTCTGTCATGCCCGCCAACGGGTCCGGCCCGAAGTGGCCGGCCCGATGACAAGCTTTGGCGGGCACCCAGTAAACACCGATCGTTTCCTGGATACTGGGTCCCCGCTTTCGCGGGGACGACAGGAGGGGCTCACGCGAACCTCACTTTGACGGCGAGATTAACCGACTTCGCCCACTCGCCCGCTTCGATCTTCTTGCCGTCGGGGGGCTGCACGCGCGTGATTTTGAAGCGGCCATCGGCGCAGACCACGGTAAATCCGTCGGCTTCGACCACGGCGATTTCGCCGACCTTGCCGGCGATGCCCTTCGGGTCTTTCGCCGGCAGCGGCTTGGCGTCGAAGATTTTCAATTGCTTGCCGTCGAGCGTCGTCCAGGCGCCGGGCGCCGGATTGCAGCCGCGAATGAGCCGGTCGATCTGCTGCCACGGCTTGCCCCAGTCGATCTTGGCATTGTCGGGGCCGCAGCGGCCTTCGTAAGTGGCCTTCGCCTCGTCCTGCTTGAGGCGCGGCGCCTTGCCGGCCTTCACCAGGTCGACTGATTCCAGCATCGCTTCGACGCCCATCGGGAACAGGCGATCGAAGTAGACCGTACCGAGCGTGTCGTTCGGGCCGATCGGCGTCTTTTTCTGCAGCAGCACGGCGCCGGTATCGAGGCCGTTGTCGGGCCAGAAGATCGACAGCCCCGTTTCCGCCTCGCCCTTGATGATCGGCCAGTTGATGGCGCTGGCGCCGCGATAGGCCGGCAGCAGTGACGGATGATACTGGATCGAGCCGTGGGTCGGGATGTTGAGGAATTCTTCCGGCACGAACAGGGTGACGAAGGCCATGACCTGCAGGTCGGGCTTGAGCGCTTTGAATTCTTCCCACACTTCCGGCTTCTTGTAGGAGTCCGGCTGATAGACCGGCAGCTTTGCCGCCAGCGCGGCTTCTTTCAGCGGATCCGCCTTGGCGCCCGGCTTTTCCGGCGCGACATAAACGGCAACGACATCCTCGCCGCGCTTGATCAGCGCCTCGAGCACCGCCTTGCCGAACGCCTGTTGGCCATGAACGACGATACGCATACGTCTTCCTCTCTCAATCCTCCGCTGTCATGCCCGCGAAGACGGGCATCCAGTAAACACCTCATATGCGGTGATTACCGGGTCCCCGCTTTCGCGGAGACGACAGCCGTTGTCAGGCTGCTTCCGCCTTCGCCGGCTTCTCGGGCGGCGTGATCGCGCCGGAGACCTTGATATCGGCGATTTCCTTGTCGGAATACTTCAGCACTTTGCGCAAAATTTCGTCGGTATGCTCGCCAAGGAGCGGCGAGCGCCGCACGTCGGCGGGCGAGTCCGACAATTTGATCGGGTTGCCCACGGTCAGATATTTGCCGCGGCCGGGATGATCGACTTCGACCACGGTGCCGGTCGCGCGCAGCGACTCTTCCTCGGCGATTTCCTTCATCGACAGGATAGGGCCGACCGGAATGTCGTACTTGTTGCAGATGTCCATGACCTCGAACTTGGTCTTGGTCATGGTCCACTGCTCGATGGTGTCGAAGATGTGCCGCAGCCGCGGCAGCCGGGCCGGCGGCGTGGCGTAATCCGGGTCGGTCTTCCACTCCGGCTTGCCGATCAGATCGCAGATCGCCCCCCACACCGGCGCCTGGGTAATGAAATAGCTGTAGGCGTCGGGATCGTTCTCCCAGCCCTTGCACTTGAGGATCCAGCCGGGCTGGCCGCCGCCGGAATCGTTGCCGGCGCGCGGCGTCGCCTTGCCGAACGGGATGCCTTCGCCGTGCTGGCTGTATTCGGTGAGCGGGCCATGTTGCAGGCGCTGCTGGTCGCGCAATTTCACGCGGGCGAGATTGAGCACGCCGTCCTGCATGGCGCAGAGCACCTTTTGGCCGCGGCCGGTGCGGATACGCTGGAAGAGCGCGCTGACGATGCCGAGCGCGAGATGCAGCCCCGTGCCGCTATCGCCGATCTGCGCGCCGGTGACGAGCGGCGGCCCGTCGCGGAAGCCGGTGGTCGATGCCGATCCGCCGGCGCATTGCGCCACGTTCTCGTAGACCTTGCAGTCCTCGTACGGGCCCGGGCCGAAACCTTTCACCGAGGCGACGATCATGCGCGGATTGGTCTTGTGGATGTAGTCCCAGGTCAGCCCCATGCGGTCGAGCGCGCCGGGGGCAAAATTTTCCACCAGCACATCGCAATGTTTGACCAGGCGCTCGAGGATTTCCTTGCCCTTCTGGTGCTTGCTGTCGATGGTGATCGAGCGCTTGGAGCCGTTGAGCATGGTGAAATAGAGGCTGTCCTGCCCTTTGACGTCGCGCAACTGGCCGCGCGTGATGTCGCCGACGCCGGGCCGTTCCACCTTGATGACGTCGGCGCCCATATAGGCGAGCAGCTGCGTGCAGGTCGGCCCCGATTGGACATGGGTGAAGTCGAGGATTTTGACGCCGTCGAGCGCCCTGCCCGCTGCGCCCCATGGCTTTGCCGACGGCCGCGGCAGGCCGTTGCTCGCCGCCGCATGAGCCGCCGGCTTCCTGGCCTTGAGCTTCGCGACTTTCTTTGCCGCCTTCTTCTCCGCAGCCTTTTTCACGGCCGCTTTGGATTTCGCTTTGGTTTTCTTTTTGGTCGCCATTGTCTCTCTCCCTGACTCGTCACTTCTTGCGCAGCGCGCTTTGCGGATTGAGGTTGCCGATGCGGCCGCTTTCGCTGCCGGCGCCTGGATCGATCACCGCGTTGATCAGCGTCGGGTTGCCGGAATCCATGGCCGCGTTCACGGCGCGCCTGAGCTCGTCCGGCGAGGTCGCGTTGACGCCGGTGCCGCCGAACGCCTCGATCATCTTGTCGTAGCGCGAGCCTTTGACGAAGACCGTCGTGGCAGGGTCCGCGCCGGCGTTGTTGACGTCGGTGCCGCGATAGATGCCGTCATTGTTGAAGATGACGACGCAGACCGGCAGCCTGTAGCGGCAGATGGTCTCGATCTCCATGCCGGAGAAGCCGAACGCCGAGTCGCCTTCGACCGCGAGCACCGGTTTGCCGGTCTCGATCGCAGCCCCGATGGCGTAGCCCATGCCGATACCCATGACGCCCCAGGTGCCGACGTCGATGCGCTTGCGCGGCTGATAGACGTCGATGATGCCGCGGGCGAGATCGAGCGTGTTGGCCCCTTCGTTGACCAGGATGGCGTCGGGCCGTTCCTTGACGATGGTGCGCAGCACGCCGAGCGCGCCGTGATAGTCCATCGGCGAATTGTTGTTCATCAGCCGCGGCGCCATCTTGGCGATATTCTCGTCGCGTTTCGTGGTGACAGTCTTGGTCCAGTCGGCAGGCGGCGCCGGCCAGCTGTTGCCCATGGCGTTGAGCAGCGCCGAGACGCAAGAACCGATGTCGCCGACCACGGGCGCGACGATCTCGACATTGGAATCCATCTCTTTCGGCTCGATGTCGATCTGGATGAACTTCTTCGGCGCGTCGCCCCAGGCCTTGCCCTTGCCGTGGGACAACAGCCAGTTCAGCCGCGCGCCGATCAACATTACGACATCGGAGTCTTTGAGCACCGTCGAACGCGCCGCGCCGGCGCATTGCGGATGGGTGTCGGGGAGGAGCCCCTTGGCCATGCTCATCGGCAAGAACGGCACGCCGCTCTTCTCGACGAAGCTCTTGATCGCGTCGTCGGCCTGGGCATAGGCCGCGCCCTTGCCGAGGATAATGAGCGGACGCTTGGCGCTTTTGAGCACGTCGAGCGCGCGCTTGACCGCGTCGGCGGCGGGACTCTGTGCCGGCGCCGGATCGATGACCTTGACCAGCGATTTTTGGCCGGCGGCCGCATCCATCACCTGGCCGAACAGTTTTGCCGGCAGATCGAGATAGACGCCGCCCGGGCGGCCCGACACCGCAGCGCGGATGGCGCGCGCGAGCCCAATGCCGATGTCGGCAGCGTGCAGCACGCGGAACGCCGCCTTGCACAGCGGCTTGGCGATGGCGAGCTGATCCATCTCCTCGTAGTCGCCTTGCTGCAAGTCGACGACCTCGCGCTCCGACGATCCCGACATCAGGATCATCGGGAAGCAGTTGGTGGTGGCATGCGCCAGCGCGGTAAGTCCGTTGAGGAATCCTGGCGCCGAAACGGTGAGGCAAACGCCCGGCTTCTTGGTGAGAAAGCCGGCGATCGCCGCCGCATAGCCGGCATTCTGCTCGTGGCGGAACGACAGCACGCGAATGCCGGAGGCTTGCGCCATGCGGCCGAAATCGGTGATCGGGATCCCGGGCACGCCATAGATCGTGGTGAGACCGTTGAGCTTGAGCGCGTCGATGAGGAGATGAAAACCGTCGGTCAGCTCGCGTTCGGCTGCATCGGCGGGTTTCTCTTTGACCGCTGCGTCTGCCATCGGGTTCCTCCTGTTCTCTGCTCAGTCCAGATAATCGGCGTATTTCGCCACGTGCGCGGCGAGGCCGAGCGCGTGATCGCGCACCAGCGTCTCGGCGCGCACCGTGTCGCGCGCTTCCAGCGCTTCGATGATGTGCATGTGGTCGCGGATCGAGCGGTCGGCGCGATCCTTCTCGCCGATGGTCTTGCGCCGGATCATGCGCATATGGGTGAACAGGTTTTCCGCCAGGTTGATCAGCATGCTGTTGCCGCTCATGCGGATGATGGTCTGGTGAAAGCCGATATTGATCTCGGAATACTCGTCGAGATGGGCGCGCACCGCACCGTTCTCGAAGGTCGCGAACATGCGTCGCAGCGAAGCGATGTCTTCGTCGCTCGCGTTCTCGGTGATCAACCGCGCCGCCATGCTTTCCAGCGCCGCCCAGGCGGTGATCAGCTCGATCACCTCGCGCTTGGTCTTGCGCACCACATAGACGCCGCGCCGCGGCACCGAGCGCACGAACCCCTCGCGCTCGAGCTGCGCCATGGCTTCGCGCACCGGCGTGCGGCTGATGCCGAATTCGTGCGCCAGCCGGCGCTCGTCCAGCCTGATCTCGACGCGGCTGCGATAGACGTCCATCGAGGCGATGGCGTTCTTCAGCGCCGCATAGGCTTGGCGCTTGAAGCTCGCCGGGTTGGCCAGCGGATCGACGGCAAGCCGTGGCGCCGGCAGCTCCGCCGCGCCGGGGGTAACCTCTGCACGCCGCAATATGGGGAAACTCGAACTCATCGGTGGTATACAATATTCCAGCTAGGCTAGCGTCGTCAAAGGTCGCCCGGGTTAGATCCGGTCTGCAGCGTCGATACCTTATAAGTGCCGCCCCAATGGGTGGGCCGATTGGGCCAACACCCCTGGCATCCAACCGGGCGATCTCGCCCGGTTCATTTCGTCCGGCGCGGCTGTCAGCCTATGGCCATCGCGCGCCGCCGCATCGGCTTGAGCACGAACAGGGCCAAGCCCACGACCACGAAGTTCATGATCGCGGTCACCGCGAACACCATGTGCCAAGAGCCGGTCCCTGCCTTGATCACGTTGGCGATCGGCACCAGAAACGCCGACGTTCCCTTCGCGGTATAGAGCAGGCTCAAATTCACCGTGGCGAATTTCGGCCCGAACGTATCGGTGCAGGTCGACGGGAACAGGCTGAAAATCTCGCCCCAGGTCAGGAAGATCAGCGCCGCGAACAGCACGAAGGCCCAAGGCGCGGTGCCGAGCGTTCCCAACAGCCAGTAAGAAACGCCGCCAAGCCCGAAGGCAATCGCCATGGTGGCTTCACGCCCGATACTGTCCGATATCCACCCGAACAGCGGACGCGCCGCGCCGTTGGCGAGATTGTCGATGATCAGCGCTGCAGTCAGCGTGGTGGCGCCCCAGAACACGATCTGGTCGCCGACCTTGAAGTCGGCCGCGATCGGCGCGATCTGCGCGGTAGCCATCAGGCCCGAGGCCGACACCATGACGAACATGATGTAGAGCAGCCAGAACACCGGCGAGATCAGCACTTCCTTCGGCGAGAAACTCCGCGCCGACTGCGCCACCTTCGGCGCAGGTGCGCCGGCCATTTCACCCGGCTCCGGCCCGCGCAGCAGCAAGGCAAGCACGAACACCACGGCCCCCTGCACGATGCCGAACCAGAGAAAAGCAGTGTTGTAACTGTAGTTGTCGATCACGTAGCGGATCGGAATCACGGTGAGCGCCGCGCCGGCGCCGTAGCCGGCCGCGGTCAGGCCGACCGCCAGTCCGCGCCGGTCCGGAAACCATTTCACCGCCATGCCGACACAGGTCGCATAAACCGCGCCGCCGCCGATGCCGGAGATGATGGCGCCGAGATAGAGCATCGCAAGCGAACCGGCATAGGCATTGATGACCCAGCCGATGCCGACCATGATGCCGCCGAAGCCGATCATGATCTTGGGTCCGCGCTGCGGACCGAGCATGTCGACGATCCAGCCTTCGATCGGCGTGAGCCAAGTCTCCAGCGCGATGAAGATCGCGAACGCAAACTGGATCGAGGCGATCGACCAGCCGTTCGCCTTGTTGATCGGATTGACGAACAGCGTCCAGCCGTACTGCAGGTTGGCGATCATCACCATGCAGATGACGCAGATCGCCAGATAGCCCCAGCGCGCCGTCGACGAGCTGAATGCTTCGGGTTTCACACTGGCCGTTGAGACCGACATGGTTTCCGCCCCCTCCAATGAGATTTTTTTGTGGCTGGAGGTTAAGGCATTTGGCCGGATTTTACGAGATTGTGACGTGGGTTTTTCCGGCCGCGTGGCTAATCGCCGCAACCGGTGGTGTAGGGAGCGAAATCCGCCCCTGCGCGCCGGCGGTAACCGGCATGTCTGATGTGCAGTGCAACATATTTCTTCAGGGACCTATCCGCGCCCTGGCGCGTTCGCTTCCACAGGGAGCATCCGCATGCGTCACATCTTGCAATTTTTCGCTTTAGTCGTTTTCGGCCTGATTTTCGGCATGGCCCCCGCGCTGGCGCAATCCGCGGGCCCCGACGAGGTGGTCCAGCCCAACGGAACCGTGGGGCAGGCCCTGGCGCTCACCGCCCGGCAGCGAAGCGCGATCTACAACATCGTCATCCGGGAGCGGGCGAAACCCCACGCCGATCAGATTGCGGTAGCACTCGGCGCCCCGGTGCCGCCAACGGTCGAGCTTGTCGACCTGCCGGATCAGGCGACGGCGGACAATCCTTCGGCCGCCCTCCTCAAATACGCCATGGTGCATGGCGATGTGGTAGTGGTCGATCCCGTGGCGATGCGCGTCGTCGATGTCATCCGCAACGGCGCGAAACCGTAACGGCACCGCAGCGTAAGAAAACTGACCGCGCGCGTCCCGGCGTCAGTGCACTCTATCCAAGCATCAGTCGGAATCTCGTTCTTGCGTCGGCGTCGACCGGATCGAAAAGATTTAAAAACGAGCTTTAGCGAGATGCAATGCCGCCCAAAACCGCCGCTCATGTGTTTGCCGCAGTAGAGGAACCGGCGGAGACGCCGTTCTACATTGCCGCCACCCATCAGCCGGCGACCAGACTGCCGCGCGCGCTCAAATATGGCGACACCTTCATCGTGCTCGACAGCCGCGGCGACATTTCGGCAACCTCTGGCGGCTCGGCCGGCCTGTTCCATCTCGACACCCGTTATCTGTCGCGACTCGAACTGCTGGTTAACGCCACACATCCGCTGCTGCTCGGCTCCAATCTGCGGGACGATAACTCGGCCTTTTCCGTCGACCTGAGCAATCCGGACCTCAAGGCCGACCAGCGCATCGTGCTGGAGAGGGACACCGTGCACATTTTGCGCACCATGTTCCTGTGGCGCAGCACCGCCTATCAACGGCTCGGCGTGCGCAATTACGGCGACCGCGCCGTCGACTTGCAAATCTCGATCCTGTTCGAGAACGACTTTGCCGACCTGTTCGAAGTGCGCGGCGCTCACCGCGAACACCGCGGCACGGCGGCGGCCAATCTGCGCGGCACCGACCAGGCGCTCTTGATCTATCGCGGGCTCGACAGCAAGGTGCGGCGCACCGCGCTGACCTTCGATCCGCCGCCGAGTCGGCTGACCACCAGTGCCGCCGTCTACGAGCTGAATCTGGGACCTGGCGAAACACGCCCATTGTTCCTGGCGGTGAGTTGCGATGCCGCCGACACGCGGCCGCGGCCATTCCTCCCGGCCTTCATTGCCGCACGCCGCGAATTGCGCGAGGCGACCCGGCAGCAGACCTCGGTGGAAACATCCAACGAGCGTTTCAACGAGATACTGTGCCGCTCGGCCGCCGATCTTGCCATGCTGATGACCGACACGCCGCAAGGCCGCTACCCTTACGCCGGCATCCCGTGGTTCTCGACCACGTTCGGCCGCGACGGCCTGATCACCGCGCTACAGATGCTGTGGTGGAGCCCGGACGTGGCGCGCGGGGTGTTGCGGCGCCTGGCGGTCTATCAGGCCAAGACCGCCGATCCGCTGGCCGATTCCGAGCCGGGCAAGATTTTGCACGAGATGCGCGGCGGCGAAATGGCGGCGCTGCGCGAAGTGCCGTTCGGGCTTTATTACGGCAGTGTCGATTCGACGCCGCTGTTCGTCCTGCTTGCCGGCCTCTATGCCGAGCGCACTGGCGATCTGCAAACCGTCGCCGAGCTGTGGCCGGCGATCGAGGCGGCACTCGGCTGGATCGACGGCCCCGGCGATCCGGATGGCGACGGTTTTGTCGAATACGCCCGCGCCAACGAGCAAGGCCTGGTCAATCAGGGCTGGAAAGATTCCCACGACGCCGTGTTCCACGCCGACGGTAGGCTGGCGGACGGCCCGATCGCCCTCGCCGAGGTGCAGGGCTATGTCTACGCCGCCAAGCGCATGGCGGCGCAGTGCGCGCGACGGCTCGGAAACTACAGCACCGCTCGCCAGCTCGACGCCGAAGCGAACCGTCTCGCTACGCATTTCGAAAGCGCGTTCTGGTGCCCGGAGATCGAGACCTATGCGCTGGCGCTCGACGGCGCGAAGAATCCGTGCCGCGTGCGCACCTCGAATGCCGGGCAAGTTTTGTTCACCGGCATCGCCGCGTCCGAGCGCGCCGCGCACGTCGCCAAGGGCCTCTTACAAACCGACTTTTTTTCCGGCTGGGGCATCCGCACCGTGGCGCGCGGCGAGGCCCGCTATAATCCGATGTCGTATCACAACGGCTCGATCTGGCCGCACGACAATGCGCTGATCGCCTTGGGGCTTTCGCGCTACGAACACAAGCACGCGGTCCAGGCGCTGTTCGAAGGCCTGTTCGACGCCGGCACCTATATGGATCACCGCCGGCTGCCGGAACTGTTCTGCGGTTTCCAGCGCCACCACGGCCAGGGGCCGACGCTCTATCCCGTCGCCTGCTCGCCGCAGGCCTGGGCCAGCGCCACGCCGTTCACGCTGTTGGAGGCCTCGCTCGGCCTGCAATTCGATCCGTTCAAGGGCGAGATCCGGCTGTGCAATCCGCGTTTGCCGGCGTTTTTGGACGAGGTGATTTTACGCGATCTGCGGCTCGGTTCCGCGAGCGTCGATCTGCGCGTGCGCCGCCACAAAGATACGGTGTCGCTCGATACACCGCGCATCAGCGGCGATATCCGCGTTTCGATCGTGTTTTCATCCTCCTGATCCGCCGGGAACTTTTGCCGCAGGGCTGCCCGCCGCCCGGAACCGTGGAACCTGCCGCGCCGCGCAAACTTAACGGTGTGGGTTCCCGGACATCGCGGAGGACAGCATGCGCGGCGAACATCCGACCGTCATGGCGGCGGCCGCACTGTTGGCGCTGACCGCCGTCGTCAGCGTGGCGTCGTCTGAAGACGCTCCGGCCCCACCGGCCCCGGCCAAGACCGAGCAGTCGGCGCCGCCCGCGGTCACCATCCTCCCCAACCACGAGGTCGAGGGCATCCTTGGCCGGCAAGTGCTGAGCGCCGCCGACGAAAATATGGGCCGCATCGTCGACGTGCTGGTGGACCGCAGCGGCCAAGTGCGCGCCGCGATCATCGACTTCGGCGGCTTCCTCGGCGTCGGCAGCCGCAAGATCGCGGTGGATTGGTCCGCGCTGCATTTTCCCGCGCCGGCCAAGCCCGAGCCGCCGATCAAGCTGGAACTCAATCGCGACCAGGTGAATGCCGCGCCCGCCTATGAGGACGGCAAGCCCGTCGTGGTTTTGAGCGCGCTCGGCAAGCTCGAGCCGCTGCCGTTCGAATAATTTTTCAACATTCGCGGGAGACGTATTCTGCCGGCGAAGCCATCACGCGCCATTCACGACCGGCTGCAGCCGCACGAGGCGCGCGACGGCGAAGCCTTGTCGCCCGAAGCCTTGCCGCCGCCGCCGGCATTCGAAGGCAGCGAGCCGCCGTTGCATCCGTCGCCGCGCAGCCTGCGCGGACTCGATTGGTTCATCTTCTTCGTCGCCGACGTGCAGACCGGTTTCGGCCCGTTTGTGTCGGTCTATCTCACCGGCCAGCGTTGGACGCAGTTCGATATCGGTCTTGTGCAATCGGCGGCAGGCATCGTGTCGCTCATCGGCCAGATGCCCGGCGGCGCCATTGTCGATGCCGCGCGTTCGGAACGGGTGGTCGCCGGCATCGCCATCGTCACCATCTGCGTCGCCGCCTTGACCTATGCGGCACTGCCGATCTTCCCGATCGTGCTGACCGGCGCGATCTTGCACGCCCTGGCAAGTTGCGTGCTCGGCCCGGCGATGGCCGCGATCAGCCTCGGCTTGGTCGGCCATGCCGCGATCGGCGCGCGGCTCGGCCGCAACGCCCGCTTCGCCTCGGTCGGCAACGGCCTGGCGGCGGCAGTGATGGGCGCCTGCGGCTATCTGCTGTCGGCGCGCGCGGTCTTTGTCGTCACCGTGCTGTTGCTCGGGCCGGCGCTGCTGGCGCTGCGCACCATTACGCCAAGCGAGATCGATCCCGAACGCGCCCACGGCGCGGTGCCGCGCCGGCGCACCGACAAGCCGCGCACCAAGGTAACCGAATTGCTGCGCAATCGGCCGCTGCTGATCTTCGCCAGCTGCCTGCTGCTGTTCCATCTGGCCAACGGCGCCATGCTGCCCTTGATGGGCAGCGTCGTGACCATGCGCTCGAGCCAGTGGGCGACGGTGCTGATCGCGGCTTGCATCGTCGTGCCGCAGCTGGTGGTCGCGCTGTTGTCGCCGTCGGTCGGAACCCGCGCCCAGCTTTGGGGCCGGCGGCCGCTGTTGCTGATCGGCTTCGCCGCCTTGCCGATCCGCGGCCTGCTGTTTGCCTCCGTGAGCAATCCGTGGCTGCTGGTCGTCGTGCAACTGCTCGACGGCGTGACCGCGTCGGTGTTCGCCGTCATGGTGCCGCTGGTGATCGCCGACCTCACCCGCGGCACCGGTCATTTCAACCTCGGCCTGGGTATCGTCGGCACCGCGACCGGCGTCGGCGCGTCGCTCAGCGCCACCTTCGCCGGCTACATGACCGACCGCTTCGGCTTTGGCTCGGCCTTCGCCGGCTTGGCCGCGATCGCCCTGGTCGGCTTGACCGTGCTGTGGTCGCTGATGCCGGAGACACGGCCGGAAGAGGCGGAATGACTACAACGCCGGCGCGTCGTCGGTAACCAGGCGCAGGTGCGGCGCCAGGCGGTCGGCCAAGCTGCGATAGACACTGAGATAATCCTGCGCCATGCGCCGCGCAGTGAAGCGCTTCTCGAATTGGCCGCGGATTTTCGCGCGCGACAAATGATCGAGCCGATCGACGGCGCCGATGGCGCCATTGATGTCCTCGACGATGAATCCGGTAACGCCGTCGTCGATCACTTCCGGCACCGAGCCGCGATTAAACGCGATGACTGGCGTGCCGCAGGCCATGGCTTCGATCATCACCAGGCCGAACGGCTCCGGCCAGTCGATCGGCACCAACAGCACGATGGCGCCGCTCAAAAACTCCGATTTATCCTTGTCGGCGATCTCGCCGATATATTCGACGTTGCTGTTCGCCTTGATCATCGGGCGGATCTGCTCGTCGTAATAATCCTGGTCGGCGCGGTCGACCTTGGCGGCGATCTTGAGCGGCATGCCGCAATGCTGGGCGATGCGGATGGCGCGATCGATGCCCTTTTCCGGCGCGATGCGGCCGAGGAAGGCGAAATAACCGGGCTTGACCGGCTTCGGCATCAGAAGCCGCTCAGGCAGGCCGTGATGCACCGTGCGCACCCAGTGCGCCTGCGGCAGCGGCCGGCGCTGCGCATTGGAGATCGACACCACCGGCACCGTGTTGAAGGTGTCGAACACCGGCTGATGCTCCGGCAGATCGAGCCGGCCGTGCAGCGTGGTCACGAACGGCGTCGCTTGGCGAGCGAACAGCGAGAACGGGTAATAGTCGAGATGAAAATGCAGGACGTCGAAATCGTTTGCGCGCTGATAGACGCGCTCCAGCATCATCATGTGCAGCGCGTTGGGATCGCGCACCGCGCCGTCGAGCCGCAGCGCCCGCGGCCACGCCGCTTCGAGCCTGGCCGAGGTCTGCGAATCGCCCGAAGCGAACAGCGTGACCTCGTGGCCGAGCGCCATCAATTCCTCGGTCAGCCACGACACGACCCTTTCGGTTCCACCGTAAAGCTTGGGCGGGATCGCCTCGGTCAACGGGGCGATTTGCGCGATATGCATCGATTTTAACCTTTCATGGTCCCGGTAGGCTTTCATTTCCCGGTAGGGATGTCCGCGTCGCCCCGCGATGTCCCGAGCAAAGACACCAACGAACCAAGGCCGAAATATTTCAATTCCGGCGTGGAACTTATTTTTCGCAAATCGTGGAACTTTTTCGCGTCTGCGAGATCGTTCCGAATACACGAAATCGGCGGTCGACCGTCACCGGCGCGGCGGCGTGCCGACACAGAATGGACTTAAAGCATGACGTGGTTTCTCCATGTCATGCATCACAAAACTTTTTTGCGGTGCGGACGTTACGTTTGCAGGTTCCCGGCGTTGTGACCCAGTGTGACGAGTTGGGGAGGGGCGGCACCCATTCACGCGCGGAGTTCCGAGACGCATGTCCGATCTTTGCGATTACGCCACCCGTCCCCTCGCCTTCGTCTTTCACTATGTCCGGCTCCGGCCGGTGTCGCATGCGGTCATTCTCGCCGCGGTGCTCACTGCCGTGGCGTGCTCGGTCGGCACCCAATACGGCGTGAAATTCCTGGTCGACGTGTTGTCCGATCACAATGCCGCCG
>Ga0307476_10001459_pt1 | contig 14430 bp, 15 predicted proteins | sample atmos_gasesECM2C_2_FD_203314 | JGI IMG/M metagenome (GOLD analysis project Ga0307476, IMG submission 203314) | Hardwood forest soil microbial communities from Morgan-Monroe State Forest, Indiana, United States - atmos_gasesECM2C_05 | ecosystem: Environmental > Terrestrial > Soil > Temperate... | reverse complement strand
AGGCTTCGTCTCGGTTGCTCCAGCTCGTCACAGGCTTCAAGTCGCGCGGTAGGCCCTGTGACTTGAGCAGGCCGACGAAGGGCAGGCTGTCAGCGTCCTCGGGTTGCAGGTCCACATCGCGCAGCAGGATCGGCACGACCACCGCATCGCCGCGGCGCTGACGCTGCATGGCCACGTCGAGCTCCACGCCGAAGATGTAGTCGCTGGCGATGAAGTCCTTGCTGATGAGCAGGAGCACCAGGTCGGCGGTGCGCAGGTGCTGGTCGATCTCGTGGCTCCAGTCGCGCCCCGCGGCGATGGCACGGTCGTGCCACGAGCGAATCACGCCGCGGCGTTCGAGGATCATCAGGTGGCCCTGCAGCTCGTCGCGCAGTCGTTCGTCCTCGTGGGCGTAGCTGTAGAACAGCGTCACCGGCATGCGATCGGGGGCCGGTGCAGCGTCAGGGGGGAGCATGACTGCTCCCAGCATGAGGCGGTCGGACCGACCAAGACAAGCCTGATGATCGCCGACCGCTCCCGTGCTCACCGGCGATCGAGCACCAGGCCCTCGGCGCGCGTCCCGTCGGCCCGCGCCGGCTCGTGCGCGACGTCCGAGGCCGTCAACGGTCGGGCCCATGCCGCGAACTCGAGGCAGATGCCGTCGGGGTCGAAGAAGTAGACCGACCGAACGAACACGCGGTCGGTGACCTCGCGGCTGACCTGGGTGGGCGAGTCGTCGTGGTTCAGGATCGGCGTGACCTCGACGCCCTTGGCCTTGAGCCGCTCGTAGTACTCGTCGAACTTCTCGGCGGGGACGTTGAACGCGAGGTGGTTCATCGAGCCGTGCGCGGTCCGGATGTCGCCGCGGCCCGGCAGGCAAGCCGGGCTCGCCACGCCCGGAGCCGCCTGTGGACCGCCCGGGAACCAGAAGAACGCGAGGGTGTCGCCGTTGCCGAGATCGAAGAAGAAGTGCTGGCCGCGCCCCCCCGGCAGGTCGAGGGTCTTGACCAGCGGCATGCCGAGCACGTCGCGATAGAACGCGACGGTGCGGGCCATGTCCTTGCACACCAGGGCCAGGTGGTTGACGCCGCGGATCTCGAACTCGCGATTGCCAGGGCTTGTCATGGAGCGCTCCTCGCGGCCGCCGTTGCCGCCTCGGGCTGTTCTTACCCGACTCGACGCCCGCGGCCACACCTACCGGTGACTACGCCGGTTGCTCGACGGTCCAGCCGGCGAGCCGGGTCGCGACGCGCAGCACCAGCCGGCGCTGGGCATCCTCGCTGGTGGTGACCGCGAGCCCGAGCATCGCCCCGGCGCGCCACATCAGCCAGCCGCCGCTCTGCCCGCGACCGGCGAGGTAGCACGGCGACGGCAGCGGGCATCGCTCCTCGACGCGCACCGCCCACCCCAGCCAGCGCCGCAGCTGCGGCCAGGTCATCGGCACGGCGGACGCTGCGAGCGGCAGCCGGGTGCCGGCGTGGATCAGGATGCCGGCGGCGTCCCCGGCGAGCATGTCCTCGAGCGCGGCCTCGAGCTGGTCGGCGGCGAGGCCCTTGACGGTGGCGACGCAGTAGCACGCCGCCTGGGCCACGCTGATCGTGGCCCAGGGCGCATAGCCGCCGGCCTGGTGCGGCAGCCACTCGCAGTCGCGGATGCCGGACCGGACGAGCAAGAGGATGCTGCGGCACGTGTGATCGCGCAGCACCGAGGTGAGCTGCGGCTCGGTGAGGTAGCCGTGGTCGATCAGCGACGCGGTGAACGGCTCGCGCCGCTCGCGGCACTGCCGGATCACCTGCTCGATCGCGGTGCGGCTGACGCCGTGGCGGCGCTCGATCTCGTCGCCGAGCCGGCCGGTCAGCTCGTGGTGGGCCCAGCAGATCCGCCCGGCCTCCATCAGCACGACGCCCTCGCGTCCGTCGTCGGTCCTGATCCGCCACGCGCCGGTCCTGGGTTCGGGCGGCTCGGCGAGCCGCCCGAACATCGCGAACAGGCCGAGCCGCGCGGTGGTCACGGGTTCACCTGGGCGGCCGCGATCCGGGCCTGGACGAGCGCGACGCCGGGGCCCGCCGGGGCCAGCGCCACCGCCACCGCGACGACCCCGGACGCGCGCTCGGCGAGCAGCAGCAGGACCTCGGGCAGCCGGAACAGGACCTCGGGGCTGGCGACCGGGCCCTCGCGCAGCAGGGGGAAGGCGAGCCGGGCGACGGTGTTCCAGCTCGGAAACGCGCCGGCGACGGGCTCGCCGCTGGCCGACGCCAGCCGCAGCGGCGCGCCGGTGAACCACGCGATGCCGAGGCAGTGCGGCGACTCGCGGCGGAGCCGATCGAGCTCGGTCGGCGTGGTCATGACCGGTGCAGCGCGCGGACCACGAGCTGGAACAGCCGCTCGGCGGCGAACCGTCGCTCGCGTTCGGGGACGGTGTAGTGGACGCGGAACTGGACGCGGCCGGTGGTGGGGATCAGCGAGACCTGGTCGCCGCCGGTGGTGGCGAACCGCTGCATCGCGCCGACCGCCGGCCGGCGGGCGAGCCCGGCGGCCTCGAGGGCGGCGCCGAGCCGCGGCCAGTCGATCGCGGTCGGCAGATCGGTGCGCCACGCGAGCGACCGGATGCACGTGACCTCGCGGGTCAGCGCGGAGCGGGGCGGGGTCACAGCGCGTCCACGACGTACTCGGACAGCGCGTCGCCGCGCGTCGCACAGCGGGTCTGCTCGACCCGGTAGCGCGGCTTGCCGCGGAACAGATCGATGTAATAGGCGTTGGTCAGCTGCGGCCGCTCGGTCCACCGGACCGTCTCGCACAGCAGCATCATCGCCAGCGTCGCGCCCTGGACGAAGTACGAGCGCGGCTTCTTGGCGATGCCGTAGCGCGTGCGATAGAACGGCGCCTCGTAGTTGCTGGTCGCCTGGATCACGAGGCGCTTGCGCGGCTCGTACTCGTGGATCAGCCAGTGGCCGAACCCCAGGCCGCGCGCGATCGCGGTGCAGAACGCCATCATGTCGGTCGGGATGCCCGACAGCGGCCCGACCATGCCCTCCCACTCCGGCGACAGCAGCACGTTGCCGAACGTGTTGAACACGCAGACCTGGCCGGCCTCGCGCACCAGCGCCTCGACGGCGGCGACCCCGGCGGGCGCGGTGCGCTCGATGTGGTGCACCGCCTCGTAGACGGTCTCGTTGTAGTAGCCGGGCAGGTGGGCGGTGACGAACACGTTGAACGCGGCGACCAGGCCGCGCTCGTCGCCATGGACCGCGCGCATGAACTCGAGCAGGCCGGACGCGATCGCGGCGACGCGATCCTCGTCGAGGCCGCGGATCGCGGGGGCCACGTAGCGCCGCACGGTGGCCTCGTCGACCGGCGGCCGGCTGAGGTGGCCCTTGCCGGCGGTCAGCGTGAACTCGCACTCCGGGTCGCGGGTCGCCAGGCAGCGGTGCTCGGTGGCGGTGATCGCGTCGGCCGCGAGATCGAACGCGAGCTCGCTGGTCGCCGCCGCGAAGCCGGCCGCGACCGCGTCGGTCGGCTCGTCGCGCTTGACCCGGGCGCCGTACTTCTCGCGCCAGGCGAAGCCGTAGTGCAGCGACCCCGAGCGCGCGCGGCCGCCGGCGCCCGACACGTCGAGCGACAGCCGGCCCTGGCCCATCCACGCGAACACCTCGGTCGCCAGGCTGATCCGCTCGGCCGGGGTGGTCGCGCCGGCCGCCGCGAACACGGCGCCGAGCAGCTCGCGGAACGCGTTGTGGGCCGCGGTGGTGCGGACCCGGGCGCCGTCGACCTCGCCGAGCGCGTCGTCGATCGTCTGGTCGTGGAACAGGTTGTAGTGATGGCAGTGATACACGTACGGAATGCCCGCCAGGAACGTCAGGCTCTGCTCGGCGAGCAGCTGTCTCAGGTCTTCGATCGGCATGTCCTGTTCCTTTCACAGACCCAGCTGCTTGACGCCGAGGATCTTGCAGGCGGTCTCCTCCAGCCGCCGGACCTGATCGGGTGTCAGCGCGCCGGGCATCTTGAGATCGTCGAGCGAGATCCCGGCGCGCAGCGACACGCGCAGCGCGACCGCGTGGGGATCCGGGGCATAGCGATCGAGGAACTCCATGATCCGGAGGCCGCGCGGCCGGTCCTCGGCCTGGACCTCGGGCAGCACGTGGGCGATGCGCTCGAGCAGGCGCTTGAGGTGGAGCCGGACCATGCCGAGCGGGGCCGAGCGCTCGAACACGCACCCGGCGACGAAGTCGCTCGACAGCTCGCGCAGCACGACGAGCGACTCGGCGGACTCGATCGTCACCTGCATCTCGCTCGACCACGCGCCGAGCGCCTTGAGCCCCTCGCGGTTGGCGCGCACCAGATCGCCGAAGTACGCCGCGACGTCCTCCGGGCTCCACGACGTGCCGTCGCGCACCCACGACGAGAACAGCAGGCTGTCCGGCATCGCCGTCACGAAGATCCCGATCAGCTGGGGGATCTCCGCCACGGCTTGTTCGATGTAGCGGTCCATCACGTTGCATCTCCTGGGGACGGTTCTCCGTGAAACGCGCGCTCGACGGCATCGCTCAGCGCCAGCAAGAACTCGCGCGGCAGGGCGTCGTCGGTCACCACGCCGATCCCGAACCGGCCCCACCGGGTCGCGACCTCGACCACGTTGAGCACCTCGGCGCCGAGCTCGAGCGACAGCCAGCCGCCGCTGTCGCGCACCAGCGCGCGGACCGAGGCGAGCATCAGCAGGATCGACGACGCCGCGGCGACGTGGCCGGCCTCGGTCCCGAGGTGCTCGACCACCGGCAGGCCGTTGTCGTCGGCGATGAACGCCGCGCGGCACGGCACGCAGTCCTCGATCCACGCGACCAGCGCCTGCAGCCGGTCCTCGAGCTGGCGCGCGGCCGCCGCGAACGGCCGGTAGCCGGGGCGCGGCGGGTCGGGCGCCGGGCAGGGCGGGCGGCGGGGCGGGGCCGGCTCGTCGGTGACTCGCGCCAGCAGGCCGTCCCAGCGCCCGCGGTCAATCCAGGAGAGTGATCGGCTGTTCGTCATCCGTGGTCTCCGTCATGCCGAGGCGGGGCTCGAGCTCGGCGGCGATCCGATCGAACACCGCGGTGACCGGCGGCGGTCGCTTGCGCAGCAGGCCGACCGGGACGCCGTGCGCGCTGGCGTGCAGCAGCTCGGCGTCGCGCGGCACGATGGCGTCGAGCACGAGCTTCTCGGGGAACAGCCCCCACGCCTCCTGCGATACCGAGAGCGACGTGTCGTCGCGCATCCGCGCCATCGTGAGCACCACCGCGGCGAGCTGGGCCCGCGCACCGTGGCTCCTGAGGTGAGCGAGCACCTCCATGAGCTGACCGACGACGCGGATCGCCAGCGGCTCGGTCTGGATCGGCACGAGGAGGTGGCTGGCGTACGCCAGCACGCCGTAGGTCGCGCCCGACAGCCCGGCGGGCGTGTCGAGGATCGCGATCTCGTAGTCGGGCTCCAGCGGCTCCAGGTGCAGGCCGAGCTGGCCGGGATCGGCCATCCTCGCCGCCCAGCTCGACAGCTGGTCCCACGGCGGCTGGCCGACCGGCAGGATCGACAGGTTGGGGTTGCGGGTCTGGATCACGACGCGATCGGCGGGCTCGCCGGCGATGACGTCGACCAGGCCGCGTGCGTCCCTGGCCTTGCCGGACAGCGAGTGGCCGATGCCGCCCTGCGGATCGGTGTCGATCAGCAGTGTCCTGCGGCCGAGCTGTGCGAATGCGAATGCGAGGTTCAGACACAGCGTCGTTTTCCCCACACCGCCCTTGGGGCTGACGATGGCGAGCGAGATCATGGCGACTTCTTTCGTCGTACGCGTTCGAGGTTCTGCAGCACGCGCTTGTCGCCCGGCCGCAATGCGAGGCAATGTCGAAGAAGCTCCTCGGTGCGCGGCAGATCGCGGCGCAGGTAGCTCGCGGTCGCCTCCGCCATGAGGCGCGTGAAGTCCGGGGTCGGGCTCGGCCCGTCCTCGTCGATCCCGGGGAGCTCCATGGTCTGTGATACCCGGCGCGCCGGCGCGGCGTGCACCGCGGGTGGCGGGGCGGGGAGGTCGAACGCGGCGGCGTGCGAGGCCGGCGTGGGGAACGCGATCACGCGGCCGTTCGCCGCCGCGGACTGCGCCACGTGCTCGGCCTCGTCCTCCAGGCGCGCGGCCTCCATCAGGAGCTCCTGCCAGGGGTGGGCGACCAGCGCCGCGTCCGCACCGCCCAGATCCTGCGCCTCGTTGACCTTGTAGCGCCCGCGCCGCAGGTTGACGAGCTTGAAGAACGCGGCCTCGCCCCACGCGCCGAACCCGGAGCAGCGCTCGACGCGGCCGTGGCGGACCGCGATCACGCCGAGCTGCACGGGCCCATCGAACAGGTGGATATCGCGACTGTACCCACCCAGGCAGATCATCTGCAGGAGATCGGGAATCGACAGTAAACTGAGATCGCCTTCCATGACTACCTTTGCGGTGGCTTCGAGCGCGCAGGTCGTGTCCGATCCGCTCGCTGGCCGAGGCGCGTCGCGCGGTCAGGCGGCCGGCGCGGCCGCGCGACGACATCCAGGCTTCCGCACCTCCGAGACCGTTGCTCCCAATCGCATGGCGCCTATCACTCGTGGACAAGGGTTCCAGAACCTCGAGGACGCGGCAACGTGCGTTTCACCACCGTGCTTCCGAGGCACAACGGCGCGTCGGAGCCCGAGTGGCAAACTCGGGGCAACCCGGGCAATCGGCGTCTGCGCGACGGCCGCCGATCGCGGCGGCGGCCGTCGCTGCAGGCGCGCGCGATCGGCGCCACATCGCGAGGCAGCGGACGGCCCGCGTGCACCTCGGCATCGAGGTGGGGCGCGCGATCGCAGCGTCGCTACCGCCCCCACGGTCGCTTACACTTCCGGTATGCGCCACCGTGCCTCTTCCATCCCCGCATGTGCTCTCGTCGCGGTGGGCCTCGGCGCGGCGCTGGGCGCACCGGGGGACGCGGCGGCGGAGGGCGGCGATGCGGCGCGGGTCGACTGGGCCGCGGGCTGGGTGATCGCGGGCGGCACCGGGATCGCCGATCGCCATGCCCCGTCGCCCGCGGTCGCGCTCGGGACCTCGCGGCGGGGCGCCGAGGACGTCGCCCGGCGGCGGATCTCCGACGCGCTGGGTGCGCTGCCGCTGGCCGCCGGCGGCACGCTCGCGGACCGGCTCGGCGACGCCGCGATCCGGGCGCGGGTCGACGCGGCGGTCGCGGCGGCGATCGCGATCGCCGCCGAGCCCGAGACCGACGGCAGCTGGCGCGTCACGCTGGCGGTGCCGCTCGAGGCGATCCGGATCGCGCTCGGTGCGCCGCGCGCGCTGCCCGCCGCCGGCGATCGCGGTCCGCGGGTCGTCGTCGTCGAGGGTGCGCCGGCCCGGCCGGCGATCGGCTGGACCGTGGCGGGGGTCGAGGCCGCCACCCTGTGGGTCCGGGACGTCCCGGCGTGGGCGAAGGATGCCCCGCGGATCGCGGCGCGGTCGGCGCGCGGCGGTGCGATCGAGGCCCCGGCCACGGGCAGCGCGGCGACGCTCTACGTGATCGTCTCGCCGAAGCGTTGATCGAGCCTCACGGCCGCGCGCCGGCCGGAAGTGAGCCGAGAAGCGGCAGCGGCGGTCGCGGTTTGCTAGTCTGGGGGGAGGTGAAGACATTTGTCGTCATGGCCGCGCTGGTCGGCTCGCTCGCCGTGGCGAGCCCGGCGCGCGCCGAGGATGTCGTTGCGTACCAGGCCGACGGCGACGCCGACGCCGCCGCGCCCGATGCGCGGGTCGCGGCGCTCGACGAGGCGTTTGCCCGGGCGGTCGCGCAGGCGCTGAACGACCTGGTCGATCCCGAGGTCCGCCGGCAGAGCAAGCCGGTGATCGACCGCGAGCTGATCGGCCACGCCCGGCTGTGGGTGGTCCGGTTCACGGTGACCCGGGAAGCGGCCGCGGACGATCGCAAGCAGCTGTCGGTCTCGGTGCGGATCGATCGCGACAAGCTGCGGGCGCGGCTCGCCGAGCTCAACATCGCGGCCCGGGAGCCCGGCGAGGCGCCGGCGGGCGGCGCGCAGGGCGGCGCCCAGGGCAGCGCCCAGAATGCGATCGTGCTGCTCCGGGTCGCGGCGCCGGACGGCGTGCACGCGACCTACGGCCTGGCGGCCGAGAAGGAGGTCGCCGGGCTCGCCGCGCTGTCCGACGTGCTGCGCCGCGCGAGCTTCGCGATCAAGCGCGCGCCCGCGGCGGGGCCGGCGGCCCGGCCCGATGGCGAGCTGCCGCTCGACGACGACACCGCGGAGGCGCTGGCCGCCGATGCCCGGGCCGAGCTCGCGGTGATCGCCGGCGTCGCGGTCGGCGCTCCGGTGCCGCTGCGCGGGGTGGCGGCCAGCGGCGTGCTGATCACGGCGCGGCTCCGGCTGATCGATCGCAAGGCCCACAAGCCGCTCGGGCAGGGCGCCGCGGTGGTCGCGTCGCGCGGCAGCGATCCGGGCGAGGTCGGCTACGCGATCGATCGCGCGCTGCTCGCGGCGGCCGCCGACGCCCTGCCGCAGCCGGCGCAGGGCCTCGCCCAGGCCCAGACGTTCACCGGCGATGACGCGCCGGTCGTCGAGCCGGGCGTCGTGCTCGTCCGGCTGGCGAGGGCCACGCCGTGGCCGATGGTGCAGGCCGAGCTCAAGCACCTCATCGGCGCGCGTGGCGTATCGCATGCGACATTGCGCCGTGTGTCGCCCGCGGGCTGGGTGATCGGTGTGACGACCACCGACTCGATCGATCGGGTCGCCTCGATCGTCAAGAAGCCGCCGGCGGCCGATGCGACGGTGTCGGTGAAGATCGTCGGCGATCTGATCGAAGCCACGCTGTCCGGAGCACCATGACTCGTCGGCTCCTGGTGGTGAGCTGGCTCACTGCCTGCGCGCCGGGCGCAGCAGCGAATCGCGTCACCTCGGGTGCGTCGATCATCTATATAACGAGCAACGTGGGTGATGCGCAGGTGTACGTCGATGGCAGGTTCATCGCGCCGCTCGACGCACTCCGCGGCGGCGTCGCCGTCGCCCCGGGCGTCCATCGCGTCGAGCTCCGCCATGACGACTACTTTTCGAGTTATCGTGAGGTCCAGGTCGCGCGCTCGGCGCGCCCAAAACTCGCGATCGATATGGCCGCAATGCTTCCATGATCCGCCCCGGCGCACGGCTCGCCGGACGGATCTCGGCCCCGCAAGAAGATGCCCTGTTCCTGTTCCGTCCATGTGTCACCAGGCTGGATGCCAGCTTCCGTCCCATATCTGGACCGTGTAGACTAACGTCAGCCGGGGAGGTGGTATGTCGTTTCCTTCGGATCGCAAGAATGTGCGCGCGAACATCCAGGCGCCCTTCGTGCTCGCGGAGATCCGGGCGTTGCGCTCCTCGATCTTCAAGAAGACGCAGGAGGTCCAGACCGCCCTGGCGGTCGCGGACAAGGTCGAGCAGTCCTACGACCTCCACCGCGCGGACCTGTTCATCCCGGCCGGCGACACCTGGTGCGCGATCCTCGACCCGTTCGCGATGACCGTGCTGACCGGCACGCTGCGGCGGATCGGCTACGAGATCTTCCCGCAGTACGTCCAGATCCTGGGCATCCAGCCCGCCAACGTCCGGACGGCGATGGACCTCAAGGTCCCGGCCGATCTCGTGCGCACGATCTGCGAGGCCTACAGCCGGTGCGTGGTCGGCGAGGACGCCGGCATGCTGACCCCGGAGGTCCAGGGCTCGACGGTCACGGTGATCGACAGCACGATCATCCCGTGCCAGCTCCAGATGGGCGTGTTCCTCGGCGCCGGCAAGCTGACCGGCCTGTTCCGCGAGAACGTGCTGGTCGAGAAGCGCTGCCGCAACAAGGGCGACAGCGTGTGCAGCTACGAGTTCGTGTTCTGAACCGCGCGCACCACGCGCCGCGGCTGCAGGATCCGGCGGCTCGACACGTTGTCGCTCCACAGCGGGGCGAGCTGCTCGACGCGCTCGCCGACCCACGACCCCAGCATCTGGTGGTAGAGGTTCGCCGAGTGCCACAGCACGCGCCGGTAGCGCATCCCGGTCGGTGACTCGGCGGTGACGTCGCCGCAGCGGTCGAGCCCCATCTGGAGGTGGTGGGCATCGACCTCGCGATGCACCTTCCAGTACCGCCCGCTCAGCAGGTCCAGCTTGCCGAGGACCGGGATCACCGCCGAGTAGAAGTCGAGCGCGACGCCTTCGCTCATCACGTTGAGCGCGATGACCTGGACGTCGTGCGGCTCGTGGACTGCGCTGCGCCAGCAGAACGCGAGGCTGTTGATCGTCTCCTGGGTCGCGGGGACGTCGCCGGGTTCCACCCCCTCGAGGAACCCATGCTTGTCCATCCACGCGATGAGCTGATCGGGGTGGTCGGCCTCCTCGAAGGCATGTTCGGCGAAGATCCCCTGGTACCGCTTGTCCCGGCACAGCGAATAGCGCAGGCACAGCGCCTGCGTGAACTCGCGCGACTGGTGGATCAGCTGGTGGACCCATCTCAGGTCGCCCGGCGATTCGGCTCGCTCGAGCCTCTTGAAGAACGGACCCGCCAGGATCTGTTCGCGGTACCTCTCGGCGTCTTGGAGCAGCCAGTCCATAAGACCAATACCTCGTGCTGTGGGAGCTCTGCGGTGGGGGGTCGTAATCGATGCTGTCTAGGGGACACGCCGCCCGGCGTTCGCCGGTGGGAAGCCCGATACCCCGACCCGCCACTCTGCCCGGACAGGCCGGTCGTGCGCTGAGGTGTGTTGCCGTCCGGGCGCCGCGCACCTACCGCAGCAATTCGCGGCAAGTTGCGGTGCGGCCGACGCGTTCACGCGACGCGGGTGAGCGGACCTTTGCGGGGACAGTTTCCCGCAGCGGTTCGCCTCGCTCGCTGTTCGTGTCGTATGCCGGACGACCATCAGGTCTCCCAGACTACCTGCGCTGAGAGATATCCGCATAGAAATACCGTACGGCCAGAATCCTCTCATGTGTAATGAATCACTTTCATAGTAAAACTGTACAGTCCGTTGCTAATATGACTACAATAATAGTAATTTATATTACAGAAATCAGAAATCTGACCCTGGTTCGACCATAAACGTCAGAGCCTAGATATCCGAAAAAGCTGCATTCATGCACCTGCTCCCGCCGACTGTACAAGTCATGCGCAGCTGCGCTTCAGCACGCTCGGATATGGAGCAGCCCCGACCCGAGATGGGAGCGCTCCCAAACGAAATTTTTCACCCGTGACGGTCGATCCGGAGCGGTCCGCCCGCGGATATGGAACACATTTCACGACCGTGTGATGGCCGCGTCAGGGCGGTGAGCGACGTCGAGAAACCACATAGCCGATGCCGAGGATGGCCAGCCACGGCCCGCCGGTGCGCAGCGTGGGCTTCAGCGCGGGCACCCACCACGTCGAGACCAGGATCGCCGCGATCGCCACGGCGCCCAGACAGGACCCCAGGGGCAGCGCGCGGCGGCGAAAGGCGATGTGAGTGACGAAGATCATCAGCCAGACGAACAGCGCGCCGAACAGCGCCACGGCGAACAGGATCTGGTACGCGGTGTCCGGCCACAGCGCCTCGATCAGCACCGCGGCGCCCAGCCCGAGCCCCGAGGCCAGCAGCGCGTTGACCGGAGCGCCGCGCTGGCTGAGCGCGCCGAGCGAGCGAGGCGCGAAGCCGCCGCGCGCGAGCGAGAACAGCGTGCGCGAGATCAGGTAGAGGTTGGCGTTGGAGCTCGACAGCGCCGCGCTCAGCACCACGAAGTTCATCACGCCCGCGGCCGCCGGGATGCCGAGCCCGGCGAGCGCGCGGACGAACGGGCTCTCCCCGACGCCGAGCTGCTGCCACGGCGTCACGGCGGTCAGCAGCGTGATCGTGACGATGTAGATCGCCGACAGGCCGAGCACCGAGCGGCGCATCGCGCGCGGGACCGAGCGCGCCGGATCGGCGGCCTCGCCCGAGGTCACGCCGACGATCTCGACGCCGATGAACGAGTAGAGCCCGAAGCAGCAGCCGAGCCAGATCCCCTTGACCCCGAACGGCGCGAACCCGCTGTCGGTGAGGTTGTGCAGTCCGATCGCGGGCTGGCCCGTGGCGCCGACCACGAGCAGGATCGCGATCGCGACGAACAGCGCGACCGCGCCGACCTTGATCATCACCAGCCAGTACTCGGCGCGGGCGAGCCGGCCGACCGCCCGCGAGTTCAGGTACAGCAGCACCACGGCGAAGCCGAGCACCCACACGGCGCCGGGCACGCCGGGGAACCAGAGCCGCATGTAGGTCGCCGCGGCCGTCAGGTGGCCGCCGGTGGCGATCACCTCCATCAGCCAGTAGCTCACCCGCACCGCGTAGCCGGCGAACGGCGACACGTAGAGGCCGGCGTGGACCCCGAACGCGCCGGCGGTCGGGTGGGCCACCGCCATCTCCGCCACCGCGCGGCCGAGCAGCAACGAGATCCCGGCCACGACCACGTACGAGACGATGATCGCCGGTCCGGCGATGCTGACCGACAGGCCGGTCGACAGGAACAGGCCGGTCCCGATCGCGCCACCGAGCGCCATCACGGCCTGCTGGACCGACGACAGCTGGCGCTCCAGCACCTGCTCGTTGCGAACCGACAGGGGTTGTTCGGCGGACGTCATGGCGGGACCGCGGTGGCGGCGCGCGCAGTCTATCACCCGGCCGGGGACCGCCGCGTCGCCAGGCTCGCCGATTCCAGCCGGCGCAGGATCGCATCGCCGATCCAGCCGGTCGCCGCGACCAGCAGGTAGACGATCAGGGTCAGCGTGGCGACCTGCGGGTAGAACGCGCGCGGCGAGCCGGCGGCGAGCTGGACGTCGTTGTACAGCGCCATGCCGATGCCGCCACCGCCCGCGATGCCCACCACCGTCGAGCTCCGCAGGTTCATCTCCCAGCGCAGCAGCGTGTAGCTGGCCAGCATGCGGCGCGCCTCCGGCCACGCGCCCCACACCAGGAGCTGCAGCGGCGTCGCGCCGACCGCGCGCAGCCCGCGCAGCGGCAGCGGCGAGACCTCCTCCAGGGTGTCGGCGTACAGCTTGCCGAGCACGCCGCCGGTGTGGACGCCGAGCGCGAGCGCACCGGCGAACGGGCCCAGGCCGACCGCGAGCAGGAACACCAGCACCCAGAGCAGATCCGGGACGGCGCGCAGCACGGCGAGCGCGGTCCGGCACGCCCGGCGCATCGCGCGGCGAGCCAGGTGCGCCGCGCCCCGCGCGCGATCGTCCTCGGGGTACGGCGCGGCCGCCGGCACCCCCAGCAGCCCGCCGATCACCACGCCGATCAGCGTGCCGATCACCGAGGTCGCGAGGGTCTGCAGCACCGGCTCGATCAGGGTGCGCAGGTAGCCGGGCGCGAGGTCCGGCGGGATCATCGCGCGCACCAGGCCGGCCATGCCGCGCAGCGCCCCGGCGTCGAGCATCCCGCGATCGAACAGCCCGACCGCAGCGGCGGACGCGATCACCAGCGCGGCTGCTGCGACGAGCGCCGTGCCGCGCGGCGCCCGCGGCAGCCCGGCGCGCAGGCGCGGGTGGCCGAGCAGCCCGGCCGGCGCGTTGGCGCGCAGCATCCGGCGCAGCGCGGTGCTCGCGGCGTCGGTCAGCCAGACCAGCGCGAGCAGCGCGGCGAGCAGCGTGGCGACCTGGCCGTACTCGAACAGCCGCATCGACAGCAGGATCTCGTAGCCGATGCCGCCGGCGCCGACCAGGCCGAGCACCACCGCGGCGCGCACGCAGCACTCGAACGAGTACAGCATGTACGCGATCGCGGACGGCAGCGCCTGCGGCCAGATCCCGAACGCGAACACCTGCGCGCGGCTCGCCCCGGTCGCGCGCAGCGCCTCGAGCGGCCGCGGATCGACGGTCTCGAACAGGTCGGCGAGCACGCGGCCGAGGATGCCGCCGTAGCTGACCGCGAGCGCGAGCACGCCCGGCGCCGGCCCGAGCCCGAAGCCCGCGACGAAGCACAGCGCCCACACCAGGTCGGGCACCGCGCGCAGCACGCCGAGCACCGCGCGCGCGGCCGCGCTCGCCGCCGACACCACCCGCCGCGCCGGCGTGCGCGGCTCGGCCTCGACCAGCGGCCCGCGGCGGAACAGCGTCGCCGTGCCGAGCTTCGCGAGCGGCAGGGCGATGACCAGCGACAGCGCGGTGCCGGCGAGCGCGATCGCCACGGTGCGCAGCATGGCCGCCACGGCGACGCGGAGGAACCCCGGCGACACGTCGGGCGGGATCAGGCCGCGCACGAAGCCGCGGATCGCGGCGTGGTTGGCCGGATCGAGCAGCGGTGCCAGCCGGACGCCGGCGATCCGCGCGCTCGCGATCAGCGCGGCGGTGGCAGCGAGCGCGACGACCGCCGCGCGGACCCGGTCGATCCCACGGGGGGCGCTGCCCCCCGCCCCGCCGGCGGAGCCGTCGGGGTCCCCACCCCCCGTTGACCTCCGGTC
>Ga0307476_10001457_pt1 | contig 14451 bp, 13 predicted proteins | sample atmos_gasesECM2C_2_FD_203314 | JGI IMG/M metagenome (GOLD analysis project Ga0307476, IMG submission 203314) | Hardwood forest soil microbial communities from Morgan-Monroe State Forest, Indiana, United States - atmos_gasesECM2C_05 | ecosystem: Environmental > Terrestrial > Soil > Temperate... | reverse complement strand
GGAGCTAAACGAAAACGGCGAATACCTCACCTAATTCGGTGCGCAAGGCAAAGGCACCGGCCAGTTTGAAGAAGCTGGAGGAATTGGGGTCACGTCTACGTGTTGTGTACCTTGCTGATACGTCAGATAACCGCGTTGAGAAGTGGGAATAGGCAGCGCCATAAGGAACGTCGGCGTTCGGTGCACCGATAGCCAAGGTGTAAACCGGGGGTACGGCTCAGCCGTCCCCCGGGAGCACCAATAGCACGACAGAGTTGACGGAGCCCGTACTATACTGGCGCTTGCAATGATGGTTGGGCGTTATAGATGGCCTTTGGCGCTGTCGGGGGCTTCGGCTCTATTGATTGGCGCTCTGGCGGCGATGCTGGGAAGCTCTGTGGGCGCCGCGACGGGGACGCCGAGCGGCACGAGCGGATCCTTTGGGCAGTCTGGTCATGTGGTGCTGCAGAGCAACGCAGCATGTGTTCCGCATGGCTGTGCAGAGTTTGGTGGTTCTTATGCGGCAGCAATGGTTGTCCGGCCGAACGGCGAGATTGTGCTGGGTGGCTCGAACAACTACATCGGGGCCGGTGGACGTGGAGATCGGCCAGCAGGAGCTTTGGCGGAGCTTGAAAACGGAGGCTCGCCTGACGCGGCGTTCGGCGAAGGGCGCGGCGTTGCGGGAGCCCCATTCGCTGTGACGCAGCTCTACGAATTACCGGGAGGCGAGCTGCTGGCATTGGGAAGTCGGGAAGGGCAAGATGCGGAGGTCGCGGAGTATTCGGAGACTGGCAGCTTGAATACGGGCTTCGGTACGAGCGGAGTACTGACGATTGCGACACCGCCGGGGTTGGTTGAAGTGCGCCGAGAGCCGGACGGCGGTTACGTTGCGCTGGCCGGCCAGGGCGAAGGGAAAATTTCAATCGCACGCTACTTGTCTTCAGGCGCGCCCGACACCGAATTTGGGCACGCAGGCAGGGTGCAGCTATCGCTTCGTAAATATGTACTGCCGCTAGCGTTTGCCGTTTTGAGTAGCGGCGAAATAGCTGTTCTCGGTAGGACGGGGAGTTCGAATGAAGACGAACTCTCCGGGAAACTTTTCCTGGCAGCCGTCGGCCCTAACGGAAGGGTCAACCGAGCTTTTGGGACACGCGGCATCGCTTATCTACCCATCGCTGACGCGGTTGGCGCGACTGTCGCAGGCGCACCGGGTGGAGCTATCGTCGTCGCCGCTGGCGCAGACCGAAGCGGGAAATCGCGGGACGAAGAGCTCGCGACGATGAGGTATACGCGGCTGGGAAAAATCGAGAGATCATTTGGTGTTCGAGACGTAAGTCGTACAGCCTTCCCGCCGGCGGCGGAGGGGGAACACTTTGTTGGTGTATCCCCGGTGGCTATTACCTTTGGTAACGCCGGCGAAACGATCGTCGTTGGCGAGCGTCCAATACTCACGGTCGATGTTCCACAGGGCGTGGGGTTCGTTGCGAAATACACCGCGCACGGACGGGACTGCGCTTTCGGTTCGCGTGGCCTCATCGTTGACGGTCAGCTTGGCGGCGCAGACGCTGTTGCGGCTCAGCCTAGTGGTGACATTACTGTCGCCGGGTGGAGCCAAAAAGCATTTGCGGCGTCCCGCTACCCGAGCGACGCTAAGCCTCGTGGGTGCCAGGGAGAATAGGTCACTGACTCCAGATTTCCGTGGCGCGGCCCGTGGCTAAGCACGCAGGCGGAACTTGAATGCTGCGGCGAGCACGGGGCCTGGCGGCTGCGGGGTTCAAGAAGCCGCTCAGCAGCTGACGGCGAGGGCTAACGAGGGGCTGAAGCGCGGACGCGACCGGCGCGCGTCATCAGGTCCAGCCCACCAAGGACCGTGAGAGCGGAGGTTGTTCCCCTAGTGTGCTTGGCTGTCGCGGTCGCAAGCGCTGAGCGGACGACCTCAGCCTCGCTTCGGCCCTCAGCGGCTGCCGTCCGCTGGAGCGCCTCCTTGAGATCGTCTGGGAGGTAGAGAGTGGTCCGCCTCATGCCATACACGATGCCATACATAGCCGTCGGCTCGGCGCACCTTCCCGGTGTCCTGCCGGCATCTCGCCGACGATTGGCGTATCCCGAGAACCCACCGGTGATGCCGGCGACGCCCGGTGCGCTGGCTAGAGTCGCCCGACATGGCCCGTCGGACGACTCGCGCGAGGGCTGCTGGTGCGGCCTCACCGCGCACCGGGCGGCCGAGGGATGGGGAGAGAAAGCTCGGCCTCGCCGATGTCACGGCCTCGACGGTGGCGAACATCGGGCCGGGGATCGACTTCTACTTCGCCTTCGGCGTGATCGCGGTCACCGCCGGCATCGCCGCGCCGTTGACCATCGTCGCCGCCGGCGTCGCGGTCTTCTTGCTCGCTTTCGTCGTGGCCGAGTTCGACCGGCTGGAGCCCTCGGCGGGGAGCTTCATCACCTACGTCGAGACGTCGCTGGGGCCCAGGGCGGGCGTGGTGACGGCGTTGCTGATCGGCGTTGGTTTCACCGTGGCGATCGCGGGCGTGTTCACGATGGCCGGTGGGATGATCTCGCTGACGCTCGACCATTACACCTCGTGGCATCCCTCCTGGCTCCCGATCTCACTGGTGATGAGCGCTGCGGCGATCTGGTTGACGATGCGCGGCGCGAGCTTGTCGACCACTGCGGTCGCCATCGCGGTGGTGGTGCAAGTGCTGATCATGGTCGCGGTGTGCGTCGTGGTGCTCGTCGACCGACGCGCTGACCTATCCGGCGCGCCGTTCTCGTGGTCGCACCTGGACAACGGCCTTGCCGGGCTTTCGGCCGGGTTCCCGCTGGCGCTGTACATGCTGATCGGGTGGGAAAACGCCCCGGCGCTCGCCGAGGAGACGCGCGACCCCCGCCGCACCGTCCCCCGCGCGCTCTACGTGGCGCTCGCGTTGACCACGGTCCTGTTCGTGCTGTTCGCCTACACCACGGTCACGGGCTTTCACTACGACACGTCATCGATCGGCCGTGCCTCGGTGCCGTTCCTGGAAATGGCCGACCACTACCTCGGCCACACCGCGATCCTTGCCTGGTTTGCCGGGATCGCGTCGGTGCTGTGCACGCTGGTTGCCGCCGTGAATGCGCAGGCGAGGATGATCTTCGACGGGGGTCGTTCCGGGCTGCTGCCCTCCCGGCTCGGCCGGTCGCGCCCGCCCGGCGAGACGCCGGTCAACGCGCTGCTGAGCATGGCGGTCGTCGGCCTTGGCATCGTTGTGATCTGGTGGCTGTGTCACGCGACGGGCCTGGTGGGCGGGACCGACGATCCGGTGAACCTGTACGCGGAGTGCTCGACGATGGGCACGATCCTGGTGCTGTTCGTGTACGTGCTCACGGCGGTGTCCCTGCCCATTTTCATGTGGCGCCGTCACCGCGACTCGTTCTCGATCGTCCGCTACGTCGGGGTGCCGACGCTGGGCGTGCTGGCGCTGGCGATCCCGTTCGTCGAGCTGTTCCATCCCGGCCAGCCCGTGCCATATAGCGTCTTCCCCTACCTGGCGCTGGTGATCCTTGTCGTCGCCTGGGCGCTCGCTAAGTACGTGGTGCGACGCAATCCCGAGGCTGGCGCGGGTGAGGGGCGCGCTCTTGGTGAAGCGTGACACCGTTCCGGCGAGTCGCACCGCACCATGAGAGGTACTGAGATCAGGTGGCTGTGTTGGGGCCGGTCACATCCTGTGTGGGTGAAACAGGCTCGGCAGGCGATTTTGACTTGGCGGCCTGCGTGACCCGGTAGAGGACGAGCGCCAGCAAGACAGTAACGACGAGGAGATCGAGGGCCATTTGCCCGATCAGTATGCCGCGTGTAAGGTCACCTCTTGCTGAGATGCCGGTCGTGCCTGCGGTGGTCAGGGTTCCTGCTGCGACATAGACGGCATCGACGTGGGAGAGCGCCACATTCCAATGCTGCGGGCTTCCAAGTAGGTAGTAGGTGAATGAGAAAATCGAGATGAGATAAAGGATGAGCCACACCACGAATGCGGCGAGCCAGGCAGCCGAGTCCTCAACGACTGATGCAATGATGGCGCCGATAGTGGCTTGCGCGAGGATGCCGTACGCAAGAATGCCGGCATAGGCAGCGACAACGATGGCGGCGACGGTGAGGATCGTCCCATGTATACGGACAGACAGGATTTCGTAGTGCGTGCCGGTTCGGTCCGTGAACCAGAACACGAGCCAGATGAAGACAAGGACGCCAAGCAAGGAGACGATGAGTGCTGCGGCTTGAAGGCCTGACAGTGCTTCGTCCGGTGCTGGGTCCGTGGTCATGATGGGGGCGTGTGAGGATGTCCGGATGGTCGTGGGACTTCGGCAGCGATTAAGGGTCAGAGGGTAGCGGGCTCGGCGATCTCGGTGCCCACGATGCGCGCCGGCGATACCTGCAAGCAGGCCGCCGGCAACGAATGGCGGCTGCGCGTCGGTGACTGGCGCATCCGCTTCAGCTTCGACGACGACGCTCGTTTTATAACCCACGTGCTGCCGCGTGGACGCGCCTACGACCGCTGATATGCGCGATCTGGCGCCACCCCAAGCCGTGGCGGGGATCGTCGTCCGCCGGCCCAACTGCCGCATCCACCGCGACACTGGGGCCGCCCGCGGCTGGCACCGGGCCGCCGGACGACGACCCCGACACGGCCGGCACCCGATCCACAGCCGCAACCCCCACCAGCGCCGCCCCTCCCCGCACTCGAAGTCCAAGCCCCCGACGCGAGGCCGGATGCCTCGCGGGTGCGCGCTCCGCTACTCCACGTCGCCCACGCGGACGATCACAAAAAATCGCCCACGAGACCTCCCTACTCGCTCGGCCGCTCCTCCGCGGCCCGCCGGGCATGGATCTCGATCAGCTCCAGCTGCAGGCTGCGCGGCTCCTCGCCGGGCCCCGGCACAAGCCGACGCCAGGCACCGTCAGCATCGAGCTCCCAGGCGTTCTGGTTGTCGGCGAAGGCCCGATCGAGCGTGTCCAGTAGTTCGTCCTGCAGCTCCGGCGTCTCGATCGGCACGGCCAGCTCGACGCGGTGGTCGAGGTTGCGCGGCATCAGGTCGGCGGAGGCGATGTAAACGGTCCGCTCGCCGCCGTACTCGAAGATGTAGACGCGCGAGTGCTCGAGCAGGCGTCCGACGATCGAGACGACGCGGATGTTCTCCGAGACGCCGGGGATGCCGGGTCGCAGGCAACAGATGCCGCGGACGTTGAGATCGACCTGCACTCCGGCCTGCGAGGCGCGGTACAGGGCGCGGATGCAGGGACCGTCGACGAGCGCGTTCATCTTCATCGCGATCCGCGACGGATTCGAGGCCCGCCCGCCCGTGTGGGCGGCGATCGCCCGGTCGATCTCCGCGATCAGGCTGTCGCGCAGCTGGGTCGGGGCCATCTTGACCTTGCGGTAGTGCAGCAGCCGGGAGAAGCCGGTGAGGTGGTTGAACATGTCGGCCACGTCGGCGCCGATCTGCTCGTCGACGGTGAACAGCCCGAAGTCGGTATACAGCCGGGCGGTCGTGGAGTGGTAGTTGCCGGTGCCGATGTGCACGTAGTTGCGCACCCCCTCGCCCTCGCGGCGGACGACCAGGACGCACTTGACGTGCGTCTTCAGGGCGGGCTGGCCGTAGACGACGTGCACGCCGGCGTCCTCCAGGGCCTTGGCCCAGTGGATGTTCATGCGCTCGTCAAAGCGCGCCTTGAGCTCGACCAGGGCGACCGCCTGCTTGCCGTCCTCGGCGGCTTCGATCAGGGCCGGCACCAGCGGCGAGTCGTCGCTGGTGCGGTACACGGTTAGCTTGATCGCCAGCACGTTCGGGTCGGCGACGGCCTGCTGCACGAAGCGCTCGACGGAGGTCGCGAACGAGTCGTAGGGGTGGTGCACGAGTACGTCGCCTTCGCGCATCGCCGCCAGCACGTCGGGGCGCTCGCTCTCGTGACGCAGCAGGCGCGGGTGGGTGATGCCGCTCATCGGTGGGTCGCGCAGCTCGGGCATGCCGGGGAGCTTCACGATCTGCCACAGCGAGCCCATGTCGAGCAGCCCGCGGACGTCGAAGATCTCCTCCTGCGGCATCTCCAGCAGCTCGGCCAGCTCGTTGCGCAGCGTGGGCGAGCAGCGCGTGCCGAGCTCGACCCGGACGATCTCGCCGAAGCGCCGCCGGCGCAGCTCGTCCTCGACGGCCTGCAGCAGGTCGGCGGCGTCGTCGGAGACCTCCAGGTCGGCGTCGCGGGTGACGCGGAAGACGTCGTAGTCGACGATCTCCATCCCCGGGAACAGGGCGTCGAGGTGGTGGGCGATCAGGTCCTCCAGCGGCACCAGCGTCGTGCCGGCGGGCTCGGTCGAGCTGCGCACGGCGCGGGCGCCCGCCTGGCCGTCGCCGGCCTCTGCGGCGATGCCCTTGTGCGCGCCCGGCCCCACCGTGACGAAGCGCGGCAGGATCTCGGTCGGCACCTTCACCCGGGCGAACACCGTCTGGCCGGTGACCGGGTCGCGTACCAGCACCGCCAGGCTGAGGGAGAGATTGGAGATGTACGGGAACGGGCGCCCCGGCGCGACGGCCAGCGGGGTGAGCGCCGGGAACACCACCTTCTGGAAGTGGCGGGCGAGCTCGGCGCGCTGCTCGCCGTCGAGCTCCTGCAGGCTGACGATGCGGATGCCCTGACGGGCTAGCTCGGGACGTAGGCGACCCGCGAAGCAGTCGCTCAGTCGGTCACCGAGCTCGCGCACCCGCTCGCGGATGCGGACGGTCATCTGCGACGGCGTCAGGCCGTCCTGGGAGGGGTTCTCCACGCCGGCCGCGATCTGGTCCTGCAGGCCGGCGACGCGCACCATGTAGTACTCGTCGAGGTTCGTCGTGTAGATCGCGCAGAACTTCACCCGCTCCAGCAGCGGCACCCGCTCGTCCTCGGCCAGCGCCAGCACGCGCTCGTTGAAGTCCAGCCAGGAGAGCTCGCGGTTGATGTACAGCGCGGGATCGTCCAGGCGCGGCGCTACCGGGCCCTGCGAACGCATTGCCGCCGGCCCCTCGCGCGTCTCGGCTTCGCCTGCACGCGCCTGTTCGATCTCGCCGGGCTCGCGCAGCTGCGCGCTGCCCTGCCGCTGCTCACTGCTCGTCACTGCCCGTCAACGCTAACACCCTCGCGGTGACGCTAGTGTGAAGGTCGAGGCATGGCCCGCCAGCTCTGGTTGCTACGTCACGCGGACGCCGAGCCGCACGGAACCCGCCCGGACCCCGAGCGGCGCCTGACCGAGCGGGGCGAACGCCAGGCGCGCGCGGCCGGCCGGGCGCTGGGACGGATGGGAGCCGCCTTTCAGGCGGTGCTCAGCAGCCCCAAGGAGCGTGCCCTGCGCACCGCCACGCTCGCCCTGGAGGTCTGGGTCGAGGGCTCGGCGGATGCCGCACCGCCGCCCGAGCTCGAGTTGCACGCGTCGCTGGGTGCCGGCTTCGACGGCGGAGACGCCCTCGCCGCGCTCGCCGGTCTGGGCAGCGGCGCACGGCTGCTCGTGGTCGGCCACGAGCCCGACCTCTCCGGCGTCGTCGCCACCCTGACAGGAGCGCGCATCGACCTCAAGAAGGGCGGCCTTGCGGTCGTCAGCCTAGCGGGAGCTGCTGGCGAGCTCGTGGTGCTGCTGCGTCCGGCCGAGCTCGCTCTGATCGCCGGCCTGGCCACCGCCAAGCTTTGAGGCATCGCCGGGGCCGGTCGGCGGATCGTTGGTAACGCCTTCCGCGGCTTCCTCGGCCTTGCGCCGTGCCTCGCGCTCGGCGCCGATCGGCTCGGCGGCGAAGCGGTAGCCGATGCCGAAGTGCGTGTGGATGTAGCGCCAGCCCGGCGAGGCCTTCTCGAGCTTCTGGCGCAGCTTGCGCACGAAGACGTCAACCGAGCGGTCGCCGCGAACCATCGCGTAGCCCCACAGCCGCGAGTAGATTTCCTCGCGCTCGAGCACCCGGCCGTCGGCGGCCGCGAGCAGCTCGATCAGCTCGAACTCGCGGCGTGTCAGGTCGATGCTCTGCTCGCCCACAAAGGCCTGGAAGCGGTCGGAGCGGATCTCGACCTCGCCGGCGCTGACGCGCTTGACTTCGGTGCGGCCACTGCTGCGGCGACGGCGGCGCACGACGCTCTGCACACGCGCGATCACCTCCTCGGGGTGACAGGGCTTGGTAACCCAGTCGTCGGCCCCGAGGCGCAGCCCGCGCACGCGCTGGGCGACCGTCGAGGGGCCGGTGCAGACCACGACGCCGAGCTCCGGGAGCGCCTCGCAGAGGCGCTCCAGCCACGTCCAGGCCTGCGGGCCAAGGATCGCGAGGTCGACCACGAGTGCGCTCAGGCGCATCGAGACGACCGCATCGGTAGGAACCGGACCGGCGAGCACACGATGCTCCCAGCTCAGGCGATCAAGGCGCTTGCTGAGTACCTGGATGAAGCCGCTGTCACGGTCCAGGACGGCGATGCGCAACGGTGCTGCCGTCGGTGAGGGCGTGCCCGCGTCGGTACTGGACCCCGGCTCGGCGCGAATGCTGTCCGTCATCGCGAGTCGCAGTCTAAGCACAAACGGGGCCCGTGTGCGGCCTCGCGGGCAAAGGTCACAGGATCTTCACAGAGGCAGTTCGCTATCAGCGAAGAAGCGAGCCCCCGGACAGCTGGTGCGAGGAGTCCGAGAACTCGCGGAACAGCCCGGTCACGACGAACGCGACCTGCTCGCCGATATCGACTGCGTTGTCGCCGACGCGCTCCAGGGCGCGGGCGACGAGGATCATGTGCATCGCCCATTCCCGGGTGTCGGCGTCGTCGCCGGCCTCCAGCGCCATCTTGAAGATGTCGCGGTTCAGCCGGTTGATCGCCCGGTCCTGGCGTACCAGGTCCTCGGCCAGTTCGATGTCGCGTCCCGCGAAGGCGGCCTTGCTCTGCGTGACCTCCGAGCGAGCGTAGGCGCCCATCTTCAGCAGCGCGTCGAGCAGTTCGCGGCGCACCGGCGGCTCGTGGCCGGACAGCGGGATCAACTTGGCGATATTCACGCACTGGTCGCCCATGCGCTCGATGTTCTTCATCACGTGCAGCAGCGCCGCGACCACGCGCAGATCGCCAGCCACCGGCGCCTGCAGGGCGAGCAGCGAGAGGATCCCCTGGTGGACCTCCAGGTAGCGCCCATCGACGCGGTCGTCGTCGGCGACGACCATCTGGGCGAGCTCGACGTCCTGGTGCTCGAGCGCCTCCAGCACGCGGTCGAGCTGCTCGACGACGATGTCCAGGCCGCCGAGCGCGTGCTGCTCGAGCTCGCGCAGCTGCTGCTGGAAGTGCTGGCGGGCGTGCGAGCGGCCAGCGGCGCCGTCGCCGTGCGGGGCGGGGGGCACGGCGGGGTTAGCCGAACTTTCCGGTGACATATTCCTCGGTCCGCGAGTCGACGGGTTTGGTGAAGATGTCTTCGGTCAACCCGACCTCTACCAGCTCGCCCCCGAGCATGAACGCCGTGCGGTCGGCGACGCGGGCGGCCTGTTGCATGTTGTGCGTCACGATCACGATCGTCACGCGCGTCTTGAGCTCCGATATCAGCTCCTCGATGCGCAGCGTCGCGATCGGGTCCAGGGCCGAGCAGGGCTCGTCCATCAGCAGCACCTCGGGGTTCACGGCGAGCGAGCGCGCGATGCAAAGCCGCTGCTGCTGGCCGCCGGAGAGGCCCACGCCGGGGGCGGAGAGGCGATCCTTGACCTCCTCCCACAGTCCGGCGCCGCGCAGCGCGCTCTCGACGCGGCGCTCGGTGTCGCCGCCGCGGCGGCGGCCGCCGGTGAGGCGGATGCCGGCGGCGACGTTGTCGAAGATCGACATCGTCGGGAACGGGTTGGGCTTCTGAAAGACCATGCCGATCGCGCGGCGCACCGATACGACGTCGACCGCCGGGTCGTAGACGTCGAGCTCGTCCAGCAGCACCCGCCCCTCGGCGCGGGCGCCGGGGATCTCCTCGTGCATGCGGTTGATGCAGCGCACCATCGTCGACTTGCCGCAGCCCGAGGGCCCGATGATTGCCGTGACCTGGTTGGGCTCGAACTTCAGGTCGATGCCCTTGACCTGTTCGGCCGTCCCATAGAAGGCGCGCAGCCGCTCCAGCTGTACTTCGCGCGCGGGTCCGGTCGCGGCCACTGCAGATGGAGCGCTTGGCGCTGGTGACAGGGTGGGTGGATCTGGCACGGCGGCGGGCGACTCGGAGGTGGCGTGCGGTTGCGGCTCTGTCATGGGCGGTGCCTGCTCAGTATGCCCTTCTCGGATCATAGGAGGCGCTCCTTCTTGTTTCCTCGGGGAGAAGTGGGGATCGGCGCGCGTTCACGAGGCGACCCCGATGCGCGAGCGGGCCCGTCCGTAGAGGGCGCGCGCGACGACGTTGAGCAGCAGGACAAAGAGGATCAGCAGCAACGCCGCGGCCCAGCCCTGGGCGTGTTCGGCCGGGCTCGGGCCCTCGGAGAGTTCGAAGATCCGCACCGGGATCGAGGCCACTGCCTGCGACGGGTTGGTCGAGACCTGTGTCGAGGCGATCGAGCAGGTGAACAGCAGCGGCGCCGTCTCGCCCGCCACGCGGGCAACGCCGAGCAGCGCGCCGGTGATCATCCCGCCGGCGGCGGTCGGCACGACGATCGTCAGCACCGTGCGCCAGCGCGCCACGCCGAGCGCGAGGCCGGCCTCCTTGAGCGTGCTCGGGACCAGCGCGAGCACTTCGTGCGCCGCGCGCGCGACGATCGGCAGCATGATGATTGCCAGCGCGAACGCGCCGGCGTAGCCGCTCTGCTGGTGGCCGACGACGAGCAGGCCGAAGACGAAGATGCCGGTCACGATCGTCGGCACGCCGTTGAGGATGTCCAGGCAGAAGCGGATGCTCGAGGCCGCTCGCGGCGGTGCGAACTCCGACGTGCAGAGCCCGATCAGGAGGCCGACGGGGATCGCCACGACGCTCGCCATGCCGACCAGCAGGGCGGTGCCGACGATCGCGTTGGAGATCCCGCCGCCGCTCTGGCCGAAGGGGGCCGGCGGCTTGGTCAGGAAGTCGAGGTTGAGCGCGCTCACGCCCTTGAGCAGCACCGAGACGATCACCAGCGCGAGCACCGCCACCGCGATCAGCGCGGCCAGCGTCGCGGTGCCCTCCATCGTGCGGTTGACCAGCTTGCGCCGGCGCAGGCGGCCGTCGCTGACAAGCAGCGGGTGCACCGGACCGGGCGGGCCGGCGGCGGAGGCGCTCATACCTCGGCCTCGGTGATATCGGCGACGGCCCCGGCGGTTGCGCCGCCCTGCAGGCGTCTGGTGGTGCGTCGCACGATCAGGCGGGCGATCGTGTTCGCGATCAGCGAGAACACCAGCAGGATCGCCGAGAGGTAGGCCAGCGAGGAGATCTGCAGCGTCGTCGCCGCGCCCTGGTACTCCGAGGCGACGCGGCTGGCCAGGGTGTCGGCGGGCGCGAACAGCGAGGCGTGGATGCCGGCGGTGTCACCGATCACCTGCGTCACCGCGATCGCCTCCCCGAGCGCGCGGCCGAGGCCGAGCAGGACGCCGCCGACGATGCCCGGGCGGGCGTAGGGGAGGATCACCGCGCGCACCATCTCCCAGCGCGTCGCGCCGAGCGCGAAGGCGCCCTCCTTGAGCTCGGTCGGGACCGTGGCGAAGACCTCGCGGGTGATCGCCGCGACGATCGGCACGGTCATGATCGTGAGGATCAGGATCGCCGGCAGCAGCCCGAAGGGGGAGGCGGTGCCGCCGAACAGCGGGATCCAGCCGAGCACCGATTTCAGCGCCGGCTCGAGCTGGTTCTCGACGAACGGCGCCAGCACGAGGATGCCCCACAGGCCGAGCACCACGCTGGGGATCGCCGCCAGCAGGTCGACGAGCGTGGCGACCGGGCGGCGGATCGCCCGCGGGGCGAGCTCGGTCAGGAAAAGCGCGATCGCGATCGCCATCGGGCCGGCGATCAGCAGCGCGCCGAACGCGCTGACCGCGGTCCCGTAGATGAACGTCGCGGCGCCGAACTTGCCGCTCACCGCGTTCCATTCGCGGGTGCCGATGAAACCCAGCCCGAAGTGCGAGAAGGATTCGCTGGCCTGGTCGAAGACCTTGTAGACCAGCAGCGCCAGCAGCACCACGCTCGCCGCGGCGGCGAGCCAGGTGAGCGTGCGCAGGATCGGATCGCCGAGCCGGTCCCCGAGCTTGCGCCGGGCGCGCGTCAGTCGCAACGCGCCCGCGTTCAGCTCGGGGACCGAGGCGGCCATCGGCTAGCCGATCTTTTCGATCGTCGCTTCGTCGGCGGCGACAACCTTCGCCGGCAGCGGCGCGAACTCCAGCTTCGCGCCGAATTTCTGCCCTTCGGTGATCGCCCACTTCAGGAACGGCTTCATCGTGCTCGCCTTCGGTGCGCTCGTCGGGACGATCGCGTACGTGAACGTCGAAATCGGGTACGCCGCGGGCGCCGAGGCCGGCGGGTCGACGATCGAGACTTCGTTGTTCGCCGGCACCGAGGCCAGCGTAGCCGCGGCCGCCGAGATGCTCGGGATGCCGGGCACCGGGTACTTGCCGGCCGCGTTCTGGATCAGGGCGTAGTCGAATTTGTTCGCCAGCACGTAGGCGATCGCGATGTAGCCGATCGACCCATTCGTCGAGGTCAGGGCGCCGCCGACGCCTGAGTTGCCCTTGGCGCCGTCGCCGACCGGGAAGTTGACCTGCGTCGAGTGGCCGTATTTCGCGGACCATTCGGGACTGATGTGCGACAGGTAGTTGGTGAACGCGAACGTGTCGCCGCTGCCGTCGGAGCGGTGGATCGGCACGATTTCCGTCGACGGCAGGCTGACGCCGGGGTTCAGCTTGGCGATCGCCGGGGCGTTCCAGGTCTTGACCTTGCCTTCATAGATTTCCGCCAGCACCGGGCCGGTCAGCTTGAGCTGGTTGGGGACACCTTCGACGTGGTAGGCCACCACGGTCGCCGCGAGCGCCCAGGGGATCTGCACGACACCCTTGGCTTCTTTGAACTGGTCTTCGGTGAGCGGCGCGTCGCTGGCGCCGAAGTCGACCGTCCGGGCCGTGATCTGGGCGATCCCGCCGCCGCTGCCGATCGCGCCGTATGTCACGGCGACGCCGGCCTTTTTGTCGTATTCCGGCTGCCACTCCGAGACGAGCGGCGCCACCAGCGTGCTGCCGGCGCCGACGAGCGTGGTCGAGGAACCCGAGGCGCCGGTGGTCGTCGTGGTGCTCGAGCCGCACGCGGCCAGCACGAGCGACAGCACGGCGACGCCCAGGACCGTCGCGGCGGTCTTGTTTTTGGTGATCACGAAGGTGTCTCCTCTGATCGTGTGTAGGGATCGCGGCGGGACGCAGACAGGCGCTCCCCCGCCGACTTCAGTGCCACCCTACCGTCCTAATCCGAGACCGAGAGGTTGTGAAAATTTCGTGAAGGCTGCGGCTGGAAACGGTAGCCGAAGCCGGGGTGGGTGTGGATGAAGCGCCTGTCGGGCATCGCCGCTTCGAGCTTGGTGCGCAGCTTGGAGACGTAGACGTCGACCGATCGGTCGCCGGCGCGCAGCTGGCCGCCCCAGACGGCGCCAAAGAGCTCCTCGCGGGTCACGATCGCCCCGCTGCGCCGGGCCATTGCGACGAGCAGGCCGAACTCGCGCACCGACAGCCGCAGCGCGCGGCCGGTCGCGAGCACCAGGCCCTCGCCGGGGCGGATCTCGAGCTCGCCGGCGTAGAGCACGTCAGGATGCTCGTGGCCGTTCGGCGCCGCGGCACGCGACGTGTCCACGAGCTCTCCGCGCTCGCCGGCGTCGCGGGCGGCTTGTGCTGCGCTCACGCCGCCCATCCCCCCGTTCTCGCGCGAGTCTTCCACAGGCTGGCAGAATCGAGCACTCCCGCGCGCCGGTAGTTGCCAATTCGTGATCCAAACGTGAAAGTTTTGTAAAGAGCGCGAACGGATTTGAGGCGGGGCGGCTCCGCCCCGCGAGTGGGACGCGGGGCGCGGGCGCGCGGCCTGGCGCGCGGCCTATATCCTCGCCCGATGAGCTTCCTGCGCCGCGCCCCCGACCTGGCCCTGATGGGGCTCGTCGAGGAGGCCGGGCGCAACGTGCAACGCTCGGGCCTGCTGCTGCGCGACCTGCTCTCCGACTTCCCCGAGCACGCCTCGCTGGCGCGCGACCTGAAGGTCTGCGAGCAGGAGGGCGACCGCATCACCCACGACATCATCCACCGGCTCACCGGCGACGGCCGCGTGCGGGCACCGTTCAGCGCCGGCGACGGCTACGCGCTGGCGACCGCGCTGGACGACATCGTCGACTACACCGAGCACGCCGCCGCCCAGATGGTGCTCTACGGCGTCGAGGCGCCGATGGAGCAGTCCGTCGAGTTCGCCGAGATCCTCGTCGGGGCCGGCGAGCAGATCGCGCGGGCGCTGCGCTGCCTGCGCACCGACACCGACCTCGCGACCCATCTCGTCGAGATCCACCGCC
>Ga0307476_10001456_pt1 | contig 14461 bp, 20 predicted proteins | sample atmos_gasesECM2C_2_FD_203314 | JGI IMG/M metagenome (GOLD analysis project Ga0307476, IMG submission 203314) | Hardwood forest soil microbial communities from Morgan-Monroe State Forest, Indiana, United States - atmos_gasesECM2C_05 | ecosystem: Environmental > Terrestrial > Soil > Temperate... | reverse complement strand
TCTGCACCTCTACGCCCAGCGGAGAAGCCCCCTCACCCCACCCTCTCCCCGCACGCGGGGAGAGGGAGCCGCCAGCGTCGCGCGAGGAGAGTTTTTCATGCGTCACATCTTCAACAACCGTTTGGCGTTGCCGCTCAGGATTTTTGCCTTGTCTTCGTCTGACAGCGGCACGGTGTGCATCCGCTCCAGCGCCGGCGGGTTCATGACGAACGGCCAATCGACCGCGAACAGGATATGATCGACGCCCATCTCCATCATGCAGCACAGCAGCGCCGGGTTGGAGAAATTGCCGCTGGTGGTGATGTAATAGTTGCCGCAGAAGATGTCGCGGAAGCTCAGCGATTTCTGGCCCGGCCGCTTGAGCGCCTGGTCGATGCGCCAGACCAGAAACGGCAGCGTCTCGCCGAGATGGCCGAGGATGATCTTCAGCTTCGGATGCCGGTCGAACACGCCGGACAGCACGAGGCGGATGGCGGTGGTCGCGGTCTCCACCGTGTAGCCCCAGGCCGGCCGCGCCACGGTCGGGAAATCCTTGACGTAGTCGTCGTAGTAGACGCGCGACACCTCGGCCTGCGGCAGGGCCGGATGCAGATAAATCGGCACGTCGAGTTGTTCGGCGCGCGCAAAAATCGGCCAGAATTTCTTGTCGTCGAGGAAAGTGCCGTTGGCGAGGCCGTGCAGCATGGCGCCCTTGAAGCCGAGGTCTTTGACGCAGCGCTCGAGCTCGTCGGCGGCGGCGTCCGGCACCGCGGTCGGCAGGCCGGCGAAGGCGGCAAAGCGCTGCGGGTTCTTGCCGACCTGCGCGTGCAGGCGATCGTTGACCCGGCGCGTCAGCGCGGCTGCGGTTTCGGCCGGCAGCTTCTGCGTCGACGGCGCGCCGAGCGAGATCACCTGGATGTCGATGCCAGTGTCGTCCATCTCCTTGATGCGCAGCGGGCCGAAATCATACAGCCGCTTTTGCTGCTCGCCCGGCCGGCCGGCTTCGCCGCCGACGTAAGTCTTCGCCAGCTCCTCGTCCCAGTAATGCTCCTCGATGGCGATGACCGGGCAATGCGGTTTACTGAACATTTATGCTCCCCATTTCGCTGTCATTGCGTTTGTCGGGCGGTGTTAAACGGATCCACGTTCCATGACAAGGAACCCGCGCCGGGTGAGCGCGTTAGGCCGCCGGGTGAGCGAATGGAGAATTTCGATGCGTGTCATCATGGTGGCCGGCGTGCTGGCTGCAGCGTTGTCCGGTTCGCCGGCCTTGGCCCAGCACGTGCATCACAATTTCTGCCTGAAGACCGGATCGGCGCAGGAATGCGCCTACGATTCGTTTGCGCAATGCGAAGCCGCCAAGCGCGGCAGCGCCGATTCCTGCGTGCAGAACAGCCCGCCGCAGAATCACTAGCGCGCGATCACCGCCGCGCGTCAGGCGCTGATCGGATTCTTTTTGTAGTAGTCGGCGTCTTCGGCGCTTTGCGTCCAGCCCGGATGGCCGCGCCAGGTGACGTGGCGCGAGACCATGTCGGAGCCGTAGCGCACGCGGAACAGCAGCGTGCGTTGCGGGCCGTTCTCGTATTCGTGCACTTCGCCGGGCGGATGCACCACGAAGGCGCCGGGCACCACCGCGATGGTTTGCCCCGGCGTGCGCATGGTGCCGCCGCCCTCGAAGCAGAAATAGATCTCGGTGGCGTGCGGGTGGCAGTGATTGGGGCTGATCTGGCCGGGCTCCCAGCAGGCCACCGTGACATCGCCGTCTTCGATGGTGCCGAGGATTTTTTCGACGTGCTTTTTCGGGTTGAACTCGGCCTCGCCGGTGACGCTGAAAACTTGCATGGCCCGCTCTCCTCGGATCGCCCGCCGTTTGTTGTTTCCGACCGCGCTTTTAGCAAAAACCGGTTGCGCGTGCGACGGAATGTTTATGCCGCGTTTATAGGCAAGAGCCACGCGGCGCTTGCAAAGCTGCCCTGTCGAGAGGCACGATGCAAAGGCCTTGAGTCGGTCGTTTAATGACGCGGAGGGAGTGGGGCGGCAAGCGGGGGCAATCGCAGGCGATTGCTCAGGATGGCACCGATGGCCCATCTCGTCGATAAGGTCCACCTCGACAGGCACACGCTGGCGCGTGTGAACACGGTCCTGATGCTCGGAGTGATCGGGACCGGCTTGGCGGCCTGCGTGTTCGGCGCCGTCGTCTACGACGTGGGCCGCCTGTTTGCCGCCTGGTAGCGAGAGCGGCCGTCTTGTTCTTTGCAGTTGCGCCCGAGGTTGCTGCGCATCGATTTTCCGCATGGTTCGTCGCCCGGTTTGCTGCGGCAAATCACATTCTTAATGGGGTGTTAACTGCGGCCGCCGTAAAGTTGTAATGACTTCTACTGAGGCTTCGGGGACGGACGATGAGCGAGCGGCGCCACGCCGGACGGCGGAAAAGCTTCCTGCGCGGCCTGGTCTATTTCGACAACAAGCACGGCGCGTTGAGCTGCCTGGTGCGCGATTTGTCGGACGAAGGCGCGCGCATCATCTTCTCCGAGAACATCACGGTGCCGGAGACGTTCGATCTGCATATTCTGCAAAGAAAGCAGACGCTGCGTGCAAGAGTGACGTGGCGCCGCGGCGACGAGATCGGGCTCGGCTTTCCCGGCGCCGACGCCGCCACCGAGGCGAAATTGGACGCCGCCGCGCTGGCCAAGCGCGTCACCGAGCTCGAAGGCGAAATCGCCGCCTTGCGCAAAGTGCTCAAGCGCATGAAGGGCGAGCGGCCGTCCGCCAGCGACGAGGCCGCGGCGTAACTGCCGCCCGCGCCGCCCAGGCCGAACCCCTTCCCGACCGCATTGCGCCGTAACGCAGGGCGTGCCAACAACACGTCCGCAATAGCCCGCGACCGCCGCGGCGCGAGCGGTAAAAGCAAGCGTCAAGGAGATGACAATGGCCAAAGCTTATTGGGTATCGACGTATTTTTCCGTGTCCAATCCGGAGGCGATGGCTGAATATGCCAAGCTCGCCGGCCCGGCGCTGGCGGCGGCGGGCGCCAAATTCCTCGCCCGCGGCACGGCGGTAAAAGCCTACGAGAAGGGTTTGACCGAGCGCTGCGTCATCATCGAATTCGACAGCGTCGCGCAGGCGATCGCCGCCCATGACGGACCCGGCTACCAGGCCGCGCTGAAAGCGCTCGGCAACGGCGCGCAGCGCGACATCCGCATCGTCGAAGGCCTCTAGCGCTCCGCGAAAATCCGGTCGCCCTGCAGGTCGACGATCTGCCGCGCCTTGCTCAGCGTGAAATTCACCGCGTCGTCGTATGAGGCGTAGGCGTCGGCGCGGATGAAGCGGTGCTCCTTGCGCACGCCGCCGATGTCGCGCGCGATGATGCCGGCGGTCTGGTATTGCCCGTTGTTCTTGAACGGCGCGGCGCGGATCACGTAGCCCTTGTACTCGACCGGATCGGATACCTTTTCCGCGGCGGAACCGCGGCCGCCGAACAGCGCGCTCCAGAACGACATCACGGGCCTCCCTTTTTCGCCGCTGCTGCGGATGTTACTCCTAACCAATAAAGTGCGCATCCCTGCATGGAGATTGCAAAAATGCCGAAGGGCTATTGGGTCACGGTCTATCGCTCGATTTCCGATCCGCAAAAACTCGCCGCCTATGCGCAGCTGGCGCCTCAGGCGATCGCGCCGTTCGGCGGCCGTTATCTGGCGCGCGGCACGGCGGCCAAGGCCTATGAGGCTGGCCAGAAGGAACGCATCGTGATGTCGGAGTTCCCGAGCGTCGAGAAGGCCATCGCCGCCTACGAGAGCGCCGCCTACCAGAATGCGCTCAAAGCGCTGGGCAACGGCGCCGTGCGCGACATCCGCATCGTCGAAGGGCTTGATTAACGCTTAAGGAAACCCCGGCAGCGGCGGCAACCATGGCGATTGCAAAACGCTTAAAGCGTGGCTATATACGCGCCATTCGTGATTTAGCCTGACTTGCCGTCTCGCCTTCGTAGGCCTTGCCCAAGACAACGCAAAATCCGGATTTGGACCGCGCGAATGGTTCACGCGGCCACAAAAACGCATTCTGCGTTTGCCAAAGGAGGGCCTTCATGGCTCAAGGTACCGTCAAGTTCTTCAACGCCCAAAAGGGCTACGGCTTCATCGTGCAGGATGCGGGCGGCCCCGACATCTTCGTGCACATCTCCGCGGTCGAGCGCGCCGGCATGCGCTCGCTGGTCGAGGGCCAGAAGCTGTCGTTCGACATCGAGGCCGACCGCCGCAGCGGCAAGTCCGCCGCGACCAATCTGCAGGCGTCCTGAACTACGGCATAAATGCAGCGCCGGCGTCATATTGGCGCCGGCGTATTGTTTTCTGTCATGTTCGCAGAACAAGAATCTGGGCGAAGGACGAGACTCTGCGCATAGAATAAGAATCAAGGAACAAGAACAAGGAGAACAATCATGCCGAGAAAACCCGGACTGAATTCCGAGTTCGTCATGTTCGACGTGGTCTATGAAGACGGCACCCAGCGCTCCAACCGCAAGGTGCCGCGCGCGCTCCTTGGCGGCCTCGACGGCGACAAGCCGGCGCACGGCTTCCTGATCGAGCAGGATCGCGAGATCGCCGAAAAATCCGGCAGGCCACTGGCGAAGATCCAAAGCATCTCGCGCTCGGGCGAGAAGAAGAAGGTCAAGGATTACGCGTAGAACCGGCTCAATATCCGGTGCGGGCGAAATGCGCGCGCAACAGCGCGACGTTGCGGCGATTGGCGCGGAACAAGATGTCGAAGGCATCGCCGGCAAACGGCACCGCGCCGACCGCGCCTTCCAGCACGACATTGACCGCCATGCGCGCCAATAGGAGCCGCGGGACGCCGAGCCGCGACGCTTCGTACAATAAGTAAAAAGACAGCGCCGACGCCGCCACATCGCCGATGCCGGGAATGAGGCGCAGCAGCGATTCCACGCCGAAGCGGACGTTCGTTCCAGGCACGATGAAAGCCGTGTCGAAGGCGGTCGCCAGCATGTCGAGGCGGTCGAGCGCGGCGCGCCGCGACGCCGCGTCGTAGGGGCCGGCGCCGGAACCGTATTGAAACCCGGAAAATGCCGTGCGCGCGAAGGCCATTGTCTGTCCGCCGTTAAAGCCCCCGCCACAGATGGGATGACGCGCGCCAAGTGCAAGCACCACAAACCGTCTCCCTCTCCCCATTGGGAGAGGGAGGGGTGAGGGGCGCGGGCCGCGCGGTTGAAACCGTATTGTTCCGGCCGCTTCCATTCCGAGCAAATCTGAGCGAGCACCTCACGGCCGGAACCCCCTCACCCCAACCCTCTCCCCGTTGGGGAGAGGGGTTCGCAGCGGCAGCCGGTACACATGCGACTGCCTCGCCCGCATTACGCTAGTCTGTGTTTCCTGCATCCAAAAAAGCGGAGCCCAGCCATGATGTCCGACATCAAGATCCTCAACCCGGAAACCCTCGGCAAGCCGCTGGGGCAATATTCGCAGCTCACGCGCGTAAAACCGTGGGAGCTGTTGTTCATCGCCGGCCAGGTCGGCGCCGACAAGGACGGCAAGACGCCGGCCGACTTCGACGGCCAATGCGCGCAGGTGTTCGCCAATATCGGCGCCGCGCTGGCGTCCCAGGGCGCGGGCTTCGCAAACTTGATCGAATTCACCACCTATCTGGTGCACTCGCAGGATATCCCGGCATTCATGGCCTATCGCACCCGCGAATTCCCAAAACTGTTCGCCGGCGGCGCCTATCCACCCAACACCTTGCTGATCGTCGATCGCCTGGTGCAGGAGCAGTTTTTGATCGAGGTGAGCGCGGTCGCGGCGTTGTAGGGCTGTAGCGGAAACGCATGCGCGCTCCTTCTCCCCGCATGCGGGGAGAAGGTTGGGATGAGGGGGCATTGCCGCTGCCTGAGCGCTGTAGGGTGAACGCTGGGCCGCAACAAAATTCCCTATGAGCTCAGAATCGCGGAGAGGCCCCCTCACCCTCCTCGCTTCGCTCGTCGACCTCTCCCCGCACAGCGGGGAGAGGTGAATGCGCGCACTTACACCGCGCGATGGTGGTGATGGCGCGCACGATAGACCGGCGCGTTGTTGCCGAACGTCTCGTCGGTCTGGAACGCAATCGGCCGATAGGCCGCCAAGCCTGACGATGCCTCGGCCGCATACGGCGAAATGCCCTGCGCCTTGGCCTGGTAATAATAGCCGCGCGCATAGAGCGCGACGGCGCGACTTTCGTTGCCGTCGGCGGCGCGATACGCGCCGGCGAGATAGCGCACCGCGTAAGTCATGTTGATTTGGGGATCGAGCAGTTCCGCCGCGGAGCCGGAAAATCCCATGGCGCGCGCGGTGCCGAGCCTGATCTGCATCAGGCCGTAATTGCCGCGGGTGACTGCGCGCGGATTGCCGCCGCTCTCGCGCTTGATGACGCGTTCGACCAGCGACTCCGGCACGCCGTTGGCGCTGGCCTGCGCCGCCGCCATGCCGTCGAGGGTGGTGGATTGATAGAAGCTGTTTTGGCCCCAGTTGCTTTGGCCAAAATTGCTTTGGCTCCAATCGTTCTGGCGCCAATCGCTCTGTCGCAAATTGCTCCGCCGCAAATTGCTTTGACGCGTCGCGAACGCCGGCGCGTAGGTATCCGGGGTGTAGGTATCCGGCGCGTAGGCATAAAGCCCGGGTGCGAAATTTTCCGTCCGTACCGGCTGCACGTATTGCCGCGCCAAGCGATAATGATGATGAACAAAGTGCTGCCGCGCCGAAGCCGGTCCGGACACCGCAGGCACCACCGACACGACAAGCAAGATCGCGAAAAGCGAACGACGCATTACATGACTCCATGAAGGAGCCCCTCACCTGCCGCGTCTTGTCACGGGCAAATCCGACCAAGCTTCGGCCATTCAGTGCAGCGCGCGTGGTCATGTCGTGGCGGCGGAACTATCGGCCTGACGATCTTGCAATAATGAAACAAAAATTGACGGCAAACGAAACCTTCTCAACGCCTCTCAGCCGTCGAACCTCAACGATTCGGCACGCAGCGGACTTGCCAGCAGCATCGTGGCAGCCAAGACCATAATGAAACGCTTTCGCGTGATACGCCTCTCGCACAAAGCGGCATCACTTGCGGCCGAACACTTTGAACTTGCCGTCGCGGTAGACGAATAGCGCGCTGCTCAGCCCATAAGGGCCGGCCGCCAGCTCGGCCGCGATGGCTCGCAATTTCTTGAGGCCGGCGCGGTTGTGCGAACCCGTCACCAACAATGCATCCTTCGCCGGCACCGCGGCGACGATATCGCCGTCGACCTGAATTTGCCCGCTCGACCAGATGTTGTCGGCAAGCAGCAGGCTTGCCTCGTAGTCGCCGCCGGCCTCGATGAGCAAAATGCCGTCGGCGCCCTGGCGCATTTCGATCTTGGGCAGCAGGCGATGCAGGTTGCCGAGCGCCAGGACGAACAGCTTGACGCGATCGCCGCCGACATCGTCGCGGGTGGTCAGATAGCGGATCGAAGACGGCCGATCTTCCGCATAGGCGATGATCAGCTCGGAATTGTAGGTTTCGGTCAGCGGCTCCGGCGCGTCGACAATGCCCTTCGACTGGCGATCCTTCCGCATGCCGTCCAGCCAAGCGGTCGGTTTGAGGACGGGCACGATGCGGGTGCGATCGAGCGCCGGGTTGTCGCCAACGCGGACCGCATCGACCAGGATCTTCACATAGTTTGCGATGATTGTTTCGAGGTTCTGCGGCTGGCCGAGATAGAGCCGATAGGCATTGTGCAGATCGGACGTCGTCGTCTCGCCTTTCGCCGAGCGGGTGTCGGTCGAAAGCTCGCCGGTGACTGTCACCTTTGCGTCCGGCATTGCGGCGACCGCGGCCGCGGCAAAAGCGGCGGTGAACGCCGGCGGGCTTAAGGGCTCGGCGCGGGCCGGACCGGCCAACAGCACCATCGCGGCGAAAGCACCGACAAAACACTTGAACATGGGCACACCCCCGAATGAGAACGTATCATGAACCTTCAAGGCATGCAACCCTGAATCGCAGGCGCCTTCTCGACGCGCTGGCGTGTGATCGATGGTGGCATTGGCGCTTTCAGCACAAAGCCGGCCGGGATGGCGCATCGCGCTCATGATTTCTTTTTCCGAGGCGACTTGGCCCAGGTCGCGGTGCAAAATTCGCTCAGCCACGCGTCGCGCTCGGGCCCGCCAGCGTCTTTCGGAATGCGCGCGCGCACGTGGGCCCGCGCGGCGTCGAATCGGTCGGCCACGTTGTTGCGGCGCGTTACGATGCAGTCGATGTAATCGCCGCGGCAGCCGCGGGCGCGTCGGCACAGCCGATAGCCGCAAGCGCGCCAGAAACCGAAAAAGTCGCAATAAGCGCGGCCGGCATGGTCCGAAGCGGCGTAGTAGCGATCACGATATTTCTGCGACTTGGGATCAGGCTCGCTGCGTTTTTGCACGGCGGGTTCCTTTCTCTCTTTCTGATCCTGCCAAGCGACGGAAGCGGATGACGAAACAATGACCAAGACGCTCGCGGCTCCCTCTCCCCGCGTGCGGGGAGAGGGTGGGGTGAGGGGGCGCCGCCGCTGCCTGAGCGTTGCGGACGATCGCTGAACTGCTGCGACACGCCCTCGAAGCTCAGAATCGCGGAGAGGCCCCCTCACCCTCGCTCGCTCCGCTCGCTCGACCTCTCCCCGCACCCGGGGAGAGGTGAAGCAAGTAATCGCGTTCTCGCGGCGCATCCGCACCCGAGCTTTGCGGCAAGAACGAAAGCCACTGAAGTTTCGCCTCCAAATAAATGAGGGGAGGCGGAGCGCCGGAAGGCGCAAACTGAAAATTGACCGCGCCACGCCAACGGCTGTTGCCACCCGTTCGCGCTTCGGGCGCGGCGCGCGCCACGGACCATCCGTTTGCACGGACCGCCCGCTTTCGGGCGCGCTCGCCTCTCGGCGCTCCGCCGCGGCTTTGACCGAAGTTTCTAGGCCTCGGCTTTTCGACTTCGGGCCAGGTTTCCTGGGACGCGGCCCGCGGCGGCGTTACCCGCCTCGCGCCTGTCCCAGTCCAGCGGATGCACCCCGCGCACCGGCCGTAATACCGGCGGACATGATGCCCGAAGCCGCCCGGGCGCGGCTTGCGAGGCCGCACGCAGGCACCGCCCCCACCCCGCAATCAGGATCGCATCCGGAATGCGCCCCTCGTGGGTGAGGAATTATTTCCTGATAGCGGATTTGTGGTGGGTGTCAAGGGAAGGGGCAGAAAGGAATAACCGCGGATGCCGTTAAACCATTGAAATAATGACGGTTGTGGCGACGGATGACGACCGCGAGTGGCATTGCGATACGCAGTGGTTTTGGCTGTCGAGGGTTTCACAGCGGAAAAGATTCGCTCGAAGGTCCCGGTGTTGACGATAATTGTCGGAACGCGCGTCTAACCTCATTTGTTTCCATAATCACGCTTCTTATTTCCCAAACATACAAAAGTGTTGTCATTTATCATGAGGCAGGTTACATTTAGGCCGAAAGTGGAAGGGAACTGAAGTGGAAATCGCCGAAAAAGATATAATCCAGCTAACCGATGCGGCCTTGGGAGCCGATTACTCAACGGTTAGGCGCATCGTGAGCAGCCTCGCTCGGGCGCTTTTCGACGCCGGTAATCTAGATGCGGCGCAGGAATTGCGGGCGTTGCTTAGAAAGCGGGGGGTCCCCCTGCAAGCGTCTGGGCAGTTGGAGCGATTGCCTGTCGACATGAAGTCTCGGCTGCCGTTGGTCGAAGAGCAGCCGTGGCCATCGACCCCGATCTTCCTGGATGACGCTACGAACAGCGTTGTGCAAGATTTTATCGGCGACGTTCGGCACGTGGATGATCTTAGCCGAAAGGGGCTTGCGTCTCGGTTGGCGATGCTAGTTTCAGGCCCCCCCGGAACTGGCAAATCTTTGCTGGCAAGCCACATCGCTTCGCAATTAAACCGACAGCTATACGTTGTTCGGCTCGACAGTCTAATTTCATCTCTATTGGGCGACACTGCAAAAAACGTGAGGGCTTTATTTGATTTCGCTCCTGCGAAAAATTCGGTCCTCTTTCTAGATGAAATAGATGCCATCGCAAAGCTAAGAGATGACCGACATGAACTTGGAGAACTAAAACGTGTGGTAAATACCGTGCTTCAGGGAGTAGATGCGCTGGACGATCACTCAATTATCATTGGGGCGACAAATCATCCACAGTTGCTTGATCAAGCTATTTGGCGAAGGTTCCCCTACAAAATCGAACTTCAGCATCCTGACTTTCACATTCGACATGCGATGTGGCGCAGCTTCTTATTTTCCGACGAGAATAATGAAGCCGCCGAGCTTTTAGCTCAGGTTTCTGAAGGCTTAACTGGGGCCGACATTGCAACAATCTCTCAAACTGCAAGGCGGAATGTCGTACTCACAGGTCGAACCCTAGATTTAGCTGCGGTGGCCCAGGCGACTATATTAACTGCGGCGGGCACTCCCACCTTACCGCCCCGGGAAGGACTTACATTAAAAAGTGTGCGGACGCCGGCACTACTACTTGCAGATCAAGGATTGAATGCGCCGAAAATCGCAAAGTTGCTCGGTGTAACACGGCAGTGGGCACTGAAGCTCTTGAAGGAAGCCAACCATGGCCGAGATACAGCCACTAATCAATCCAACGCTTCGTCTTCTAATTGAACCTGCGCGCAAAGGCGTAGAAGGTCGAGGTAAGGGCGAGCGGACGATAAAGCGCGATCGACTCATTCGACAACGAAGGCGACTGGGCCAAGATGTTGACGTTCTACAAATGCAAATGCGGACGCGAAGGAATTATGCCGGCAAAACTCTAATTGTCGCGGAAATGTTCGTTGAAGATTCGCTCGCGCCAACTCACACGCCTTCTGATTTATTCACCCGCGGTATCGGCTGTGAACTAGTCGCCCCTCTTGGGTATGGCTATCTCGTTGAAATTAGCGTTTCTGATATTCCAAGATTGCGTAAGCGCATAGAGTCATCCAGTCTTGCGGTAAGTTCCGATGTAAGTCGCGTGAAGTCGATCTATCGATTCTCGCGTCGGGCCGTGCTTAGAGGGCGCTCCGTCGAAGCTTTGTGGGATAAGGCTGCTGAAAACAATCTTGGTAAATATTTTTTGCTTTGGCTTCGACCATTTCACAATGAGCCCGCAAGAGAGGCACTCCTGGATCGCTTTGGGCGGGTGGTCGACGGCACTCTGAGGCTCACTGACCAATCGACAATTACAAGCACTACCGATTTAGATATTGTTGGCGAGAGATCGTCACGATCCGCTATTGCGCGCGCCATGCGTCAATACCGGGCTACGCGAGGCGTTGGACGAGCGATCGTGGCGCTACAACGAAAAGCTCACCTCGCTCGCATTCTCGCCTCAGGAACAATATTTAGGATCGATCCGATAATACCTCTCAGCCTTACAAGTGGCAGCGCTCCTCCAGGAAGCTCGGTGGCGCCGTCTCTCGACGACGCCCCCACTGTTGCTGTCGTTGATGGTGGCCTCAAAGATGATCGCTACCTTCCATTTCAGGAATGGGAGGTTGAGCCAATTGTCTCAGACCGGGATGCCGATGTACTTCACGGCAATGCCGTCAGTTCGCTAATCGTCCACGCGCATGAGTTGAACCCTACCCTGAGCTTGCCGGCTATTGGCTGCAGAATTGGTACTGCGCAAGCGATACCTAGCGAAAAAAGCAATCGACTAATGCTACCCGATGATCTTTTGGACATGTTGGCTGGGATCGCGGTACGTCATCGAAACACCAGAATATGGAATCTCTCCTTCAACGTTACTGAGAGAGACGAGCCTGCAGATTTCATAAGCGACCTAGGCCATCAAATAGCAATAATTGCTCGTGCCAGTGGAGTGCTCCCCGTAATCTCCATCGGCAACGTTACTAGGGACAATCATCTGCTGCTGCCTCCGGCCGACTGTGAGGCCGCACTCACCGTTGGTGGGCGAGTCCCTACGAAGGCTGGTTCTCCTGGCAAACATTGTATCAAATGCTGTGAGGGGCCGGGACCTGAGGGAATGTTGAAGCCAGAACTATCTTGGTTTTCTCCGGTAAAAGCAGTCGGAGAAGCCAATATGATTGGAAGTAGTTTTCCGGCGGCTTTAACGAGCGTTCTGGCGGCTCATACGTTCGAAAATCTAAGAGAGCCGACACCCGACTTGGTCAAAGCGCTTCTGATCAACAAGGCTGAGAGAGATTCCCACGATAGCAAAATCGGTTGGGGCACGCCTTACGATGGTACTGCGCCTTGGGCGTGCGCACCAGGTTCCGTTACCATGGTGTGGCAATCAGCGCTGGAGCCGAGTCTCGAGTATTACTGGGACGGCATAACCATTCCGGATGAAATGATCGATAACAATACTTTGGTGGGAGGCGCGAAGCTTACAGCAGTATTGCAGCCGCTGGTGTCGCCATTTGCTGGCCCAAATTATTTCGCCACAAGAATTGAAGTAGCACTCCAGTACCGGAGCCCAACCAGTAAATGGGAGAATCTGCTCGGCACTTTAAGAGAATCTTCTCTAGCAGAGATCGAAGCACGCAATGATTTGAAGAAATGGCAACCAATCCGTCATCACGCAAAGGGGCGGTTCAAGAGGCAGCTTTCGGGAGGCACATTTCGCCTACGTGCGCGGTTGTATATTCGTGACCTTTATCAGCCAGGTCTACCCAGACGAGATGTACTCCCTGCACAACCTGTTGCATTTGTCCTTACACTACGTGGTCCCAACAAGGATTCCGGCATTTACAACAGCGTTGTTCGCGAGCTAGGCAACTTTGTTCAGAGCGCAGTCGTGACCCAGGATATTCAGGTAGACCATGGGCGCTAGGTGCGTGTGGCCTTTCGAGACTCGTGCCGTTGCTTGGACGCCTTGGGCTTTGGCGCTAAAATGCGCTTCACGAGGCCGAGCATGACGCTGTCCAGATTCATCGGTTTTGCCAGGGCCTAAAGTTCGGCGTGCCCCAGGTATCGAGCCAGCGCACCACGTCGTCATGAGCCGTGGTCAGTTCGCCGGCCTTGATTGCCGCCCACTGTCGATCAAGTTCGATGATTTCCTCGGGAGATAACCGAACCGACGAGCTCTTCGGCGAAGCGGGTTCCGCGACCATTGTTACACCTCAGCTTCGCGATGAAGCTCCCCCGCCGCCACCATCCGGTCGTGCAGCGCAATCGGATCGAGGTCGAAGCCATTCGGCCATGTAAGCGCGCCGTGCTCGACGAATACGCGCGCGAAGAATGTAAGGTCTTTCAATGGCCGCACCATCTCGCCGTCGCGCGCCGCCGTCGATGCAAAATCATGCACGCCGACGGAGCCGTCGGAAAAGGCGACCCACAACGTGTAGCCTCCGAGCACCTTTACGGAGACAACATCAATCATTTGGTCCCGCGATGCGGAAGCAGCGGCCGTCCGTTTGCGCATGATGCCACTTCTCCATCACTCGGCATTTTCGCACGTCATGGCCGGGCTCGTCCCGGCCATCCACGTCTAACGCGACCGCCGAGCCCAAAGACGTGGATGCCCGGCACGAGGCCGGGCATGACGCGGAAGATGGATGCCCGGGTCAAGCCCGGGCATGACGGTCTGAGCTAGTTATCGAGGAACGACCGCAGCTTCCTTGACCGCGACGGATGCTTCAACTTCCGCAATGCCTTCGCCTCGATCTGCCGAATCCGCTCGCGGGTCACCGAGAACTGCTGCCCGACCTCTTCCAGCGTGTGATCGGTGTTCATGCCAATCCCAAACCGCATGCGCAGCACGCGCTCTTCGCGCGGGGTGAGCGAGGCGAGCACCCGCGTCGTGGTTTCGCGCAGGTTGGATTGGATGGCGGCGTCGATCGGCAGGATGGCGTTCTTGTCCTCGATGAAATCGCCGAGGTGGGAATCCTCCTCGTCGCCGATCGGAGTTTCCAGCGACAGCGGCTCCTTGGCGATTTTGAGAACCTTGCGCACCTTCTCCAGCGGCATGCCGAGCTTTTCGGCCAATTCCTCCGGCGTCGGCTCGCGGCCGATCTCGTTGAGCATCTGGCGCGAGGTGCGCACGATCTTGTTGATGGTCTCGATCATGTGCACCGGGATGCGGATGGTGCGCGCCTGGTCGGCGATCGAGCGGGTGATCGCTTGCCGGATCCACCACGTCGCATAGGTCGAGAACTTGTAGCCGCGGCGGTATTCGAACTTATCGACCGCCTTCATCAGGCCGATATTGCCTTCCTGGATGAGATCGAGGAATTGCAGGCCGCGGTTGGTGTATTTCTTGGCGATCGAGATGACGAGGCGCAGGTTGGCTTCGACCATTTCCTTCTTGGCCTGGCGCGCCTCGCGCTCGCCCTTCTGCACCATGTGCACGATCTTGCGGAACTCGCCGATCTCGAGGCCGGTCTCCGAAGCCAGCGTATGGATGTGGGTGCGCAGCTCCTTGATGCGGTCCTTGTCGCGGGCGACGAAATTCTTCCAGCCCTTGGCGGAGAG
>Ga0307476_10001455_pt1 | contig 14471 bp, 10 predicted proteins | sample atmos_gasesECM2C_2_FD_203314 | JGI IMG/M metagenome (GOLD analysis project Ga0307476, IMG submission 203314) | Hardwood forest soil microbial communities from Morgan-Monroe State Forest, Indiana, United States - atmos_gasesECM2C_05 | ecosystem: Environmental > Terrestrial > Soil > Temperate... | reverse complement strand
CTCTCGAGCATTGGACACGAATCGCCCGCCTGCTCGCGCAGAAAAAAGATGTTTCGCTCGAACTCAACGTGCAAAACACTTTCTATGACGACGATCCCATGCAGTACGACACCATCGCCGAAATTCCCGGAACCGACAAGAAAGACGAAGTCGTCATGCTCGGCGCCCACCTCGACTCCTGGCACGCTGGCACCGGAGCCACCGACAACGGCGCCGGAACCATCGTCATGATGGAAGCCGTCCGCATCCTCAAAGCCCTCGACATCAAGCCCCGCCGCACCATCCGCATCGGCCTCTGGAGCGGCGAAGAGCAAGGCCTGCTCGGCTCGCAATTCTACGTCGAGCATCACTTCGGCTCGCGTCCTCCCATCGACGAACCGCTCTTGAAGGGTATGCCCACGCTCCAGCGCCGCGAGGCCGGCGAAGTCACCGTCAAGCCCGAACAGGCAAAGGTCTCCGCCTATTTCAACGTGGATAACGGCACCGGCAAGATTCGCGGCATTTATCTGCAGGAGAACGAAGCCGTAGCCCCCATCTTCGAAGCCTGGATGAAGCCCTTCAAAGACCTAGGCATGACCACGATCACCATGCGCAACACCGGCGGCACCGACCACCAGTCGTTCGACGCGGTCGGCATCCCAGGATTCCAGTTCATTCAGGATCCCATCGAGTATGAGACCCGCACCCACCACTCCAACATGGACCTCTATGACCGCTTGCAACCCGATGATCTCAAGCAGATCAGCGTGATCGTAGCCGCCTTCGTCTACGACGCCGCCATGCGCGACCAGATGTTGCCCCGCAAGCCCGTAGAGAAGCCGCTGCCCAAAGCACCAGAAAAGAGAGACAGCGATTAACCGGCGCCTCCAGATGCAATCATCTTCGTAGCCCCACGTACCAGGGCGCGCTCACCGTGAAGATGCGTTCATTGCCACGGGCCAGCAGCACCCATTCCAGAAGCCGCCCGCGCTGATTGTGCAGGAAGTATTCATACCATTTGTCCTCCACCAGTTCCGGTATGACCACAACAATGCTGCGCGTGGGATTCTTCTTCGAAAGATCGAGAACGAATTGAACGATGGGCACGATGACAAACCGGTAGGGTGAAGGCAGGACATGGAGCTGCGGCGGTTCCTTGCCTTCCGCGCGGAACGGTCGCTCCACGTAGAGTTCCCAATCGTCTTCTAGCAATTCCGAATGCTCGTTGGGCTCCACGTGCAGCGCGATCACTTCCGGAGACAGCCGGGCAGCAAATTCGATTCCCAGGCGTGTGATGTTGCTCCAGCGATCGATGGCGATCACTGCAATGGGATGCTGGCTCAGCCCCGCCGCATCCACGGGAACCTTGCAGGTGGTAAGCACTTTCACCGAATGGTAGTGGCGCCGGACCATCGAGAAGACAAGAATCGTCAGCGGAATGAAAAGCAGCGTGATCCAAGCGCCTTCCACGAATTTCGCAACCAGCACAACAGCCGTAGTAGTGCCGGTGACAAGAGCGCCCACTCCATTCACCATTGCGCTCTTCACCCAACCAGGACCGCGATTTTTCCTCCAGTGCATCACCATGCCGGCTTGCGAAAGCGTAAAGGCCATAAACGCGCCCACGGCGTACAGCGGGATCAGCCGGTCAGTAACCCCGCCGAAAAGGATGAGCACCCCGCCACATAGCAGCGCCAGGACGACAATGCCATAGGTGTAAACCAAGCGCCGCCCGCGATAGCCAAACACGTGAGGAAGATAGTTGTTTTGCGCGATAGCGCGACACAGGCGTGGAAAATCAGCAAAAGCGGTGTTGGCCGAGAGCGACAGAACCACAAGGATCGACCCGATAGTCAGATAGTAAAACAGGCCTTTGCCGAAAACCGCCGAAGTGAGCATCGAGAGAACGCTCTGATACCCAGGCTGACCCGGATCCGTTGCAGCAATTCCATAAGCCTTCACCAGATACGAAATTCCCGCCAGCATCACCGCCAAAAGAAAAATAATCACCGTGAGAGTCCGCTGTGCGTTCTTCACCGTGGGCTCGCGGAAAGCCTTCACGCCATTGCTCACAGCCTCCACCCCAGTCAGGGCCGTGCAACCGCTCGCGAAAACCTTCAACAGCAGCCAGAAGCTCACGGCTGCAGTCATAGCTGGCGGAGCCGGAAGCGCAACCGCCGGTGTGGGATGCCCTCCGCTGACCAGCACGCGGACCAAGCCCGCAACGATCGTCACGAGAAGAGTGCCGACGAAAAGATAAGTAGGAATCGCGAAGGCAACGCCCGCTTCACGCACGCCTCGGAGGTTCACAATCGTGATGACGATCAGAATGCCCACACACAGAGAAACCGTGTGCGGTAGCAATGACGGAACGGCCGAAACCAAAGCACCAACTCCAGCAGAGATGCCCACTGCGGCTGTCAAGATGTAATCTGCGAGAAGCGCCGCCGCGGCCAACAAACTGGCAGACGCTCCAAGATTGAAGCGCGCCACCGTATAAGATCCGCCGCCCGAAGGATAGGCGGCGATCGTCTGGCGATAAGAGAAGTACACGATCACCAGCAGCGTGATGATGGCCGCGCTGATGGGAAGAATATAACGAACGCCGAGCAGGCCCAGCGGAATCAGAAGGGTGAGCGCCGCTTCCGGGCCGTAAGCAGCAGAGCTCAGCGCATCGAGCCCGAAAATCGGGATGCCCTGGATCGGGCCGATCTGCTCGGCACGTTCGTCGCTGGTTTTAATGGGCTTGCCAACAACCAGATCAAGTATGTTCATGAGGGATGGTGCTCAGCGGACTGCTCATGTCGGGAAATCAAGATCGACGAAAGCGTATGCCCAACCAGGCGAGCAGAGACACGATAACACTGCCGGGATTTGCAATCAAAACGTAAACCGACTGCGAGATAACTAAACTGCGAAAGCGCCAGGTTTTGGATTTAGGCGATAATTCCGGATGCTGGTTTATTCTTCAGGATTGTCCCCCACCCGCCGCTCGCAGCCTGCGGGCTCGCCGCCGTCGTCGAATATACAGAACTAGTATCATCACTAACGCAATCAGGACCACCCCCGCGAGAACGGCCCACACAATCAGCATGCGCATCGAATTGATCATGATGAATGTTCCGCTTCTCGTGTAGAACCCGTTAAAGCTTCGGATGGCCGCTGGAAGCGCCAGCAAATCATCTTTCGTCAATTGCAGGACATGTTCGTTCGGATGATATTGCGATTCCCACGGAAACGTCTCCCCGCTGGCATCGAGTTCGATATGCCCGCCCAGAACGGAGCTGATCGGTCGATCCCTCACGAAGACAGCGACTCTTTCCGCGCTAGCAAGGTCGGCGTTGGCGTCGTCGATCAGAAGCCGCCCCGGCAATAGAAAATCGCCGGAAAAGAATAACCCTGTATCGCGGTCGTAAAACGAGACCTCCGTCTCATTGTGGCCGGGCGTCGGGATCACGTCGACTGTTCGATCACCGAGATTGATCTGCGCGAGTCCTTCCGGCCAGTTGGCCACCTTGTAGAAGCGCCGAACGCTTTCAACATCAAAGCCAACCACTTGAATGTTCGACAAATGCATGAACTGCCCATCGCCCGCGCGATGGTCAAGGTGCCGATGCGTATGCACCACGAGCAGGGGCATCTTCGTAGCGCCGTCTCCCGGCAACAACTGCATCACCGTTTTCGCTAGGGGCATCTGGTTCGCATCTGCAACATCTCCAGTATCGATCAGAAGCGCATTCGTCGATCCAATCAGGAGGTACATGAAAGGCGCCTCGAACGTGGCGCAAAGGTTCTCCCGAAGGATGAATGTCCGCGGATTGTATGGGTGCACCTCAAGCGGGGCTTGCGGAGCGGCTTTGCAGTCCTTAGCGCCTGCATTCCAATGATTGTCGATTGACCCGGGCGCAAGTTGAGACCGTGCGGAAGAAGTCACCACCAGTATCGCGGCAACCAGCAGGGCGAAATGTTTGCGTCGTATGCGGATCGCCCGTCCCACCAACATTGAAGTCATCCGCTGATTTTTTGGTCCCACGATGTTTCCAGGTCTCCTTACGAACGGGCAGCACCGAGGCTATTTCACAAACGTCAGCCCGTGAGGTACGGCGTACTTGAAAACATAAGCGTAGAGCATCACAATAATTCCGACGATCGAACAAAGCGCCACGGAATGCCAGGCTACAAACCGGAAAATAACCCCTTCATTCCCAACTTGTTCAGTCGCCGCCGTGGCAATCGTAATCGACTGCGCATCCACCATTTTCCCCATCACTCCACCAGCGCTGTTGGCTGCGCACATCAGGACGGGATCGATGCCCAACTGTTGAGAAGTGATTCGCTGCAAGCTGCCAAATAGTACGTTCGAAGATGTATCACTCCCCGTAAGTGCAACTCCCAGCCACCCCAGAAATGTCCCGAAGAATGGATACAGCCATCCCGTCCTCGTGAACGCCAGACCCAGCACCGCGTCCAGCCCGGAGTAGCGCGTCACGTATCCCAGCCCCAGCATGAATGAGATCGCAATCATCGCCAGCCGCATGCGTACCAGTGTCTTCCAGAAGATCTTCATCAACTGCACCGGACCCTGCCCCAGCAGCAATCCGGAAACGATCGCGGCAAAAAAGCAACCCGTACCCGTAGCGGAAAGCCAGTTGAAATCGTATCGCGCCGCCTCCGGCGTCGGCTTCGTAACAATCGGCGCAGAGCGCGAAATAGCGTTATGCAACAGAGGCACGTCCCATCCCGCCGGACCCGGCCGCACTTTTCCATCCGGAAGCATCACCTTAAACGCCGGCGTGGTGGTCTGGTTCATCGCCAGTTTTATCTTAGGCAGTCCCCACAGCAATACAAACAATGACAGGATCGCGAACGGCATCCACGCCTTCAACACCTGTCCAGCGCTGTAGCTGCGCGGTTTCACATATCCGTCGAACTCTGTCGCCGCCCATTCGCCTCCCACGCCGTCACTGATCTTCCCTGTCGGCGCGGGAAGCGTAACCGGCTTGTCGTCATAATCGAACCGCCAGATTTTCTTCGGCTTCCAGAATCGCAGGAAGATTAACGCCGCGACAATTGAAACCACTCCTCCCATGATGTCCACCAGATTGCTGTCCACGTAATTCGACCAGAAGAACTGCGTCAGGGCGAACGAAACTCCTATAACTAGAATCGCGGGCAATACTTCAAAGGTTTCTCTCCAGCCCACCATGGTCCGTACCAGCCAGAAAGGAACGATCACCGCAGTGAATGGAAGAATCCGCCCGATCATCGCGCTGATGTCGGATTCCGGCAACCCGGCCACAGCCGCCAAGCTATGAACCGGCGTGCCAATCGCGCCATAGGCCACCGGTGCCGTGTTCGCAATCAAATTCAACGCAGCCGCATGAAAGGGCCTGAACCCCAACCCGATCATGAACGCCCCGGCAATCGCCACCGGCGCCCCAAAGCCCGCTGCTCCCTCAATAAACGCACCAAAACAAAACGCCACCAGCAAAACTTGCAGCCGCCGGTCAGCGGTGATCCCGGCAATTGATTCCTTCATGATTTCAAATTGCCCAGTCTCCACCGAAATGTCGTATAGGTAAACCGCGGCCAGAACAATCCACGCGATTTTCAACACTCCGAACGCGACACCGTACGCGAAACTCATGGCAGCCAGCGCCGCCGGCATCTTGAAAAAGACAATCGCAACCGCCACCGCCGTCGCTGCCCCGGCAATCGCGCACCAGTGCGGCTTCACCTTCAGCCCAGCCAGAAGCCCGAACAGAACAATGATAGGAAGCGCAGCAACCAGCGTGGAAAGCCACCAATGCCCAAGCGGATCGTAGATCTGAGTCCACTGCATAACCACCCCCAGCGAACGGAGTCAGCTGCGTAACCGAGATCACAAATTAACTTGCTTTGAAAGGGCGCGGCTTCAGCCGCGCCGCAAGAACCCAAACAAGAACCAACTGCGGCTTTAGCCGCCTACTTCCCACCCCTTCGGAACATTCACATAAGACCCGTCCAACTCCGCAACGGACGCGCACCCCAGCAGCCGCAACGTCCGCTCCAGATCAGTCCGCAAAATCTCAATTGCCCGCTCCACTCCCGCTTCACCCGCAGCCGCCAATCCATACGCGTAAGCGCGCCCGCACAGCACGGCCCGTGCTCCCATGCAAATAGCTTTTACAATGTCGGGACCGCGGCGAATTCCTCCGTCCATCAACACCTCGATGCGTCCCTTCACCGCCTCCACCACTTCCGGCAACGCCCGCAAAGAAGCCGGAACCCCATCCAACTGCCGTCCTCCATGATTCGAAACCGAAATCGCCGCCGCTCCTTCATCCATCGCATGCCGCGCATCATCGCCGGTCAGCACACCCTTCACCACAATCGGCCCTCGCCAAATCTCTCGAATCCACCGCAAATCCGCCCAGGTCACAGTGGATTCTGCCAGCGCCGCATTGATATCCACCAGCGCCATCTGCCCCTTGCCCGGCACTATCACATTCGGGAGTCCTGGCAAACCGCCGTCCAGCAAATAACTCATCAGCCAGCCTGGGCGCGAGAGAATCTGCGGAAGATACGGAATCTTCTCCAGCGGCCCGCCGCTGATCAACTCCTTCAAGCCGTTGCGATAATCACGCTCGCGAATCCCCGACACCGGAGTATCGATCGTGACCACCAACCCGGAAAATCCCGCCACGCGCGCTCTTTCAATCGCACCCTCAGCCGCCCCGCGCCCTCCCATCAAATAAAGCTGATAAAAAACCGGCCCCGCTGAACCCGCCTTCACATCTTCCAGTTTGTGTCCGGAAATCGTCGAAAGAATGTATCCCGTGCCGGCCTTGCCCGCCGCCCGCGCCGCCGCCACTTCCCCTCCGGGATGCATCAAACGGCTATACCCCACCGGCGCCAGCAGAAAAGGAAGAGCAAGATCAAAGCCCAGCACCCGCGTCCGCAAATCACAGCCCGCAACCGCCACCGCATGCCGCGGCCGAAACGTCACGTCATTAAATACTCTGCAATTCTCCCGCAGCGTGACTTCGCCCTCAGCCCCGCCATCCAGATAATCAAATACAGGCTTCGGCACCCTCGACCGCGCCATCGGCCTGAAGTCCTCAATGCACACCACTCGCGGCGACGCTACAGCTCGAGAGCCTCTCGTCATCTGCTTTTCCGATGTCTGCGACGTCTGCGTCCGGAATTCCGAAGCAGCCCGATATCCTACCACCCTCGAAGCGCCGCCGAACCAAAATTTCCCAGGCATTCCCGACGCCAGCACGCATCCCACCTAAGAGGTATTCGTCCGATCAAGTAGGTTCGCGCCTGAGAAAGGAACATCAGGATCGGAAAATCAGGATTCCAAACACCGGCAGGGACAAAAAGAATGGCTCCTCAGGTAGGACTCGAACCTACAACCCTTCGGTTAACAGCCGAATGCTCTGCCATTGAGCTACTGAGGAGTGGTGAAGCGCGCGCGGAGCGCGCCTGCTTGGTTATCATAGCATTCCGGCGCTGAGGGTGAAAATACTGAAGTCGGGCAGCCTCGATGCGGGGAGAGGATGCTGAATGCGCTTCGCATTTGCGCTGGCGTGGTTCTACTTGAGGTGATTATGGCTGGCTGGATTCGGGTGATTTGGATTCTTGGTTTTCTGCTTTTTGTGGTTGCGATGGTTTATGCGGTGGATGGGGCGCAGAGCTCTGCTGGTTCTGTGGGTTCTGCAGGTTCTGTGGCTTCTGCGGGTTCTGGGCCTCCTAAGGCTGAGGTGCGGCCTTTGGCGGAAGACTTGCATGGGACGAAGATTGTCGATCCTTATCGGTGGCTCGAGGACGGGAAGAGTGCGGACACGCAGAAGTGGGTTGCGGAGGAGATGGCTTATACGCGCACGGTGCTTGATCCGCTGCCGGGACGCGATGCGATTCATAAGCGGCTTGCGGAACTGCTTAGTGTTGGGAGCATTGGCGTGCCGCGGATGGCGGGGAAGTATTACTTTTACACGCGGCGGGAGGGGATGCAGAACCAGCCTGTGCTTTACGTGCGGGAGGGTATTGACGGTAAAGATCGCGTGTTAGTTGACGTCAACCAGCTCTCGGCGGATGGGACCATCGCTCTGGATTGGTTTTATCCATCCGAGCACGGGAAATATGTGGCTTACGGGACCTCGCCGAGCGGGACGGAGATGAGCACGCTGCACATTATTGAGACCAAGACGGGCAATTCTTTGCCGGACACGATTGAGCGAACGCGGGGAGTGAGCATGGCCTGGTCGCACGACAACTCCGGCTTTTATTACACGCGGTATCCCAAGAAGGGGGACGTAGCGGAGGGGCAGGAGGTTTACAACCGGCATGTGTTCTATCACCTGCTGGGAACGGATCCCACGACCGATCCGCCGATCTTTGGCGAAGGGCGCGATCCGGAGGACTGGCCGGAGGTAAGCCTGGACAATGATGGCCGCATGCTGCTGATCACGGAGTCGCAAGGCTGGACCAAGACCGAGTTGTTCCTGATGGATTTGAAGAAAGGCACGCTGCCAACGCGCATCACCACGGGCAAGAATTTTATTTACAGTGGCACGGTCTACAACGGAAGGATCTACATCGTCACCAACGAAGATGCTCCGCGCTTCCGCGTGTTCATGGCTGAGGCCGGCAACTACGAGCGCGACGATTGGAAAGAGATTATTCCGCAGACCGGCGGAGTCTTAAAGGATGCTGAACTGTGGGGCGGGAAGATTTTCGCGCAGTACGAGGAGAATGCGACTTCACAGCTTAAGGTTTTCGATCTCGGGGGCAGTCTGCTCAGCAACCTGAAGTTGCCGGCGATCGGCAGCATTTTCGCTGCGCAGGGAAAATGGGACCGCGACGAGATTTTCTACGGATTTGAATCGTTCACCATCCCGCGGTCGATTTATCGTTACGACCTGGAGACCCGGGATACAAAGCTCTGGGCCAAGGTGGATGCGCCTGCGATTGATCCTGCGGGCTATGAAGTGCAGCAGGAGTGGTACCAGTCGAAGGATGGGACGCGGGTGCCGATGTTCCTGGTGCACAAGAAAGGATTGAAGAAGGATGGTGACAATCCTACGCTCTTGACTGGGTATGGCGGGTTCAACGTCAGCCTTACGCCAGAGTTCGACAGCGACATTTATCTGTGGCTGGAGCATGGCGGGATTTATGCCGTGGCCAATTTGCGCGGCGGGGCGGAGTTTGGCGAGGACTGGCACCGGGCCGGGATGCTGGACAAGAAGCAGAACGTGTTTGACGACATGGTTGGGGCGGCGGAGTATCTGATCTCGGAAAAGTACACGTCCGCCAATCGTCTTGCCATTAAGGGAGGATCGAATGGCGGGCTGCTGATGGGGGCGATGGTCACGCAGCGTCCGGATTTGTTTCGGGCTGTGGTTTGCCAGGTTCCTTTGCTTGACATGTTGCGCTACCAGGACTTTCAGATTGCCAAGCTTTGGATTCCGGAGTACGGGAACGCCGAGAATGCCGAGCAGTTCAAGTGGCTCTATGCTTATTCGCCTTATCACCATGTGAAGGCGGGGGTGGAATATCCAGCGGTGTTGTTTATGACGGCGGATAGCGATTCTCGGGTCGACCCAATGCATGCGAGGAAGATGGCGGCATTGATGCAGGCATCAGCTGCGAATGGGGGTAGTCGCACGCGGCCTATTCTTCTGCGGATTGAGAGTAAGGCGGGACATGGGCAGGGGAAACCCATCACTAAGCAGATTGAGGAAGGGACGGATGTTTGGTCGTTTTTATTTTGGCAGTTGGGAGTGAAGTAGTAGGCGAAGACCTGGTCAATGAGTGTAACCGCCTGGTTACGACAGGTACGACAAGGGCCTCGCGTATGATGGAATCGTGATCTTGGCACATCTCCGGTTCAAATTGATCCGCCTCGCGCCAATCTACCTGTACTTATTTTGTTGCCCTTTGCTAACCGCCAGCGACGCACCGCAACTCCTGCCAGACGCGGACAAGTTCCGCCTCACGCTGGTGGAAGATCGCAACAGTACGCTGCCGCTCGGGCCAAGCTGTACCGGCGAAGCCGAACAGACATTGACCTGCCGCGCTTTCACGGTGACCTTGAAGAATTTGGGCAAGAAGGTAGTCCGAATCAGTTGGGGCGGTTGCAATGAACCGGAAATACGATTTGACCGTAGAGAGCCAAACTCAAGTAGCGGATGGTGGCCGGTTAGTCAGATAAAGCGTGAGAACTGTGGTCCGGCGATATGGCGCAGCATTCGGCTGAAGCCCGGTGAGAAGAACGAGTACGTGACTCGTCTAATCTCCTCGCGCCGCGATGCGGAGGCGTTTGCGCCCGGCCCTTACACACTGCGTGCAGAGTGGGTTCTCTTGGGCTGTACCGAAGAACCGGAAGGCACGGATTGCCTTAGTCCGTTGCAGGTTGTACGCCCGCCCGGTCCTGCCTCCGCGTTCGATTTTCAGGAGGCGGTTTCCGTCATCTCGAACGAGGTGAGAGCGGAATCACCAGCGCTGCCAAACCTCGGCACGGTGAAATTCTCGTTCGACGCGGACGTTATTCCCGCTTCATTGGCTGCGAAACTCGCGCCGATGCTGCGTGCTAAGTGCCCGGCTGAAAGGGTCGACAGCGTTGAATGTGCGGCATTCCACTATAAGATCGGGAACTCCGGTACGAGAATCGTCATTTGGACGCGGGGCTGTGGGGAATTTTTCCCGGAATACTTGGCCGACGGACAATGGCGTCCGGTATTCCAGAATCTGCCATGCACCTTAAATGTCCCTGTGGAGACGCCAATTCTCCCCGGCAGTGTCGTCGAGGGTGATTTCAGCCTTGCATGGGGCTACGACATCAGTTCGTTCCGTAGTCCTGGAGAGTACACGTTTCGACTTACCTTGAATCCGACGGCGTGTTTCGCGTCGCCGGATGGACGCTTTTGCCTAACCCAGTATCACAACGAGCCACCAGTCACTTCCAATCAACTCACGTTTCGCACGCAGTAGCTACTAATCTTTAATCTGACTCCATTGGCGCGAACATATCGTTGGCCGGATAGATGTTGCAAAATCTCGATTACACTCATTGACCGCTGGTCACAATTTGTCAATGAGTGTAATCGCCTGATTGCAACATTTGTCCGACTCAATGTAGATTACAGCGGCAGGCAACCCAAATGAATCGTGACGATAAGAAGTCGGTATGGATACATCCCGAGTTCGCCAAACTGATTGGCACGGAGGTACCTGAAGATGGTTGGATCGAACCAGCGACCCAGAATTCGCGACCGATTTCGCCAGACCTGCACATCTCCAGACTCGGTCCGCTCGAGCCCGATCCTGACATACCAGAGTGGCTTGTATCCGGTCCTCTTCCGATTCCGTTCTTTGATGGCGAAAGGCTGCCGGTGACGCTTCAAGAGCCGAAAGTAGGGGATGAAACAGACATCGAGAATGCCATTTCCGGGTTCCTGAGGCTTGGTCGCCATGATCGGGTTTCTACTAGCAAATATCTTTTCGCGAACTACCAATTAACGGCTGGGCTGGTGAGTGAAGAGGATCTCGGGTGCCACATCGAATCAGAAGAGGCGGTTTGGCAGCATGTGCGACCGACGAACATCTATGTCTCTCGCCGACATCGTCGAGATTGCAGAGTCTACGTCTCTATTGCAGCGAACTGTGATTGGGAACCTGAGCATGGTCTTCAGATCGTGTATCGAGGCGGGTCAGAACTAGTGCGGGTCAGCGACCAAGATGGGCATCTCACGCACACTGACGCTTATGATCTTCCCGAAGAGCAAGACAAAATCGTTGACTAGCTGCGTAACTGTTGCAAAGTCGCCATTACACTCATCATCAAGCAAAATGAGCGAAATCGCCTGCTAGAATGACCTCTGCATGCGCGATGTGGACAGGATTATTCAGTTGGTCAGGGGCGTCTGTCCCGCTGTGGACGTTCAGCAGCTTCGTGTTCTGTGCGCGGTGCCCTCAGTGTCTGAAGCCCGCGTCGATTCCTGACCTTTACGCGGCGCTGAAGAGCCGCTCCTCGACGTGACTGCGGGCGGTCTTACGCTTACTCGACTATTCGCTAATCAACGTCAAGAACAACGTCAAAGGCAACGGACAGGAGTGTCCGTTCCACACGGGCAAGGTCAAAGGCAACATTAGCTTCAAGAACGACGCTGTATGTGTCCGTGGTTCCCACCCTTGCGCAAAGAACGCGCAAGGATGGGGCACCCTCAGCTTTTTTGGGGACAGGAGGTCAAAAACCCCACTTCTCGCAAAGGACGCGAGAAATGGGGCACCCGGCGTCCGTATTTCCCACCCTCGCGCAAAGAACGCGCAAGGATGGGGCACCCTCAGCTTTTTTGGGGACAGGAAGTCAAAAGCCCCACTTCTCGCAAAGGACGCGAGAAATGGGGCACCCGGCTAGCAGACACTGGCGATGCAGGCGCCTATTTTCGACAGTCGCGGAGCGGGGGCACAGGTCCAAGAAAGAATCATCGTGGGGCCTTTACTTCCTCGATGGTCTGTCCATGAAAATGGCGCTCGTAATCGAGAAACCAAATGAGGAAAGCAACGCCAAGCATCGGCAGAATAAGCCAAACCTTTATCGTGTCGAAATCAGCTAAAATCGTTGCGCCTCCGACTACTGCCAACACATTGCGCAGGGAATCAAGAGCGGCGTCCCCGTGAAGCCTCTTTACCCAGGCGGCAATCGCTTTCCAGATGTTAAGAAGTTTTTTCAATTTACCCCCCTTTTGATAAGTTAATTCGTGGACGGCCAATCGCCATCAAGTTTACTAAAACAAATGGGGGTCAACCTCATCTAGCACGTCAGTGGTTAAAGGAGGTTCTGTCGCCGGCGGCTATGGGTCAGAACCCCTAGGCCAATAGGAACCCCGCGCCTGAAAATTAGTTTCAACGTCAAAAGCAACCACACGAGTGTCCGTTCCACACGGGCAAGGTCAAAGGCAAGGTCAACGTCAAGGGCAGCGGGCGGGGGCGCCCGCTCTACACGTGCCGGCGGACGTAGAATGGTTTGCTGTGCGGTAGAGGAGGGTTGCCGTGACGACTTCGAAGGACACTCTTAAGGATCGACTCAGGCGGTACCAGCAGATTACGATTCGCGTGATTGGGAGGAAGTCGGGGCGGAGGATTTCGATTCCGGTTTGGTTTGTGCTGGAGGGGGATGACCTTCATCTGATGCCTGTCTCGGGGTCGGAGTCGCAGTGGTACAAGAATGTGGTGGAGAATCCGGCGATTGGGATTGATGCGCGGGGTGTGGAGGGGGAGTTTCGAGCTGTGCCGGTGACTGGGGTTAAGTCGGTGAAGGCCGTGGTGGAGAAGTTTCGGGAGAAGTATGGGGCTGGGGATGTTAAGAAGTATTATGCGCGGCTTGATGTGGCGGTGTTGGTTAGGGTGTAGTAGCTACGCGGGACGTCGCAATCCAGGTTCGTGACGAAAAAATCCCCACTTCTCGCAAAGTGCGCGAGAAATGGGGCACCCGCTTTTCTTGCGGACACCAGGTCAGAATCTTCGGCGCTCCGGTTTCGTTCGGAGTAGGATCGGTTCTCAAGGAACGAGAGGAATAGGGCGAGCCACCCGCCGTTTAGTTAAAGGATCATTTCCGTGACCTTCAGTCCGAAAGCTATTTTTCAACGAGCCGACCGTTATGAAGGCGTTCGCCCGATCAACATCTACCTCTTGCGCCTGCTTTATGTCCTGATGTTCTTCGTGCTAGGCAAAGAAACGTGGACGCACATCCTCACACACCAAGGAGCATGGGACCCAACCAGCGCGGTCGTCTGGTGCGTGTGGACCGCCTTTGCCACCCTGGCAGGACTGGGAATTATTCGCCCACTGAAAATGCTGCCTATCATATTCCTCGAAATTTTCTACAAAGTGTTCTGGCTAATGCTTGTCGCCTACCCACTCTGGTCGAAGGGCACGCTGGCAGGATCCCCAGCTGAAGGAATCACTTCCGCGTTTCTCTGGGTCATACTACCGATCGTAGTCGTCCCCTGGGGCTACGCGTTTGTCACCTACATCTACAATCCAAAGAAGTAGAGAGCGCACGGATTTTGCGGTTCGCGGGGTCTGTGAGTATCGAGAGGCTTACGAGTGGCTGGGAAGCGGAGCGCAGGAGTGAATCTACGCCAGCCTCTTCCAAGGGGTCGGGGGCAAAATCCCCATCCTCCTCTCAAAAGAGCGCGAGGAAGATGGGCACCCGGCGGTGGCCAGTGATCAGTGCCGTGGCCAGTAAGACCCTGGATCTCTAACTTGGGCTTGGGTTTACTGGTCACTGGATACCGACCACTGGCCACTTGGTTTGCGATGGGTGATGGTAAAGATACGTAAAGCTTTGAGAAAAGTATTGACCTCTTTGGGGATTCCGGATAGATTGTGTTGTTCCACGGACATTCGGAGTCTCTGGGTCTGTTCTGAGCTGCCTCGGCCTGTGATCCCAAACTAGGAAAAACGAGCATCTTCGGACTCCGGTGGCGCATCTATTCTGGTAG
>Ga0307476_10001454_pt1 | contig 14471 bp, 17 predicted proteins | sample atmos_gasesECM2C_2_FD_203314 | JGI IMG/M metagenome (GOLD analysis project Ga0307476, IMG submission 203314) | Hardwood forest soil microbial communities from Morgan-Monroe State Forest, Indiana, United States - atmos_gasesECM2C_05 | ecosystem: Environmental > Terrestrial > Soil > Temperate... | reverse complement strand
ACCAGAGGTAAATGCGAAAACCAGTTGGCAGTCCCGCGACCAGCGCCGACCCCGCTTGCTATCATTTGCACGGTATTAGGGCTGTCGCCCATGATGAAGTTGAGCATTTGGGTAAAGAATGCGTCATGAACGGCACGCTTAAACCGATCACGCCGCGAAAGCGATCAGGCCGCAGAAGCGCGGCGTACCACGCGACGGGGGCGCCCCAATCGTGTCCGACGATCACCGCTGTCTCTGTGCCTAAGGCATCGAGCAGGCCTACCACGTCGCCAACATGATGGAGCAGAGTGTACCGATCGAGCTGCTCTGGGCGATCCGTATGCCCGTAGCCTCGCATATCTGGGGCGATCGCATGGAATCCAGCTTCTGCGAGCGCATGCAACTGATGGCGCCACGAACACCATGATTCGGGAAAACCGTGACATAGCACCACCAGAGGCCCTGCTCCGCTCTCGGCGATGTGCATATGGATGCTGTTCGTTTCCAGCGTGCGATGTTTTATTTCGCTCACCGTATTTCCTCGGAGACCATGTTGAGTTCGATGATATCTGAAGGTTCGCCGTGAAATATGAGTTGTAATTGCCGCATAACAAAACTCCCTTAGTGACCTTCCGAACGCTTCGCGATGCCGCTAGAGTGCGTTCAACTTGGTCATGATCGAGGCTCCAGCCAACTTGCCCTCCAATGCTTTGAACAGCCGCTTCATGTAGTCCTGTTCAAGGTGAAACTTATGTGCCGCCGAAGAGGAGAAGATCTCAAAGAAGACCAGCTTATGCGGGTCGTCCTCGCGTGACGTCTCGAACAATCCTTCACAACCGGCTTCTTGAAGCGTAGGAATAAGTGCTTGCTTGAGGGCGCCTTTCACGTCATCCAGGAATTCGGGTAGAACGGTAAGTTCTGCCAGCAGGTAAATCTTTTGACCGTCCATCGGTGATTCTCCTTTTGTTTCCGAGCATCAGAGGAATGCCTACGATGCCACCTTGTGTTTTCGGCTGGAATCAACTCCCATGGCAATTAGCCACTCTTTGACAGTGGCGCCGATAACCTCAGGATGATCTTCCTGCAAGTAGTGAATGCCAGAGCTAAGCTGCACAACTCTGCAGTTCTTAAGCCCCTTCGCAAAGCTCTCAGCGAAAGCCGGCGATATCAGACCGCCAGGATTTCCCGCGAAAAGGAGCTTCGGGTAAGACGACTACGCTAGAGCACGATGTGCTTTCTCCAAAGTTGAATGCACATCCGCCGGTTCTCCTTCGATTGGCAATTCATTCGGGAAACGCCAAGTGGCTCGCCGCGACTCAGGAGTAGGGAATGGCGCTCTGTAAACAGACATTTCCTCATCCTTTAGCTTTCGTACGGTTCCCAAGGGAATAACTCCCTCCACGAATGCGTTGCCTTCAAGAATCATCTTTTCGCCCACTCCGGCCGTCCTGAACTTCTGGAAGGTTTCACGTGCAATCGCGGGGAAATCCTCCCAGGTAGGCAATGGCTGGAGGAACTCCATAAAAGCAAGCCCACGGATAAACTCCGGCCTGCGGGCTGCCAGGTGAAATGCCAGCGCGGTTCCCCAGTCTTGCGCTATGACGAATGCTGACGAGATTCCAGCGTCAGCGAGGAACGCTCGAGGTACCGGACATGATCGGCAAAGCGATACTCGATGTCTGGTTTTCCCGATTGGCCGAACCCGATGAGATCCGGTGCTATGCAATGCGCCACCGGTGCAACCAGCGGAATGATATTCCGCCATATGTACGACGAGGTCGGGTTCCCGTGCAGAAAAAGCGCGATCGGTGCTTCCGGATTTCCCGCTTCCCGGTAGGCCATGGTGGAACCCAGAACACTCACTTGGGGCAGTACAACATCGTAAGGAACTTTCATTCTTGCTCTCCTTCTCCTCTTGGTTAACTACGCTTATGTTACGGAAGCCTCATGGGTATCGAGCCACCTCCGAATATTCGATACGGTATCCTCGTAAAACGTCTTGTAAAGACCATGCGATACGTAGCCGATATGCGGCGTCGCCAGTACGTTGTCGAGCGTCCGGAAAGGATGAGACGGAGGCAGCGGCTCAGTGTCGAATACGTCGATCGCCGCGCCGGCGATTTGCTTGTTCTTCAACACGCTGATCAAAGCTTGCTCTTCGACGATCGGCCCGCGCGACGCATTGATCAACCGGGCCGTTGGCTTCATTCTCCCCAGCTCCGCGGCGCCAACCAGGCCGCGCGTACGGCTGCTCAACACCAAATGGATCGTCAGGATGTCGGCCCGCTCGAATAGCTGGTCCTTGGAAACCAGGATTGCGCCCGCGGCTTTGGCGACCTCGGGCGTCAGGTTCTGGCTCCAGGCAATCAGATTCATTCCAAAAGCGCTGCCGATCCGCGCGACCTGTGATCCAATCCGCCCAAGTCCCAGAACGCCTAGAGTCTTTCCACGGAGATCGGTGCCCACGGTTTGCTGCCAGCCGCCGGACCGGACGGAATTGCTCTCGGTCACGATATTTCGTGCGGAGGCCAAGATCAGCGCCCAGGTAAATTCGATCGTGGGGTCCGACCTATATCCCGTGTGAACGACTGCGATCCCACGATCGGCCGCGGCGGCGAGATCGATCGAAGCGTTTCCTGATCCCGTCGAGGCAATGAGCTTGAGATTACGAAGGCGCTCCATGACGTTGCGGGGCAGCGGTGACCGCTCGCGCATGACACAAACAACATCAAAGGGCAGCAACCTCTCAATCATGGCGTCCGGATCGGCGAGGTGGTCCTGAAATACGGTGATCTCGGCTCGATCGCGGAGCACGGACCAGTCGGCGCTCTCGAGCGCTACATTTTGGTAATCGTCCAGAACAGCGATCTTGTACTTCGTCATTGGCATCCATCCGGCGGAGATTGATTCGATTGTTCGTCAAGGTTTGACATTGGCCTTCGCGCCCCGTTCGATTGCCAAGAGGAGGCCGGCGGATGGGAATCTTTCCTTCATGGTGGTGATAAAGCTATCCGGATCTTTGGCGGTTTTGAGTTCTTTCTCAAAAACTAATAAATAGTTTTGCGTAAAATCTACGGCGGTGCTGGCGTCAAGGGGAGCCCCAACCTTGCTATGTCCAGGAATAACAACCGCAGGTTTTAATTCTCTGATTTCATTTAATGAGTTCGACCATTCCCCCCTGGCTTTATTGTCCGTTTCCGCGGTGTAGACGTGCATGTCATTGAACAAGACGTCGCCAGCAATGAGAATTCTCTGTCCAGGAATCCAAAGCATTGTGTTTTCATCGGTGTCGCCTCGGATGTGTTTAAGGACCTCTATTTTTGAGTTCTCAAACTCAATAAAATTGCCGTCGAATTTTTCGATAGCAACAATGCGAGAGGTTGCGGCTAGGCCCAAGATCTTTTGCCATTTATCTATTTTCTCTTGGTAGACCTTGTTGATTCGGTCCGTTACCTCGGAATTGGCGATAATTCTCACTCCCGGGTACGCCTCCCTAAAAATCTCGAGACCAAGAAAATGATCAGCGTGCTCATGGGTAATGTAGATGGTCGAGAGTGGTTTCTTAGTTTCTTTGATTTGCTGCAATACTCGCTCAGCGTTGGTCTTTGTCAACTGCGCATCGACTAACATCACTTCGTGTGTCCCCTCGATAATGACGGAATTAACCCAGAATTGATCGTCGGGAGAGGTGACCACCTTGATTGAAAAAGCCTGCTGACCAGCCGCCAAAGTATATGGACGCGAGATCAGAAATAAGAGACTGAGCACGGCTATACTCCGCAGCATTACTGCTTCTCATCCCATCGATCGGTAAATACCACCGGCACCCAGCTATATCCGCTCCCCTCTTTGCGCAAGCGACCCAGGGCAGGAAATGGCATATGTGGCCCCGCGATCAAAACATCCTGGCGCGCGAGCTTAGGGAGCAATTGAAGGCGCGTCGCGGCGGCTTCATTCTGGTCGATGTCGAAAACCGCGGTGACCTCGGGGTGCTGCAGCTGGACGCGCTGTGCATGGATGATGTCGCCGCAAAAGAGGATTTTTTGTCCCTTGGACGAAAATTCATAGCCGGTATGCCCTGGGGTATGACCAGGCAGCGGAACCAGTTGCATGCCGTCGACGATTTGTTCGGAGCCACTAAATGTGTGCCACTTACCGGCTTTGATGTACGGCGCTGCGATGGCTTGCGCGCTCTGGAAGAAGGGCTGCACATCCTTTGGGGCCTTGGCAGCGATTTCCGGCGACAGCCAAAAGTCGCTTTCGGCCTTCGCGACGTAAACATCGGCATTTGGAAAGACACGCTTTCCGTCCTGAGTGGTCAGTCCGCCGACGTGATCGGAATGGAGATGCGTGATCAAAACGATGTCGATTTCTTCCGGAGTGTAGCCTGCGCTGCGGAGGCTGCCCTCCAAACGCCCGAGTACTCCCCCACCCCACCAGCTGCCGGCACCCGCATCGACGAGAATTCTTTGCTTGCCGGTATTGACCAGGAAGCCCTCATCCGAGACGTCCAGAAAGCGCGGATCTTCTTGCAGTGCCTCTCGAACGCCATCCATCGCCGCCTTCGTTCCGTTGAGCCAGTGCGCATCGAATACGGCGGCGCCATCGAATAGGGCCGTCACTTCGAGGTCGCCGACTTTCACTCGATAGAAGCCCGGCACCTGATCATGATGTTGGTGTGGGGCAGCCAGAGCTGCGTTCGGACCGGCGACAAAGCTGGCGACCACCGCCAGCAGAGCGGCGACGAAACGCATCGACTTTCTCTTGAACACGTTCGTACTCCTAACAACAGGTGAACTCATAGCGCTGCCTCCTTTGATTTTGACTTCTTTAGTCATTCACGTTCTCTTTCCCCCTGATATCGATGGACCCTACCGCGCGACCGTACTGTTATGCGCCGCGACGGGTCGGATGAAAAAGTGACCTCCCGGAGCGGAACCATCCTTTACTTCGGGAACGCCTCCCCGAACATCGGGTTCCCGCTCTTGGACTGCTCCTTCGTTGACTCGTCTTGAATCACATCCCAGTGCTCGACCAGAATTCCGTCTTTTAACCGAACCACGTCCGCGACGATCCAGTTCGCGGGAAGACCCATCCCCGAGAATCGACCGTGCATGATCACGTAATCTCCGTCGGCGACGATGATTCCCGGCTCGTACTCAAGTGTTGGCGGTAGGTTCTTGATCAGCCCGAGCAACCCATCCCGACCCGGGGGGATATGGGCACTGTGCTGAATGTAGTTTGGTGACCAAAAGCGCTCCGCAGCCTTGTAATCGCGCTTGTTGAATAGAGCCTGAAAGGCCTCAAGCACGATTGCTTTATTCCGTTCTGATGTTGTATCGCTCATTGCTTCTCCCTCATCTGTAAAATGCCAGTCCACGTCCACCAAGTTGGATTACGGTCATACGCCGATGGTTACAGAGATTGGCGGGTTTTTTTGAGGCGACGATTGATCCTTTAATAAAGGCAGTATCTGCAGTATAGTCGTCCAGCATCCAATATACGGGAGTATGACCATACGCCTTATCTGCGCGCGGCCCGGGAAGACGAGGATGTGGTGGCGGGACACTAGCGCAGCCTTTTGGGTCGTACACTAAGTGATATGCCGAAAAAAACGAAAACTCACACTCACGCCAAGATTCTGAAAGTCGCGGCAAGGAGATTCCGCGAACTAGGCCTCGACGGTATTGGTCTGGCCGATGTGCTGAAACAGGCTGGCGTGACCGTCGGAGCCTTTTACAAGCACTTCAAATCGCGCGACGAGCTTGTGGTCGAGGCGCTGGGCACGGCATTCGAGAATCTCGACGCTTGGGAGGAGCACGCCGAAACGCTGCCTCAGATGTTGGAGAACTACCTTAGCGAAGCTCACCGTGATAACCCTGGAACAGGTTGCGCCATCGGAGCGTTGCTAGGAGACATGAGCCACGCAAGCAAATCTGCAAAGACGGTTTACACCGCCCGCGTCAAGCGCAGCTTGGTGTTTACTGCCGGCCTTTTGCCATCCGAAGAAAATGCCGACAAACGGGGCCGCGCATTGTTCATCCTATGCGGTCTGCTGGGGGCGATCAATCTCTCTCGGGCCGTCTCGGACCCGATCCTATCGCGTGAAATTCTCGACCAAGTCCGCCAGCAGCTCGTCGATCTAACCGCAGGAAATGCGTTATCAAAACACGGCGACGGGTTGAAGCAATAGGAGCCGAACCAATTCACGTCGTAAGATTCCGTCAGTCTCTCAAAGGGATACGCCGTGATTCCCAAGGAATATCAGAAATCCAATCTGGCATTCGAACTCAAAGCACAGAAGAAGCGGCTCGAAGACAGCAATCGCCAAGCTATGACCTTTCACTTTGCAGGCATTCTGCGCTGCTAGTCGGATCAATTCCAAACCACAAGGCAGCACTAAACAATTCGGATGGTTGCAGGCCATCGCAACCAAACGATCAGCAAACCGCCAAAACTGCAACTCAGTGACCTGATACCACTTTACAACAGCTGACAGAATCTCAAACCGACGCCTCGCAACTCACAAAACGCGCGGTTTGGAAAACCGTAGCCAGCTTAATAATGTAGCGGTCTGGTCCTCCCATAGCCTGAGAGCATCGCTCTCAAACCTACAAAGTATGTCCCTCGCTATTACGAAAATCTCGCCCTCGCATCGAATTGTTTGAAGGTTTGACGTCTTCGAGAATGCGGTACGGACGCCGAAGGGATGGACTGGAATCGCGTAGGGTTCAGTCCGCTCGACGCGTGCTCGGAAGAACCAAGGAAGGCCGATATGGGAGTCACGGCGGCGTTGCGGCCGGTGGATCAGAGTGGGAGGGATAAACGCCTTCCCGAGCCCTGCCTCTTCGTGGTTTTCGGAGCTTCGGGGGACCTGACGAAGCGAAAGCTGCTTCCGGCGCTCTTTCATTTGAAGCAAGCGGGGCTCTTGAGGGAAGAATTCGCAGTTGTGGGAGTGGCGCGGAGGGATCTCTCCGTGACATTCGTTCCCGACATGAAGGACGGAATCTTCAAGGGAGGGGGCGTCGCGGAAACCGATCCTCGGCTTGATTCCTTTCTTGATCGCGTGAAGTACTTCCAAACGAATTTTGACGACGATGACGGTTTCGAAAGGCTCAAGCACTACCTTGCGGAATTGGATGAAGAGCTCGGCACGCGTGGCAACCGGTTGTTCTACTTGGCGGTGGCACCCGAGTATTTTGCCGACATCATCGCCAGACTCGGTGCACATGGCATGACGCAGTCGGGAGAAGAGGCAGACAACTGGGTCCGTGTCGTCATCGAGAAGCCATTCGGAACGGATCTCGCATCGGCAAAGAAGCTCAATGACGATGTGAATGCCGTCTTTTCCGAGGATCAGATATTTCGGATCGATCACTATCTCGGCAAAGAAACGGTGCAGAACATTCTGTTCTTTCGTTTCGGCAATGGAATCTTCGAGCCGATTTGGAATCGGAACTACGTAGAGCGGGTAGAGATTACCATTGCGGAAATGGTGGGTGTCGAGGGACGGGGGCCATTTTATGAAAAGGCCGGAGCGCTCCGCGACATACTGCAGAATCACGCGATGGAAGTTCTCGCTTTGATCGCGATGGAGCCGCCGGAGTCTTTTCAGGCAGAAGCCGTGCGTTCGGAGAAGCTGAAAGTCTGGCACTCGATTCCAGCCATTCCACTCGAACATGTAATACGCGGACAGTACGGGCCGGGGACGATCGAAGCGAAGAAAGTTGTCGGCTATCGCCAGGAAGATCGTGTCAATCCCGAATCAGGCACAGAGACGTTCGCCGAGGTCCGGCTTGAAGTCGCTAACTGGCGATGGGCTGGAGTTCCGTTCTATTTGCGGACCGGCAAACGCCTCGCGAAGAGATTTACGGAAGCACGCATCATTTTCAAAGCTTCACCGACTCAGCTGTTCAAACAGGATTCCGGTATCGGCGAAGCGGAGCCGAATGTCATAACGCTCCGCATTCAACCAGATGACGGCATTTGCCTTCAGTTCGGAGTCAAGCCACCGGGACTGACCGCGGACCTTTCGAAGGTGGCCATGCGATTCAAGTACGAAGATGCATTCGGCCAATCGTCCGCGAACGGCTACGAGCGGCTACTTCTCGACGGCATGTTGGGCGACGCTACGCTTTTTTCGCACCGCGACGGAGTCGAAGCGACCTGGGCGCTTTTCACTCCCATCCTCGATGCGTGGGCAAAGGACCCCGACACGAGTTTTCCCAATTATCGGGCGGGATCATGGGGACCAAGCAGTGTCGCGACGCCCTTGAGCCATGAAGCGCTGACTCGCGGCAGGAACAAGGTCGACTGAGGAGAAGCAATTCGTCCAAATGGAAGGCAGGTAAAGGAATGACTACAGAGAAATCGCTGATTGACTCGGCAATCCGCGGGTGGAAGTCCAACGTGGAACGAGCGGACAAATTGTTTGGAGGCCTGTCGCCGGAACAACTTGAGCAAGAGGTTGCTCCAGGAAGAAACCGTCTGATCTATCTCTGGGGGCATCTTGCGGCGGCGAACGATGGACTGTTGCCACTGCTCGGGATTGGAGAAAGACTTCATCCCGAATTCGACGCCATGTTCACCACGAACCCGGACAAGTCCGTTCCGCTGTCGGTCTCGGGGCCATCGCTCAAAGCCGCATGGCAAGAAATCAACCAGAAGCTGTGGGAGGGTATCTCGAAGTTCTCGGCCTCGGATTGGGCGCAGCGGCATACGGCGGTATCGGAAGAGGATTTCGAGCGGGAGCCGCATCGAAATCGATTCACGGTGCTGCTCGGAAGAACGGCGCACCTTGCCTATCACGTTGGGCAGGCAACGTTGGCGCAGCCAAAGGCATAGTCAGGCGCTTCACAAAAAGCGCCTGACTGCAGCGATCGCAGCGGAATCGATCCACCTCGCAATATTCCTCCAGTTCTCCAGGGGATACCCAATGACTCCGAAGGAATTTCAGAAGTCAAATTTGGCTGTCGAACTGAAAACAGGAAGGAAGCGGCTCGAAGACGCGCTTCGCGGCTTGAGTGACGCGCAGTGCGAAAGGGCTGCGACCATGCGGTCCGGTTCGGTAATGGATCTTCTTTCCGAAATTGTGACCAGGGAGTTTTTGGCGTTGATGGAAGTTTCCGACCGGCTGCCGGGATTGCCGATGAACCCTTCGGCGAATGCGGAGGGCCGAAAGCCGACTGCTTCTGTAGCGGAAAAAGCTGTCGTAAATACGTCCGTCGAAAACCTTCTGGCTGAATTCGCGGTGCTGCGTTCAGGGGTCATTCGTCGCATTGAGGACCCGAAACAACAAGGTGCGAATTTTGATGCGAAGCATGCTTATGTCGCTGATGTCTGCGTGACAACGTTCAACGAGCAAATTGAAGAGATTGAACGCTGGCGCAGTTCCGAAATCGTGGGATTCAGCGCCGCGCGGCTCCGGGTGGAGGCGCGTGAAGCGGAACTCAATCATGCAATTGTGGAGCTGAGTCGCGAAGACTTCCTGGCCGGGAATTTCGATTTGACGTCCCTTTTCTCGCTGCTGTTTGACCGGTTCTACAGCGAAGATTTCGTCCTGTGGCTTGGTGCGCAGGAGACCACGGGAAGGACTGCCGCGTTCCAGCGCATGGCAAACGTGCTCGAACCCATCAATACGTTGCTCGAGATGGGGCTGGCTTCGATTATCTCTTTTCGCGCAACCGCGAGCGCTCAAGACAGCGAGGGGAATTTCATCACCGATTGGGAAACGGTTCTCGGGGGAACGTATTCGACAGGCATACCCATTCGTTGGCGCACGGTTCGGGCATGGAAGAGTCGCGCTGTGATCGCGGAACGCATCGAGGATCTACCATCGCCGAAGTCATGAGCCACTCGATGATGCACGCGTCGATGCTCAGACAGGAGGAACTGCGGATCTTCGAGGAACTGATTTCACGGTTTGATTCGCTCAGCGAGGCACAGATGAGCGCGGTGGGTGTCACCCCGGAATGGTCCGCGAAGGATTTGCTGGCGCATTTGGCCTACTGGGAGCGAGCCGCGGCTGAACAGATTCGTGAATTTGAAGCGGGAAGGTGGCCAGCGAAAAAGCGTACGCGCGGCCAGATGGAACGCATCAACCGGGAGCTGGTTTCAGCGAATCGGGCCACGCCGCGACATCTTCTTCGCGAGGAACTGATCCTGGCGAGGGCCGAAATCGCGGCGGCGATGGGTCGAGCGCCCGAAGAACTGGAGGAAAGGTCTCCGCTCGCTCGCATCGTCTACTCTCACTGCGTACGGCACAGGGAGCATCACCTGGAACAACTTCGCGCTTGGGTTCTACGTCTGGGCAAAACATTGTGAACGCCAGAGCGAGGTTCGGTTCATCGCAGCCGCAGCACTCGTGGAGACCGGAAGTAAGAAGCTCGAAGCTTGTCGGTATTAGGCGCCCCGAACGGGTATCAACCCAACTCAACAGCGCGGACGCCGGGCCTAGGTCTTCTAACAGAGCGCCGTACACTTCGCTTGTGGATACGGGGGGCGAGTGGCATTTGTTCGGTTCCCGACTGTTTTCGAATATGGACCTCCGTTCCTCCGCGTTCAAAAGAAACTTCGTCCACAGCCAATTTCATCAAGTGGATGCCGCGCCCGTGTTCGGCATCCAGGTTTTCGACAGCCAGAGGATTAGGAACATTATTGGGGTCGAATCCATCTCCCTGATCCCTGATGACGATGAACACTCCCTTGGCGCCTTCGCAGCAGCAACGGACATGAACCAGCTTGCGAGCATCCATGCGATTGCCGTGGAGTACCGCGTTAGTTATGGCTTCCCGAAGAGCGAGTTCAACGAACTCCTCGTTTCCGGGAACGCAAGCAGATCGGGCGATCAGACTTATGAGCCAGTCCACAAACGGTGAGATCAGGTCGATCTCACTCCGCAGCCAGGTGTGCACCTCCAGCGGAGCACCGGAAGGGGGTTTGTCTAGCGCCGACTGCAGAGATTTGAAATTGCCTACCCAAATCATTTCTGCAACCTCCCAGCGTCACTGCTTCGCGCCGTTAAGAAAGAACAACATCGTCACGGGAGTTGTGCCTTTGTTCCGCCACGCGTGGCGCGTACCGTTTTGCACGACGACATCGCCACGCTTGAGATGGATGGTCTTAGCGTCATCAAGCTCCAGCCAAATCTCGCCTTCATAAACTACGGCGTAGTCCACGGTGTTCGTCTGATGCATCGCAGGATCATCTTTTTCAAAGTGGTCGGCTAACCCTCGGAGGCGAATGAGAGCCTCGCTGCGAGCAGCTTCACCGTCAAACGACGGGTCCGCAAAAACCGAACCTGGAGGAAACGTCACGAAGTGAAGACTGGTGCCTCCAGGTCCCGGAACGACCGAGTCGGGATAGCGGTCAAACCTTTGCTCCTTGCTGAGGTCCGGGATCGCTGAGTTGACCCAAATGAGCGTGTGCTCGTAACCGGGGACAGTCTTGAACTCGTAGGCTGGTAATGGTTCGTCGCTTTGAACCACAGCCTTCCCGTTTACATTTCCCGTGACGATACGACGGTAAGTACTCGGTTGCTTACCGCGCTTGGACAACTCTGTCTTCTTAGAGGCCGTTCCCTTCATGACTAGATCTCCGCATCTGCAAATTTCAGAAGCTGCTTCCCAAAGTTCTCGACTGTAACTGGCGCATCAACGCAAGCGCGACCATCAGGGGATGATGCGCATATCGCGAAGCCCGGTGAGCTGACGCCTAAAGCTCTGGTGCGTGTCGATGCAATCCGCAAAGCCTGCGTGACGAATTTTGATTGTGCTCAGGATCGTCTCTTCGCGGAAGTTGAGCATCCAGTCCACGAACGCCCAATTTGCAATCTGGTCGTAAGGCGTGACATGCAGGCCGTAGCGGGCGACCATGGAATCCCACAAAGGAGCCTTCTCACTCATCTCGGAAACAGTCGACATCGCAAGCGGCTCTGCGATGGGAAGGTCGTAGAAGGCGCCGAGCTCCTTCCACAGTTGCCGCCAACGATACACATCTCCGTTCGATACGTTGAAGATTTGATTGCGTGCTTTGTCTTCGCCAGAGCCCACAAAGTCGCGCGACCGAATAATTCCGCGTCCGTGGTCTCCTGGAGAGTGTTCCATCCCTCTTTGTTGCCAGGAAAGCGTAAGGGCAACCCGAGTTCTCGACTCATGGCAGCGTAAGTTGCGAGACCGGTAACCAGGTTCATCGGCGAGTTTAGACTTGGTCCCATGACCAGATGGGGACGCAAGACCGTCCAGCTGGCTCCGTTTTTAGCCGCCCATTCAGCCACAATGTCTTCTTGCTGGTGGTAGTGGATCGGCGCAATGAGACGTGGCTCGGTCTCCTTCGCTGGAGCGTTGAACGCCCCGAGACTGAAGCCATACGACTTGGCACCTCCGGCCAGCACGATGCGCTGAAGAGGCACATTGCGCGCGGCAAGAGCGTCGAGCGTGTTTTTCAACATTCTGGCATTTGGCTCAACGGTTTCAGCCATCGTGGGTTTCTCGACGTAGGCAGCGAAGACTAGATCGGTCACCTTACCGAGAGATGAAAAAGCCTCTGTCGTGCCCTCGCGGTCCATGAGATCGACGTTGACGTGAGGGGGCGCGGCCTGGGCCCGATAAGTCGGCGCGGGTCGACGCGCGGCTGTGATGATGCCCCATCGGCTGTTCTCTGCGACGGCATCGACGACACCGGTGCCAAGAACGCCATAAGGTCCGACAAGCAGGATATGGCGTTCCTTGGCGAGTGTTTCAGAAGCAGCGGACATGACAACCCCTTTCAAGTCGAAAAAGATGCGCCTCGTCTATTTAGGAGTCCATCTTCAGGCTGCAAACCTTTTGCGGCATTCGTTCTGCCATTACAAAGTGGAAGCAAGCGACTCCGATCGCTGTTCGTAGAAGGGATAATCGGTGTAGCCGCGAGCGTCGAAAGTGTAAAACGTGTCCCGATCGTAAGCATTTAGAGGCAGACCACGCCGGATGCGCTTTGGCAAGTCGGGGTTCGCGACGAAGTGGCGTCCGAAGGCGACCAAGTCTGCATCGCCGTCTCGAACAGCAGCTTCGGCGGTGTCGGGTTCAAAACCTCCCGCCGCAATGATCTTTCCAGTAAAGATCTTTCGCAGCCTTGCGGTCGCAATGGGCCCTTGACCCTCGGCGATGAGGACGTTCCCCTTGATGCGTGGTTCGATGATGTGCAAGTACGCGAGTCCAAATCGACTCAATTGCTTTGCGACATAGTCAAACAGCGCAATCGGGTCGCTGTCCGATACTCCATTCCAAGTTCCGCTGGGCGCTATGCGCACCGCGACACGGTTTCGGCCCCACACCGAAACCATTGCGTCTACCACTTGCAGCAGGAAGCGGGAGCGATTCTCGATCGAGCCACCATACATGTCGGTTCGCTTGTTGATGCCATTCTGCAGAAATTGATCGGGCAGGTAGCCGTTACCCGCGTGAAGCTCGACGCCATCAAATCCGGCAGCCTTTGCGCGCTCGGCGGCTTTGCGATAGTCCTCGACGATGCCCGGGATTTCTCGGATGTCCAGCGTGCGGTGAGGCGAAGGCTGCTGCCATCCCTGAGGCGTCGATTCCAGTATTGTTGGATCCTGCCAATACTCCGGGTTAACCGAAGAGCTGACAGGGGTTATGTTCGTCGTGTCTACATGCGAGGCACGCCCGGTGTGCCAGAGCTGGGAGAACATGTATCCGCGCTTCGCGTGAACGGCGTCCGTGATTCTCTTCCATCCCGCAACCTGTTCGTCCGAATACAAGCCGGGTGCCCCGAACCATCCGCCGCCCGCAATCGAAATCGGAGTCGCTTCAGAAACTATGAGCCCACCTTCCGAGGCCCGCTGCGTGTAGTACTCGAGCATCAGATCTCCTGGAATGGCCCCGGGCTGAACGGACCGCGAACGTGTGAGCGGAGCCATCACCACCCGGTGCTTTAGCTCCATGGGGCCGACTTGAATTGGTGTGAACAGCTTGTCTGCGCTTACTGTTTTCATGAACCCCGCTCCCTCAGACTTCCTCTGTTAACCTGAGGCCAGACGCCAGCTTTCCAAGCGACGCTCCTGCCACCTGGCCACGCTTCGTTCAACGTCCCGCGTGGGTCAGTTCAGGCGTTCATTCCGCCGTCCACGGTAAGATTCGCGCCGGTAACGTACGAGGACTCCGGTCCGGCGACAAACGCCACCATCGCCGCGATCTCATCTACACGTCCGTAACGATCAAGCGCTGTGGCGGCCTTCTGCGGAACGGCCCAATCACCCGCGGCGGGATTCAATTCCGTGTCGATCGGACCGGGCTGCACGTTGTTGACAGTGATGCCCCGGCTCCCGATCTCTCTGGCCAGCGCTTGGGTGAACATCTTGACGGCGCCCTTCGTGCCCGCGTAGGGCACAAGCCCTGGAGCCGCGACGCGTTCACCCACGGCCGAACCGATCATGATGATGCGGCCACCGCTCTTCATGTGCTTCAGTGCCGCCTGAGTCGCCACGTAGACGCCAC
>Ga0307476_10001453_pt1 | contig 14478 bp, 23 predicted proteins | sample atmos_gasesECM2C_2_FD_203314 | JGI IMG/M metagenome (GOLD analysis project Ga0307476, IMG submission 203314) | Hardwood forest soil microbial communities from Morgan-Monroe State Forest, Indiana, United States - atmos_gasesECM2C_05 | ecosystem: Environmental > Terrestrial > Soil > Temperate... | reverse complement strand
GTGATCGCGACCGATGCCGCGTTGTTCGAATTCAGCGCGGCGACATAGGTTTCCAGCGCGGCGATTTGATTTTGCGAAGCGATTTGTTGCGCGGCAGTGCTGGCCTGCAAGGTGGCGATGGAGGTCGCTTCCGCCGCTTGCGTGGCCGCGATGTTGGATTGTTCGGTGGCGGCTGTTGACGCGATGGAAACCTGAGTTTCGTCAGCCGCTTCCGAGATGGCTTGCTGCGTGGCGAGCGCGTTCGCGGCCTCTTGCTGTTGCGCTGCCGTCGCGGCGAGTTGATTGGCGGAATTGAGTTGCGCGATGGACGTTTGCTCGTTCGCGGCGATGGTGGCGATATTTTGTTGCACCGTCGCTTCGGTGTTCGTCGCCGCGAGTTGCGCGGCGATGGCCGCTTGCTGCGTGGTGTTCGCGTTCGTGTTCTCTTGCAACGCTACCTGTAGGCTGGCCGTGTTCGCCGCGCCCTCTTGCGAGAGTTGCGCGAGGCCAAGTTGGAGTTGCGCGCTGGTCTGGTATTTCGCCGCGTCGGCGCCGATCTGCGCTTGCTGTAGGCCGATTTGATATTTCGCGAGAAGCGCCTGTAATGAAAGTTGTTGTGACGCCAGCGTGGTTTGCGCGGCGAGAGTGTTCGCGGAATTTTGCGCGTTGATTTGTTGCGTCTGGGCCGTGAGTTGCGCCTGTGTTTGGTATTGCGCCTCTTGCGCCTGCAGTTGCGCCGCTGACGGACCGGTATAGCCGGCCACCGCGCCGGAAGATGAGCCGGACGAGGCAAGCAGATAGATGCCAAACCCAAGCACGGCGACGCCGCCGACCACGTAAAGCGGGTGTTTTTCCGCGAGGTCAATAACGTTAAGCATCGTTCGATCCTTTCAACGGCCACGGCCACCGTGAGGGCAAGACTTTCCACGCCGTTTAGCTGCCTGAATTCGCGCCTGACGGGTTGGCCAGGAGGCGCGTGAGGTAGGGCATTTGCGCCGGCAGGAAGCCCGCGCCGGTCAGTGATTGCGTGCGCGAGGTCTGTAACACGATGACCGGTTGGAAGGCGCCCGGATTGTCGTGGTTATAGAGGAACCCGCCGCCCGTCAGGCTTTGTTTCGGAAGCCAGGGGATGCCCGCCTGGAACGTCATGTATCCGACATACCATTGCGGGCGGTTGCGGCTTGGATGGCCGTAGCCGTGCATGTAGTAGGGAAGAGCCATGGTGACCTCCTGGGCAGGCGTTAAGGGCTTGGGGCGGCGTTACAGCCCGTTGCCGGGAATGGCTGACCAGGAACCGCCCAGCCCCCCGGCGACGGGCGCCACGGCCGCCGTGATGTCGGAACCCAGGGCATTGCCGGCGGCCGTGATGACCTGCGGCGTCTGGGCGTTTTTGGACACAAGCACGGCGAACACGGCCAAGCCCACGATCGCGGTCGCGATGGTGACAAGGCCGGTGATGAGTTGATCGCCCATGTTTCATTCTCCTTAGTTAACGGTTGATCCGCCGTTGTCGCTGCTACCGTGTAGGATTTTGTTGGCCGGCAGTGTGATGCCGGTAAAGCCCCCGGCGGCCGTGATCGTTTGTTTAGGCGCGGGCGTCGGCGTCGGGCTGATGATGATGCCTGTCGCGGGGCTGACCAGCGTTCCTCCTTGAAGCAAGGATTGCAGCGCGGCGTCATAGCCGGCAGGCGCGGCGACGGCCGTTTGGTTTTGCTTGTATCGCACCGTCAGCACGATCGCGATGACGCCTACCGCGAGGCCGGCGACGGCGTAAATGTCGGAAGCCTTGCTCATCAGTAGCCGCCGGAGCCGGGTGTCCCGAACCCTGGAATTTGAATGAGACCGGGCATTGGCGCCAGCGTGGAATTGCCGGTGCTGGTAAACGGGTTGTAATTGTTGAACAGGCTTGACGTGGTGTCCTGCGTCACACCGGCATTCACGCCCGGCGCGGTGACGGGCGTGCCGCTACCGGTATCGGGCGGCGTCGGGTTGGCGATTTGCTGGTTAAACTTTGAGAACAATCCGGTTCCGTTTTTAAGCACGATGACCAGCATCACGAGAACGAGAAGCGCCCGCGTCGCGGGGCGGATGGAGGGGACGTAGCCGATGGTGCCGATGATGAATATCGCCAGCGCCCAACGGGTAAAGGAGTTCGGACCTGAGAATTCCGATTGCAGCAACGCGAAGGCGGTTTGCTGCGTGCCTCGCACGGCCACCACGAGCATGCCGATACCGACGATGAGAAAAACGAACGGCATCAGAACGTTCCCGCGTCAATGTAGGATTGATAGGTTCCCGGCGCCGCGTATGACGTGTTCGCTGGATTGAAATTGAAGATGGAGCCGGTGTTTTGCTGCGTGAGCGGAGATGCCCCGACCGCGCCCGTGGTGGTCTGTGTCGCGGCCGAGGTCGGGGGCGCGGTCGGGTTTGGCGTGCCGGTGAATACGCCGATCCACTTGGAGAGGTCGCCGCGCAAGGTGATGTAAATCAGGAACGCGACGAACACGGCGCCAAACATGAAGCTCGTTTGCGATACGCCAACGGGTTTCAGGGTTTGGAATTCTCCAAGCGGGGCTTGCGTCGCCATGTGTCAGGCGGAGAGCGTGCCCGCTGAAAGCTTGGAAACGAGGCCGGGGTTTTTGGCGCCGACATAGATGCCGATTAAAACCAGGACCACCATTCCGAGAACATGCCGCCAGTCCATTGCCTGTTTCCTTTCACAATTCGTTCATTATCATCAGCGTGACCTGACGCCACGCCACGGCGACGATAAGCACGAACACGGTCGCGAGTGCGAGTTGCGACCATGACATGCTCTTGGACGGCGCGGCCAGGGCCGCGTTAACGTCCGACAGAAAGCCCGTTGTTTCCGACATGCGGCCGCCTCCGGGTTAGCTGGCGGGCAGGCTTTGCGCGCCGAGGATGGTGTTAACCAGCGCGAAGCTTTCGAAGTAGGCCAGCACCTGAGAGCCCGACGCGGCCGTGATCGCGTTAAGCAACAGTTGCATGTTGCCGGACTGATTTGTGCTGATGGGCTGATCGCGGAAATCGAACATGTAGAAGCCGGACGGGAAGTCCGTTTTGATCCGCACGCGTTGCTTGAGAAGTTGCACATACGGATCATTTTTGAAAAATTGCAACGTGTTGGCCGCCGCCAGCGCGAAGTAATTGATGTCGGTTCCTGGATTGCGGGCGCCGTTCTGATCGTAAAGAATACCAAGCGAAATGAATTCCTGGAAATTCGAGAACGGCACCGGGAAGTCCTGGCCGGACGAGATGGAACCAAGCGACGTGCTGGCGAGGCGATACTGAGTGATGTTGTCAAGCGGCGGCAGGATCGGCGCGCCTTTCTGCGGCCCGGTCTGGTAGCGCGGCAACTGGTCAAGATAGGACTGATACACGTTGAACGTGAGCGAGGTCATCGTCACGGCCGTGTTCGCGCCGGAGTAGACCGCGAAGGTATTGTCCCCCGTGGTCACGCCCGGTGTGAGGTTCGCGGTAAACTGGATATAGGCCGTCGCGTTGACAACGCCCATGAATACAGCGCCCCGGAGGTCATCCTTGCCGTAGGCCAGCGGCACCCAATAGAACATTTTGATGGTGCCGGTGGTCGGCGTGACGTTGCCAGCGCCCATGGAAGCGGTAGCTGAGATGATGGAGGTATTGTTGCCGAAACCCATCGGCGTATCGGTCGCGGTGGACGTGAGCGCGGCGCCGAACGGCCAGCCCTCTTTGGCGGAATTGAGCGCGTTGACGTGTAAGCCCGTCGTGTTGATGCGCAGATAGTTGTCGAGGTCGAAAAACGAAAAATTGCTGATAACGTTCGCGGGACCGAACGGCGTCAGGGTCGCGGTGCCGGAGCCGGTATTCTGGAACGAAGCGGTGATTTCGACAATGAAACCTTTCGCCAGCCCGACCTGACGCAACGGCAGATTGACGGTAGACTGTTGCGCAGGGGTAATGGTGCCGGAGCCGATGCTTTGCAGCATGTCCTGAGAGTTGGCCAGGACAAGCTGACGGATGCCCGCATTCGCCGCCTGTAGCTGTTGCGGCGACATTTGTTGTGACTGTGACATGAAGCCCCCTTCAATCGGGTATGGTGGAGGATTGCGCGGCTGACGAGATGCCGACCTGGACTTGATGCCAGCCGAACGCGGCGATGGCGATGACAACCCAGACGATGACCCAGTTCAACGGGTGCGCCATCAGGCGCGTGTTGATGATTTCAGGCATGTCATTGCTGCCCGGTTTTCTGCTTGTAGGATTTCAGCACGAGATTGGCGAGGAACAGCCCCGCCGCCGCCATGATCGTGATGCTCACGAAATTGGCGACATTGATGCCGATAAGGTTACCATCGTTCATTGCGCCGCGTCCCCTGCTCCGGGTTTTGACTGATGGACGCTGGCACGAAACGTGCTTGCCTCGCAAGTCCTACAGGCGCCACCCGCGAGGCGCGCGTTTGCAATCGAAACGGTCCAGAATTTCCGCCAGTTTTGGCACCGGTTTAAGATAGTCGAGGCGATTATCCGTCACGTCCCAGTAGTAGGAATGGAACCGTTCGATCGAACCCGCGTCCACACCGGGCATGAATTCCGCGATGCGCTTTTGATCCTGCGGCGTTTGCAAGTGAAATGTTTGGATGAATTCACTTTCGCGGAAAATGAACGGTGAAATCCAAGCGGGCGCCTGAGACAGTGTGATGATGGGAATGTGTTTGCTGCGCCCCTGCGTGAGCAGCGTTCGATACGCGGTATTATACCGGGAAATCATATATCCCTCGTCAAGATACATGCCGATGTGCTCGCGCCCCCACATTCGCCACATGAAATTATCCACCGGGATGTCATCAACCTCGGGGCGCGGGCGCACCACATAGAGCCCCGGCCGGCGCGGCGGCCCGTCGCGAAGGTCGATTTCGTTAAGACCCGGGATTTGATCTATGAGCGGATCACACTTGTAATCGAACACAACCCAGGGCATCCTGTCATAGTTGCGTTTTTGCAACGCCCAAAGCGCGGCCTGAGTTTTGCCGGAGCCCGTGCGCCCGACGATGGCATGGCGTTGCGTATCGTTCGGCAGGCGCATCAAGCGCCATGATCTGGCGCCAGCACGCCCGGTGCCAGCCAGGGCGAGACCGGGAACGCCGTGACGTTGTCGGGAATGTCGCCAGGATCGCCCGCCACGGGAGGGGCTTGCGGCGCTTGCTCCGCCTTGTCGCGTTCACGCGCGAAATTCCGCCGGTAAATTCCGAACGCGGACGTAACGAGCGCGACGATCGCCACATGTTCCGGCTTCATCATGGGTATGGGATAGTGGCGGTTCACGTCGGCTACGCGCGCGGCGAGCATGTTGGCCTGTTCGCGTGACAGTTCCAGCGCCGGCTTGTGCAGAAAAAAAGCGGCGACGGAATGGATTGACGCCAGCGCGGACGCCAGCCCGTCTACGCCCAGTTCCGCCGACGTGGTTTTTCGGGGGCGGCCTCTTGGCCTTCGCTCGCCTGATCCGGCGGCGTCGCTTCCGGTTCCTCCGCTATCGGCGGTTCCGCCGGTTGCGGTATCAGGATCAATAGCGCGTTCAACATCGTCAGCATTTCCGAGTGTTGCGCTTCCATTCTGTTTAGCCGCTCGTCTAGCGGCGCTAAGAGCGCGCCGACCCGCTCTAGTAGTCGGTCTGTCAGCCATTGCAAATCCTCATCGGTGTCCTCGGCTTCCGTCTCGGCTATGTCCGTCGCCGCGTCAGCCTGAATTTCAGCGATTTGAACATCGCGATCCGCTTCGATGCGCGCGATGTCGACGGCCGCCTCGGCGGCATCGGTTGCCGCCTCCGCGATACTCTCCGCCGCTTCCTCCGTCACGACGGTGACGTGTTCGCTCACAGCGCGCCCGCTTCCTTGAGCATCCCCCGAAGCTTGTCCATCAAGGGTGCGATGTCATTGATGAATTCCAGCGCTGTATTGATGCCGGCTTCGAGTTGTGAAACGCGCGTGACAATGGGCATCGCGCCCGGTATGACGCCGGCCCACCCTTTTACGTTATCGAAATCAGTTTCCAGCGCCTTGACGCGCGACGTCCACAAGGCGACCTGTTGCTCAAGCGGATTGGTCGGCGCGGGCGCGGCATTGGTTCCGCGCGCGGCATCCATGACGGTTTGCGGATTGGACGCGCCAGCCGCGATGAGCGCGTTATCCGCCACCTGTTTGTGCGTCAGACCCAGGGTGGCGCCGATGGCATCGGCATCAGTAGGGACCTGGGCAGCGGGCAGCGCGTCGCCGTCACCGGACTGCCCGCCGCCCGCGTCAGAGCCGTTGCCCCGGCCCTCGGGAGGGTCCTGGCGGTGACCGTCGTCAATCGCCGGGCCGTCATTCCCCAAGTCTGATGGGGATGGAGAGTGACTTCGCGACATGGGTTTGATCCTTTCCCGTTACGTGAGCGTCTATCTCGACAAGCAACGCCAGCATCGCCGCTTGTTGCTTCTCAAGCAAGGTGATGCGCGCGTTGAAATGCCCCGTGGCATCCCGCGTCGCCGCTTTCATGCCCTCGAATTCGGCTTTCCAGAGCGCATATTCGGCCAGCAAATCCGCTTGGTTGATGCCCATGGCCTTGAGCATGCCCTCCGGCGTGAAAGCTTCGAACCATGCCATGGCGGCATCCTTTCGTTACAGTGTCAGACGGCGAACATCATCTCCGATGGCGCGGGCGTGAATGTGCCGAATATCACGATGAGGCCGCCCGCGCCGTTGCCGGCCGGGCTCTCGAAAGCGGCCCCCGCGCCGCCCCCGCCATAGAGCCCGCCATTGCCACCCTGGCCAAGCCCGACGCTGGTTTCCCCGCCGTTCGATCCGCCGCCGCCCCCGGAGCCGTGCGAGGCGTCATATTCGGTGCCGTTGCCGCCGTTGCCGCCGTGCGAGGCGTTGCCGGAACCGCCGCCGCCGCCGCCGCCGCCAGCCGTCCCCGGAGAGCCGCTGTTGCCCGCCGTGCCGCCAGCGCCCCCGCCGGAGCCCCCATGATTGTTGCCACCCGCGCCGCCCGTGCCGCTGGAATGGATCGATCCGTTCGAACCGCCGCCCCCGCCGCCGCCGCCGCCGCCGCCGTCGCTTGAGCCGCCGGCCCCCTGGCCACCATTGGCGCCCCCGCCATTGGGGCCGCCAGCGCCGCCAGCGCCTCCGCTACCGCTTGACCACCCGGCGCCCCCGCTGTTGCGCACCGAACCCACGCCCGCCGTGTTGAGCCCTCCCACGCCGCCAGCGGAGCCGGAGCCGGGGCCGCCATGACCACCCTTGGCGCCTGAAATGACGCCGGACGAGGTAATGACCGTCGCGGTGTTGTTCGTGGCAAACCAGGTGTCCCCGCCGTCGCCGCCTGCCGTGTTCGTCGTGGTGGCGCCCGCGCCCCCCGCGCCGACGCTGTAATTGCATACCTGTCCGGGCGAGACAGCCGTTGATGCTGACCGGCTCCACGCGCCCGCGCCGGCCGAGAGGTCGAACACGGAACCGCCGCCGAACCCGCCGCCGCCGCCGCCCCCGATGGTGTCCACCGTGACGGTAGGCGATCCGCCCCAATACGCCGGAACCTGAAACGAAGAGGCGCCCGGCGTGGTGAAAAACATTGTCACGGTGGTTGGCATCAGAGCGTGAACCCGGTGTTGATGCCAAGCACGGCCCAGTGCGTTCCGTCAGGCGATGACAGGATGAGCCGGTCAATATCGGATGCCGCGGTTGACGGCACATAGGCGGATGGTTGAGTGCCGAACACAAAACCGGAATTGAGCGACGGCGTCGCGCTGGCGCCGATTTGAATGTCAAGCAACACGCGCTGATCGGTGAATGCCGGAGCCGCCGCGAAGGTAACGGTGCCGGTGCCGGTCAGGCTGACAAGCACGTCGCTTGTGCCGGAGCCGGGGCCAATGGTGACGGTGCCGCCCGCCGTGCCGGTCAGGCTGGCATGATTGTTAATTTGGATGGTGCCGGAATTCAGCGCCGCGCCAAGCCCGGCCGCCGCGACGTTCGCCGCGATCGTGTCGGTGCCGGTAATGGTAATACCCGCGCCCGCCACGAGACTTGCGACGTTCGCGGCGATGGTGTCGCCACCGGTGATCGTGATGCCGGCGCCCGCCACGAGATTGGAGCCGTTCGCGCTGATGGTGTCGCCTGAGATGGAAATGCCGGAGCCGGCCGCGAGACTGGCCACGCTGGCGTTGATGGTGTCGGTTCCGCTGAAAAATATGCCCGCGCCGGCCGTGATGTTCGTCACGCCCGCGTTGTCGATTGTGTTGAACGCGGTGATGCTGATGCCGGGGCCACCGACAAGCGAGATGATGCCGGAATTCGTGATGTTGAGTGTCCCGAGCGTGGTTTGCGCGATGATGCCGGTTCCGGCCACGGCCGAAACGATGCCCGCGTTCGCCACCGTGTTGCCGCCTGTCACCGCGATGCCGGCGCCCGCCACAACGGTGCCCCCTCCGCCTCCGCCATAAATCGGCATCAGTTGCCCTCCTGCGCAAGCGCGGTATAGGCGAGCGAACCCGTCGCGCAGAAATAATTCCACGCCTGCCCGCAACTCTCGCCTGGAAAATTCTCATACACGTTGCCAGCGGGAATTTTGAAGCAATCTTGTCCGCCAATGCTGGCGACGCCGCCAATACGGTTTACCCACATATCAGCGGCGGCGGGCGCCGCGATGCAAACAAAATACCGCGTGTTCGTCGCGGCCGGCAGCAACGCGGTGCTTGCACTCGCGACCGTGGTCCCGCTGTGCGATGTCCATGCGGCCGATCCGCCTGATTGCGACACCGTGACGGGATCAGGATTACCCGTCGGTGTGTTGACGGCGAGCGGGCCGGAAATGCTGACGGAGCCGATGGACGCGCCGGCCGAATTCCACACGTCGGCGGGCACCGGAACATTGATGAAAAACAGCGCGACGGGTTGCGTTGACGATGACGCGCAAGTGAATTTGGCGCCCGATTGCGGCACAAGGAGCGGGTAATAACCCTGCGAGCCGGGCGCCGCTTCAATGACCTGATTTGACAGTTGCACCGTCAGGAACACGGGCGACGTCGCGTTGCGCGCGTCAATGAAAACCGATTGCACAACCGACAGCCGTTGCTGTTGCTGCGTCAACGTCAAATCGATGAGCAACGTTGAATATGTCGGAAACAAAACATTGACCAGAAGCGCCTTTGGCCCCTCTTCCGGTATCAGCGCGTTGAACACGGGCAACGCCGGGTTGCCCGTTCCGACGCCGACGCTTGGACCTTCCGTGCCAGACATGACCCCGCCCCTTTCATAGACCTGGGAAGCCTGCCACGCTTGGCCGCGCATGACCAGGGGAATGCCAAAATGGTGTCCTACGCCACGTTAACGTCAGTCAAACAGGCGCAAATCGTGCTAACGATGGGCCAGCGTGGCAGCACGGCCGCCGTCCCCTCTCTCGGCGGTTCCACCGTTGGCCGCAAGATCGTCGGCACCCAAAACTACGCCACGTTGCCCGCGCCCGGCGCGTTGTCCGAATTCGCGCCAGGGGAAATCACGAATTATCAGCCCATCGTGAGAACATCGGTTGATCCGAGCGCGAGCCCCGCCGGCTTCGCGCTGATAGGCAATACCGTCATTTCGAATTTCGAGGGAGGCTCAGGCGAGGTCCAATATTCCGTGACGCCCATACCATCATCGGGCGGTTCCACCGAAGCCTACGCCACCTTGCCATTTTCCCCCGGTGTCGCGGTGGATCTCCAAAATCCAATGCCGATGCTGGACGATACCGCGACGCTTCGCGCCACGCTCGCCTTCGCGCATAATCAGTTTACCGATGTTGGCGATGTGTATCTGTTGAATTCATCGGCGCCCGCCATTCTCACGCGTCAGCTATGGCAAGGTTACGATGCGACAATAAATGGCTACGGCGGACAAATCGCCGTGTATCCCGACACCGTCGCGGTGAAAAATCGGCTCATGTTTTCCGGCCCCTATATCGGTTCCGGGAACCGCCCCTTGCTCATCACGGCCGCGTTAAACGGAACCGAACCAAACCCGCGCTTTTTTATCAAGCTGGATGACCCGGTGTGGGATGCCGTGCTGGCGCAACCCGTGGCGACGCGATCGGTGTTTTCGATCTGGCCATGCAACGCGGGATGGTTTGCATGTTTCGGTATCGACACGGTTAATCCGCCGACCTTCATTCTGTTCAACCCGGACTGCACCGAATACTGGATTTACACCATCCTCGCCAATGACACCGCGACGCTGGACGCGGTTTTCACCATCGGGTGGGGGACCGGCGGAGGCGAGCGCATCCATTGCGACGCGCCTATCGCGAACCAAGGCGTGGGTAATGAAATCACCATCTCAGGCGCGGCGGGCAACCCGCAATTGCTCATCACGAACCTTGGCGCGCTCGCGCAAGCCATCATGCCGCCCTATCCTCCTATCATTCCGATGAAATGTATTCCTTGCGCGCCCGTCATGATGCACGGGGGACGATGGTATCCCTCCTTTACGCCCGCGCCGTCAGCCAAAAAGAAAACGACACCGAAATGGACGCCGGGCTGGCGCGGCGTTTAAGCGAGTTCGGCATCGATGGCATCGCGTTCGGCCGCCATCTCGCCATCGGCCAAGCCCTCATTATCTGGAATGATCGGCGCCGGGTCATCGTCCAGCCAAGCAATCTCATACGGCGCGGAGAGCGGAAACGGCCCGGCAAGCATGTCATCGTGATCGCGCGGCACGGTCGCGACCAAGCCAGCGTGCAAACGTTCGCGATACAGCATCACCGGATAGCGCTTCGAATTGTCACCGTTCAACGCGAGGTCGCGCGTGCATTGAACGAACATCCCCCGCATCGCCCAGAACGAAGGCGACAGACAGGCCGTGGCCAGCCCTATCAGGCGCGTGATGTCCACCGGAATGAATGATTGCTTGCGACGCCATGCCCAGTGAACAAAATCAGGGTCCGACATTTTCGCTTTGTCGAACCCGCGTGAATAGTGCTTTGTCCGCGCCGTCGTCTCATGCAGCCAATACACGCCGGGCATCACCATCGTGATGCCCGCGTGGCGTTGAAACTCCCATGCGCCAAGTATCTTTTCGTCGGGCGTATCGAGGTCCAGCGGCTCCGTCGTGAACAATCCATCCGTGGCGAAGGCGATGACCGCTGGCGAGTTTTGAATGGCTGCTTGCATGAGTTTCGCGCGGCAGCCCGCCGTGACATAGCCGGCCCACTCCAATTGAAAATACGCGGGCGGAATGATTTCTCCGGTTTCCTCGTCCTCCCTGGCGCCGACCTGTTGCGCGGTTTTTCCATACAACGCGTTAAGGCCAAGCTTGATGATTTTTTCCTCGCCGCTTTCCACGCCCGCTCCGCGCGCCTCCATGATATAACGCTGGCGTTGCTCATAGTAATCAGTGATCCAAGCGAACGGATAGTAAGAGCCTTGTTGTTCGAAATGCCACCATTCAAGGGCTTCAAACACACGCGCGCCGAACCGCGCGGAGAATTCGCGCGCGGCCTCGAATTCGGGATACCAATACCATCCCTCGCCACGCGCCGGATAAAAGATGGAACCGCCTTCCTCCCGGAAAAACAGCGGATAGAAACTGTTGCCGGCGTGAAAATGAAAACGCGTGCGAACGACCGTGAACCCGTCCGGCGGCACGCCATGCCCATGCCGCCAATGCCCGCGCGTCAGGTCCGGCAATTCGCGAAACCGGTCGGGATAGGCGCTGTTCACGTCATAGTGAAACACCATCCCATCGCGGTAGCCGAGTTGCGGCGCTTCTATGTGTCCTCCCGAATAGGCGTAACGAGAAGCCATCAGCACGCCAGCGGGAGGCGCCCGCTTGCATTCCTTGACGCCGTGCTTGCGCATCATGGCACTCGCCACCGCGCCCGCGCCGTCCCATCGGGTAATCGGTAAATCCAGCGCGGCCAGCGCATCGCGGGCCCGGTTCATGATCGCCACGAGACACCGCAATTCCGCCTGATTATATTTTCGGATGGTATCAATCTCGCTCCGCGCGAAAATGGAGCGGTTGCCCTTTTCGCGTTTTATCATTTCGTAATCAGGATCACCGGGGATCCATTTTCGCATGACCTCGGAAAACGTGTCCTGGAAAAATCCCCATACATCCCAGACGACCGCGCCGTCGTGTTCGGTCATTTCCCAGACAGGCGTTCCGTCGCGCTTGTGCCGACGCCGGTATTTGGCTTGCCCGGCCGGCCATCGCCACACGCTCAAGGCTTTGCGGTGCCGGTATTCAATCCGGTAATCGTGCTCGCCCAAGGTCACGTCAAGCACGCGACGTTTGCGCTTGTCCGTCTCGCCGTCAGGATCAGTGAGCAACAGCCCGATTTGCTCTCGCGTGAGCCCATGCGCCAACATGTGGCACATGTCATAAGAGCCCCCGAAGCAAACAATGATGGCGCGCGGATCGCGGCGCTTGATGTCAATCACGAAGTCCAGACATTGCTTCGTCGTGAGCCGGCCGTCCGGCGCATACAGTTCCGTCCCATCGCTGGCGGCAAGCAACGCGTAATAATGTTCACGTCCCTTATAGAGCCGGCGGTTTGTTCCGATTTCAAAAACAATTTCCTCACCCTCGGAAAACCCTTCGCCGTCAATGGCGACGAACACGCCAGCCTTGAAAGCGGATTGCCGCTTGCCGCGCTTGCCGGAACGCCCGGATCGGCCGGACGTAACCTTGCCGGCCGCCCTGGCGCCCGCGCGGTAGCGCCGTTGGCGTTCCGCCGCTGTCAACGGCACAATGCTTTCCGGCAAATCGGTGGGCATTACTCAGTGCGCCACGCCTTGGGGATATGATCACGACGCAACTTGCCGGCGCGGTAGCGGTCAGAGAGCCCGACAGGCACCCAGTCGGGAATGCCTTGCCGCAAGCCCAGGGTCTTGAGCGCGCCCTTGCGACGGCCCTCCGCCTCCGCGCTACGCCCGCGTGCTTTGATGTCACGCGACGCACGCTTGAATTCCTCGGATTTGCGAAGATCGATCTTACTGACCTTTTCGCCCGGCACCGCGCCGGCTCGCTTCACGCGCGCGAGGGCTTCAAGGTTACGATTGACCTGACGTTGCGCCCGGACCTGTCGCGCGTAACGTTGCGGCGACATTTTGGCGACGCCCGCGACGGCATGGGCGATCTTGTCGTATTGCCGCCGGCTGATGCGGGCGCCCGTAGGCGTGATGTAGCCCCTGGCGCCTCCTGCCTCCCGTTTATAGCCGGGTAGGGTCTTGGCTGGCATGACGGACGCTCAGAGCGTCAGCAACAGCCATTTCACCCAAAACCAGATGCCGAGCAGGATGCTCCAAACCACCGCGACAAAAGCCCATAGCACCACGGTGGCATTGCTTTGCGAGCGTTGCGTGTTAATGTTTTGACCGGGCATCATGCGAGCCTATCCCCCTCGTATGTTGACGCGTTTCCCCCTCCCGGAAAACGCGCGCGCCGGCTCGAACCCGGCGCGCCCTTTCCGGTTGAGGCGCCAAACATGACGCGAACATGAAATCTGGGTTGCGTCAATGGCATCGGCTGGCACGAGAGTTGCATCTTAACGTCGCTTTGGCATTGAAAGTTGTTTGCAACGGCACACCGGTGCATGATGCGAACGCCGCTAATCCGGCGGTTAACAGGGGATAAACACATGCCTACTTACGTAAGCCGAACAATTTTCAACCGGCGCGGCGAGGCGATCAAGGTCGCGCGCGATGAAACCGATGACGTGGTGCGGATCACAACCTCGGTTCGCGCCGATCGAACCCAGGAATTCGAGGGCATCCAAACAAACGACATGCACCTTGGCCGCGATGAAGCAATCGCCGTGGTGTTGTGCGTATGTGACGCTTTCGGCGTTCCGTGCGAGTTGTTAATGAAGGCGAGGGAGAACGTGGGATGAGCCCGCCCAAAGGAATACCGGTCGATGTGGACCTGTTAACAGGCGACCTCACGCTTGACGAGGGATACCGACATGAATTGTATCGCGATACGAAAGGAAAACTGACCATCGGCATCGGCCGTAACCTGACGGATGTTGGCCTGTCGCGCGACGAAGCGGCATATCTGTTGCACAACGACATCATGAACGCCATCAGCGATCTGGACGCCCAAGGTAAGTGGTGGCGCGATCTTCCGGAGCCCCAAGCCCGCGCGATGGTCAATCTTTGTTTCAATATGGGAATGGCAAAATTGCTGACGTTCGTCACGTTTCTTGATCTGATGTCAGATGGCAAGTATGACGAAGCGGCTGCCGACCTCATGACCACGGCGTGGTATCGCGAGGTCGGCCAGAGAGGGCCGCGAATGGTCGCGCGCCTGAAACAGAAAGGGAATACGTCATGAATTCGCCAATGTTCGGTCTTGTCGGCGGTATCATGCTTGCCGGCTTGCTGACGGTTGAAATTGGATGCACCGCCGCGCAACAGACGGCCGTTGCCGCCGGCCAGTTGTTCTGCGCCAAGGCAACGCCGGAGGGGGCACTTGTGGTCGCACTACTTGA
>Ga0307476_10001451_pt1 | contig 14491 bp, 10 predicted proteins | sample atmos_gasesECM2C_2_FD_203314 | JGI IMG/M metagenome (GOLD analysis project Ga0307476, IMG submission 203314) | Hardwood forest soil microbial communities from Morgan-Monroe State Forest, Indiana, United States - atmos_gasesECM2C_05 | ecosystem: Environmental > Terrestrial > Soil > Temperate... | reverse complement strand
GGCCACTGCCATCCCCATGTGGTTGCCGCCATGCAAAAGCAGGCGGGCGAGCTGATCCACATGTCGGGCACCGATTTTTACTACGAGAACATGGTCGAACTGGCCGAGCGTTTGTCGAAGATTGCGCCCATGCCCGGTCCGCACAAAATCTATTACGGCAACTCGGGCGCGGAAGCGATTGAGTGCGCGCTTAAGTTGGCGCGGTATCACACCAAGCGGCAGAACATCATCGCGTTCTTCGGCGCGTTTCACGGCCGTACCATGGGCGCATTGTCACTGACTGCATCCAAACCGCAGCAGCGGCGTCGGTTTGCCCCGCTGGTACCGGGAGTAACGCACATTCAGTATCCTGATCTGTATCGCGGACGCAAAGATGCCAAGCAGGATCCTGACGCTTTCGCGCTGAGCTGCGCGCGCTTCATCGAGGAAAAACTGTTCAAGACCACACTACCTCCAGAGGAAGTGGCAGCGATCTTTGTCGAGCCGGTGCAGGGCGAAGGCGGTTACGTAGTCGCTCCAACTATTTTTATGCAAGAGCTGCGCCGGATTTGCGATCGCCACGGAATCCTTCTGGTGCTGGATGAAGTGCAGAGTGGTATGGGCCGCACGGGGAAATGGTGGGCAGTGGAGCACACGGGAGTTGAGCCTGACATGATCTGCATCGCGAAAGGCATTGCGTCCGGCATGCCGCTGGGCATCACCATGACGCGTTCTGAAATCATGGACTGGGTGCCGGGTTCGCACGCCTCGACGTTTGGCGGCAATCCGGTGTGTGTCGCCGCTGCGTTAGCCACACTTGACGTAATTGAAAACGAGAAGTTGCTGCAGCACTCCGCCGAAGTGGGTGCGCACATGATGAAGCGCATGGCGGACTGGCCTTCGAAATTGAAGCTGGTGGGCGATGTGCGGGGCCGCGGGCTGATGATCGGCGTTGACATCGTTAAGGACAAGACAACGAAGGAGTATGGCGCTGCGGAGCGTGACTTGATTGTGGAAAGGGCATTCGAACATGGCGTACTCTTCCTGGGCTGTGGTCCAAGCACAGTCCGGATTTGTCCGCCGCTGGTGGTCACGAAAGAAGAAGCGGATGTTGCCCTCGATGTGCTGGAAGAGTGCATTCAGCAGGTTGCCCAGTAGTTCGTTGCGATAGCCTTAACAGTGACGTGATTGATGGGAAAGGCGCCAATGCAGCATTGCGCCCAGCTTCCGACGATCGGGCTCTCATTCAGATCGTGGACTCGGCGTTAGTCGACGCCACGCGCCGCTGCGGGCGGAAATGCGAGGATTCGGGAAGTGAGTGCGGCTCCAAAGCAGGTCTCCCGAAGGCGACGGAGCCACATACTCCTGGCTCCGGTCGCCGGAAACGCCCACCCCTCCCCCCGGTGGTGTGGCCCTTCCCTCTCGGGATTCCCGCGCTCACCAGAAATCAACGGCCTGAGAAACCCATGAAAATCGGCTGTTGGCTACCGATGAGCTAGTTACATTGGAATAGTGGCAGGTGCCGGCTAAACGTTTCACCGCTTCAATAGTTTTTTTTGGCCCGAATGTCTACCGGGAACATCCATCTGTACGCGGGTCTGCGATTTGGGTAAGATAGCTGCCACTTAACCACAGGGCTCGCAGATGCAGTTTCACGCCTTTGACAGGCATTACCTTGAACAGCTTGCTTCTGGAGATTTCCGGACACAGGAGCACTTCGTTTCGTACTTCAGCGAACTGATCCGGCTGAAATTGAGCAAGCGGTTGCATGCGCATTCCGAAGTGGAAGATGCCCGGCAAGAAACGTTCGCCCGCGTCTTTGCCGCATTGCGAAAGCCGGATGGAATACGCGAACCGGAACGGCTCGGGGCATACGTAAATTCTGTATGCAATAACGTTTTGCTGGAATACTACCGCTCCGCGTCACAGGAAGTTACCAGCGATGATGAAGAGGCGGAGGCGAACATTCCCGACCCTGCCATCAGCGTGGTCGACGTGATTGCCAACCGCCAAATTCAAAAAAATGTGCGCGAGATTCTCGACGAGCTCCCGGAAAAGGATCGGCGATTAATCAAGGAAATATTTCTTGAAGAACGCGACAAAGATGATGTGTGCCGCGACCTTGGGGTGGACCGGGAATATTTGAGAGTGCTGCTGCATCGCGCCAAGAAGTCATTTAAATCCATTTACTTAAAGAGGATTGCGAAAGAGGCGATGCCGGGATACTAAATCGGCGTAACGATTAGTCGCAATTTGTCACTATCTGTACATGAGGAGACTTCGAGTTATGGATCACAGCGAGGCCAACCGCCTAATGGCCAGTGAGAAGTATCTTCTCGACGAACTTTCCCCTACCGAAATGGAAGAGTTTGAGGAACATCTTTTTGGCTGTCACGACTGCGCCATGGATGTGCGCGCGGGGGCTGTATTCCTCGAACAGGGAAAAGTAGAGTTGGCAAGTTCCCCGGCCCATGCAGGTCGCATTCATGCAGAAGTCCGCCCGTCCCGCGGCTTTTCGTGGTGGCGCACTGCTTTCGCCATTCCGGCCATGGCGATACTTTTGATTGTCGTGGGATATCAGAATCTGGTTACCTATCCCGCGCTGAAGGGTGCCTTGGCGGAGAACAGGGCGCCGAGGATTCTTCCTGCAGCGGCGTTGGTCAGCAGCGCTACTCGTGGTGTGGAACCAACCACCGTTGAAGTCCGCGCAGGCGAACCATTCCTTCTGCCGCTGGATATCCCGCCGCAGAATGCTTACCAATCTTATGTAATCGAGTTGCAAAATCCGGCGGGAGTAGTACAGTGGTCACTCCCGGTGTCGTCCGAATTAGTTAAGAACACTTTGACTATCGGAGCGCCAGGGGTAGACAAAGACGGGCGTTACGAAGTCATTGTGCTGGGCCGGAACGGCCGCGGTGAAAACTCAGAGGTTGGGCGTTATCCTTTCGATGTGCGGTTTGCCTCGAAAGCGAATCCTGAACCTTAACGAGGGGAAAACAGATGGCGGTAAGCAACCGAGTTCACTACTTCCACGCCGATGCCAGCGCTTTCGGAGGGTATCTCGAACGTCCTATCGAGCACACCATTGCTCCGCAGGCGCCGATGTCACTTTCGCCTTCAGGCGGCTACGGCTCTGCCCGTTCAGAGAACTTCCGGCTTGAGAGTGTTGTGTCTTACAAATCCGCCTCCAGCCAGGTCTCGGGCAGACTCAGTAAGAAGGAAGGCCGCGGCTGGGTGACACTCGCAAGCGCAACCGTCGAGGGATTGAACGTATTGGATGTAGTTACAGCGGACCGGCTGACCGCTCAGGTCTCGACCGAACACCCGCTGGAGGGCGACAATCCCCGGGTCACTTTCCTGGGAACGTCATTTGAGAATCTCAAAATCGCAGGATGTCCGATCGATATCAAGCTAAACTTCGACATCTGCGATCAAGGAAATGGCAACGGCTACCCCAGCCAGCCCTGCATCGAGGACGATCAATTTCTCACCCGAGTTGCCGATCAGTACAAGCGCATGACCAACGAAGAAAACCTTCCGAAATGGGTGAAGGATCGATCGATACCTGATTGGATCGAAGAGCGTTACAAGTGGGATGCCAAACAGGTCGAAGCCACTGACAGCGTCCTGTGTTCCATTGTGAAAGAGGCTGCTGTCAAAGAAGAGGATGCTGCCAAGCAACAGGCTGCCAACGAAACTTGCCAGTTCCCGGGCCGACCATTTGGCAGCGTTTTCGAGGTCCCGGATTTCGGCCGCGTCTTTTTGGGAGAGTTGTTCGTCGACTGCAATTCCTATCGTTTGACAACGATCCGCTTGGAGATGGGGTGCTCTGGCCAAGGCAGTCTCAGCGGGCCGACCGCAATGACAAATGGCCACACGATCCCACCTTAACCGCTTTGATAGTTGGATGTGGGACGGTGCCGCGATTGGGCGCCGTTAACTGTTGACCCGTCGCTACGCGCTCTATAAACTGCCTGACTAATCCACCTTAGTCAGGCAGTTTTCATTTCTGGAAACAGGCGAATATTCCTCAAGACGTACCAGGGCGGCACGGGGGGGCGATGTCAGGGCTTAGAAGCCAGAAGTTTGGGCTGACGGTTTTGGCTCTGTCTTTGGCCCTCCCGTGGCTAGGATGCAGCCGGCAGCCGGATCCGCAGAGGACTTTCGACCAAGCTCAAGAAACATTCGTGCGAGGTGACCTCGCCCTCGCCAGACGCGAGGCGGATGCAGCCTATCGGCGATTCTCAGGGAACGAGCTCCAATGGGCATGGAAGTTCCGGCTTCTCGAAGCCGAAATTCTGCTAGACCAGGGGTTGAGCGGAGATGTGCTTTCTCTCCTCGATTCCAATCTGCCAACGCAATTCGCCAACAGCGACTTAGCCGTTAAACAACTGACGCTCCAGGGAGGCGCATACGCTCAGCTCGACCGCTTTCAAGACGCCGACCACTGTCTGAAAGAAGCGGAGCGTCTTTCCGATACACTGCGTTCTTCCCTCGCAGGCCAGATTGCGAGAGCCCGGGGGGTGTTCGCGTTTCGCCAGAACGAGCAAGAGAGCGCCGGACGCTTTCTTCGCCAGAGTTTGCAGTTCGCCCGCCAACAAAATGACGTGCATCTGCAAATGACCGATCTCGCGAACCTCGGTGCGGTGGCTGAGCGCCAGGAACACTATGACGAAGCCATTGATTGGTTGAATGATGCGTACCGGACAGCCGGTATCCTCCACGACCGGCACACTGCGCAAGTTGCGCTGGGCAATCTAGGTTGGGCCTACTACAAGATGGGGGACTTCGACAGGTCCCTGGCTTTTTGCCGGGAGGCCGAGAAATCGGCCAAAGATCTGGGGGCAGCGTACGACCAGATCGGTTGGCTGAACAATATCGGGCTGGTGTATTACCAACAGAATCAACTTACGGTTGCGAAAGACTACTACCGGCAATCCTTGGCCTTGGCTCAGAAAAATGAAAACTCCGAACTCATCGTCGATGCCCTGACCAGCCTCGCGTTCGTCTCAGCCCAAACCGGCCAACTGGCCGAGGCGCAAGAATACAGCGAACAAGCTTTTCAAAAAGCGCACGCCAGGAGCGATCGGTCGTCTGAGCTCTATCCTCTTCTAGTCAGAGGACAAGTGGCAGCAGGTCGCGGCGAAGACAAACAAGCTGAGGAAGTGTTCCGTGAGGTCGCGAATGACCCAAAGAGCGATCTCTCCCTGCGCTGGCAAGCGCAAAACGCCTTAGCGCGACTCTATGAGCAGGAACATCGGCTCACAGCCGCCGATAAGCAGTATCGAGAGGCACTGGCGACCATCGAGCGAGCCCGCGACTCGCTGCAGCACGAGGAATTTCAACTGCCTTTCCTGGCAAATGCCGCACACCTTTACGATGACTACATTCGCTTTTTGTTGGCGCAGGGAAAGGAGCAGCGCGCGCTCCAGTTAGCCGATTACAGCCGCGCTCGAACCTTGGCGGAAGGACTGGGAGTCTTATCGAGGAAAGCGCCGGTCGATGCCACTGCGCTCAATGCGCAACAGATTGCCCGCGATGCGCACGCCGCGGTCCTGTTTTACTGGATGGGCCGGGAACGCTCTTATCTCTGGGTTATCACGCAGAATCACACCGCGCGATATCAACTCCCCCCTGCCGCGGAAATCGATGCGGCTGTCCTAAGATATCGCCAGGCACTGCTGGGCTGGCAGGACGTCCTGAAGACCTCTAATCCGGACGGAACCCATCTCTACGATGTTCTCGTTGCGCCGGCACAAAAATTAATAGCTCGCAACTCGCGTGTGATCCTGATCAGCGACGGCAGTTTGGATAGCTTGAATTTTGAGACGCTGCTCGTTCCATCCCCGACCGTGCACTACTGGATTGAAGACGCAACCGTGCTGACCGCGAGTTCGCTGCGCGTTCTTGCAGCCTCCAGAACCCATCGGGAGCTCGAAACCGGAAAACTCTTACTCATCGGCGATGCTACCGCCCCGAACTCTGACTATGCCCCGTTACCCAATGCGATGCGGGAAGTGCAGAATGTAGAGAGCCACTTTCCGACCGGAAAGCGTCGGACTTTCACGCGGAATCGTGCTACTCCAGCCGCGTACCTGGGAAGTGATCCAGGTCAGTTTTCCTTCATTCACTTCGTGGCCCATGCTACCGCCAGCAAATTAAGTCCGCTCGATTCAGCCATCGTGTTATCCCAATCATCCGGAGACCGGGATTCGTTCAAGCTATATGCTCGCGACATCACTGCCCATTTGCTGCACGCCAATCTGGTGACTATCTCGTCCTGCTACGGAGCGGGCGCGGAGGCTTACTCCGGCGAGGGACTAGTGGGGCTTTCGTGGGCATTTCTTCGCGCGGGAGCGCACAACGTGATTGGCGCCATGTGGGATGTCAGCGATGCTTCCACCGCTGACCTGATGGGACGCATGTATGATGAATTGAATCGCGGCCAAACTCCGGAAGCGGCGCTGCGCGCGGCCAAACTCTCGCTGCTGCATTCCGACGGAGTTGCCCGTAAGCCGTTCTATTGGGCTCCTTTTCAACTCTACACCGGACGGCGATAGCATTAGCACAGCAGGATTTCCACAAGGTAAAAACGCAATTTGGCGAGAATCAGCCCACCCCGTGGCTTAGAATAGGCGATTCGGCAAGCCGTGTCCTATGAGCAGTTTGACTGACGTTGGTAAAAAGTGGGAGGGCCGCGTCGTAGATGGAAAGTTCCCGCTGCGGCAATGGCTCGGGGGTTCCGAGCGCAGCGCGGTTTTTGTTACCGAACGAAGCGGAAGTGGGTCGCAAAAAGCCGCCATCAAGTTAATTCCCACGGATTTCTTTTCTGACGGTAATCTCGATGAAACCGATCAACTCGCACGATGGGCTGAAAGCGCGAAGTTGTCTCATCCCCATCTCATTCAACTCTTTGAATGTGGACGCGGGAAAATCGATGATCGCAACTTCCTCTATGTCGTCATGGAATATGCGGAAGAGAATCTGGCGCAGATCCTTCCGCAGCGGTCACTCTCACGGGAAGAAGTGAAGGAGATGCTTCCGCCTACGGCTGAGACTTTGGCATTCCTGCATCGGGGTGGACTCGTGCACGGCCATCTCAAACCGGCAAATGTTCTGGCAGTTGACAATCAGCTGAAAATCTCGAGCGACAGCCTGCGCAAGATCGGCGAACGCGACCAGCAATTCCCCAGCGCATACACTGCGCCTGAATTAGCGAAGACCGGCCCATCCGCGGCAGCGGACGTATGGTCGCTGGGCGCGACGCTGGTTGCGAGCCTGACTCAGCACGAGCTGGGTCTAAACAATACCAACGGCAGTCAAGTTGCCATACCAGAATCAGTTCCTCAACCTTTCCGAAGAATCGCAGAGTGCAGTCTGCGCGTCGATCCTCAGCAACGGTGCACGGTCAACGAAATCCTCAGCCAGTTCAGAGTTGAGCCTCGGCCCGTGAAGGCCACTGATGAGCCGTTACCGCCGAAACGCAGCAATCGCTGGCTCATTATTATCCCAGTAGTCGTCGCAGTGCTTCTTCTGGCGGTCTTACTTGCTCGCAAATCTCACCAGTCGCCCGCCCCGACTGCGGAAAACCAGTCTTCGGAAAACCAGGCAGCAGAGTCTTCGGCCGCTCCGTCGGCACAATCGTCAGTGCCGCCTGATGACAAAGCGGCGCCCGCGAAAACAGGAATTATTCGCGGTAGAGTGCTCCAGGAAATCCCCCCCGATGTTTCGCCGGGTGCGCGGCGAACAATTACGGGACGCATAAAAGTTACCGCTCGGGTTTCATTGGATAGTTCCGGGAACATCTCCCGCGTAACGCTCACCTCTCCCGGACCAAGCAAGTACTTTGCGAAACAGGCGCTGGCTGCGGCGCGGCAATGGAAATTCAGTCCAGCCCAGGTGAACGGGCACCCTTCTGCGAGCGAGTGGGTTCTACGCTTTCAATTCAGCAGGACATCGACGCAAGTTTCTCCGACTGAAACAAAGCCTTGAAACAAGACTGCTCAACCCTTTGCGTCTTCGTTATTCTTCTTTATCTTCCAAATCATTTGCCGGAGCATACCGAGCAGAAATTCCGCATCGCCCTTTTGCAGGTGCAGTCGCCGTATAACACGCCGCACTGCGGCGTGAAAAGATTTCGACGTATTAAGCTTCGGATATTCACTAGCTCGCAGCGCCAGCAACAACGTATCGGTAATCCGCTCTATATCGGCTGAGGAAGCCGGATTTCCATTGGTGGGCTGCGCTAACACAGCGGGGCCTCTCATCAATTCGTACAAACAAACCGCCACAGCCTGCCCCAGATTCATTGAAGCGTGCTCATCGCGAGTGGGGATGTGCATCAACCAATGGCAATGACTCATATCCTGATTCGTGAGTCCGAATTTCTCGGAGCCGAATAAAAGAGCGGAATTACCGGTCGCGAGATGGGTTCGGATCTCGCCGGCTCCGTGCTCCAAGAGTACCAGCGAATGCTGCAGATCGCGATGGCCGACCGCCGTTGTTCCGACGACCAGCGAGCAATCGGCTACCGCCTCAGCCACTGTCTTGTACACCTGGGCTGTTGCCAGAGTAGCCGCTGCGCCTACTGCGGAGCGAGCATCCCGAAATGCTACGTCGTAAGGGTTCACTAGCCGGAGATGGGGAAATCCGAAGTTGCTCATGGCCCGGGCTGCCGCGCCAATGTTAAGAGGATTGCGCACGTCCACTAGGACGACGCGCAAACCGGCGAATTCTGCGGCAACAGGCAAGCTGTCGATATTCTATGGCAGGATGAAATTATGCAATGATTTTCGACCCGCTCAGGTCTCAACGTAAAGCTCGACTGGGAGTCTAATGTGTAGCAAGCCGTTTGCCGCATGCGCTTCTTGGCCAAGTATGCAATTGTAAAATGTTTGTCAAACCGCGCCGGGCGCACTTCATTTAAGCAGAAAGCATTGTAAGCTTCATTTGTACCAGAAACCTGAAACTTGTGGGTGCCTGGGGACATCCCAAGTTAAGGATGGCTTTCCATGGGTCAAATCGCAGCACCGCTAACCACCGCCAGATCGGCTGATACGATTCCCTCCACCCGACCCCTGGGAAGAATTCTCGTGGTCGAAGATGATCCTTCGGTACAGAAGGCGTTGAAGCGTCTGTTCGAAACCGAGGGATACACGGTTGAGGTTCAGGCCAACGGCCAGTCGGCGCTGGAGAGTTTTCAAGCCGCTCCGCCGGCGGTTATTATTCTCGACCTTCGCTTGCCCAAGCTTTCCGGCAGCGACCTGTGCAAAGTGGTCAAAGCTCAGGCACCGGAGTTGCCGATAGTTGTGCTCAGCGCAACCAGCGACGTTTCCGATAAAGTTTTGCTGCTTGAGTTGGGTGCGGATGACTACGTAACCAAACCCTTTAGCCCGCGGGAACTTCTTGCCCGCGTGCGCGCCGCTCTACGGCATACGTCGAGAACGGCGACCGTGAGTATGGTAAGTTTTGATGGAATTTCGGTGGACTTCAAGAAGATGGAAGTCCAGCGCGACGGTAAGGTTATAATTTTGACCGCGCAGGAATTTAAGACGTTGCAGTTTTTCGTACAGAATGCCGACCGCGTTATCAGCCGCGATGAGTTGCTCAACGAGGTTTGGGGATACCAGAATTATCCCTCCACCCGTACCGTGGACAATCATATTCTGAAGCTTCGGCAAAAATTGGAACGCGACCCGGCGAGTCCCGTACACTTTCGCACCGTGCATGGAATGGGCTATAAATTTGTGCGCTGACTTCCCTTGGATCCCACACCAGAACCCGCGTCGCAAACTTTTCTTGAACAGTCCGGAAATGCACTCGTGCACCGAACCCGCCTGCGCACCCGGTTTTTGCTCTCCATGGTGGTAATTACCGCTGGCCTGACGGCGATGAGTCTGCTCGTGGTTCGGCAAAGCGTCCAGCGGCACGTGCGCGAAGGCATTGTTCAGGACCTGCGAAATTCCGTCACCACATTTCAGAATTTTCAGCATGATCGCGAGGTTATGCTGACCCGCTCCGCGCAGCTGGTGGCCGACCTTCCGATCACCCGAGCGATCATGACGGCGCACGATCCGGCCACTATCCAAGATGCTTCGCGAGATGTTTGGCAATTGAGCGGCAGCGATCTGTTGGTTTTAGCCAATCGCAATGGAGCGGTGGTCGCCCTCCATACAAAATCGAAGGGATTCACTCGCGAAGCTGCACAGCAATATTTTCAACGTTCTTTGAACGAGGAGGATTCAAGCCACTGGTGGTTCGGCGATCACCATCTCTATCAAACATTTGTGCAGCCGGTTTACTTTGGATCCAAAACGGAAGGCCCGCTGCTTGGTTTCCTGATTATCGGCTACGAAATCGACAACCGTTTGGCTCACGAGGTTAGCAAGGTTTCAGCCAGCCAGGTGGCGTTCTCCTACGACGATGAAATCGTGGCCACTACGCTCACTCCGATGCAATCTCAAAGTTCGACATTACACGCGTCGTCGGCAGGTGCACTGCTGAGTGGGCCGCGCGACGTAGAAGTCGGCCATGAACTTTTTCTCGCTACTTCTCTCGATCTTTCCAGCCAGCAGCAAACGCCAGTGCGCTTGACGGTGCTGGGATCCTACGATCAAGCTGCAAAGTTCCTCGACAACTTGAACCGGTTGCTGCTGCTACTCGGACTCACCGCCGTGCTTCTGGGCAGCGGGTTGGTTTTCTTGATTTCTCACACCTTCACGCGTCCGCTGGCCAGTCTTGTCGACGGCGTGCGCGCGCTGGAGTACGGAGACTTCCATCATCCTTTGGATGCCCGAGGCAGCGACGAAGTCGCGGAGCTGACTTCCGCTTTCGATCGCATGCGGTCCAGTCTGCTTAAAACTCAACAAGCCTTGCTTGAGTCGGAGCAATTGGCCACTATCGGACGCATGGCCAGTTCAATTTCCCACGACTTGCGTCACTCCCTGGCGGCAATCGTTGCCAACTCTGAGTTTCTCTGCGACGGGCGGCTGACTGGAGCTCAGCGCGAGGAACTTTATCAGGAGGTTCGCATCGGTGTAAATCAGATGACCGACCTCATCGATTCCCTGCTGGAGTTTGCCCGCACCAGAGAATCTCTCAATCCCAGTTACGCCAGCGTTACGGAGACTGTTCACCGCGCGATGCAGGCCGTACGCCTCCACCCGCGGCACCAAGGAACGCTGATCCAGGTAAACAGCCATGGCCAGGCCACGGCATCGTCCGACTTGGCATGGTTCGACCCGCGCAAACTGGAACGCGCTCTATACAATCTCTTGCTAAATGCTTGTGAGGCCGCACCCGCTACTCATGGGCAGGTTCAGGTCACAATCGGGCGCAGTGGGGGGGCGGTCACCATTTCGGTGGCCGACAACGGTCCTGGCATTGCGGAAGCGATTCGTGAAAAGTTGTTTCACCCGTTTGTGAGTTACGGCAAAGAGAATGGTACCGGACTAGGCCTTACGGTCGTGCAAAAAATTGTGCAGGATCACGGGGGCGAAGTGTTGATGGAGCGTACCGCAGATGCTCACACTGTTTTTCGGATCATCATTCCCGGCCGTTCCCCGCAAGGCTCCGCGGAAGATGGTGACGACATGCTGACGCCCCGTCCCGTTGGGTCATTGAACAACGATCGAGAACGTGAAAAGTCAATCCGGCATTCGGATACTTAGTTCCTTTTCTCCATTTCATAAGATCCGCATGTCGCCCTGGAGGATGTTGTGAATAGCTCACGGACGTTTGCGCTTCGTTCAACCGCTTTAACGACAGCCGCTTTTGTCCTCTTAACCATCGCCACCCAATCGCAGGAAACTGCACCTGTACCAGCCTCTCCGCCCGGAGGCGTGTCGGTGCAAGAGTTGGATTCACAAGTGCGTGAATTGCGCGCGATAGTTGAAGAGATGAGATCCGAAAATGCCCAGTCGCGCGCCGAGATGCGGGAATTGCGCCAGGAATTGCAAGACACGCGTAAACTCCTGGCTCCAATCACAGCAGGGATAGGCAATTCTGGGTCGACAACTAATTCTGCGCCGACAACGGAAGCGGCGGCATCCGAAAAGACTTCTTTGGCATCTCCCTCCGGCGCTCAGACTGCCGCCGCGACCTCAACTTTTGCGGATCTGGGAAGCCGCATTCAGAAACTCGAAGAATCCACGCAGTTGCTGGGCTCGAAAATCGACGAGCAATATCAAACCAAAGTGGAAACCGCCGCCAAGTATCGGGTGCGGCTTTCCGGAATCGTTCTAATGAACGCGTTTCGGAACGTCGGCGCTTCCGATAATCTTGACCTGCCCGACTACGCTGAGGCGTCTGCTCCCGGTACCTCTCAGAACACCTTTGGGGCCACTTTGCGACAGACTGAAATTGGCCTGGAGATTTTCGGCCCCACGTTGGCCGGCGCAAGAACCTCAGCCAATGTGCAGTTCGACTTCGCGGGAGGATTTCCGTCGGCTCCGAACGGGGTCGACTTTGGGATTGTGCGTATGCAAACCGCCAGCCTGCGTCTTGACTGGAAGAATACTTCAGTGATAGCTGGACAGGATTCCCTTTTCATCTCCCCCCTCTCTCCTACGTCTTTTGCATCACTCGCGATACCGGCTTTTGATAATGCTGGGAACTTATGGGGTTGGACGCCGCAGCTTCGTCTTGAACATCGCTTCGATCTTGCTGACCAGCAGACGCTCACGCTGCAGGGTGGGATTCTGGATAACCTCGAGTGGGAGCAGCCCACCAATTCCTATTTCCGCACCCCGACGGCGGGCGAAAGTTCGGGTCAGCCAGCTTATGCCCTTCGAACTTCGTGGTCCCGGCCTTTGTTTGGTCATCCTTTGAGCATAGGCGTGGCAGGTTACTATGGCCGCCAGGACTGGTCATGGGATCGCTTCGTTGATGGTTGGGCCGGCATGACGGACTGGCAGATTCCGATCGTTCACCGCCTCACTCTGTCCGGCGAATTCTACCGAGGACGCGCAGCCGGAGGATTGGGCGCCGCCATTGGACAAACCATTGTTTACGACGGCAATCCCGGAAATCCTTATACCAGAATCCGTGGTCTGGATTCCGCCGGGGGATGGAGCCAGCTCAAATTCCAGCTCACACCCAAGCTTGAACTCAACGGCGTCCTGGCTGATGACGATGTGTTTACCAGTAACGTTCGAGGCTTCGCAAATGATGCCAATAACTTTGGCCCTATTCTGGGCCGCAATCGTGGGGCGCTCGGCAATCTGGTTTACCGGCCACGCTCTGATTTGTTGCTTTCAGCGGAATTCAGACGCTTCCACACATCTCCTATTTTTGACACCAGCAGCGTGACAAACCAGGTCAATCTTGCGATGGGGATCCTGTTTTGATGCGCCGTCCGCCTTCATGCCGGATCATCGTGTGCTGCGTGCTGCTCGTCTGTTTTCTTGCCACAGCACAGGCAAGCGAACTCAAGGGGAAAGTGCAACTCACCAGAAGCGGACGCCGTGTGACGGACGCTTCGAAACTTGTTGTCTGGCTCACTCCTGTGGGAAGTACGCCCGCAGTGCAAGCCCCGACTCAGCAGCCGTCACAAATTCCCCAGCTCGTGCAGAAAGACAAAAGCTTTCATCCTTCGCTGCTGGTAATTCCGGCGGGGGGAAAAGTTGAGTTTCCTAATCAGGATCCATTTTTTCACAACGTGTTTTCCTTATTCGACGGAAAACGCTTCGACTTGGGACTTTACGAGAGTGGGACAACTCGTTTTGTTCAGTTCGACAAGCCAGGCATTTCTTTTATCTTCTGCAACATTCACGCTGAGATGAGCGCGGTAGTAATCGCCTTGAGCACCCCGTATTACGCGATCTCTGACGCGCACGGCGACATCAGTATTCACGACGTTGTACCGGGGCGTTATCAGATGCATCTGTTTCATCCTTCCGTATCACCGGACGGGTTGCGCGCCGCGGAACACGAAATCACCATCACGCCTGGCGATACTTTCCTGGGAAGCTTCAGCCTGGCGGAATCCGATCTTGAACTTGCGCACAAGAATAAATACGGCCGCGATTATGATCCGCCGGATCCCGACAGTCCCGCGTATGCACGGCCGTAGGCGGACGTTCACATAAAGAGAAAGAGCGTGCCGGTTAGCACGCTCCTTCTCGCCTCTGCCTCTTCACTTCGTTTACAGCAACTCATCTAACTTAAACAAATTTGCAAAGTTGCCCGATCTAGCGGTGACCTCCGCCTCCGGAGTGACCGCCACCGCTTGGATGACCACCGCCGGAACTCGGAGCATTATGTGATCCACCGCCGTTGTAGCCGCCGCGGCTCCCGCCGTAGCTGGGCGCCCCGCGGTAGCCTCCGTAACTTCCGCCATAGCCGCCGGAGGATCTTGGTTGCGCAATCGGCTGCCTCATGTTCAGTTGCGGACGCCCATTTGCACTGCGCCCGTAGCCGCTGGAACCGTAGCTTGAACTCGATCCGCGCGAGTAGCTTGAACTCGGCGAGGTCCGGTTCCAGTAGCTTCCACCCGATCCGCGGTTGGAAGACT
>Ga0307476_10001450_pt1 | contig 14504 bp, 11 predicted proteins | sample atmos_gasesECM2C_2_FD_203314 | JGI IMG/M metagenome (GOLD analysis project Ga0307476, IMG submission 203314) | Hardwood forest soil microbial communities from Morgan-Monroe State Forest, Indiana, United States - atmos_gasesECM2C_05 | ecosystem: Environmental > Terrestrial > Soil > Temperate... | reverse complement strand
AAATGGCGTCACAAAAATGGGTATTGCGGCGAGCTACGCTCCGAATACCAAATACAAGGTGTTCTGGACGCTCATCCTTGCATCGACCGAGCCGCGCGACACGCCCGGCATAAGGCTTCCTTCGACTGTTCTCGCCAATTGACGCCACCGCGAACAAGCGCCACGCTGCATTTTTGAATTTTCCGATCACCTTGAAGGCATGATGAATTCGGCCGATCCGCCACTCGCAATGACGCCCGCGAAGGCGCAGCGCGTGCTCGTCCTGCAGGGCGGCGGCGCGCTTGGCTCCTATCAGGCGGGCGCCTACCAGGCGCTTTGCCATTGCGGTTTTCAACCGGACTGGATTGCCGGCATCTCGATCGGGGCGGTCAACGCCGCGATCATAGCCGGCAACGAACCGTCAAAGCGTGTCGACAGGCTGAAGGAGTTCTGGGAAACCGTTTCATCGCCGGTGCCGTTCGTTCCGATCACGCGCGGTGACGGCGAGCGGTCGCTGTTCAACGAAACCAGCGCAGCCCTCGTCGCCACCTTCGGAGCGCGGGGCTTCTTCGCCCCGCGCGTGCCGCCGGCACCGCTGTGGCCGGTCGGAAGCGCGGAGGCGCAAAGCTATTACGACACCTCGCCATTGCGCAGGACGCTGGAACGCCTCGTCGATTTCGACCGCATCAACGATCTGGAAACTCGCCTTAGCGTCGGTGCAGTGGGGGTAACGTCAGGCAATTTCCGCTATTTCGACAATGTCGAGTTCAAGCGGCTCGGCAAGCTGATCGGTCCAGAGCATATCATGGCCTCCGGCGCGTTGCCGCCGGGTTTTCCCTCCATCGTCATCGACGGCGAGCACTATTGGGATGGCGGCCTTGCCTCCAACACGCCGCTGGATTTCGTGCTGGATACCGAGACGGCCGATGACCTCATGATCTTCCAGGTCGATCTCTTCAGCGCCCGTGGACCGCTGCCGAAAACCATGCTGGAGGCTGCCGAGCGCGAGAAGGATATTCGCTTCTCCAGCCGCACCCGCATGAATACCGACAAGAACCGGCAGATCCACAATGCGCGCAAGGCCATTCGCGACCTGATCGACAAGTTGCCCGAAGGGCTGAAGCAAGAGCCGTCGGTAAAGCTGTTGTGCGAGGCCGCCAGGGAAAGCACGGTCACGGTGGTGCACCTCATCTACAAGAGCAAGAACTACGAGAGCAATTCCAAGGATTACGATTTCTCCCGTGTCGCGATGGTGGAACACTGGGAAGCCGGCGTGCGCGACGTGCATCGATCGATGCGCCACAAGGAGTGGCTGGAACGGCCGCAATCCGATGAAACCATGGTGACCTACGATCTCTTGGACGAAGAAAGCCCCGTCAAAAAGGAGTAAACGAAATGGGTATCCTGACAGGCAAGACCGCGGTAGTGACCGGCTCGACCAGCGGCATCGGGCTCGCCTATGCCCGCAAATTTGCCGGCGCCGGGGCCAACATCGTGCTCAATGGCATGGGCGCTCCCGCCGACATCGAACGGGAGCGCTCGGCGATCGAGAGCGATTTCAAGGTCAAGGCGATCCATTCGCCCGCCGACATGACGAGGGCCGCCGAGATTGCCGAGATGATCGCGCTGGGAGAAAAGACCTTCGGTTCCGTCGACGTCCTCGTCAACAATGCCGGCATCCAGTTCGTGTCGCCGATCGAGGAATTCCCGATCGAGAAATGGGATACGATCATTGCGATCAACCTGTCGGCGGCGTTTCACGGCATCCGCGCTGCAGTCCCCGGCATGAAGAAGCGCGGCTGGGGCCGCATCATCAGTACCGCCTCGGCCCATTCGCTGGTGGCCTCGCCGTTCAAGGCGGCCTACGTCTCGGCCAAGCACGGGATTGCCGGTCTCACCAAGACGGTGGCGCTTGAACTTGCAACCTTCAAGATCACCTGCAATTGCATCAGCCCGGGATACGTCTGGACGCCGCTGGTCGAGAAGCAGATTCCCGACACCATGAAGGCGCGCAACATGACCAAGGAACAGGTCATCCACGACGTGCTGCTGGAAGCCCAGCCGACCAAGGAGTTCGTCACGGCCGAGCAGGTTGCAGCGCTTGCGCTTTATCTTTGTGGCGAGGACGCAGCGCAGATCACCGGTGCCAATCTCTCGATCGACGGCGGCTGGACCGCGGAGTGATGAAGCCGCGGCCCATTATTGCCGGAATTGGGCTCGCGTCATTGCGAGGGGCGGCAGCGACAAAGCAATCCAGTCTGCTTTGTCCGCACACTGGATCGCTTCGCTTGCGCCCGCGATGACGGCGGTGTCGTACTGGCACGGCGAATTCAACGATGCTTCCCGAACGCCAGCATGTGCAGCCCCAGCCGTTGGCGTGCGATGTAAAACAACAGGCCGGTCTCGAACACGAGCGAGATCGAGGTTGCTGCGGCTGCGCCGTGGCCGCCGAAGCGGGGCACCAGTGCTACGCACAGCATCAAATTCATGGCGAAGGCGAGCGCATAGGCCAGTGCGCAGATATATTGGTGTCCGAGCATGTTGAGCAGTCGTTCGACAGGGCCGACCGCCGCGCGCACGACGAGCCCGATCGCGGCGACGAACATGATGTCATAGCCGATCACGAATTGCGGACCGAACAGCCAGAGCAGCGGCTTGCCGAAGGCCAACAGCAGCACGGTTGCACCGAGCGACGGCCAGAACGTCCATTCGATCGCATGCGCGACGTAGGCCGATAGCCGGGTGTTATCGCCCAGCGCGTTATATTCGGCGAACCGATGCGCCGTGGTCGCCGACATCGCATAATGGATGAAGGATACCAGCGCGAGCGTCTTGACCACCGCGAAATAGACGCCGACCTCTTGCGAGGAGCGGAACTGCTGCAGAACCAGCACATCGGTGTAGGACAACAAAAGATAAAATCCCTCCACCATCAGGATCGGCAGCGAGATCGACAGCCAGCCACGGATGTCATAGTCCCTGGGACCGTCCTCGACATGGTTGCCAAGGCGGCGGTTCAGAACCACCATCTGGCCGATCATGGCGAACCAGACCGCCGCCGCGCTCGCGAGCATCGCGGCCGTGGCGCCGAAATCGAAGCCAAGAACAAACATGCCGGCCGTGATGCCGATGATCAGCGATTGACGAACGATGAATTGCGGCATCAAGCCGAGCCGCATCCAGTCATGGGAACGGGCGATGCCGTCCTGGGTATTGGCCACCACAAAGGGGGGCAGCGTGAGGCAGCCGATGTAAAGGGGGACAACTGCGCCAGCATCGATCCACGGCGACAGCAGCTTCACGACACCTGCCAGTAACGCCGCGACGACCGACGAAACGACAAGGGTTATCCAGCGGCTGCCCGAAAGAAACCCGCGCAGCAGCGCTTGCTCGCCGCGGGCGCGATATTCCGGGATGATTTTCTGCGCGGAGGCCGAAATTCCGAAATCCATCATGCTGCCGAGCAGCAGCACCCAGGTCCAGACATAGACGTAGACACCGTAGTCGGAGCCGCTCATCCACCGCGCCAGCAGGATTTGGGAAAGATAGGCAAGCGCGGCGCTTGCCACGCGGATGACAAAGATTGTGCCGGCGAGCCGCCTGGTTAGCGAAGTGTCGCTGGAGCCCTCGAGTGAGTTGGCAACTATCGACCGCAGTCTTGCCGTCATTCGGGCAGGTTTTGTCGTCGCAGATTGAGTATCCGTCACAGCCAAGGCGGAAATCCTAAAGCGCCGCCAGAGTGCGGCGATCGGCTCTCACGTATCAACCATTCGTTAAGATTCGGTTGGGTGGGCCATTGGGTCGTCCTCGCGAGAGCGTGGGCCCATCCCACGGGACAACGTGCGAGTCATGGCGTCCAAACGCCACAGCCGCAGCATGGACGCCAGGTCTATTGCAGATTGATATTGAATTCGTAGGAACGGTCGCCGCCGACCAGCGTCAATTTGAGCGCTGCGCCCTCGGGGTTGGTTCCCGGCGGCACGCCTTCAAGGTTAAAGGCAAAGCGCTTCACACCCGGCGGACTGTGTTCGAGCAGTTTTGGCACCGGCAGCGCCCAATCCGGCGTAGGTCCCTCGACAAAAAGGCTGACCGTCCTGGCATCCGGCGACAGCACGTCGATGAGCACGGTGGATTTGCCGTCGCGTTTGACGTCGAGGATGGTCAGCGGGTTGGGGTCACCGACACTGGCCGGCTTTGGAACCGTATCGAGAGCTGCGAACAGCACGTTGTCTTCGGTGCTCGCTACGCTTGCGAAGGCGAGTTCCGTGTTGGCTTCGACCGGGATGCAGATTTTCTCGCACACCGCGTAATTGATATCGGCGCGAAGCGTGACCGGCTTGTCGGTACTTTTCGGAACGATCCGCAGCGGCAGAACCACCTGGTTATGATAACCCAGCGAGATGCCGCCGGCGCCATCGTCAAATTTCGTCGGCGCCGGCCACAATACGGTCACGGCCTCGACATTGTCCGATTTGGAGAAGTCGAAGCGCGGCGGAACGCCGGAATCGCCGGAGGTACGCCAGTATGTCTTCCAGCCGGGGTCAAGCTGAACAGCGATGCCGCCAAGCAGAACCGGCCCGCTGCGCGATCCCGCAAGCAACCGCACGGCGGAGTGCGCTGCTCTTTGCCAGGCTGAAGCGTCTTCCCCGCGCGCCCGCGTCGTCAAAACAAAAGTCAGAGAGAGCGCGAGCAAGCCGAATGCGGCTCGCGGGGGCAAGGAGAGGGTCATGAAAACTCCTTACAGGCAAGCGAGATGGCAAGCCATTGAATTGCTTGTGAATGAACACATGTCGCGGAGCTTGATTGACAGGCGGGGCACCCAATATCAGGATGGACGGCGACAAGAGAGTTCTCTGCGGATGAACCCTGAAGGCAAAACACCGAAGATGGTTCGCCGCGACACCGCCGGCGGTCGCGGTGAGTCGGAAGGCCCTCGCTATCTCGACGGCCAGCTTTTGATTGCAATGCCTGTGATGGGTGACCCGCGCTTCGAGCGTTCGGTAATCTATCTCTGTGCGCATTCGGCCGAAGGCGCCATGGGCATCATCGTCAATCGCCCCGCGGGCAGCATCGACTTCCCGGACTTGCTGGTGCAACTCGACATCATCAAGAAGGCTGACCAGATCAAGCTGCCGGAAAATGCCGAGACCCTGCGAGTGCTGAAAGGCGGCCCGGTGGAAACCGGCCGCGGCTTCGTGCTGCATTCGAGCGATTTCTTCATTCAGGACGCGACACTGCGGATCGACCACGACATCTGCCTGACCGCAACCATCGATATCCTGAAGGCAATCGCCAGAGGCGCCGGGCCGAAGCACGCCATCCTCGCACTGGGCTACGCGGGCTGGGCCGCGGGCCAGCTGGAAAGTGAAATCCAGGACAATGGCTGGCTGCATTGCGACGCAGACCCCGACCTGATCTTCGGCGGCGATGTCGAGGAAAAATACGCGCGCGCCCTCCGCAAGATCGGCATCGACCTCGGCATGCTGTCGAACGAAGCCGGACACGCTTGATCAACACCTCATTGCGAGCGTTAGCGAAGCAATCCAGCCGTATCCAGGTTCGCTGGATTGCTTCGTCGCTTGGGCTCCTCGCAAAGACACCGATGCATTTTGCGCAAGGCCCCCGCGATGACGAGTTGGGCGCATCTACTCCGCCGCCTGTTGTGCGACCGTCGGTTCGGTGCCCGCGACGGTGGCGCGGCGCATGTCGCGCGGCTGCGACTGGTCGTAACGGCGCACGCGGTGCATGGTCTGGCGGTTGTCCCACATCACCAGATCATGAACCGTCCACGTGTGAACATAGACGAATTGCGGCTGCGTCGCGTGCTCGGTGAGGTCGCGCAGCAATAGCCGCGCCTCCGGGACGCTCATGCCTCGTATCGCGCCCGCATGCGACGACAGATAGAGCGACTTGCGACCATGTACCGGATGGGTTCGCACCAGCCTCTGCAGCACCGGCTTGAACATCTGCTTTTCTTCTTCGCTGTAATCGACAAAACCCAGCGATCCCCGGGAATACATCAGCGAATGTTCGCAGATCAGGTTTTCGATCTCAGCCCTGGTCTCCGCGTCAAGTGCATCATACGCCGCACGCATGTCGGCAAACTCGGTGTTGCCACCCTTCGGGTTCACCACCCGCGCCGACAGCAGCGAGAATTTTGCCGGTATCGGACGGAACGAACTGTCGGAGTGCCACAGGCAGTTGCCGAGATTGAACAGATGCGTGCGGTGTTCGCGCGGCAACGGCTTGCCATCCTTGCCGAGGTTGGAGACGTCGTTCAACCCCGAAGTCAGGCGGTAGTCTTCTTTCCTGGTGACCGTGCCGCCACGCGCGGACTCGCGCTCGCCGAAATTGCGCGCGAAGGCCAGTTGCTGCTCGTCGGTGATGTCCTGATCGCGAAACAATAAAACGGCATATTTGTCCATGCCGGCTTCGATGTCGCGCGCCTGTTCCCGAGAGAGCGGCTCTCGCAAATCGACACCGGAGACTTCACCGAAAAAGTGCGGGTGAAGCTGGCGGATCGTCACGGTCATTGGCGTGCCTCCTGTCGGTGCGAACGGTTGCCGCCGCCGCATTTGAGGCAAAAGGCTACTCGCTGACCCTGCCAAGTCAACGGTTCAGGGTGCATACGCTCATGGCGCTGGAACTGGAACGGACGTCGCCGGTTAGCTCCTGGAAATCAACCGACGGGACCCGGTAGCGCAAGGCCGGCTCGGCAGGGATGCACGCAGCAAGGAGTGACGCGATGGATAAGGATCGAATTGCCGGCTCGGCGAAGGATTTCGCCGGAAAGGTGGAAGGTGTGGTTGGCGATGCGATGGGCGATGCCCAGACCCAGGCCTCGGGCCGGGCGCGAGAAGCGGCCGGCTCCGTGCAGAACCTCTATGGCCAGGCCAAGGACGCTGCACGCGACGCGGGCGACGCCGCCGTCAACTATGCCAAGGGTGCCTACGAACAGAGTGGCGAGACGCTGCGCGACGGTTCGCAAGTCTTGGCGAAAAGAGTTCAGGAAAATCCGCTTGGCGCGCTGCTGATCGCGGGCGGAATTGGCTTTGCACTGGCCTTGATGATGACGCGTCAACCACGCCGCCCGCCGCCGCGTTGGCGTTACTAGAGCCCTTTTACCGCGTGACATTACCTGGTGGCACCTCCGCCGATCGCCCGACATTGGCGGGCGGTCGCGGCACGCCGGGCGCGCGGGGCGGCGGCTGTAACTGACGCGGAGGCTGTGGGCTTCCGAAACCGAAGAAATTCCGGAATGGTGGTGCGGCCGATTGAACCGGCGCACTTGGCTGGGCGGGCACCACTTGCTGCGCCGGAACAGGCTTCTTCGGCTTAGGCGCCTGAGCCGGGGTCGTCGCCGAGGGCGCAGCATCCGGAGAGACGGAGGCCACCGGCGTTTCGCCCTTGATTTGTTCGCGTCCGATTTCACGTCTTGGCCAAATGAAATCATCGGCACGGCCCGCAGGCGGCGCCAGCGGTTCACCCTTGACGAGGGTTCGTGCGACCAGCGCATCGATTGCTGCGGGGCGCGATCCTGTGCCCCCGAGCAACTGGTCGGTGCCGACGGAAGATGCAACCAGCGGCAGGATCGGTCCCGCCAGCGGGCGCGGCGCCGGCTGGCCCGGCAGCGCATTGGCGTCGGGCGTTCCGGGTTCGCTCGGCAGCGTGATCGGCGCCGAGCGCCCCGCCAGCAGCCGTGTAATCTCCCGTTCGACATAGTGCGCAAGCTTGCGCGCTCCCGCCTTGGTGAAATAGACGCCGTCATAAGAGCGCAGGCGCCGGATCTGGCCCTCGAAGTCGGGGCCCTGCTGCAGGAAGCGCCCTGCCTCGTCGACAAAACCGTCCCAGACATCGACATAGGTGATACCGGCCTTGGCCGCGCCCTCGCGGTATAGTGAATCCAGGAACAGCGCGTCAGACGTCGCCTTGGCGCCGCGAACGGCGGGCAAGCCGACCCACAGCACCGGCACGCCCCTGGACTTCAGGACACCGATCATTTCGTCGATTTTCTTGTTGTAAAGTTCGATCCAGCGCTCGTCGCGGAACTCGACAACGCCGTTGGGCGAACGCGCGCTTCGTTCCGGTGTGGCGGAGGGCGCAGTCTCGCCGCTTTCCGCATCGTCCGGGGACAATTCAGCGTCGACAGTTTTGTCGTCGCCTTTTGCCGCAGCGGCATCGGAAGGCTCTTCGGCCTTGCCCGCGGGCTTTGTCTCGCCGGCCCTGGACGCCGGCTTGCCGCGGGCGTCCTTCTTGTCGCCGTTCTTGTCATTCGGTTTGCCGTCGGATTTATCCGAGGCCGGCTCACGCATGGCGACACGGTCGTTGAGACCAAGCATCACGACAATAACGTCGGCCTTGTCGGCGGCAAGGATGGTCTTGGCCGCCGCAGCCCAGTCAGCCGGCTCGCCCTTGGGCTGATATCTGATGAGGCCCGAAATGGTCTTGTGCCTGCGGACCACGCCCATGTCCGGTTGCTCGGCATAGGCGTCCTCGAGTCCATAGGCGAGCCAATCCGCCATGGCATCACCCAGCACCAGCACATTGCGCTCGGGGATGGCGTCGCGTTTTTCCGGCGGCGGCGCCTTGGAAAAATTCTCGATGCGCTTGGGCTGCTGCTGCTGGAACGGAGCAAACAGATCGCCGCCGAACCAGCCGCCGCCTCCAAACCCTTTCTGCGGGGCCGGTTGGGATTGCTGCCGCGGCGGTCCGCCGAAAAACGGAAAAAACTGCGCGGAGGCCGGCGCCACCACGCCAAGGATGAGCCCGACCGCGACGGCCAGGACGATCATCGGGCCAGTCTCGGTGAAAATCCGCAGAAAGGATTTCTTCTTGGGCATGCGGCCTGGTCGCAATGGTCGATCCAACGATAGCTATGATAGCTGAATCAGGCCGTAAGCGGGCAGATTTCGTTTACCCCCTGCCGGTCCGAAGAGCGCTGGTAGATCATGAATTCGCTCGTGCGGGAACAGGTTTTCCCGCTTTGTCCAGCCTGAGGGTAAACGGGACCGGTATTTCGAGCGGTACCGGGCTCTAAATCAGCGCCCGCGTAACTGCTCCAGCACTTGCGAGGAGGCAAATCCGTCAGCGGGAGCTCCGATCGAAGCCTGGAAGCTGCGAAGCGCCTGCCTTGTTTCGCCGCCGAACTGGCCGTCCGGAGTGCCGCGATAGAACCCGCGCTGGGCCAGAAGCTGTTGCAATTCCAGCCGTTCGGCGCGCGTCAATTCGCGCTCCTGCCGTGGCCAGGGTTGCACGAAAGGTGGGCCGCCGCGCAGCCGGTCGGCGAAATGGCCGATCGCCAGTGCATAGGCCTCGGCAGGGTTATATTTCATGATCACGCGGAAATTCTGCAGCATCAGAAAGCCGGGCCCTTCGGCCCCGGCGGGAGCCAGCAGGTAAGCCTTTTCAGAGCCTGGCGGGAATGGCTGGCCGTTGGCGCGCTTGATGCCCAGATGCTCCCATTGCGAAAACGTCATCGTCCTGGCTTTGTCAGCCTGCATGTAATTGAAGTCCTTGGGCACAATGACCTCGTAGCCCCAGGCCTGGCCGGTCTGCCAGCCGTCCTTCTTCAGATTATTGGCAGTGGAGGCGATCAGGTCGGCCGGATCATCGACCACATCGCGGCGGCCATCGCCGTCGGCATCCACCGCATAGCGCTTGAAGGCCGTCGGCATGAATTGCGTGGGCCCGAACGCGCCGGCCCAGGAGCCACGCATCTGCTCGGGGCGCAAATCGCCGTTGTGCAGGATTTCGAGCGCCGACAGAAATTCGTCCCGGAAATATTTCTGGCGCCGGCCGATACAGGCAAGCGTCGCCGTCGATTGCAGAACGCTGCGGTCACCCATCTGGGTCGAGTAATTCGATTCGATGCCCCAGATCGCCGCGATCACGTAGCGATCGACGCCGTACGCTTTCTCGGTCGCGTCGAACTGCGGCTTGTACTTGGCCAAAATCTCGCGCCCCCTGGCGAGGCGGGCGTCGCTGACCAGTATGTCCAGATAATCCCAGATCGACTTGGTGAATTCCGGTTGCGAATCCATCAAGTCCATGATGCGCAGGTCCGGGGTCAGGCCGGCTGTGAAGCGCTGGAAGCTCGCTTGCGAGATATTGCGCCGCGCCGCATCCGGCCACATCGAGGCAACGCAACTGTCGAAATTGGCTGCTGCCTCGCGGATGGCGCTTGCCGTCATCAACGGATGGCCGGAGGCGCCATCCTCGCCGCTCCATGGAGGCGGCGCGCCATTTGGCTGCGCCGGCTGGACTTGAGCCCCCGGCTCGATCTGGCCGCCCTTTGAACCGCTGAAAATATTGCCGAGAAAATCGAGCGGGCTGGTGCTGGACGACTGTGCCGATGCGTGGCCGCAGCAGGCAAGCGCCGCGGCAACGAGTACCGCGCCAGTTCGTATTACCTTCAACCTTCGCTGCGTCATATCCCACCGCAAGGCACTCAAATACCCCCGTTCGAGCTTAACAAAAACGCGATTTTGCGTCTGGGCGTGATTCGGAAAAAGCAAACCGCATCAAAATATCCGCCTTTGTTCCTGGCCGCAAAAACGCTACCAACAAGACTTTCAAAGTGTTGTCTCCTCAAAATCTCGCAAGAGAGCCCGATACCCCATGAAAATCCGCAAAGCCGTTTTTCCCGTCGCTGGCCTCGGCACCCGTGTCCTGCCCGCCACCAAGGCGATGCCGAAGGAGATGCTGACCATCGTCGACAAGCCGCTGATCCAGTACGTGGTCGACGAGGCGAGGGAGGCCGGTATCGAGCATTTCATCTTCGTCACGGGCCGCAACAAGGGCGTGATCGAGGACCACTTCGACCGGATGTTCGAGCTCGATGCGACGCTTGCGGCGCGCGGCAAGAAGGCGGAGATGGAGATCCTCGCCCGCGACCAACCCGAAGCCGGCGCCATGAGCTTCACGCGGCAGCAGGCGCCGCTCGGCCTTGGCCACGCGGTGTGGTGCGCGCGTGATATCGTTGGAGATGAGCCGTTTGCGGTGGTGCTCCCTGACGAACTCGTGCTCAACACGCCGGGCTGTCTCGCCCAGATGATAGCGGCCGCGGGCAAGCTCGGCGGGAAATCCAACCTGATCGCGGTGGAAGCCGTGCCCGAACATCTCACCCACCAATACGGCATCTGCGGCGTGGGCAAGCGCGAGGGCAACCTTTTCGAGGTCGACGGCATGGTGGAAAAGCCGCCGAAGGGCAAAGCGCCTTCGAATCTGTCGATCACCGGGCGTTATATCCTGCAGCCGGAAATCTTCGGCATATTGCAAACCCAGGGGCGCGGCGCCGGCGGCGAGATCCAGTTGACCGACGCGATGATCGGCCTGGCAAAAAAGCAGAAATTCTATGGCGTCGAGTTCAGCGGTGAGCGGCACGATTGCGGCTCGAAGGCAGGCTTCCTGCGCGCCAATATCGCCTACGGCATGGCTCGGCCCGACTTGCGCGAGGGCTTGCGCGCGCAGATGAAGAAGTATCTGGAAAAGTGATTTCGCGGCACGCGTGCAACCATCCACCGGCGCGAGGCGAGCAGTGAACGACTACGATGCGCTGCGCGATTATCTGAAAAAGCAGACCCTGCCCGAATTCGTGCTGAGCTTCGAACAGATCGAGACGATCATCGATGCAAGCCTGCCGCGTGCGGCGCATCGCGCGTCGTGGTGGGAGACTTTGCGCAGCCCGCAGGAAAGGATGCCGCAGCGCGAGGCTTGTCTTGCCGCCGGTTACATCGCCGCGCGGCTTTCGGACGGCAAGCGGGTGCGGTTCACGCGAATGCCCACGCGCCGGCGCGATGCGAGAGGGCGGCCATAGGCGCGCGCTGTCGTCATCGGGATTGCACCTAGCTCGCCGCTTCCAGCCGAACTTCGGTCAAGAGCCGCATCGCGGCGTCGGCGTCCATCGGCTCGCCGAAAGCGAAGCCTTGCGCGTATTCGCAGCCCAACTGGTAAAGCTCGACCGCGTCCGAATCCGTCTCCGCGCCCTCGGCAACCACGTCCATGCCGAGATCATGCGCGAGCGCAATGATCGATTTGAGGATCACCGGGCGGGTGCCGCGGCTGGTAGTACGCACGAAGGACTGGTCGATCTTGATGGTGTCGAAGGGAAAGCGCTGCAGGTAGGCCAGCGAGGAATGGCCGGTGCCGAAATCATCCAGCGACAATCCGGTGCCGAGTTCGCGAATCCGCGTCAGCATCTGGGCGGCATGTTCCGGATTTTCCATCACCAGCGATTCGGTCAATTCGAGTTTCAGCGAACCGCGCGCCACCGAGGAGCGCGACAGCACGGTGCGGATGTCGTGGATCAAATCGTGCCGCAGCAATTGGCGCGAGGAGACGTTGACGCTGGCGAAGATCGGCTCGCGCGATCGCATCGCGCGCTGCCACACGGCAAGCTGCTTTGCGGTCTGGTCCAGGACGAACATGCCGAGATCGACGATCAAGCCGATCTCCTCGGCAATGGCGATGAATTCGGATGGCGACATTCTTCCGAGCTTGGGATGGTCCCATCGCGCCAGCGCCTCGAAGCCTGCGATCGAACGATCCTCGAGCCTTACGATCGGCTGGTAGAGAATCGTGATTTCCTCGCGCTCGATCGCGCGGCGCAGCTCGCTCTCCAGCGTCAACCGATCGGTTTTCCTTGCCCGCATCGCCGGCTTGTAGACGTCGATGCGGTCGCCGCCGATGCGTTTTGAGTGATACATCGCAAGCTCGGCATCCTTGATGATCTCGTCGGTAAGGGGAACCTGCGGATCGGAGAGCGCAAGTCCGATCGAGGCGGTGAGGAAGATCTCGCGGTCGTTGAAGGCAATCGGCGCGCGGACGGTCTTGCGGATGGTTTCGGCAAAGGCGGTGATGCGCGCGGGGTCCTGTTCCGACATCAGGATCAGGCCGAACTGGTCGCCCGCCAGCCGCGCCAGCGTGTCCTGCGGTTTGAGGATGCGGGTCAGCCGCCGCGCCAGCGTCAGCAGGATCGAATCGCCGACTGCGATTCCGACGGAATCGTTGACCTGCTTGAAACGATCGAGATCGATCACCATGAGCGTCGGCCGCAGGTTCGGCATGGTCTTGGCGAAATTGGCCACTGCATTCAGCCGATCGATGAAGAGTTTGCGGTTCGGCAGCCCTGTGAGGTTGTCGTGAACCGAGTCATGCAGCAGGCGCTCCTCGGCATTCTTGAACTCGGTGACGTCGGTGAGCGTGCCGACCACCCGCGAGACCTCGCCGTCAGAACCGACCACCGGGCGCGCCTTGAGCGCAAACCACATGAAATGTCCGTCCGGCGTGCGGAGACGAAAATCCTGCACCAGGCGCCCGCGGCGTTGATCCAGCACACTGTCGAGCGCAGCACGGAAACGGTCCTGATCGAGCGGATGCAGCACTTCCAGCCATTTCGCGGCGGGGCCTTCCAGCGTACCGCGCTTCAAGCCCAGCAGCTGTTCGGTCTCGGGGCTGGTGAAGACCTTGTCGGCGGAGACATCCCAGTCCCAGATCAAATCGCCCGAGCCGGTCAGCGCCAGCGCCCGGCGCTCGACGTCGGAGACGATGCCGGTGGTGGCGCCGCCGCCGGCAAACGCGTGCTGCATGACCGTAAATCCGATCAGCATCACGATCAGGACCAGGCCGCCGAGCAGCGCAGGGCCCACGATGTCGTTGGTGACGCTGCCGGCGACCGTCATGCCGGCCGCGATCACCCAGACCACCAGCAGGAACCAGGTCGGGATCAGAAGCACCGCGCGGTCGAAACCATGGGTGGAGAGATAGACGATCAGCGCAAAGCCTGCGAAGGCGATCATAACCAGCGACATTCGCGCGATGCCGGAGGCGACCGCGGGATCGAACAGAGCGAGCGCGACCAGCGACCCGAGAAAGAACAACCAGCCGATGGTGATGTGGGAATAGCGCACATGCCAACGGCTCAGGTTGAGGTAGGCGAACAGGAACACCAGCAGCGTCGCGGCCAGGATCGCCTCGCCACCCGCACGCCAGACCCGCTCGGCGTTGTTCGACATGTCCAGCACTTTGCCCCAGAAGCCGAAATCGACGCCGATATAGACCAGCACCGCCCAGGCGAGCGCCGCGGCGGCGGGAAACATGATGCTGCCCTTGACGACGAACAGGATGGTGAGCACCAGCGCCAACAACCCGGAGATACCGATCACGATGCCCTGGTACAGCGTGAACGAGTTGACCTTGTCCTTGTAGGCGTCAGGTTCCCACAGATAGAGCTGCGGCAATTTGTCGGTGCGAAGTTCGGCGACAAAGGTCACGACCGCGCCGGGGTCGAGCGTGATGCGGAAGATATCGGCGGCCCCGCTTTCCTGCCGCTCCGGCCGGTCGCCGGTCGACGGGGTGATGGTTGCGATGCGCGACAGCCCGAGATCGGGCCACAGCAGGCCCGACGACACGATGCGGTAGTGGGGAGCCACGATCAGACGATCGAGTTGGTCATCGGTGTTGTTGGCAAGCGCGAAAACAACCCAGTTCTGGCCGCCTTCACGGGCACGCACCTCGATGCGGCGGAC
>Ga0307476_10001449_pt1 | contig 14504 bp, 11 predicted proteins | sample atmos_gasesECM2C_2_FD_203314 | JGI IMG/M metagenome (GOLD analysis project Ga0307476, IMG submission 203314) | Hardwood forest soil microbial communities from Morgan-Monroe State Forest, Indiana, United States - atmos_gasesECM2C_05 | ecosystem: Environmental > Terrestrial > Soil > Temperate... | reverse complement strand
GATGGGTCTTCTCCGGACAGCAGCACGACAGGCCGTCGCTCGTCGAACTCGGCCCACCAGACCTCGCCTCGTCGCATGTGTCCTCCTGGTACTTCAGCCGTAGAGCCGGATCTCGAGCCCTCGTCTTCAGCGCGTCGCGTTGGGATCGTCGTCGATGACCTCGGCGATCGAGCTCGCCACGATGGCACGCTCGTGCCAGCGTTCGAGCCGCGCGAGATCGCGCTCGGCCTGGATACGCTGCCGAGCCGCGTCGGGCACTGCGATTCCGCGCACGCGCAGCACGCGCAGCACGGTCAGTACGGCCTTGGCCTGTGTCTCGGTGCGGCTCTCGGTCCGGGCATCTTCCCAGGTGTGCTGCATGGCGGTCAAGAACTCCTGCTCGTCGGACGTTCGGGTCGCTTGCTGCCCGAGCATCCGCTCGAACTGTAGCAGGATCGGTTCGGCGACGACACGCTCCGCGGCATCAGCGGGCAACCGCGCCACTTCTGGAACCGCGGAGGCCAACAACGGCCCCGCTGCCATCAGGCGGACCAAGAGCGTCGTGCGATCCCGCGGCAGCTCGCGCGCAGCGATCAGACCGGCGTATCCCCGCGCGTCCCTCAACCGCCGTCGCTGACACAGCGCCGCGGACCTGCGGCCCCACAGGATCCATCTGATCCAGCCGGAACGGACCCAGACGGACGGGTTACACCCGCCTGGGATCCATACGGACCCGGATCCAGCCCAGGCGGGATGGATCACGATCCCGCCGCGTCGCCGTCGCCCAGGTGGATCCACGCCGGCGCCCGAAATGGATCAGTCCAAGGGCGCCGCCAAAGGTTCAGCCGGAGCTCCGGCGGCGCAATTCGGTCGGACGGTCACGTCCCGGCGATCGAGCCACGGTCAGTCTCGGCGTCCAGCTCGGCCGGCCCGCCGCGCGCTCGCCCCACGGTAGACTGTGCCCGTGCTGTTCACGAAGCGTCTCCGCGATCGGATCCGCCGCGGAGAAATCACGTGCAGCGTTCGCATCTGGATGCGCCCCCACGTCAAGGTCGGCGGGCGCTACCAGATGGACGAGGGCGAGATCGAGGTCGACGCCATCTTCCCGATCACGCTCGCCGATATCACACCGAAGCTCGCGCGCACGTCGGGCTTCGACGACGTCACAGACCTCCTCGCGACCGCGAAGCACGGCCCGGGCTCAAGCGTCTACCTCGTGCACTTTCATTACGTCCCCCCGGGGCGTCGTACGCGTCCGGTGAAGCGATCGCGGCGCGCACCAGGCGGTCGAACCGAGGCGCGCCCGCGTGGCCTCCGGCCCAGAACCTAGTACCGCTGAGAAGCGGATCTGCGACCGGGCGGTGACGCAATGGCGTCTGTGCACGCCGAGCGGTGCGAGCCGGGCGAAGCGTCCCGCGGCCCGGCAAGCGTTCGCAAGGTCCCGCCCAACCAGATCGAACGCCGACGACCGCAGGACCGGGGCAGCGAGGCGCGCACGACGCCGGCGATCCTACCCAGCACTCGATCGGCCTCATAGCTGCAAGCGATGACGGTAGCCTTCCAGCGGACTTGCGATCGAAAGCCGATCGTAGAACGCGACCGATGTCGCCGCGGCCCACGCTGCACAGGCTGCGCTTAGGCAACGCTGCGGAAAGAAGTTCGTGGCGTCCTCTGTGAACGGCGGCTTCGGATGCCGTAGCGCCTGCAACGATCGCCAGAGCTTCGCCTGGGTCATCTCTGCGCCCCACTTCGACTTGTAGTGCACGACCTCGTTGCGCAGCCGCATGACGAGGGCAGCGTCCTGCCACGGTTGTCCACCCCGATCGAATGCGGCCTTCCGCAAAAGGTGGAGAACGAGGGCGTAGCGTTCGAGTGCGGGGTTCTGGTCATCGATGACATCGGCGAGCGGCTGCAGGTAGTCGCGGGCGTCTGCGTCGATGCGGTCCGAGCCTAGGTGATGACCCGGACCGTGCATGGCGACCTCGGCGACCTCCGACTCGACGGCTGCAGCCGCCTGCATGATCGACGAGACAACGTACGACCGGTGTTCGATACGGATGTCGTCGTCGACCTGGTCAACGGAAAGTGCTTCGATCGCAGCAGCGCGTCGCGCCATGATCGTCGCCCCGACGAGGAAGCCGGCAGCGAAGCTGAACCGAGAATCGCCGCGAAGTTCATCGAGCTTCATCGGTTGTCGGCCGAGTCTGGGTTGAGAAGATCGCCCGCCATGATTCTTCCCTGGGCGGCACCCTTCCGCCAGCGCTTCATCGTAGCGGATCTCACCTCGAATGGCGACGTTCGGCTCGCCTCACGCGCGAGCGCGACCATGGAGCTCGCCGGGCACCGTGCTCGCGGTCCCGGCGGCGGTGGCGGCGATCGAGCGTGCCGCCGGTCCTAAGCGGCGCGTCACCTACCGTGTGGGCCAGGTGGGGCAGTCTACAGGATTGGTGTCGGCGACGACCAGGCACGGCGCGTTGCCCGAGTCGAACCCTCCGACGGCGTGCGCGAGGTCGATGTCGGCCAGCATGCGGAGGGTCTGGCCGCGCAGTACAAGCTTTCGGGGTGTCTTCTTTGGCGGTGTTTTCTTCATTACAGGACGATAGCGCAGCGCTCCTGGGCGCCGCACGCCCCGATCACCTGCCCGGGGCTCGGCAGCGTCCAGCGTGCGAGTTCGCCAGTGAATCCGCGGGTCACGATGTCGCTGCCCTCGACGTGGATCCCGATGATCGGCGCCGCGTGCGCGCGGAGCACCCAGAGCAGGCGCCCACCGTCCCGGTCCCAAAACTGCAGCGAGCCGTCGGCGCCCCCGGCCATCACCAGGCCGTCGGGCGCAAGCGTTGCGTCGGTGAGGTTCCGCGATCTTCCTTGGTAGACCTGACGGAGTTGGCCCGTCGCCCCGTCCCACAGCCGGGCGGCGCCGTCGGCGCCAGCGGTGAGGATCTGACCTCCCGCGACCCAGCGTGCCGAGAAGACTCGACCCACGTGACCTTCGAGCTGGGCAATGATCTGGTAGCGCTCAAGGTCCAGGAGGATGGGCGACGTCGCGTTGCCGGAATAGCTCGGCGGTATCGGGACGGTGACGAGGCGAGTCCCCTCGATCCGCAGCGACATGACGCGCGCCGGGATCTCAAGGTCTGCGAGGATCGCACCGCCTCGATCGTAGACTCGCAGCCGCCGCTGCACGTAGGCCGCGACCACCCGGCCGTCGGGAAAGAAGCCCACGGCGTCGACCCCGCCCAGAGTGGCCGGGAGCGTGACCTGCGCGCCGCCATCGCGCGTGACGAGCAGGGATCCGTCGGTCGCGCCGCTGACGACATCCCGCCCCGTTGTCGCGAAGGCCACTGCGCTGACCGGCGCGCCGTGCGCGATCGAACTCAGCAGCTGGCCGCCGGGTAGCCCATAGATGTCCACCGCGCCGCCGCGGACGATCGCCGCCCGGTCCCCCGCGCTGGACACCGCGGGAGATGCGGAGAGGAAGTTGCCGCCGACCGGCGTCGCACTGGGCAGCTCGGCAAGCAGCTGATCGCGCGCCGTGTCCCAGACACGGGTTGCGCGGTCCCGGCAACCGGCGGCGATGAAGCGCCGGTCTGGCTCGGGGCTCGGCCCCAGGCCACAGCCGTCCGCGACCGGCGGGATCCCCCAGCGACGGTACGGCGAGGTCGCGTCCCAGACCCAGGCGGCGCCGTCCAGGGAGGCGCCGACGACGCGGCGCGAGCTCGGGTCGAAGTGCGCGACCCGGACGCTCTGCGGCCCTTCCAGCACGGTAACCGGCATCCCCAGAGAGGCGTCCGCGACGATGACGGCCCCGTCGCCGCCGGCGGCAAGCACGAGCCTGGAGGCCCGGTCGAACTCGATCGCGGTGATGTTGGTGTGGCGGGGGTTGAGCTGGTTCTGTAGCTCTCCCGACTCTGTGCGCCAGATCTGTATCGCTCCATCGACGCTCCCAGCGGCGACGAGTCGACCGTCGGGCGAGAACGCCACCGCGCCGACGGGATCCCTCACGTCCCGAAGATGCTGGATCCTCGCGCCGCTCAGAACTGACCAGATCGCTACGTCGCCGGTCGCCGCGCCCGTAAGGAGCCGTGGGCCGGTCGGGTCGAAGGCCAGGCTGCGGATGCGAGGTCCGCGAATCGTGACGGCCTGCCTCCGCGCCTGCACATCGAATACACGCACGTCGTCGCCCCCGGTCGTGGCGAGCCAGCGACCGTCGGCGCTGAACGCGATCGCCGGGAACTCCGACGCGTCGTTGCGGATCTCGGCAACCGGCTCGCCGGTGGTCGCATCCCAGACGTTTGCGACGTCGCCCCGAGTGCCGATCGCGGCGACGAGCATGCCGTCAGGCGACATCGCGACGGCGTAGTAGCGCGGCCCTGTGTCGTTTCGCCGCAGTTCGCGTACGAGCGCCCCGCTAGCTGCGTCCCAGATCCTGACGGTACCGACTCCGCCCGCGACGACGAGCCTCGCGCCGTCGGGGCTGTACACGGCCTCGTAGACGGTGCCGTCATAGGGCAGCGTGAACGACCGCTTCCCCGTCTGCGCGTCCCAGACCTGCGCGGCCTTGTCGTCGGTCGTGACGATCTGCCGGCCGTCCGGGGAGAACGCGGCCGACCACATGCGCCCGAACGTGCTCGCGAGGCGCGCCTGCTCCGCCAGCCTGGGCTGCAGAGCGCGGGCGAGCATGAACGCCGTGCTCGACGAATGGTCGCCGCGCCCGTAGGCGCGGCCGAGGTGGATCTGTGCCTCGGGCTCGCCGTGGAGCAGCGCTGACCGACCCTGCTCCAGCTCGGACTGCGTGATGGTCGCCTCCGTCACCCGTCGGTCAGCGCGGGCCTGCATCGCCGCGCGGTACAGGAACCAGCCAACCGCGGTCGCCGCGGCGAGCGAGACGAGTGCTCGCCGAACCCAGCGGATGCGCCGGATCCGCCGCTGGCTTTCGGCGACGAACGAGCGCTCCAGCGGGCCGAGCGTCTGCTGGGGCACGCTGCGCACGGTTTCCTCCAGCACGTCGGCTCCCCACAGCAGGCCCGGCGCCGCGCCCTGATCGGCCCACTGCTGCGCCGAGGCCCGGAGTTGCTCCCGCTTGATCTTGCGCAGCGCCTCCCGCAGGTCCGAGGCCAACTCCAGCGCGGTCGCCGGGCGCGCCCGGGGATCCTTGTCGAGCGCGCACTGGATGACCTGATCGAGGGCCGGAGGGAAGCCGTCGCCGAGCGGCGGCGGGGACGCGCATTTGTGCTGCTCGAGGTACTCGGCCGTCTGGTTCGCGACGAATAGCCGGCGCCCGGTCAGCATCTCGTAAGCGATGATAGCGAGCGCGTAGATGTCGGCCTCCGGACCGACAGTATCGGCGCCGACCCACTGCTCGAGGGCCATGTACGGAGGCGAGCCGAGGCACCCACCCGGCGGCGTGAGCTGGCGCCTGCTCTCCGAGTCATAACAGGCGACGGTCCGCCCGGCGCGGCGCGGCCGGAACGGCAGGCGCTCGGTCTTCACAGCGTCGCGGTCGGGGTTGCGATCTTCATCGGAGCCGGAGTCGGGCGCGAACTCGGGATGGCGGCGCCACTTGGCGATCCCGAAGTCGATGAGCTTGGGGAGCGGGCGCTCCCCGCACTCAACCACCATGATGTTGGACGGCTTCAGGTCGCGGTGGATGATCCCCTGCTTGTGCGCAACGTGGATGACCTCGCAGACGCCCTCGAAGAACGGACCAAACTGCTCGGGCGACATCGGCCCGTGCTTGTCCAGCCAATCATCCAGCGGAACGCCCCGCACCCGCTCCATCGCGATCCACAGCAGGCGGCCCTCGTCCTCGGCCCCATAGTCGTAAATGTGCGCCGCATAGGGGTGGTCGAGCTTCGCCGCGAGCTTCGCCTCGCGCAGGAAGCGCTCGCGCGATTCGCTGTCGTTTCGTCGCTCGTGCAGCACCTTGACCACCACGTCGCGCTCCAGCGCCGGCTGCTCGCCGGTACACCGCTCCGTAGCCGCCCTCCCCGATCAGCTTGCGCAGGATGTACTGGCCCAGCGTGCGCCCATTGAGATCGCGGTCAGCCATCAGCGTTGACTCCTCCGTGGGTGGGTAGGCTAACCGCCGTTCACCTACTGAGAGATGCAGTGCCTGACGCATTTTGCAGCACCAGCGTTAGATGCGCCCCCGCGTGGCTCAAGAGGTGTCCCGCAGATCCAGGGCCCAGGCGGAATTCCGGGACACCCTGGGTAAGCGAGACTGCTAACCTCGACGACAACCTTGCGATCCGGAGTTGCGAACATAGCAGAGATGTCCTGCAGAATACGGAAAGCGAGCGCTCGGCGAGACACCCCTTGCAACGTCCTGCCTCGAAGTGCTCTCTGATCCCCATGGAACCGACCGACAAGTCCCGTCCACGTGTGCCGGCTCCGCCCGATGCACCCAGCTCGCTCCAGCTCAGCTCGGTGGCGCCGACACCGAGGAGATCGCCCGCGTCCCGCGTCACGCCGGAGCAGACCCCGCCGGTCCCCGACGATCGGTTTGCGGGATGGGACGCGGGGCCTGATCCGGTTACCGCGATCTGCGAGTACAACGTCGCAGGGGACTGGGAGCTGCGTCAAGAACTCGTCGAGTTCAGCCTCGGCGGATCGAGCAAGTGCACGATCTCGATCCCCGGCCGAGGGCTGTCGGCGCGGCACTGCCTCTTGGAGCGTCGTGCGCGCAAGGTGCGGCTGCACGACCTCAATAGCACGCACGGAACCTTCGTCTGGGAGCGCAAGCTCGAAGGCTTCGCGGATCTGAGCCCCGGCCATATGTTTACCGCACTTCCGATGACGTTCGTCTGCCTCAACGACGAGATGCGGCAGTATCGCCCCACCGTGTTCGAGATCCTGGGATCGGGCGCTGCCCGGTCTCCGGACTGGGTGATGGTCCAGGCGGTGATGGGCTCAGGGCCGATGCTGCTCACGGGCAAAGCTGGATGCGATCTCGACCGCCTCGCGCGTGCGATCCACGCGATGTCTTCACGGCGGAACCGGAAGGCCGTCGAGGTCGCCACGGTGCCCCCGGAGGGAGCGGCCCAGGTGGCGCTGGTGCAGCAAGCCTCCAAGACCTCGCTGATCCTTCCCCTGGAGGACGAGGGGGCACCGCTCGATCCAGACTTCGTGTCGAGGCTGTTCGATGCACGCCGCGGCGTTCGGCTCCTCGCCCTTGCGTCGAGTCCGGACATCGCGCGGCGCGCGTTGACCGATGCCAACGTCGACCTGATGCAACACATTCCGGTGTGCGCGCTCGCATACCGGAGCGGCGAGAGCCACACGCTGCTGGATCGCCAGTTCACGGAGCGCGCGTTTCACCTGCGCGTCGGCGACCTGACGCCGGCGAACCAGGACGCGCTCAAGACGTACCACTGGCCCGGCAACTTCGCCGAGCTACGCGAGATCGCGGACGCGATCATCGCACATACCACGCTGGGCGGCTTGCGCCCCGCTGCGGCGTCGCTGGGGGTCTCGCGCCAGAAGCTCTCTCGGCGGCTTGCACGTGTCGGCCTAAAACTCCCGCTGTTCTGCCAGGACGAGTAGCCGGACAAACCTGTCCCACAGCTCTGGGGATGCTAGCTCGCGTGGCGAGCCACGCGGCGAGCGCTCGCCGGCACGATCCTCGACATTTACAAATCGGCGCATCCGTCCACCTGGCCCACGAAATCGACGCGAATACGCATTCGCGGGACACCCCTTTTCATTGGACGTGATTTCGTGTTTGGTAGTGACGTGGCAAGTGCTTCGACAAGGCGGCAAGTGCATGCGGCGCTGGGATGGACAGGCATCCATCCGCCGACCTCCGTCGGCCCGATCTGGTGCCATCAGGTCTACGCTCATCGCACACTCGACACATCTGAACGGGTGCTCATCTGCGGAGAGCTTCTCGGCGGAAGGATGCGCCCGGTGAGCGATGATGCGACTCAATGGTCGAATGACATCCGTATTCGTGTGGCTGGCAGGAATCTATGAAGCGCTCTCGGGCCAAAGGACTACTAGGTAGGAAGGAATTCAAGCGTACTTCGGTTCCATTTCATCGCGAGCTCCGCGCCGTGCAGAGGCAATACGATCAGATGACCGCTGCGCTCGGCCGGAAAGATCCAGCCAGGGTGCGAGTCACCGCATGCGGCATTGCGCAGGCTTGGCTACGGGTGGAGATTGCGTTCATCCGATTCATCGGCCGCACTCCCGCAGAGTTGGGGCTGGGCCGCCAGGTCAAGCGAGAGCGGTTGGTCCTGATTGCGAGTAACCTCATCGTGAGAGAATGGTTTCGTGATGCTTTGGGCGAAATGTCCACTTGGGGCATGCTTCCTGACGAATTCCGCGCTCTGAAGGCTGTCTTGTGTTGGCTTCACGAGCGCCTGGGGTTGGTTTCGGTTGTTGGGTTTCCCGATTTGTCCGCTCCGCACGTGTGCCACTTCAATCAACCGGGATCGCAAGGCCGAGCCACGCGTGCAGGAGCCCGCAAATGAGCCTGATAGAAGTCGCCACCCAAGGCGGCAAAGTCTCCCCGGCGGAGCATCTCAATGCGAGCGCTGTATTTGGGCGCAAGCGCCTCCGATTGCAGCGCGAGATCCGGGGGCTTAAAGACGCGCACGAGCAAGGGCTGGCGCTCGATATGGCCTTCGCAGCCCAGCAGATGGTGAACGCTGCGAAAGAGCTGGCCACGCACCTCCGAGGTCTCCTCGCGCACAAGGCGCGCATGGAGGCGTGTGTAGATCACCGCCGAGCCTTCGTCGCGCGCAAGGAGCGCATCAAGGCGCAGGTAAAAGGCGCGCTGTACGAATGTCGCGCCCTCCGGGAGTCAGTCGCTGACCTGTTCGAGGAACGCCTGCGCCGAGAGACTCCCGAGCCGTCGGCGGCCTGGCCGGACGAACGCTCGCTGGCAGTCATCCCAGCTCACGTATTCCACCGGTCGCTCCAGGTCATCAGGCCGCTCGCCGCGGAACCGGCTTGGATTCTCGCCCATCACCGCGACCCACAGCGCCTGGGTCACCGGCGTCTCGCCGAGCCAGTACCCGCGGCTCAAGGTCACCTCATGCTGCGGCCCCTCGTCGTCCCATCGGCCAAGCTCCGACGAGGGGGACCCCATCAGGAACGTCCCCGGCGGGATCCAGCGCATCCGGTGCTCGACGGGTTTCTCGGAGGGGCCGACCACGAACGCGGCGAATGCGCCGTGGCGGTTCTCCTCCCACGCGACTGCCCAGGCCGGAGATAGGCCGCCCTGCAGCGGATGCCGTGCGCGCGCGATCACGGCCGGCCCATCCGGGATCTGGACAGGTGGAGTCCCGACGAGCGTTCGACGGCGCATCCGCTGCCGCTACTTGCACGCCGGGGGCCCTGGGGTGTTCGCCTGCAGCCGCTGCCGCCGGATGAGACCGCAGTATGGTCAGGCGTAGACCGATTGCACGTCGTATGGGTCTGTGTCCGGGCGATCAAGTGGCCCTCGATGTTGAGCACCTGATGCGAGCCGAGGAACGCATCGAGCGCCTGCTCGGCGTCGGCGCCGCCGCGGACCGGGACCGCGGCGAAGTGGAACATCATGCGTCCTTCTTCTTTGCACGCTTGGGCTTGGAGCGTGCAGGCATCTTGGCGTTTCGGCGGGGCGTCGTCGCGTCCCGCTCCGACGCCCGGGACGTGTCGCGTCCCGCTCCACGTCCTGGGTCGCCGCTCCGCGGCTCCCTGTCCGGCCGGCCTGGCTTGCTGGGCGCAGACACCTGACCTTCAGCCAGCCGGAAGCCGAGGTCGTCGTTGCGGCCGCCGCGCGGGAACGCGCAGCGGGACGCCGCGCGCGTGAACCTCGCGACGGCGCGCCACGACCCGCCCCGGTCAACCCGGCTGGGGCCCTGCCCAGGCGACACGGGGTCCACAGCAGGCTCGGACGTGTAGGGGTGGCCGTGGTAGTCCTCGGCTGCGTCCTGACACCACTCGAACACGTTCCCGAGCATGTCATGAAGCCCGTACGGGTTTGGCGCCTTGCGCCCCACCGGGTGCGTGCCGGCCTTGTTGGTGTCCGGGTACTGCTTCTCCGGCCAGTCACTCGAGTCATGTCCGTTGCCCAGCTCGAAGTCGACCCCGCTGTTGCCGCCGTACCACGCGATGGCATCCAACTCGGGCGCATCGTTCTGGCCGCGTAGCGTGATGTCACCGACCCAGGTGGCGGTCGTCGTCCCGGCTCGGCACGCCCGCTCCCACTCGGCCTCGGTCGGCAGCCGGGTCTCCAGGCCATCGAGCCGGAGGTTCAGCCGGCGAATGAACTCCTGGCAGTCGTCCCAGCTCACCTGCTCCACCGGGCGGTGGTCGCTCACGAACCGGCTCGGGTTCTTGGTCATCACGGCGCGCCACAGCGCCTGCGTCACCGGCGTCTCGCCGAGCCAGTACCCCTGGGTGATCGTCACCCAGTGCTGCGGTCCCTCGTCGTCCCAACGGCCCGCCTCGGACGGCGGTGAGCCCATCAGGAACCGCCCCGGCGGGATCCATCGCATCCGCTGCTCCACGCCCTCGACCTCGAACGCCGTCCACAGACCGTAGCGGTCGCGGCCGGCGGCCACCGCCCACGGTGCCCGCTCCCAGACGCCGAGCGTGACCTCGCCGCAGTCGCTGCGCAGCCTGATCGGCTCGCCCGGCGTCAACGCGATGGCCGTGTCCGGGGCGAGCAAGGTCCGCCTGGGCGGCAGGTTGTCGCCGCGCTGCACCCAGATCTCCCGCTTCGCCGCCGTGAGCGTCGCCACCGGGCTGCCGGGCCCGCGACCGACCCACGCGCCGTCGGCCGCGGCCGGGTCCAGGACCAGCGCATTGCCGCACTGGCGAACCACGCAGCAGCGTGGCACTGGCTGCTCCCGGGTCGGCCGCTTGTCGGGATCGATCGTGCTCGGTAGCCGCGCGCCAGCAACGCCCTCGTAGGCCAGGCTCCACACGGTCGCCAGTGCGGGTATGGCGGTGTACGCCTGATCGGGCAGCGGGCCGGTCAGGTGGCGGCTGTAGTGCGTCACGACCGCGAGGTTCTCCGCGCCATCGTCCGCGGCGAGCGTGGCTGCGACCTTCGCTGCGAACGTTCTCGCTTCGTCCGGTCGCCCCGGCGGTTCGGGCAGGCCGTGGCTGATCCAGGCGAGCGTCTCGGCGTGGATCACCTCGCCACGCCAGCTGCCGTGCCAGCGATCGATCGCCCGGCGCACGTCGGCCCGGAGCGGCGGCTCAACCTCCGTCGCGAACCGATCGCGCCATCGCTTCGCGGCTTCGGCCTTGAGCACCAGACCGTGCACGTCGGCGGCCTGCACGTCGGCGTGTCGCCAGACATCGACCTCGGTCGACGCGTCGGCCTCCGCCGCCGGCAACAGCCGCCGGAGCGCGCGCAGCAGGCCGGGCTGCGCCAGCGCCGTCGGCGCCACGAGGCGCAGCAGCACCGCCGCGCGCGCGTCGGGCGTACCGCGCGCCGCGACCGCCAGCCGCTCCCATGGCATCGCGTTCCACGCGCGGGCCAGCGCGCGATCCCAGCGGCGGACCGGGCACGGCACCAGCGCTGCGAGCCGCACACCGTCGCGCCGCAGCCGGCGGGCGGTGCGGCGCCAGCACGCGCGGTCCGAGGCCGCGCCGAAAAAGCCCAGATCGCCGAGCACGAGCACCGGCACGGCGGGATCGACCGCCGAGGGACCGACGAGCTCGCCATGCCACGCGGCCAGCTCCGCCTGCCATGCGCCGTCGAGCACTCGCAGCCGGATTGCCGCCGCGCCGCACAAGTCGACCAGCCGGCGAACCACCGTGTCTTGATCGTGCCAGAACGGCGTCAGCCGGCCGCTGCGATCGACCCAGACCTCCGCCAGGGCGGTCCACGTCCGCCGCATGCGCCGCGGAAGCCGCCGGAGGTACTCGCCGCGCGCCCACCCGAGGACCAGCGCGCCGATGTCGGGCTCGCGGCCGGGCCGGTGCGCGTGCAGCACGCCCTGCAACCGCGACGACAGCATCGACCACGCCGCCAGCAGCGGCGACACCGGTAGCGGTGCGCGCGGCTGGCCACGCAGATCCTCCCGCGTGAGGCGCGGCTCGTCTGGCGGCGGCCGAGTCGGCGCGGCCGGCTGGGTCTCGGCAGCGGCCTCCACGCGGAAGAAGCTTGCGGGCCCGGTAGCTCGGTCATCTGCCACGGGCGCGGCGTCGGACCGCGGACCAGCGCTGGGCGGCTCGACGGCCGGCATGTCGCGGACGCGGGCGACGCGCCGGAACCCCAGCAGCTCCGCCGCCTCGAGCCGATCCTCCACCGGGAGCTCGCGAAACACCCGCGCGAGGTCGGCATATCCGACGGCGGACGTCATCCACCAGCGTCCGCCGCTGAGATGTGCTTGTGGAGCACGAACTCGCCGATCTCGTCGAGCAACGCGATCGGGTCCACACCGTCATCGTGCTGCCCCAGCGCCGCGTCGACCAGGTCGATGTACTCGGCGATACCAGGCGCCGGGAGGTGCTCGCGGCGCAGCCCCGACCGCCGGCTCGCGATCAGCGTCGCAGCGCGCTCGAGGATCGCGAGGACCGCCGGATCGCGGCCGTCGAAGTGCGCTCTCCCGCATGCCAGCAGCGCTTCCTGCACCTGGCCCTCGTCGTCAGGCAGGCCAAGACGCAGCACAAAGCACCGCCGTAGAAACGCATCGGGTAGCGCGCGCTCCTCGTTGGTCGTGATGATCACCAGCGGCCGCACGTGGCCGCGCATCTCGACCTTGCCGTACCCCGGCACCTCGAACTTGCGGTGCCCGAGCGCGTCGAGCAGCGCGTTGGGGACCGAGCTGTCCGCCTTGTCGATCTCGTCGATGAGCAGCACGCTGCCGCGATCCTCCGGCGCCTCGCCATCCGCGCTCACCAGCTCGCCGGTAGGCTGGAGCTGCGCTGCAGCTGCCCGGGCGCGTTGCTCCTGCTTGGCTGCGCTCGCCGCATCGAAGGCTTTCCACAACTTGCCCGGCCAGATGAAGTTGCCGATCGCGACCTCGGCTCGGCCCGGGTCGCGGAGCGCACCGAGTAGCTGCGCCGCGGCCAGGCGCGCCACGGTGTCAACTGTGTAGAGCAGGTCGCGCGGCTCAGTGCCGGCGTCCACCGTGTGCGCCAGGAAGCGACGGCCGAGCCCGACCGCCGCTGCGTGCGCGAGCTGGCTCTTGCCGACGCCGGGCTCACCGCGCACCAGCAGCGGCCGGCCAGTGGCCAGCGCCGCATTGATCGCCACTATGGACCGGCGGTCGATGACGTGTGCCGGGCGATGGTGACCGCCGGCGGCGCCCGGCTCACCGCGCGTGGCGCCGTCCTGATCGAGCTGAATGACGTTGTTCGGTGGTGGCGTCAGGAACGAGCTGGTCATGGCAAGACTCCAATCACCGCGGAGTCCGGGGCTGTAGCATCAACCGGACGCTGTCCTCGATGCCAGCCACGGGGTCGTTTCCTCCGCTGCCGTGCAAGCGCACGAGGAGCAGACCCGGCAACCCGGTATCGCCCTGCAACGCTGTCCGGACCAGCGCATACAGGAATTCCGGGTGCTCTGCATCGCGGAACAGAAGGTAGCGCTGCTCGTGATACGGGCCCTTCAGGTTGCGCCGTATTCGTAACGCGCTTCGCACCCTTGACAGTCGCGCGTCAGGGCTGGGCCCTCCAACACCGAGCTGGCGGTCGAGCATCTCGACGAGGCTGTCACGCACGCGATCCGAACTCGTGAACGTCGCGGTCTGGGCGTCGGACGGGAGCTCCACCGCCCACTTGCCGTATGGTTCCGCCCCTGCTTTTTGCTCGAAGCTGCAGTGACGCCCCGCCCCACCGGCCATCACGGCCTCAGCGATCGTCGCGGAACTGTAGCTCAGCACGATCTCCTGCTTGCCGGTGCGAACCTGATCCACATCGTCTCGCCAGTCCGGCACGTACGGCAACACGATGCACAGGATGGCGTGTGCTGCCTGGCAGTCAGTTTGTCCGTCGGGAAGCGACGACTGTGCATCCCACACGCCCAGGAGGAGCTCAACAACGTCGCTCCCCTTCCGCTCGAAGATCCGGTCGGCGATGACATCCGGCGCGCGGCGACAGTCGAGACGATCAGCCAGCGGCTGGATCAGCCGGGGACGTGCCGTCAGCACTGCGGCGACGTCGCGCTTCATGCCGGCCAGACGTTCGTCGGCCTCCTCCGCGTTCCGTGCGCCCTCGTGGACCGACGCCGCAGGGGATGGCGCACCGGGTGGGGTTGTGGCGACCAAAGACGCGGTACCGATGATCTCTGCAACAGGTGCGGTGCGCGCAGGAACGCTGACCTTCCCGGTGACGATCTCCCGGCCGCCGGGCGAATCGAGCGGCGGCGGCGAACCGGTCTCGTTGTGAGTCCACAGCGCGTGCTCATCGAGCAGCGCCACGAGACGAGCGCACAGTGCGGGGGTGACGCTGGCCAGTCGCGCTACCGCGACGACCCGCATCGCCAGCTCCGCGGTCGGCGGCGGAAACAGGCTACGGTCGACCCGCGCGTACATTAGGATCCGCTCGAACAGGGCATCCCCCGCTTTCAGGAGGCGATC
>Ga0307476_10001447_pt1 | contig 14538 bp, 14 predicted proteins | sample atmos_gasesECM2C_2_FD_203314 | JGI IMG/M metagenome (GOLD analysis project Ga0307476, IMG submission 203314) | Hardwood forest soil microbial communities from Morgan-Monroe State Forest, Indiana, United States - atmos_gasesECM2C_05 | ecosystem: Environmental > Terrestrial > Soil > Temperate... | reverse complement strand
CTAAGTCCGCGGCGAATACCCCGTGCATATGCGCCTCCAACTTCGCACAGCTGTCGGATGTTCGCTGCGCTAGCTTATCAAGGCTCGAGAAGTAACCGCGCGCCTCGAAAGCAAGAACGTAAGAGCGTATTGCGATGAAGCGCCGGAGAGCATACTCGAGCGTGCTGGGGCTGCCACCTCCAGGTTGCCAGTAGGAGCGCTCCCGCATCATGCGCAGCTCATGATTGTCCTTGAGGCATTTTTCCAGGGAACTTCCTGATGGCTTTCTAAAATTCTTGGACGAACTGAGCGTGGCCTTGACTTCGACGTAGGCGTAAACCGCCTCGAGCGGAAAGACGTCGCAACTCTCGAGACTCATAAGGGGCGCAGCACGAACGGCATCAAAGATAATGACGTCTAGCTGCTTCGAGAGGCGCGCGGCACCCTCCGAGTCTAGGTATGCAACAAAGCCGCTGGACACACCGTACTCTGTAGGTAAGAAGGAGCGAATCAGCCGTCGAGCCGCAAACTCCAATGCACGGCCCTTCTCTCCGGCATGATAAATGGCGGCACGGGCCGCATCGAGCCGCGCGGCCAGAAGGTTTTGCTCGACTCGGGCGAATTCCTTGAATTTGGGCGATTTAGTCGCCATACCTAACCCCTTAGCGCATCGGAAAATAACTGGAGCAAGAGGTCCGGGAGGCGTTAGGCATTCGGCCTTCTCGACGCCTCACTGCAAGGCGCGTTTCCGTCCTCCATGTTTGAAATCCGTTGCAGGTTTGCCGATGCCGAGCGCGCCCTCAAATGGAGGAATGGGTTCTCTACCTGAGGTGCCGCGATACTTTTGCAATGTAGAGCTGTACGGACGTTGTCAACAGCGGCGCGCCCGGCACCAAAAATGGACCATGGACGGCGCCTGACCTCACCGAAGTCACCGAACGATGCGAAAGGCGCCTTACGAACGCATCTAAGTCGGCAGCATTGCGAGCATGTTTGTCGTCGAACGTCTTGCTGGTGACGAATTCGTGTACCAGCATCAACGCCCGTACGCAACCGTGACGCTCCGCCTCGCAGACAGCGCCGGCGCACGCGGTGAGCAACTGATAGCGAAGATCCTTAAGCCCCGGGTCCCCGGCCCGCCTCGGACCGAATAGGGCCGTGGCGAGTCGCTCGATACGCGTGACGCCCTTCGACCGATTGTTTTCGAGGTGTCGTTCGAGGGCGGAAGCCAGTGTCTCAGCGACCGTTTCCCCGAACGGCTCATCGGCCTTCGCCTCGACGGCCATTACATACAAGCCGTGCGAGTCTTCGGCGTAGACCACTAGATCACTGTTGCGGGGTTCACCGGGGAAGTCGTCGAACCGCAGTTTGGCCTCTGGTTCGGCCTCCCATCTCAAGACAGCACCAAAAGCATCGCAATCGATAAGTGCAGACGAGACTTCGCGCGGGAGCCGTGTGCCTTCCCCCTCGAGCCAAGCACGCGCGACCTCCTTGGCGCTTCTGTCGTCTACCCACTGGTCCGCAGACTTCGGGCCGGCATGGCGTTCCCACTGACTCAAAGAGGTGAGCGGAATTCCGCCTTTCGAGATGGTCACGTGGTAACCCGTGCAGTCCAAAGAGGGTGCTCAAAACTCTCACGACCGGGGACACGAGTATGTATCTCCTGTCCGTGTTCAGAGAACGTTGGGCGAGTCTCGCTAGATAAAACCGGTGCGACCGCTCATGACCTTTCGCCCGCCATGCTATTTGATGGTAACTCGCTCGATCAGGGCTGGACTTTAAAGAAAGAAGTCCCAATCTTCCCGTCCGGCGTGAGCTTGATTCGCCACTGCGCCGTACCGCGCTCGAATTTCACCTCGTAGACATCCGCTCCATCCGGTGCCACAGACTTGAATTGCACCGACTGTATGGCCCCCAGGGACTTCAGCAGCGGGTGAACAGATACTACGCTCGAGCGAACCCCGTCCGCGAATTCCGAGGACATCCGGGTGTAGTCGGGTGTCCCGGCCTGCATCTCTGCGATGTGCCGCCTCAGCTCGCTTTCTGTCCCGGGCCCCGGGCTTTGGTTCCTGATTCGCACGGCGAGCTCGGCCGCTCTTTGTCTGGCGATAGCCTCCTCCAGGCGCATCGCCGGATGATCCTTGCCGTTCTGGTGCAGCACGAGCCCCGTTGCCGGGCGACCCTCATTGTTGAAAGTGATCTGTGCATCGACAACCTTCGCGAAGAAATCGCGCTCGCCCTGCGGGAAGATCTTGAGCGCCGGCTGCGCGGGAAGCTGTGTCAGTAAGTGATCGCCGTCGCGCCAGACCCTCATCACATCGCCGTCGGAGAATTCGTAATCCCCCACGTAGCGGTCGAGCGTGACGGCGGCGAGGTGGATTGCCTTGCGATCGGTGATGAGGACAACCTTGTCGCCGTGGACAATCCTGAAGAGATCATTCGAAAGCTCGTCGGCCGCCGATCCGTTCAGGTTCGACAGCACGATGACCACCAGGTCGCCGCGTGCCCCGTGAATCAGATTGCTGTTGAAGCCCGCGATAGAACCTGAGTGCAAGACGATTTTGTCGCCATTGGAAGGCGTGCGGATGCCGACGCCAAACCCATAGGTGCGCTTGAAAAGCGGTGTCGTCATCTCTCCGAGCGAAACGCCCGACAGTACCTTGCCACCAAAAAGCGCCCGCTCCCAACGCAAGAGGTCGCCGGTCGTCGAGTAAAGCCCCCCGGCGGCAAACGGAACACTCATGTCGATATGAGGAGCGTTCACCAACCCGTCGGGGCTGCGCACGTACCCGGAGGCACGATGGCGGATTACCGCGGAACGGGTGTCGTAACCGCTGTCCTTCATGCCCGCAGGGTCCAGGAGGTTCTTCTTGACGAACTCCGCGTAGCTCTCTCCGGACACCTTCTCGATGACGGATCCGAGCAGCAGGTAGCCAGAGTTGCTGTACGCCCAGTCGCTACCCGGTGGAAACTCGAGCGGCTTATCGCGGATCTTGGCGATGAGCTGCTCGGGCGTCTGCGGCGATGTCTCGAGGGGTCGGTACTCGGGCAGGCGCGTTAAGTCGGGTACTCCGGAGGTATGCGTCAGCAGATTAAAGAGCGTGACCTGGTCCCAATTCTGCGGGGCATCGGGGAGGTAGTTCTTGAGAGGCGCCTCCACTCTCAGCTTGCCGCGCTCCTGCAGCAGCAAGATGCACGCCGCAGTAAATTGCTTGGTGAGCGATCCGATCCGGAACTTCGTGTCCGGCTTGTTCGGGACGTTCCATTCCAGGTCGGCGAATCCGTAGCCTTGGTTAATGAGGAGCCGATCGCCTCTCGCGACCAGCACGGTGCCCATGAACTGATGGTTCGCCACGCGCAGCTCGATGTCGCGCTGCATGCGCTCGATGTCGTTCGGAGTCGCGGCAGCCGCGGCGACGGACACCGACATCGCAGCGAGAAGATGGACAGCGACCCGCATCATCGAACGTTCCTTGGGCCCCTGAGCGACCGACAAGTCACGGACGAAGGTTACTGGTATCGCTCGCAGCAAATGTCGGCTGTTCGAGCTCGCTCCAGTAGACCAAATCGCTTGTCGGCTCGGTATCTTCAAAATCTAGATTTTCGGGATGGCTTAGTATCCGACTCGGGTCGAGCGGCAAGTTCACGATGCCATTGCTGACCTGATAAGGCAGATCGGTCAGAGGTGTTACGCGATCAACCGATGCGATTGCGGCGTCATCGATCCAGAGTGTGCCGGCACCAATGACAAATGCTCCATACAGCAACACGGTCGCGTTACTCGGAATGTCGACGACCAAGGAGTACGGAGACCACTCGGTATCACCCTTGATCAGGCGCTTGTCCATATTTTGGAACGCCACCACAAGTCCCTCGTCGTTCTCTGCGCGTATCCACAGGGAGGCACGATATTCCGGTGCCGAGCGCTCGGTACGTATGTGGGCGGAGAACCGGATTCTCTCTCCCTGAAACGCGGCGGCGTCGACAATCTGAAGCAAAGAAGCGCGCGGCTCTTGTCCGGGCTCATAAGCACGCGAGGTGAGCGATGCGCTTTCAGACCCGTGCCATACGACGCGGCTGTCGCTGGCGAGCATGAAGTAGGAACGGGCTGACTTGGGCCCGTGCACGCTGACTCGCCAATCGACGGGTACTCTGGAAATATCTGTCGATGCAGGCGTTGGCCTGTCTTGCACGGCGACAGCTCCGGGACTGGATTCCTGTACTGAGACAGCTCGAGTCGAGACCGAGCCGGGCACAGAAGTCTGGACAGTAGGCTTTGGCTCCGATCTCTGAACGCTGGAGGGGCTCAAGGAGTTGGTTTGAAGAGCAACGGAGGGCGCGGCGCCGCTCTGCAGAACCTGGAACAAGCGGTACAGGATTATTACGACGATTAGTACCGCAGCACCAACGATCAGCATGCGTCTCGAAGCAAAGCGAGCGGAATGTCTCTGCGTGCTACCGGCCCTCATGGTTGTCTTCCCTGGCGCCGAGTGCGTCAACCATACCTGCCGCCGGGTCTCAGGGCGCAAACTTCCCCGCGGTCAATCGACAATGCCACAAGGCCACCTGACCAGTCGAGCGCCGGCCGTAGGAAGGTTTACACCTCCGTTATCGATGACCGGTACTGGGCCCTTAGCGAAGGCAGCAGGCCTTGGGGACCGTGCGCTGCGCTCTGTCAGTAGGGGTTTTAGGTAACCCGCCGTGTGGAACGGGGTAGAGCCAGTAGGGCCGGGGTGTTCTCTAATTGCAACCCGACTGTCCCAAGCCTGTCCAAGCGCTCTCTATCGAGTCGGGTGCGCGCGACCACCGGTCTCTAATAGTGCCTCCATATGCTGGAAGGCTCCTGCCACGCCGCTCGATAATTCGGCGAAATAGGCGCGAACGGCCGTTACTGCCGAACGGAGCTCGTCCTTGGAGACCCTGGGCATCTGCTCGCCTGGCGAGGAATGTACGACTCCATTTCTGAGTACGTAGCCTCTTAGCAAGTCCTGACCCCAGCCCTTCCCGAGATCGACGACGAAATCCTTCCCATCAATGCAGCGCGCCAGGACGGCCGGAATCGCCTTGACCCGCTTCTTGAAAGGATGTTGATCACCGTCGACCCATATCTCTCCGTCGTGCCCGACTCCCATCGCAACTTCGCTTAAAAACAGCTTTTCTGCTTCCTGGAAGGCCGACGGTTTCTCGTGCATCCTCCACTGGGAGGCGATTGCAAGTTGGGCGTCTACCATCGCGTACAGCAATACGAGCGCTGCCCGGGTCAGCATGCTTCCATTCGAATCGCCCTCGGTATCGTGTACGAACGCAATCTCGGTCATGAAGATCGCATCTAGCCACTCGGTCAACAGCACGTCTACCAGCCGATGCTCGCGCATCGTGCTAATTGGTCTTCTGGGCCAGCGTTTGCCGAAAGTGCGGTATCCGACACCCACATCGTCCTTGGTTGGACCCTTGATCGTCCAGAGGAGTGCCGAATATCCCATGAGGTAGGGATGCAGGCACTGATCGACGGATTGCAGATACAGCTCCACGGCGTCTACCGCTTCAGCGGCTTCCCACCAACCCACTGCGGAGATGTATCGGTCAAACCTTGGGTGCACTATCGCGTCTCGGCGAGCAATTGTCCGCTCAAGCTTCTTTGCTACCGCAGAACGCAGTGATAACTCATACGTTCGATCGATGGCTCGACCCATCAGATTTGGCACGATCTGCATTCGCTCTAGCAGGACTTGCCGACTTCTTATCTCAACCATTCTGCCGCTGTCATCAATCGCTTCGTCAACACCGCGGAGGAAGTTAACTTGAGCCCTGTGGAACCTGTGAGGCCGCGCCTCAACAAACTTCAGCGCGATCTGAGCAAGGTAGGTAAGGTTGCTCTCCAAAGCAGCGGCGGCCATGAGTATTGTTGCCTTAGAAAGGGCGCGATTTTCGCGCAGGTTTTGAATTCCATACAGAAGGTTTCTCGCGTCTCGCAAATGAATCGCCGCTAATTCAAAGTTCCCAATCGATACTTCGTAAGACTTCTCGATTAGATCGTTTTCTACAGATCGCTTGGACACCATAGCTACGGCTCCGCCATCGGGACGTTCGCGATGCCGTAGCCACTGCGCTGTTGGAACGTTCGCGCAACCCGGCGACGTCCTCGAGTGCCACTGCACCGGTCTTCAGCGACGACGATTGCGGATCTCCAGCACCCAGTTCTCCAGTGCATCGATGTCGGCTTTCAGCTCCGCCGATTCCGGCAACGCTGCGCGCGCCGCCGCAGCTTGGTCGTGGCCGGGCAGCCACCTCGAGCACTTTGTCATCGCCGCGTCCACGGTGCGGCAGTCCTCTACCGTGATATCGGCGATCGCGCTGATGTGCTGTGTCTGAACGCTAGGCCGGAAGCGTTCCACAATACCCCCAAGAAGAACTTCCTCAACGGCGCGTTCCCACGCTTCGCGTAACAAGCCATATAGGTATTTGGCTTCCTTCTCATAGGCGGCCTGGTGGCCGCTGCGGACGAGTTTGTCCGCGGCTTGCCATTCACTCTTCAGGTACCCGATCTTTTTCTTGACGGGCATAGCGACCCAGGGCAGCTCATCCGCACAAATGCCGGCGCCCGCCGAAAGCTGGCGGACGTGCTGGTCCAATTGCGCAATTCTTTGTTCCTCCGAGAATTGCTTGAGCAGCAGGAGAAATACGATGTCGTGGGTGAAGACAATGACCTGCCTAGTCTTGGCCTCATGCACGAGCCGCCGCGCCACGCCCTCGCGCCACCTGTAATCGAGGGACGACACGGGGTCGTCGAACACGATCGGGGAGGGATCGTCTGCGGTGCTGAGTTCCGCGAAAAACGACGCTATAGAAAGGCAGCGCTGCTCGCCTTCGCTCACTACTCTCGGGAGCTCAACGCCGGGCGCCCGCGTCAGAATCAATTTATGATAGAGAACCCCCTCGGTTCCTCCAGCTTCCCTAAGCTCGACCTCTACGTGGCGAAATGCCAGATTCGTTAGCTCGTCTTTGAAACGCTGCTTGAGCCGTTGCGACACGGCGGTCTTCGTGACGGCCGTGCTCTTCTGAGTGATCGAGTTGGTTGTCGTGTCGTTGAGGCATAATCCATAAGCGGCGACCTTCTTCTTGCGCTCTATATCATCCAGGATCAGGCGCTCATGCTTCGCGAGCAACTTGCGAGCACGCAACTCCTGGGCCTCTGTCGTAAGCTGGTGCCGCGTCTGGCTCGTTTCGCCGGCGCGCAACGTTCCGATGCGCGCCTCTATCTGTTCTGCGAGTGCATCTGCCTGCTCGGCGACTGACATGGGAGCCGGGCAATCGGCGCCAATGTCGTTATCTTCGGTAAGGGCAAGAACGATGCAGGTGCGGCGGGTCTCGTTCGTGTCGATTGCCGCAGCTATGGCGTCTGCGACCGCCTCATGCTCAATTCGAAGCTCGTCGAGTGTCTCGGCGACGGCTTCGGTCGTCGTCTTAAGATCAAAAAATGCCTTACGCTGCCGGCTGAAAGTATCTCTGAGCTGCCTGAGTTCGCGCTCCGTTGTCGAGGTCACAAACGCTTCGAACTGCTTGAGACGCCGACCAGCCTCGTGATCGAGATCTTGTTGGCACAGCACGCAATGCGCGCTGTTATCAACGACAGGAAACGGCCGCTCGGGATAGGCTTGGTCTCGCGAGAATCTGCGCGCCGCTTCCCAGAGCGCCGTCCACGATTCGGAGCCGGTACCGACCAGCATGCCGGCTGGAAATGTGACCTCTCGCAACCTGTTGGCTTCCTTGCTCTTACGGCGGCCTTCCTTTCGAGCGTCGAACACAGCGCCGGCGGTCTGCGCCGAGAGCGCGGCTTCCACATCCCTCAGATGGCGAGCCAGCGCTCGTACCCGCCCCGCGCGAACGGTGAGCTGCCTACTCAGCTTTTCGGGATCATTGGACTGCAAGTCGAGTAGCGACTTCTCCAGCAGGGCAAGACGAGCGTCCTCCTCAACCGACAGCCGCGCGAGGGTCTGGATGGTTTCTGGCTTTGTGAGAGAGCTAATGCCGGATAGAACCCGCGCAACAGCAGTCCCTTCAGGGATTTGCGGGTGCACAACCGCCAAGGAGTTTGAGGCGAGCCCTCGTTGTTCGCTCTCGAGCTTCGCGCGAACCGCTCTGCAAGCTTTAACGAGCTTGTCGAAGAGGTCCAGACCGAAGGGCCGGAAAGCGACATCGGTCCTTTCGGTGAGGTAGACGGCGGCACATTGAGTATCGAACACACTCACCCGGGATATGAACTCATTTCTACTGCCCCCAACCCATTCCCACGCTTTCTGTTCGGAGCCCACCTGGTACTTGATAGATACGACCGGCGAGGGCGGTGCTGCGCTTGAGACGACGTTCCCTAGGATTTGCTCCTGACCTCGAGCGTGGCACGCGCTCTTGAGGATACGGATGTAGCCGGTCTTTCCGGCGGCGTTGTCGCCATAGACTATGGTGAGGTTTGGTCCGAACTTGAGAGTCTGGTCTTCCGCGAGGGCGTTCACCCCACGGTGATGAAAGATGGAAACAAGCGAGATGGGAGATCCGCCGGCCGTCCGCGCTGGTACATGCTCACTTGTGAGCGGGGCGATGTTCGGTAACTCAGCTAATCCATGCGCGCCCTTGCACATGTGCGTCAACGCGCGGATGTCGTCATCGGAAAGCTCACCGTTCGTTACTAAGCGGCGCAGGGCATCGCGCTGCCAGGCCGGTCGGTCTCGGGACCACTCGAGAATTTCTTCGAGAACGCTCACCTTTGCATCACGGCGAATTTGCTCACCCCTTTGCAGGTTGCAAACTCTCAGAGGGTGAGGTTCGATCGGGTGATTGGAACGTCGCGCCCGCCAGTTGCATGGCGCACGAGCTCCAAGAGCTTTGTATCATTCTCTTTCAAGGGCGCCTTGGGTCCCAGTTCCAGACCCACAATCGGCAGTACGTCGTATTCCAGTACTTTATATGGAACTTCGTGCTCACCCGATTTCCTGGCTCGCACTGCACTGGACAGGCCTCTGCCGTACTTTACCGGAACATGCTCCAAATCGGTCACGATGATGCGCCATTCCTCCTCGTGCTTGAAACGAGCCCCATCCTTCAATACCGGTGCCAATGCCCAAATACCCAAAGCCGTCCACTCGGTTGAACATCGCCGCAGCTCGTCGAGATCATGCACGGGGCACTGCTTTGATAGCGTGTCCAAGCCTTCCGCGGCCTCTTCGATGAATTGCGCTAGAAGCTGCTGCTGCGCCGGTAGATCGTAAAGAACGGGAAAGGCGAGGGCACCCGGAATCACCAAGTGCCTTAGGCCGAGTGCAATGGCGAAACCGGTACCTGATCGCCCATAGGTCGCCCAATGACCGTGCGCGTCGGTGTCTGTTCGAAACGAGACGATGTACTGTGCTAATCCGAGTGATCGAATTGTCTTGGACTGGTGAGGGTCTAGGAGCGGCCCGATCCCAGGGAAAATGGCGGAGCGGTCTCGTTTGCTTTCAACTATCTGCCGAGCGAGCGCGAGGGCGTATGCGATCTCAGATTTGTCCTCCAGGGCCATCGCCAGACTTGCCCAAATCGACCGGGTGCTGAGAATCCCCAGGAGGCCCGTCCAGTCCGTAAAGTGATAGACGGGCTGATAAAGATCTTTGAAAGGAACCCGTTTGAGTGCCCTCACTATCGCGTCTTGAAACCACGCTTGTGCTGTTTGAATTATCGTCGATCGCATGGGTCAATCTCGGATCGAAGCAGACGAGTCCAGTGGCAATGTGCCGCTTATCACTTGATGTCATTCGATGTCACGCAAGATCACGATCGATGTCCTACAGTATTCTCGCGCGCGCCGCGCTGAAAGCCCCGTCCCAGGTTTTCTTACTGTTGTCGGCATTCAGGGCACGGATCGCACGCTCTGGAATCCCCCAGCAGGCGAATGCTCCGTAGTAGGCCGACCTCGCCGCAAGCAGTCGCCGACGGATCTGAATGGTCCGCTCCGGATCGAGCACGCAAGCACCCTCGAGCATAACCGGATCGGGTTTTGGCTTCACAGGCGCCCAAAAGGTATTGCGGGCTAATGCATACATGACGCCTGCTCGGCCCATCCGATTTACCGGCCACTCGCTGTCATCTGAGAGCTCCAACTGCGCTCTCACGAGCGTCGCCGCGCTCGCATAATCAAGCGCCCACATCTGCAATAGGGGACCGCCTTCAACCTCCGAAAAGGTCGCCAGCGCGGCCTAGGAATCGAAAGATACTCATCGGCTCTAGCCAGCTATGTTCCAGCAACGCCGACTGTGGGAGAGCGAGCCGGAGCGCATTCCCGCCCTCCCAAATCCACTCGACTCCCGCCGCGTCAACGCGTACGGGATGCCTAAGTGCTAAGCCATCGACTCCAATCTGCCTTTCAAGCGTGAAGCGGCTGGCAGTCCCGACGGGTCGGGCGCTGAGGAACGGCGACCAGGCGCCGTTCAGGCAAGTCAATAGCAGCTCTGATTGGGCCCGCTGAAACTCGCTCGGACGGCCGGCCTGGCGAAACTTTGTATTGAGGATATCCAGAGCGACCAAGTGCCGCAGGAGCGGCGTCGCCATCTCCGATAGTTCGAGCAGGGTGCCCGACTCAGGAGCCAGACGTTCCGCGGCACGTACATGGCTCGGTCGCGGAATCGCGTCCCCCGACCACCACGTCAGCCAAGTGCTGGCGTTGTCGATGGGGCATTGCGCTGACTGGACGACCTTGTACGTCTGGGCCCGCGTGGGGTCGTGGGCGTTCCCAAGCAGGGCGGATTTGATCCGGTTGCACCACGCGCGCATCCGTACACGCCAGGTCGCGTATTCCCACAGCCGGTATGCCGGACGGCTCTTCGGCCCGCGTCGGACAGGGCGCTCGGCTCCGTGCACCCGAGTGCCTGGACTTGCTCGCTTGGATCTCCTCTCGATTCGGTCAAGCACGATGGGTCGCATATAGGAAGTCGCATTACTGATCTGTTCTTCCTGAATTCGCAGCTCAAGCCTAGCGCGGCAGGCTGTGGGGTCCTAGTTCTGTATTAGAGATGCAGTCATGAAGCAGCTATACACGATTCAGGAGCTTGCTCACACGCTCCGCTTACAACCGGGGACCGTCCGCAACAAGCTCTCACGCGGGGAAGATCTGCCGCGGAGCGTGGTCGTAGGTCGCCGGCGGCTCTTCCCAGAGGATGCGATGGAGGCATGGCTGCAAGCTCAGGAAGCCCGTCAGGCCTTCCCCTCAACCGATGATCAGGCTTCAGCCGATGCTCCTAAACCCATTGGTAGACCACGTCGTCCTTCGACTGCTCGAGTGTCAGTGCGAGTAGGTCGACACCGCAAGACTCGAGGCATTGCGCGCCGCGGCCATTCGCCGGCGCAGATCGGGCTCTTTGGAAAGGAGTTGGAATGAGGGGGCAGGATAGCGGAGTGTCCGCGTTTGCAGCAGATCACCAGTTTTCATCCATGACTGATCGGACCGCCAAAGCGCCGTTGCCTTCGATCACTGCGCGTCCCTCCGCGGCGGAGAAGGCACGCTTCACGTCGCTGGCAGAGCGAGCCGGCATCTCCGAGTCGGCGCTAGCCCTGATCGCGGTCCGGAATCTCCTGGATCCGGACGGCAAAACGCCGCAGCCAGCGACCACGGCGTCGGAGAGGGTGGCAGCGACCGATAGGGTTACGATTCGGCTGCGCCCCGGGGACGGCTCCGTCATCGCCCGCCGGGCGACTGTGCGCGGGATGAAGGCCTCGGCCTATCTCGCAGCGCTGGTGCGGGCACATGTCCGAGCAAACCCTCCACTCCCGGCCACCGAGCTCGCCGCGTTTAAGGAAGCCGTGGAAGTTCTGGCTGGACTGGGACACGTCTTTGCGCGGGTGGCTCGAAGCCCCGCCGTTACCGGGCCGGAACGGGAGGCGCTTCGGAAGGACGTCGCCTACATTCGGGTCGTTCTTGCCGGTCTGGAACAAAAGACCCACGACTTCGCTAAGGCGGCGTTAGTTGCCTGGGAGAGCCACAGTGGGTAGGGGAGGGTTCCGGCTGCCCTGGGGAAGCCCGCCGATGCTGGACGTCCTCAGTCGCGGACGACCGGGGCCCGGCGTCGACCGGAGATTCACAGTCGCTCAAGTCGAGCAAATTCGGCGAACCGTTCAACGGGTACCGGAGGTCATGGTCAAGGTGACTGGCGGGGGGCGAAAGACGCGGGCTGTTGCCGAGCACTTCGCCTACATCAGTCAGCAGGGTGAGGTCGAGCTCAAGACGGACGACGGGCGACGGGTGCCGAAGAGCGGGCAAAGAGACCTCCTGAGAGACTGGCACTTGGAGCTGTCCTCGGGTCAGTACCGTCCGCCGCCTCGCGGTTCCAAGACTCCTCGCGGCATCAAGCTTGTGCACAACATCGTGCTGTCCATGCCGGCGCCGACGCCGCCCGACAAGGTATTGGCGGCGGCCAGGTCCTTTGCACGGGAGAAATTCGGACTCAAGCACCGCTATGCCATGGCGCTCCACACGCATCAGCAGCATCCTCACGTGCACTTGGTCGTGAAGGTCGAGGGCCTCGATGGCCGCCGTCTGCACATCGACAAAGCCATGCTGCGTGAGTGGCGCCAGGACTTCGCCCGGATGATGCGGGATCAGGGAATCGCCGCCAATGCGACGCCTCGGGCTGTGCGGGGCCGCAGCAGGGGAGCTGAACGTGACGCTCGCTACCGAACGAGGAAACGGGGACGCTCAACCGCGTTTCGCGAGGAGATCCAAAGCATCGCGAGCGAGCTGGCGAAGACCCGCAAGATCGAGGACCCGGCGCACGCCAAGCTGGCCGAAACGCGAAAGGCGGTTGTTACCGGGTGGATGGGCGTGGCTACATCTCTGGACAGGCAAGGTGAAAATGCGCTCGCTGCCGACGTCCGGCGCTTCGCCGAGAACCTGCCACCCGTGCTCACCGATCGGGAGCGGCTCGCTGCGGAATTCATCCGCTTCGTGAAGGCTGAAAAAGCCGTGAAGACACGGGAAGACGTGCGGATACGCGAACGAACGTTGGGAAGAACCCGATGAAGTCATCAGCTGAGCAGGCGCAGCAGCTTGCGGTAGACGATCAACGCAAGCTCAAAGCTAAGAGAAATGCCGAGTACCAATAGAAACGGGAAGTTCGGCGGCCCGAAGAACTTCCAGAACAACGCCGTCAGAACGCCAAGGAGGGCGAGCGCGCCCAGCACGAAGCTGACGACTGGCTCCAGGACCACCACGAAGATCAACAAGGGCAACCTGATACCTTGCAAGACAAGCCAAAAAAGGGATCCGCCGAGATCGCGGATAGCGACCAGTTTGCTGTCCCTAATATGAATTGAGCCGGGGTTGCTCACGGGCGAGCCTTCATCGCGGTCCAAGCAGTTCGGGGGCTCGCGCCTACGCGCTGGTGTCGGCGGCAGTTCGACCGCGCGGGCGACCGCCTTTCCGCCCGTTCCTTCGCGCCGCAGCTGCCTTGGCTGCCGATGATCGTTGCCCGCCGACGCGTCCCAATTCGGCCATCCACTCGGGCCCCGCGAACACCGAAGACACCAGCCCGGGTACGCTGAGGTCGACGTCCAGAGCCTCCCAGTGAAGACCGCCGCCCCGACCCAGGACTTCAACCGAGCGTACTTCGCTCGGCGAAGCTCGCTTCAAGGCCGGAATCAGCTTCACGGGGACAGTGATCGCCGCTCCATTGGTCAGTTCGATGCGCAGAGCGTTGTCCTTGGCGTGATAGGTCGCACGGGCGGCTCGCGGCTCTGTCTTCGCAGCTCGTCGCCCCGCGCGGGACGCCCGCGCAAAGTTCGTGCGCAATTCCTTCTTTATCCATTCAGGCATCGCCATGAATCTCTCTCCATCGCTGCATCAGGAGATCGCGACTCCGCTCGATCTCGGCAAGAGCTTCGGCCACGTCCCGGCGGGACAGCCCGTCGTTCGTCATGACCCAGGGCCGCTCACCCTCGTCCCCCAGCGCGATCCTCGCCTCGGCGCCGGGCCCAATCACATGGACGTGCGGCGGGCGGTGATCGTTCAAGTAGATCATTACCCTAAGGCCTCGAAGGCGAAGAATGGTCGGCGCCATAATGATAACCAAACGCTTGGGTTTATGCGAGCGGGTCTATCCGAGCCTGGCGGCCAGATCCGTGGCGCTCAAGTGCGTGTAACGCTTGAGCATCTGCAAGGTCTTGTGACCCGTCACGGACGCGACCTCCATGACGTTCAAGCCCTTCTCGAAGAATCGACTCGTCGCCTCATGCCGGAGGTCGTGGAGGCGCAAGCCCGCGATACCCGCTCGGCGCACGGCCCGCTTGAACGACTGCTTGAGGGCGTCGACGGTAAGTTCGCCGAAGACACGGCCGTTGGACGAGGGGGGCAGGGTGCGAAGCGTGGCGATGGCGCGAGTAGACAGCGGCACGCCTCGGGACTCGCCGTTCTTGGTGACCGGGAGGAGCGCGATCCGGCGCTCGAGGTCCACGTTCGACCACTGTAGGGAGAGGAGCTCGCTGCGCCGCATGCCGGTCTCGATGGCGAGAGCCACGAAATGCGCGAGCCAGGCGTTCCGG
>Ga0307476_10001446_pt1 | contig 14546 bp, 16 predicted proteins | sample atmos_gasesECM2C_2_FD_203314 | JGI IMG/M metagenome (GOLD analysis project Ga0307476, IMG submission 203314) | Hardwood forest soil microbial communities from Morgan-Monroe State Forest, Indiana, United States - atmos_gasesECM2C_05 | ecosystem: Environmental > Terrestrial > Soil > Temperate... | reverse complement strand
CCCGAAAAACGTCGGCTAGGTTCAGTCGAAGACGCGGTTGTTTCAATTGACAGCAACAATGTCCAACAACGATACAAACTGAAACCCCATCGGCCATTGCGTCCATCGAAAGGTGCAGCTGGTTGGTGGAAAGCATAGAGGGAGAGACTGCAATGACACAAGCAAAAGCAGATGCTGACGCGACAAAGGTCCCAGACCTAGGCCGACTATTTCGAGGTTACCAAGAATTTGTCCTGGGCCTCCGTAGGACCCGCCAAGCGGATTATCCGATCATGGACTACAGCGAGTTCCAACTCTGGTGGCCGACACTGGAGGAACATGTCCGGCTTGCCCTGACCCGGTGCTATCAAAGGCACTTGGGCGAGGCCAAGGGAGGCCTGCCCACCAGGTCAGGATGATTTACACAAACAGTGCAAGATTCACGCGAGGTGATGAACGGCGAACGTCATTGACACTTAACTCTGTCACAGCTTATCGGCCTCGGTCCCGCTAGTACCATGAACTTTCGAGGACATTCTGTAGCGGTGGTATGGCGCAGCGCGGCCCCGCGGCACCGGCGAACTTCTGGCGGGTGTATCCGGGCTTGTTTCCCGGGTCGGCGAATCTCAGTCGGCCCCCCCTCATGATCTCGTCAATCGCGGAGAAAGCTCTCCCGTAGCTGGCGTCGTCTGCGAGCGTTGGGATCAAGCCGAAATTCGCGAGTCGCGCCAACTCCTCGGCAAAAAGCTTCTTGGCCCCTTGGGCACCCCACTGGTACAGTGGCTCGTAGACCTCCTCAGTCACAAGGTCGAAAACCAGGCTCGCACTGCGTGACAACCAAGGCGGTTCTCCAGTCGAAGCGTCGCGCGGGTATTTGGCAAGTAACCAAGCACGGAACTCCTCAAGCGATCTCGGCAGTCCGTCGGCGTTCAGTGACATGGCAGGCTTCCCCCTCCGTCAAGCCAGACCGACACTTCACACCGGCGGCCGCCAGGGTTTGCCTTTGCGCTTCGCCCAGTGCGCGAAATACATCGCCTTGGACAACGATTCGTGCCCGTCGGACGCGCGGTATCTGGCTGACAGCGAAATCCCACCGGGTTCCTATCACTATTCTAGGAAAAAGGCAATCTTGCCACGAAAGCTCATGCACTTCATTATGCTCTTGCAGCATGCGCACAAGCGTAAGCGCCGCGTCCGTGGCGGCCGCAAGTGCCATGCCGTTTGATTTCCTGCCAGGAAAACATGCCACGCAAGCGTCTTGAAAGCTGCGCTGCCCGACCCGTGCCGCGAAGTGGGCTGGATCATCCGCCTCTGCCGAGGAGCCAACGTCCCCATGGTCGATTGCCACACCTCCAAAGGAGGACACCACATGGAAGCTGTACCTGTAGAACTCGGCATCTTTCGCCTCCGCCCGTTTCCAGGCGTTTTGTGACGCGCCTGCATCAGACCAGAATAACGAGCGGCTGAATTCCGGAGCGCCGTCAAGCACGGCAACAAGAAGGACAGTTGGCGCTTTGACACTGTGCTGGTCCGCGAAATCAGTCAGATTGTGCACCAGCATCTCTGGCTCGGCCGTCGCGTCAGTACACAAGTAAGTCCGGGTAGGTTGACAATACCTAGCCCAACTCTCCCATAAAATGTCCTGAAGGGAGTACTTGGCCTTGAGGCGCGCCTGCACCCAGGAAGCCCGCATCAGGGCGCTGGCCAGACGGAAATCTTCATCAGGACTGCTGGTCTTGATCCGTCCACGGTTTTGGCTAATCAGGTGAGCCAGAGGCTCGACATAAGCGGTTGCCCATCCGTTGGTGAAAGCGTTGCCACCACGGTTAGTACGCTTCAGAGGCTCCGCAATGGTCGTCATGGGACTGCCCTCATCAGTCAGACTCCCCCCTCGTCAACTCAACTTCTCCCATAGAGGGTAGTGGGTGGTCCAAGGCCCGGCAAGGAGAAAAGTAGAAAAAAGCCAGCACCAGTCGTTGAACTCTACATTTCAGCTCAATTGTAACCGGCCTGCGCCCCTCTACAGGTTTACTAGCCGGGCCTTCTAAGAGCACGCAGGCTGCCGGTGTTTGCCATTAATGACTTGGTCTCGATATCTTGTCTCCACTTATAGATAATCCGTTCGTCCGCTTTAACGGCGCTCATTGAAGGACTGTAACCACTCGACCCCTTTCGGCTCCTCGTCCGGCCGGTGTGAGAGGATGCGGATGCGCTCGATCGTCACCTCTCCGTCCGCGGTTTGCTGGGCCTGCTGGCGCGTCATCTCCTTGACCCAGGTGATCCGATGCCGCTGGATGCCGCGGTCGTAGAGGCTGACCGCGCCATTAACGAGGGCATTCAGGTTCGACCCTTCGAGCAGCACCAGGTAGACTAGATCGCCCACGAATTTCAGTAACAGCCCGGCGCTGGGGTTGTACGTCGCCGGCCCCAGCCAGCTGTAGGGAAAGGCCTGGCGGTTGCCGTTGGCGAACCGGAATTCCAGCGACAGCGCCGTGTCCCGTATGCCGCGTAGGTAGCCGAAGGCCTGGCACTCTTCTTCGTCGGCATCTGCGTCCGCCGCCGTGGCCCGGTCGAGCGGTGAGCTGGAGCGCGGCTGTCCGGCGCGGCTTCGCAGGGCGAATATGTCGAGATTGTTATCTTTCATGCGTCGCCTCCTTCTTCTTGATCGCTGCATGGTCGCGGCCGGCCCGCTCGCGCGGCCGCTGTTGGCTGGCCCACTGCCGCAGGAACGACAGGTGACGCTTCAGCCGCTCCCGGCCGGCCGGCTTTCTCGGCCGGAACACTTCCGTCGCCGTCAGCCGCTCGCGGTCGCGCGACGCCGCCTCGCGCAGCGCCTTCTTGTCGTCGGTGAATATCACCGCCTGTTCCCGCCCGCGCGACACCGACACGTAGAGCTGCTGGCGGTCCGAGGCCGGCAGCGACTGCTGCGACTGGCCGATCAGCACCTTGTCTACCGTCTTGCCCTGGCTGGCGTGGCTGGTCACCACATAGCCGTAGGCGATATGTCCGAAATCCTTCCCGATCACCCAGCCGTTGTCCACGACCAGGTCGCCTCCGGGCGTGAAGCCGCGGACGGTGTAGAGCGCCCCGTTGTTGAGCCGATGCCGGCCATCGGCCGTCTTGCCGCCCGCCGTCACCCGCAGCCGGTCGCCCAGGGCCAGGCGCATCGCCTCCGGCCGGTAGACCTGAAACCGCCCCGCCTGGTCGAGTGGAAGCGGCTGGTCGCCTACCAGGAGGCGCTCTCCGTTCTTAAAGCCCTTGGCGTTCTGGTGGAACTGGAGCATGTCGCCGGCGGCGTAGCTCGCCGCCTCTCCCCGCTCCGCTTGCGTCAGGTGCAGCGGCCGCCAGGCCAAAAACTCCCGCTCCTCGCCGAGCTGGCCTTTTGCCGCCAGTGCGCCGCGGATGACCTCGGTGATGCGCTGCCCTTCCACGTGCGTCGGCGACACTACCAAGGCGGTCTTGGCCTCGCCGTCCGGCTTCTTTTCCGCGGAGGCGTGCAGGTAGGCCTCGGCCAGCCGCAGGTAACGCTTGTCGTCTGCGACTTCCTGCACCCAACCCAGCCGGTCCAGCTCGTCGAACCCTTCGGCGACCTTGTCCTCCGACACCAGCCGCACCGCCTTCTTGTAGTCGCCGTCCTGACGCATGATCTCGGTCACCGCCACCGACGGCACGCCGGCTTCCTCCTCCAGCAACTTCAGCGGCGAGCCGCGCGACGGGCTGGAATGCTGCTTGCGGTCGCCCATTAGGATGACGCGCGCATTCACCCGTTTCGCGATGTCGAACAAGGCGGCCGTATCCTGGCTGTTGAGCAAGCCGGCCTCGTCCACCCAGATCACCTGCCCGGCCGCCCGCTGCTGCATCGCCTCGCATTTCAGGAACATCGCCACCGTGTCCGCATCCTTGAAGCCGGCCGTACGCAGCACGTCGCGGCTCGCCCCGGCCGAGGGCGCCAGCACCACCACCTGGCGGCCGCCCTCCCCGATCGCCTCCACCGCCTCCTGCATCAGCGTCGTCTTGCCCGTACCGGCGGCGCCGCGCAGCAGAATTACCCGGTCGCGCGACGACAGGATGTGTTGCACCGCCTGCCGCTGACCTTCGTTGAGCCAGTCGCGCTGGAGGGGGCGGCCGGGAACGCCCAGCGGCTGCCGCGTGCCCCTGCCCTCGCGCGCGAAGGCCACGAGGTGGTCCTCTTCGGCCAGCACTTCCGGCGTCGTGACCATGCGTGCGCCGCCCCGCTGCTCGACCAGCAACGGCCGCCGCGCGTATTCACGGCGGACGCCCTCCACTGTGACCGACCCCAGGCCGTGCTTCAAGGCCTCAGCCAGCAGGCGCTTTTCGGGAACGACCGCCTCCCGTTCAAACACGTGCCGCACCGCGAAGTCCACCGAAGCGGCGTCGCCGCGCTCCGCAGCCGGACCCGTCCCCGGCTGGCCCTTGGCCGTCAGAATCGCCTGCCGCTCCGCTGGCGTCAGCCGCTTGTCCCACTCCCGCGTCAGCTCGGCCCAGCTCAGGCTCTTGTCCTTGCGTTCCCGCGACAAGGCGCCGAGGCGGGCTTTGGCTTCCGGGTCCTCGATGCCCTTCTCCCGCGCCAGCTCCTCGATCTTGTCGGTCCGCCGCGAGAAGCGACGGATCGTCGCCGGCTCGATGCCGCGGATCTCGAAATCGTCGCGCTTGCGGTCGATAGCGTAGCCCAGCGCCTGCAGCCGGTTGGCCAGCCGCGCGCGGAACGCCGCCTGCCAGTAGGGCGCGTCGCGTTTTAAGTCGCGGAACTGGCCGGCTTTCCACTGCTGCTCCTCGCGGTCGAATGTCGCGTTGAAGACGAAGGAGTGGGCGTGTAGCTGCGGGTCCGGCACCCCCTGCACCGGCCGGCTGGTGAAATGGACGAACTCGCCGTAGGCCAGGTTGCCGGTCGTCCGCTCCTCGTTGCGGCCGTCCTTGCGCACGCGAGCTTTCATTTCCGCTTCGATGTCGCCCATCGTCTCATGCACCGAGTCGCGGAAGGCGGCGAGGACTTCCGGGTCTTCCGTCAGGGCGTAGAGCAGCGACACCGATTTTGGCACCGACCACGTGAAATCGTAGCCGACCGTCCGGTCGTCCTTCGTCCTGGGCGTCAGCCGCTCGCCCGTGCGCGGATCGCGGTTCTCGCACAGGGCGTTGAACGCCCGCTTCGAGACCGGGCCTTCCAGGCCCAGCATCCTTGCCCCCTCCCCGCCCCAGCGGCCAATGATCTCTTGCCCCTCCGCGTAGTAATCGGCGGAGGCGTAATACTGCTTGGCGGCGTCGGACGACGACTGTTGCGTGATCCTGAGCATGCAAAATTCTAGGCGTGAGTTTGCAACGCAGCCCGGCCGTTCTCGGGAAACGGGTATTTCCCCGCGACCGAACCAACTTCCAGTTGCGGCGGAAGCAAGAGCCGTGCCGACCATTTGACCGTAGGGATTTCCGCCATGTCTGAAATTCTGGACAGGCGCGTCCCTCCGTGCTACTGGTCGCTGCACAGGTTCATCAGGCGGTCAACAGGGCATGAAGGTCTATCACGGAAGGCGCACCGAACACGGCTGCGCGGTCGATGTCGAGGAGGACGGCGAGGTCTATTGCCTCAACCCGCGGCACGACTTGCGAAACCATTCGCCGACCGGCTTCGACTGGTCGTACTCCGGCAGCGGGCCGGCGCAACTCGCGCTGGCCCTGGCCGCCGACGTGCTCGGCGACGATGAGCTTGCTCAGGACGTTTATCAACGTCTGAAGTTTCGCCTGGTCGGTGGTTTGCCGCACGAAGGCTGGATGCTGACCGAGGGCCGCATCCGCTCAATCATTGACGACATTCGCTGCGAGCACGGCCGGACCCGCCAGTAGTCCAGCCGCCGACCTCGCTCGCCCACGGCCGCACTGACTCGCGCCAGTAAACGCCGCCTCGACCCTCGCGCCCGCGGTCGCCTCCTTGTCCTGCCGCCCGATCGCCTCGTTCAGCCGCCGGTCCTTCCTCCCCTCTTCTCGCCGCACCGAGCGGCCTTTCTTGCCGGGGTCTTAAAGCCGCCGCCGGCCCGCGCAAGCTGCCAAGGCCGTTTCCCTGCGGGAGCCTCGGCCTTTCGCTTGCCCGGTGCGCTGCGCCCCGGCTGAGGCGGCTTTGTGTCCGCCCCCGGAAAGGCCGTCACGGTGACGGTCTCGCAAGCAAAAGGAGAAAGACCATGTCCGACACGAAAATCGATCACAGCAAGAAACACCCGGCGTTCACCGCCTACCACGTCCGCGGCGGCAAACCGGGCGAGAAGGGCTTCTGGACGCGCATCGGCGTCGCGTGGGCCCACAAGGACGGCAAGGGCTTCGATGTGCAGCTGGACAGCCTGGCCCCGCTCGACGGCCGCATCGTCCTCCGCACGCCGGAGCCGAAAAACGATTAAGTCACGCATCAACCGGGGCGGGCGCAATCCCGCCCCGCAACTGAAAGGAACCATCCTATGACCATCTGCAATTACTACACCCACGACAACATGTCCGACCTCATCGCCGCGCTCGACCGCTTCGCCGACGCCGGCATCGACCCGGCCTTCGACGCCGAATGCGAGGAACTGGAACGCCAGTTCGCCGAGCGCCGCCTCACCCAGGCCGGCGAGTGAGGGAGGCGACCATGAACGACGCAACCATCGACACCGGCGAACCCGTTGACATCAATAGCCATGTCCGCCAACTGCTCGCCAAGCATCACAGCATCGCCGCCATCTGGTGCACCGACGACGTGCGAGGAATCCGGCCGCATTTGACCGAAGAACAAGCCTGGGAGGTCCTCCAGGAGGTGGACGACCACCACGACGCCGAGTGGGGCATCAATTGGACGACGCTGGAAACCGTCGCCGACCACCTTTATCCCCAACCAGATCGTGAATAGGAGGCAACCATGAACGCCATCACCGCCAGCGATAGCATCCGCTATGCCGAAGCCGGCGCCGACCCGGCTTTCGACGGCGACATGGAGGAACTGGAGCGCCCGTTTGCTGAACTTCGCCTCACCCTCAACCACACTGACCAGAAAGGAATCAAGCCATGCACTACCCCATGTTAGTTACCCTCGCACTCGAAGCCGGCGCCACGTCGTTGGACGCCCGCAGCGCGGCGCTGTCGCAGCTGCAATCCGACCCCAGTTTCTGCGGCGAAGGAGGCCGGTTTGGCTCGCCTGTCTGCGACTGGTTCGTCATCGGCGGCCGCTGGAGCGGCTTGCTTGCCGAGCAGCCCTTGGGTCAGGACTACCAAGACGCCTTCCGGGCCGAGTTTCCCCAGATCGCCGAGGGCGGGTATCCCGCCACTCTCATCAACAAGCACCGGGCCGGCTTGAATGGCCTATGGCGGCGTTTCGGAGGGCGCGAGGACCATCCTGCCACGCGCAGCAATTATAGGCCGTTGGGCTACGACGATGACGCGATGCTCATCGACCGCATACGCTACGAGTCCTTCCTCAAGCCCTTCATCGGCTCCGATGCCGAAGACAACTTTGAATTCGCCGATCTCGACTCGGAGCCAGTCGCTGAATCGTTCATCGGCCGCAAATGGCTCGTCGTCATCGACTTTCACGACTAACCCTGGAAAGGAACTAACCATGAAACTCAAAATCATTGACACCGCCCACCATCGCAACGGCGTCGCCGGCTCACCCTTCGACGTCGTGCTGTTCAAGGTGCAACGCGAGCAAGGCGTCAAAGTCGGCGTCCTGTTCGACGACCCCGGCGCCTGCGCCGTCCTCGACGTGACCCTGCTGGCCGCCGGCGACATCGCCTTCGGATTAAACAGTTGGAGAGGGGATGAGTACGAGCCGGAACTTCGCCGCGCCATCGACCATGACCGCGACAGCGGCCCGGACGCCGTCAGGACCGGCGATGCGTCCATCCCACAGCGCGTCGATCGCTGCGACGCCGCCCTGCGTCGCTACTCCGACGACGGCGTGTTCACCAGCCTGATCGACCTCCTCACGGACGCCATGCACTGGTGCGATGCGACCGCAGAGGACTTCCACTACGCGCTCTGCCTGGCAGGCAAGCACTATGTCGCCGAACGGAACGATCAACCCATCACGGAAAGGAAACTCCCATGACCTACGCCCTCGCCTCCATCAACCCCTTCCTTGCCGCCCGCAGGCGGCGGTTTGTTTCCCCAGCTCGGACGGAGCCGGATCCGTCCGCGCACGCCAGACCGGTCCGCAAGGTGCAGATCGGCCCGGCGACCCTGTACAACGGCGACTGCTTCGACGTCATGCCGACGTTGCAGCCGGTCGAGGGGGTGGTCACCGACCCGCCCTACGGCATCGGCTTCAAGTACCGCAGCTACGACGACGCGCCGGGGCGGTACGACCTCCTGATGTGGAAGCTCGTGCCCCTGCTGACCCGATTGGCAGACGGCGGCCCCTGTTTCGTCTGGCAAAGCCCCCTCAAGGCCGACCGGTGGCACAAGTATTTCCCCGAGGATTATCGCATTCTCGCCGGCTGCAAGCTGTACCCCAGGCGAAACGGCAAGCAGCCCTGCCTCAGCTGGGACCCGATCATCTTCTGGAGTCGGAAGACCCGGCTGTGGAAGGAAGTGCCGCGCGATTGGCACCTCGTGGACCTGGCGCCGTACGACGGCTACCAAGGAGACAATCCCGTCCCCTGCCCGCGCCCGCTCGCCCAGGTCGAGTTCATCTGCCGCGAGATCTCGGCGAAATCTATCGCCGATCCATTCATGGGCAGCGGCACCACCGGCGTCGCCTGCATCAACGCCGGCAAGGCCTTCGTCGGTATCGAACAGGACGCCGTGTACTTCGAGTACGCCTGCGAGCGCATCCGCAAGGCGTGGGCAGCCGTCAACCGGAGCCATTCGTGACCGCCGGCTGATTCCCCGGACTGCACGGCTGCGCCGGACCGCCATTGCGGGAGCCACCGACGACCTGGCCTAAAATGCGGGAACTGGCCGGTGCCAGCCCGCGTCAGCGCCCCCGCGGCGGAAACGCCAAGGCCGCTACGTCGTCCAGCAACTGCTTCTTGGTAGTCTCGTCCATGTGCCGGTAGGCATCGCCGGCTAAGAGCGCGGCCAGCCGCGTGCGGAACGCCTCCTGTCGGCTGGCGTGCCGCCGCGTGTCGGCGCGCGCCTGCAGCTGGTCCCACTGCTGCCCGGCCCGCAGCAGGGCGAGCCGGAACTCCTCCTTGACCGCGTCGTCGTGATAGCGGCTGTCGGCCGTAAGGATCGGCAACGCCAGGTATGTGAGCTCCAAATCCCGCCGCCGCCTCGGGTCGCCCGTGCGCGAGGCGTCCTCGATGTCGCCGATGGAATGCCGGGAGTGCTGGTCGAGCTGGGCCTTGAGCAGGGCGCAGAACTCCGTGGCTTGCCGATGGGCGGCAGCGAAGCCGATGCGGCCGGCGAGATTCTCAAACTCAACATATCCACAATAGACGCCGTCCTCGAAGCCGCGGTCGAGCTTGACCTCCAGGCCCTGCCGGCCGAGTCGCTGCTCGACCAGCACTGCGTAGGACTCGCCGTCCTCCGCGGTCATTGCCGCCCCCGCCCCGGCTCCCGTCCTTGAGCCGGTGCCTGCCCCAACACCCTGTTTGCTCGCATCTGGAACCTCCCGCGTTCTTCCTGAGCGAGCTATTCATAGCCTCGTTTAGCGAAGGGCGCAAGTGCCTCCTCGCCTCCCCGTGCTGTTCCCTGGCGTGCCCGCGGCTTGCGAAAAGCCGATCCAGGCTGGCCTCGGCAGCCGGTCGCATCCACGGGCATTCGAGGCCAGCTCGATGTCAGTTTCAGAAGCTGCGTGCAGTGATTTCAGAAGTGCAGTTCAACGCGGCAGGATTCGTGACTGGCTACTGCACCCAGCTTCTGAAACTGACATCGGGGCCACGAAGTGCAATCGTTGCATCTCGGGAAAAAGTCCTTCAGGCATCTTCCCGTAGCATCGCTATGGGCGGGGAAACGCCATCGGCGGCCGCGTCGTTTCTCCGGGAAAGCAGGCCGGTTAGCCAGACAACTGACTGGCCGCCAGGATAGTCCTCTTTCAGGCCTGCCGGACGGTGAGCCAGCAAGCCGTCATGCTTACAAGCAAGCAAACTTGCAGTACGACCGACCTGGCGGCCTGCATTCAAGACGACAGGCCGGCGCGCTTGCCTGCTGTCGTGGCAGCTCGCCGGCCTGCTGGTAAGGCATCGGGCTGTCAAGAAGGCCAGACGGCCAGCCGTCATATAAGACCGCTGCCTCGCCACCCCGCTTTCATGTTGGCAGGCTGACTCGCTGCCATGCCGCCCGGACGGCTGGCTTGCCGTCATGCTTACAGGCGGCCTTGCCGCTCTGGCGGCTTGACGGCACGTGTTCTTGCTTGCAAGCCGTCCAGGTGGGTTCCATGCTGCCCGTCCTGTCGGCAGGCTGACGTGCATTCCTGACAGGCCGCCGTCACGCCGACCTGTTGTCCTGCTCTCAGGCAACTGGGCTGGCGGTCTTTCACGCAGTCATGCCGACAGGACAGCCTGCCACAAATATTGCTTGCCAGCATGTCGGCGCGTGGTATATGGTCCGCAACATGATTATCGTAGTCGCAAACTCCAAAGGCGGCGTCGGCAAATCGACGCTCGCCGTACACCTCGCCGCCTGGCTGCACGAGCAGGGCCACACCGTCACGCTCGCCGATTGCGACACGCAGGAATCCTCTTCGCAATGGATCCGCGAAGCCGTCCCGGGCGTGAAAGCGATTCGACTATCGACGGCGGATGAGATCCTCGAAGAACTGCCCCAACTGGGCAAGGAAGCCGATTACGTCGTCGCCGACGGCCCGGGGAGCAACACCGACCTCAGCCGCTGCTTGCTGTTCTGCGCTGATTTGGCGCTGGTGCCTTGCAAGGCCAGCATGTTGGAAGTCCGTGCGCTCGCCCAGGCCACCAAAGCGCTGCGCCACGCCCAGCGCGTCCGCAAAGGCCAGCCGCGAGCGCTCATCGTGCTCAGCATGGTTGGTAAGAACTACCGGCTGACGCAGGACATGAAGGACGCCGCCGCAGCCCTCAAGCTGCCGCTGGCCAAAAGCGCCTTGACCTTGAAGCAAGTTTACGCGGACGCACCCGGTCAGGCCGCCGTCGTCTGGCATCTGGGCGCGCGAGGCCAGGACGCCGGCCGGGAGGTTCGCGCCTTGTTCCGCGAGGCCTTGGCGCACCTCGTCAATGTCAAGGCGCCCAAGAGCCAAGCCAAGCGGATGTCCGTCTAAAGCGCCAAGAGGAGGGAACCATGGTAAAGCGCAGGTCATTAATCGAAAGGGTGACGGCTACCCAGGACGTGGACCCGGCCCTTGCAGAGGAATTCATCTACGGTCGTCATCCGAGAGCCGACAGCGAGCCGCGGCTCTTGCAGGCGACGCATCGCCCTTCGGATGCCGTTACAGCCTCCGAGGCCAATGAAACCGCACCGCCCGAGGCCAAAGCGCAAGCGGCGGCCGCCATCGCCAAAGCGCCCATTACGACTCGCGTTCGCGCTGATTTCGCAACGGCCCTCAAACGGGCGTCTCTGGAACGGCAGCTCAACGGCGTATCCCCTCACACGGTGCAGGATATCCTGGAAGCGGCCCTGGAGCCGTGGCTGCGCAGCAACGGCTATCTGCCGTGAAGCCGCACCGATGAGCAAGCCCCCGGAATACCGCGCCCTGACCCGCAGCATGGAGCGGCTTATCGACGCATCGGCCGCGATTCGCGCCGAACCGCCGCCGCGCATCGACTTCCTGCACACCATCCAGTGCCAGTGCGGCATCCCCTACAAGAACCCCGGCGACCAGGTCCGCGAATGGGACCGCAAACAGGGCGGAGCGTCGCTGCGCATCGAGGCCGGCGCCGCCATCGACCCGCAGACGGGAGAATTCGTCAAGCTCGGCCTGCCCTACGGCGAAAAGCCGCGCCTGGTGCTGATTCACCTGGCGAGCGAAGCCGTCCGCAGCGGACAGCCCGTAGTGGACGTGGAAGATTCCATGACGGCCTTCGGCCGGTCGCTGGGGCTGGAGACCAACGGCCAGCAGCTCAAGTCCCTGAAAAACCAGCTCGCCCGGCTGGCCGCGGCGTCGGTGCGCATGGGCGTGGTGGAGGAGGGGAGGGCGGTGCAGGTCCAGACCCATTTCGTGTCCGCTTTTGACCTGTGGTTCCCCAAGCAGTCCGACCAGCGCATCCTCTGGCCGTCCACGGTTCGCTTGAGCGAGGAGTATTTTCAGAGTTTGGGCAAGCACGCCGTGCCGCTCGACCACCGCGCCGTCGCGGCCCTGGCATCTTCGTCGATGGCGCTGGACGTGTATGTCTGGCTGGCCCAGCGACTGCACCGGGTGCCGGTTGGCCGACCGCCGCTTATCACCTGGGCGGCGCTCTACGAGCAGTTCGGCCAGGGCTTCGCAAGAGTGAGGGATTTCCGCCGGTGCTTTCTGCACACGCTGCACCAGGTGCAGGCGGCGTATCCGAACGCCCGCCTCTCAGGCGACGAGGTCGGTCTTACGCTCGAAAACAGCCCGCCGCCGGTTCCACCCCGCTACACCCGCCTACTCGCCGGGACGGTCGCAAAGCAATCACCCGCGACGCACGGTAAGTTAGTCGCGCCCGCGGCCACGACGCCAGCCGCGGCTGTCAAAGAAAAATCCGCGGATGCGGGGCGGGGGGCGCAGCCCGACAAGCCCTTGACTTCTCGTGACCCCGCCACGGCAAGTTAGTCGCGCCGTGCTGTAGCCTTCCGCCTATCACGGTAACTTGGTCGCGCCCCGGACACACGCGAATCGCTAGCTTCCCCGCTTCGTACGCCAAAAGTGGACGGGAGAGGGGGTGAAAGTGTAAATTGCACTACTGATTATCGCCGAATCTGCCGAGCTATTTGGCATCTTGTGCTTGGCCTACTTCGGACGCTCAGTTTTGACGGTGCAAATTACCCGTAAAGATTGGGTGCAAAATATCTCTGAAGATTGCAGAGTGCCAAATAGCGTGGCGAAAAAGGTGCCATTTAGCGTGGCGAGTTACAGAACAACTCTGTAACTTTCATCGAAATCTGGCGTAAAACTTTCATTGGATTTTGGCGTTGTGGCCGTAATCCTATGAACTGCATTGCTGAACAACTCCTGGAACGCGCCAGCCGCGCCCACGGTAACTTGGTCGCGCCCCGTCCTGTGGATAACCGCCAAGACGCGGCAGGTTATCCACGGCAACATGGTCGCGGCCCCGGCGGTAACTTGGTCGCGGCCCTCACGGGAACCTGCGGGCTCGGCCACGGCAACTTGGTCGCACAAACCTATATAAGAATACCTATATCTTACTTACCTGTAGTTATCGGCCCGATCCTGTGGACAACCGACGGCGACGCCGCGCGAAAGGGAAGGGGCATTCAGGACAAGAGGGCGACTACTGTATTCGCCCGGAAACCGCCCGTACAGAAGCGAACGGGGTAGGGGAGTAGTCCGGGACAGCCCAACGGGCTCGAACCAGCTCCTTGACCCTTTATTCGACTTTTCGCCTACAATGGGCTGCGGCGACCCAGCTTTCATCCCATCGTTGCGTTCCGGCACGGGAGGCTGGTTATGGACTCCCTCTCCGTCATTGTCACGGCCTGCAACTTCGGCCCGTTCGTCGGCCGATCTCTGCAAAGCGTCCATGATGCTGTTGCCTTGTTCCACGCCGAGTGCGGCCGCGACGTTCGCACCGAGGTGATCGTGGTGGACGACGGTTCGACCGACGATACGCCGGCCGTCGTGCAATCCTTCCTCGCCGGCCGACCTGATTGGCGCGTCCTGCACCGCCCCGAGCCGAGCAGCCCCGGGGCCGCACGCAACGCCGGCGTGGAACAGGCGCGCGGCGACCTGCTGTTCTTCCTCGACGGCGACGACCTGTATCTGCCCCCGCACCTGGCCGCCTGCTGGAAGGCGATATGCGAAGGAGGGTTCGACTACGTCAAGACGGGGGTGCGCCTGGCCGACCCCGTCCACGCCGAGTGGCGCGGACCCATCGAACATACGCACGTCATCAACCTGGCCGTAAGGCGGTCCTGCCACGACGCCGTCGGCGGCTTCCCCGACTACCACCTGTACCGGCGCCAAGGCGACCGCATGGAACGCGAGGCCGACGTGTTCGTGACGGGGGAGGACCAGGCCTACAACCGTCTCCTCTCCTCGCTGTTCCACGGCGGCAGGGTCGCGGCCGAAACCGTGCAGTACATCCGGCGACCCGGCAACGCCTACGACCGCCAGTACGAGAAGTTCCGCCGGCCCCGCGGCACTTACCCGGAGACGAGCAGCCCAAACGAAGAATACCGGCTAGGCCTGGCGGAGGTTATCGTGCTCAAACGTCTGGCGGAGCTGCGCAAGGCTCTGCCCCAATCGGCCTCCATCGCGGCCCGATCAGCGCTGTCGGCGGCGCGCGAGGCTTTGCGCGCCGCCGACTGGAGGCGGGCGGACGCGGCGTGCCGGCATGGGTTGGAGGTGGAACCGGGCAACGTCGATTTGTGGCGATCGCTGGGGGCATCGCTGCACGGCCAGGGGCGTCACCAGGAGGCGGTGGACGCTTTCGCGCGGGCGGTCCAGCTGCGGCCGGAGGACGCCGACGCCTATGGCGGGG
>Ga0307476_10001445_pt1 | contig 14549 bp, 10 predicted proteins | sample atmos_gasesECM2C_2_FD_203314 | JGI IMG/M metagenome (GOLD analysis project Ga0307476, IMG submission 203314) | Hardwood forest soil microbial communities from Morgan-Monroe State Forest, Indiana, United States - atmos_gasesECM2C_05 | ecosystem: Environmental > Terrestrial > Soil > Temperate... | reverse complement strand
TCGTTCCAGGATGGACTGGGATTCTCAATGCACTGAGTGTTCAGCTTGTAGGAAGCAACTTTAGGGCTCGCGGTGTCTATCATGCAGTCGTTCGGCGGCGCATATTTGGGATCGCAACCGGGATTGGTGGGAGGCGGTCCGTAAAGCGGAGCAATGCCGGAAGTTGGATTAAATTGGGGCAGACCGTCGAAGGAGCGATCGGAGTAACCATTCGTCTTCCAATACGGACGCAAGGCTCCAAAATAATGGTCGAAAGAGCGATTCTCCTGCGCCATGAAAATGATGTGATTTAGGACTTTTACCGTCTGATTGACGTTGAAGGTGGCAGTTGCGGCCCTGGCTGCGTTCATCGTCAGCGTGCAGCTTCCGGTACCTGAGCAAGCGCCGGACCACGACCGAAAGAAGGATCCAGTTGCCGCGACGGGAATTAGCTTCACGACGGTCCCTGCGTAAAACGACGCGCTGCAAATGGTTGGGCAACTGATCCCCGCGGGACTGCTGCGGACCGTACCCCTGGAGGTGCCGGCCAAGGTCACAGTCAGGGTGTAGGTTGATTGGGCTGTGACACCGCTGGCGCAGAGGAGCATTGCAGCGGCGAGCATGAAAGGGCCTTTGCGAACCAAATTAATCTCCACAGGAATTTGGATCTAGGTTTGGATGGCTGCGCCGGCGAGGCAGTTGTGAGGAAAATCTAAGTTACTTCAAATGAGCAGGTTGCGAGTCCGGCTGAGGCGGGCTTGCTGGCTACGTCTTTGTCGTTTTCCGCAGGGCGGTCCAGGCTTCATCCTGACCGGAGGGCCGAGGCGGCCCCCGCATGAGTTGTGGCGGCCACCACAGGAATCTACGCACCTGGCTAGGTTGCTTTGAAGAATAGGGCTGCCAGCGGGGGTAGAGTTACCTTCAACGAAAAGGGGCGAGCGTGGGCGGGGATGGCTTCGGCGTGCACTCCGCCGAGATTGCCCATGCCGCTTCCCGCGTATTCAAGGGCGTCGCTGTTCAGCATTTCTCGCCAATAGCCGCCATGCGGGACTCCGACGCGGTATTCGAGACGTGGGACGGGGGTGAAGTTGCAGATGATAAGAACGGTATCTTGTGGCGCCTCGCTCTTGCGCAAGAGCGAGATCGTGCTCGTGGCGTTGTCGTTGCAGTCGACCCATTCGATTCCGGCGGGATTGTTGTCGAACACGTGCATGGCAGGCTCGCTGCGATAGAAGCGGTTGAGTTGCTCCATCCAGGCCTGCACTCCGCGGTGGACCTGATATTGCACGACGTGCCACTCGAGGCTGGTGTCGTGCGCCCACTCGCGCACCTGACCGAACTCGCAGCCCATGAAGAGCAATTTCTTTCCGGGCTGGGCGTACATGTATGCGAACAGCAGACGGAGGTTGGCGAAACGCTGCCATTCGTCGCCGGGCATCTTGCCGACCAGCGATCCTTTACCGTGAACGACCTCGTCGTGAGAAAGTGGCAGCACGAAATTTTCGTGGAACGAATACAGACTGCGGAAAGTGAGATCATTGTGGTGATACTTGCGATGAATGGGATCGTTCTGAAAGTACTTGAGCGTGTCGTGCATCCAGCCCATGTCCCACTTGAGGCCGAAGCCGAGACCGCCGACGTAGACGGGCTTTGAGACCATAGGCCAGGAAGTGGATTCCTCGGCCGTCGTCTGAATTTCGGGATACTCTTTGTAGGCTTCCTGATTGAAGCGGCGCAGGAAGTCGATGGCTTCGAGGTTTTCGCGGCCGCCGAACTTGTTGGGAATCCACTCGCCTTCCTTGCGCGAGTAATCGAGGTAGAGCATGGAGGCGACAGCATCTACGCGCAGGCCGTCGATGTGATATTTGTCGAGCCAGAACATGGCGCTGGACATGAGAAAACTACGCACTTCGGCGCGGCCGTAATTAAAGATGTGAGTCTTCCAGTCGGGATGGAATCCCTGGCGCGAGTCGGCGTGCTCGTAGAGATGAGTGCCGTCGAAATAGGCGAGGCCGTGCGCGTCGGAAGGGAAGTGGGACGGTACCCAATCGAGAATGACCCCGATGCCGTGCTGATGCAGGTAGTCGACCAGGTACATGAAGTCCTGGGGCGTCCCGTAGCGCGAGGTGGGCGCGAAGTATCCGGTGGTCTGATATCCCCAGGAACCGTAGAAAGGGTGCTCCATCACGGGCAGGAACTCAACGTGGGTGAAGCCAAGTTGGCTTACATATTCGGCGAGGCGGGGCGCGGTTTCGCGATAGGTCAGCGGACGGTTGTGATCCTCGGGGACGCGCATCCACGAGCCGAGATGGACTTCGTAGATCGCCTGGGGCGCACGCAACGAGTTGCGGCCGCCGCGATTCGCCATCCAGTCCTGGTCGCTCCATTGGTAGTCCAGATCCCAGACCACGGAAGCAGTGCGAGGCGGTTTCTCGTGCAGTAAACCGAGGGGGTCTGCTTTATCGACTTGATATCCATGGCGCTGCGATTCGACGTGAAATTTATAGAGCGAGCCACGAGTGACGCCGGGGATGAAGCCTTCCCAGATGCCGGATGAGCCGCGGGAAGGAAGCCGATGCGTCTTGGAATCCCAACCGTTGAAACTGCCCATGACCGAAACCGATCGGGCATTCGGCGCCCAGACGCTGAAGACGGCGCCGGCTTCGCCATTGTGAGAGACGAGATGGGCTCCCATCTTTTCGTACAGGCAATAGTTGCTGCCCTCGTTAAAAAGGTAGAGATCCTGGTCGGAGAGAAGCTGGGGACTCGCGAGTGTCAGTTCAGGGCTCATGGGTTGAGCAGGATGTATGCGTTTTAGTGTACCGGAAGATAAGGGTCGTATTACGGCTTTTGTTAGGTCGAATTCATGGGTTTGTCGTGAAGCTGTGGCGCGCGATAAAGGAGCGGTGAAAAATCTTTTGCCGCAAAGTCCGAAAGACAGGATTGGATGTGATCAAAGAGCCAATCAGCAGAGGCGTATCGCCAGGACGCCGCGGCCCGATACAACCGGGCCGCCGGACAGCCGAGGGCGGTTGTCCCCCATGCGGTGGATTCGGGCGGAGCCATTCGTGCGGAACGAGCGAAAGTCCCCATGCTAGACTGACCAGTTCCCATCATGCCTGCTTTGCGCGTCATTCTTCTTTGGCACCAGCACCAGCCGTTTTACAAGGATCTGGTAACCGGCGAATATCGTCTGCCGTGGACGCGTCTGCACGCGCTGAAAGACTACTACGGCATGGTGAAGTTGCTGGACGAATTTCCCAATGTTCACCAGAACTTCAACCTGGTGCCTTCGCTGATGGTGCAGATTCAAGACTACGTTGAGGGTACGGCGCAGGATCCATTCCTGAGAGTCGCAGCCAAGCCGGCGAAGGATTTGTCATTGGATGAACGGCGCTTTGCGCTGCAATATCTGTTTCAGGCGAATCCGCAGAACTTGATCGGGCGCTATCCGCGTTATCGCGAATTATGGGAGCGGTTTCGCGAACATGGCGATCATCCGGAACGCGCGGAGCGGTATTTTCAGGCGCAGGATTTTACCGATCTGCAGGTGCTGTCGCAGATTGCGTGGTTTGACGAATTCTTTCTGGAAGAGAAGGACATAGCGGCGCTGGTGGCCAAGGGACATAGCTACTCGCTCGACGACCAGAAGTTCGTCATCGCGCGCGAAAGGGAATTGCTGAGCAGGGTACTGCCGGCGCATGCCGCCGCGGCAAAAAAAGGATCGATTGAGCTCTCGGCGACGCCGTTCTATCACCCGATCCTGCCTCTGGTCTGCGATACCAGTGTGGGAGCGGTATCGTCTCCGGGGTTGTCTCTGCCGCAGAGCCGGTATCGCCATCCGGAAGACGCGCGCGAACAACTCACGCGCGGTCTCGATCTGCACGAGAAAGTGTTCGGACTGCGGCCTAAGGGAGTATGGCCCTCGGAAGGCAGCGTCTCGGAGGAGGCGGTGGCGATCGCGCACAGCGTGGGCGTTCAGTGGATGGCTACCGATGAGGGAGTGCTGGGACGGAGCTCAGGGCTATTCTTCGCGCGTGACGGCAATGGACGGTTACCGGAACATCTGGCGGAGAAGCTCTATACCATCCATCGGTACGAGAACGGCTCGGCGGCGATGAATCTGGTGTTTCGCGATCACACGATCTCAGACCTGATCGGGTTCGTATATTCCGGCATGCATCCGGCGGATGCGGCGCGCCATTTGATCGGCAACATCAGGGAAGCGGCCAAGCCGGTGCTGGCCAGGGGGCGCGATGCCGTAGTGTCGATTATTCTCGACGGCGAGAATGCCTGGGAGTATTACCCGAAGTCGGGCCGCGAATTCCTGCGCCGCTTCTACGATGGCCTCCAGCGCGAGCCGGGCGTCGAGGCAGTGACCGTTTCCGAAGCGATCGCGCGGCACAAAGATTTCGGGAGAATGACTTCGCTGGTGCCCGGGTCGTGGATCAACGCGAACTTTAATGTGTGGATCGGCGCGCCCGAGGACAATCGCGCCTGGGACTATCTTTATCACGCGCGCGAATTCTATGCGCAGAATGCGGCACGCGCAACGGAAGCGCAACGCCAGTTGGCCTTCGACGAGATTCTGATTGCGGAAGGCAGCGACTGGAATTGGTGGTATGGGCCCGAGCATCATTCGGCGAACGACCGCGATTTTGACGAGCTTTACCGTAAGCATCTTTCGAACCTGTATCAAGCGTTGGGCGCGGTTCCTCCAGACTACTTGGCTCAACCGATTACCGGGGCTGAGGTGCGCCCTTCGTTTGTACCCCAGACGGCTTATATCCACCCGCGGGTCACGGGCGACAAGGTGCGCTACTTCGAATGGATGGGCGCGGCGGTTTACACCGCCGATCAGCGCGCGGGAGCGATGCACGGCAAGCAGTTTGTGCTCGACTCGGTGTATGCCGGCATCGATTCGAACTATGTATACGGACGGTTGGACTTCAAGGGTAAGCCTCCCGAGGAAGATTTTGATCTGGTCGTGAACGTGGAGTCGTGGGCGAGCGGCGAGCCGCGTCCACGGCGCACGCTGCGGGTCGAGGCGTCGGTCGAACAACGGAAGCTCAAGCGCTGGAAAGTTGAGAACCTCACGGAGGAGCGAGTGCTGGTCTCGTCTTCGCAACCGGCCGAACACGTGAAACTGGCGATACTCCGGAACTTTGAATTCAAGCTACCGCTGGCGTGGCTGCTGTCGACTCCGAGCGCGGTTGCGGCGGAACCAACTGCGGAACGTAAGGTCGGCACGCTGGCGGTCGCGTCTACCAGCAAGCTTCGCCTTCGCTTCAGTCTATGGCAGAACCGGCTGCCGGTGGATTCATTGCCTCTGGAAGGATGGATCGAACTACAGGTGCTGAGCGAAGGGGACTTGATTTTCGGGGCGTGACCAGGGACTTTTCTTCGTCTAATTGCGCCGGCAAAGAAAAACGCCGGACATTCGCTCGTCCGGCGTCATGAAAAACCGACAACTGCGAATTTCTAATTGCTGCCGTTATCCCCAGGCTCCGGGGCGGGCGCCGGCGCGGGAGCAGTTGCTGGCGCCGGCGCGGGAGCCGGTGCCGGTGTAACCGCAACCGCGCCCATGGTCAACGGGCGATTCAGTTCCAGGGTGAGTTGGGTGCCAGCCGGAAGAGTCGCAGAACGATGTTTGGCCAGCCAGTGCGCGGTGGCGGACCCGGCTCCGATCGCGCCGCCAATCAGGAGGCCCGGGCCGCCGCCGACCAGTCCGCCGATGAGCATGCCGCCTGCCGCGCCGCCACCAGTCTCGAGCGTGTCGCGGCGGTCGTGGCTAAGTCCTTTGAACTGGCCTTCCTGATTCACGTCGGTACCGTGAATGTTGGTGTCGGTCAGGGTTGCGTCGAGGAAGTAACGCTCGCCGGAGGGAAGAATCACAGCCTCGGGAAGAATTCCGATCGTGGGCCTGCCCGAGATGCGACGCGGCTCGCTCACCTTAGTGATGCGGCCTTCGACGGTCGCTCCCACGGGAATCAGAGTACTGCCGTTGACGACAACCGGCTGAGTGACCTTTGCCTGAAAAGGATCGCCAACCCGGTTGCTGAAGGTTGCCAGAGTCGTATCGAGCCGGACCATCAGGGCGGTCCCTGCAGGTACGGGTGAACTGGTCTGGGCGCTTAAGGTAGCGGCCAAGAGCAGGATGGAAGATAAAGCAATCGACTTCTTCACGGTGCCTCCTCAAAATTCCTGAGCAGTATTGTATTCCTTGACTCTAGTCCAGGTGTAGAGCGCCGACAATACACAGGCAGGACAGGGAACCATAGGAGATAAGGGCGGCCCACTATTGGCCGAACGGACTGGTTCCGAAGGCGGAAATCGCAGCTGTGAAGTGTTCCGAAGTCACCTTGCGTTGATATCCATCCGCTATAATCGTCGGTTTCGTTACATCCATGGGTAGAAATACTCGGGGGTCGGTTACCTGACCGGCGCTGTCTCGGTTTTCCTTCAGGCCCCCGCTCAACGGCGTAAGAGTCGATGACGACACACGAACTATATACATAAAACAGAAAGGGAAGCAGGGCATGTCAAATATCGCAGCCATTCATGCACGAGAAGTTCTGGATTCGCGAGGCAATCCTACGATTGAAGCGGAAGTGTTTGTGGCGGACGGTGCGATCGGCCGAGCGATCGTTCCGAGTGGCGCGTCCACCGGCGAGCACGAAGCGGTTGAACTGCGCGACGACGATACGAATCGCTTCCTGGGCAAAGGCGTGCTCAAGGCGGTGGAGAACGTCAACGGGGAAATCGGCGAAGCGCTGGCAAACTGGGATACATTCGATCAGCGCGGGCTCGATGCCAGGATGATCGAACTGGACGGCACCGAGAACAAAGGGCGACTGGGAGCGAATGCCATTCTGGCGGTTTCCATGGCGGCCGCGCGGGCTTCGGCGAACAGTCAGGATATCCCGCTCTATCGCTATCTGGGCGGTGCAGGGGCGAACACGCTGCCTACACCCATGATGAACATTCTGAACGGCGGAGCGCATGCCGACAATAACGTGGACTTTCAAGAGTTCATGGTGATGCCCGTGGGAGCGCCTTCTTTTTCTGAAGCCCTGCGCTGGGGTGTAGAAGTTTTTCATACGCTCAAGGGCGTGTTGAAAAAGCGTGGGTATAGCACGGCCGTGGGGGATGAGGGTGGATTCGCTCCGTCGGTGAAGTCGAACGTCGAGGCCATTGAAGTGGTGCTGGAGGCGATCAGCAAAGCTGGATACAAGCCCGGGGAAGAAATCGCGATTGCGCTCGATCCGGCGGCCAGCGAATTCTTTCAGGATGGCAAGTACGTTTTCAAGAAGTCGGATAAATCGGCCAAGAGTTCGGACGAGATGGTGAAATTTTGGGCGAAGTGGGTGAATGACTACCCCATCGTGTCGCTCGAAGATGGGTTGGCCGAGAACGACTGGGACGGCTGGGCAAATTTGACCAAAGAACTTGGCGGGAAGATCCAGTTAGTTGGGGACGACTTGTTTGTGACGAACGTCCAGTTCCTGCAGGAAGGAATCGACAAGGGCGTTGCGAACTCGATTCTGGTCAAGGTCAACCAGATCGGGACCGTGAGTGAGACGCTGGACGCGATCGACCTGGCGCGGCGCAACGGATACACGTCGGTGATTTCGCATCGCTCGGGCGAAACGGAAGACACATTCATCGCCGATCTTGCGGTCGCTACGGGCGCGGGCCAGATCAAGACCGGGTCGGCCTCGCGCACGGACCGAATCGCGAAATACAACCAGTTGTTGCGGATCGAGGAAGAGTTGGGTGGAACATCGCGGTTCTTGGGGTTGGGGGCGTTGAATTATCACGGTTGAGCGATAAGGGAATGAGTGAGGGTTGCGAGGGTTGCGACCCGATTCGCGACAAGCAAATCGAGTCGCACCTTTTCTGAGGCTTCAATTGAGCATTCGAGAAAGCAGCGCGATCTAGAAGCCCATCGAGTCGTCCGCGGATGGGCCGTAGGTTGCGGGCACAGGTTTATCGTTCAGCCGCAGATATACGCCAAGTTGGGCGCGGTGATGGACCAGGTGATTCAGAAACATCTGGCGGTATGCCAGGAATCGTAGACCTTCGAAGATCGGCTTGCCCTGGAAGCTGAGTTTCCAGGGTTCGTTCCAGGCTGCGTCGGGCATTTTCTCGAGCGCGGCGTGGACTTCGGCTGCACCCTCGTCGAAAGCCTTCAGCAGTTGGGGAACGGATTCGAACGGCAGCGGTTTCATGCTGCTTTTGGAAAAATCCAGCTCGGGAGTGGTCAGCACGGCCACGCCGAAGCTGGCTAGTTGCGCAACATGCGGGGCCAACTTGCCCAGTGGCATAGATTTGGTGTGCGGCTTGTAATCGTTTTTGTCGGCAGGAACCCGTTCCAGGGTAATACGCGTTTTCTTCATTTCCTGGTCGAGTTCGGGCAGGAGCAATGAGCTAATAGGCATAGGTTCTTCTCCGTCGATTTGAGTATAGTCGCGGCGGCTGCCGCTGTGGGCTCGGAGTTTCACGGTTCTTATGCGTGTAGAAGGAAGTATGTCACAAATTTTTATCACTAAGTTAAAAGCCGGGAGCTAGAAGCTTATTTATGTCTCGTCCTAAACCTCTGGTACTTATTATTCTCGACGGCTGGGGCTACCGGGCCGAAACCAAAGCCAACGCCATCGCGCTTGCGCGCAAGCCGACTTACGACCGACTGCTGCGCGAATATCCCAACACCTTGATTCATACCAGCGGACCGTTCGTAGGACTGCCTGAGGGACAGATGGGCAACAGTGAGGTTGGGCACCTGAACATTGGGGCAGGACGCATCGTGCACATGGATATTACCCGGATCGATCTAATGGTCCGAAATGGAGAATTCTTTCAGCATCCCGTGCTGCTGGACGCGATGAAGCACGCGCGATCCGGCGAGCGCCGATTGCATCTGTTCGGACTGGTTTCCGATGGAGGGGTGCACTCCCAGCAGGCGCATCTTTATGCGCTGCTGAAGATGGCGAAGCAGAACGGATTGGAGCGCGTATTCGTGCATGCCTTCATGGACGGACGTGACACGCTGCCGACCAACGGCGCAGGCTATCTGGAACAGTTGCAGCAAAAGATGCGCGAATATAACTGCGGAAAAATCGCTACGGTCAATGGCCGGTACTACGCCATGGACCGCGACCGGCGCTGGGAGCGCATTGCCAAGGCTTATAACGCGATGGTGTCCGCCGATGCGCAAGGTGGCAAGAACGCCGATCCAGTGCAGGGGATGAAAGACTCCTATAACAAGGGACTGACCGACGAATTTGTGATTCCGTTTGTCTGCACCGACAGCCGTGGCCAAGCGCTGGCCACAATTCGTGATGAAGATTCCTGCCTCTGCTTCAATTTCCGCGCCGACCGTGTTCGCCAGATCACGCGGGCGCTTGCTCGCAACAGTGGGCTCAACCAAAACGGAGGCAGCGATCTTCCGGGCGCGGCCGATTTGGATGCTACGATTCCGCGCGACCGCGGGCCGAAGAATCTGCATTACGTCTGTATGACGCGCTACGACAAGAACTTCAGCTTGCCAGTCGTGATCCCGCCGGAGTCGATGGCAAACATTCTGGCAAACGTAATGAGCGGGACGAACATGCGCAACCTTCGCGTGGCCGAAACCGAGAAGTATGCGCACGTCACGTATTTTTTCAATGGCGGCGTGGAGCCGCCATTTCCGGGGGAAGAGCGGGTGATGGTGCAGTCGCCCAAGGTTGCGACGTATGACCTGAAGCCGGAGATGAGCGCGGCCGGGATTGCCGACGCGGTGGTGAAGGCCACGGAGGAAGGAACGTTCGACGTGATCATCGTGAACTTTGCGAACGCAGACATGGTCGGCCACTCCGGTAAGATTGAACCCACGGTGAAAGCCGTCGAAGTCGTGGATGCCTGCCTCGGCCGCATTGAATCTGCTGTGCGCGCCAAAGGCGGAGCGATGCTGATTACCGCCGATCACGGAAATGCGGAGTTGATGGTCGATCCTGCAACGGGCGGCCCGCACACGGCGCACACGTCCAACCCAGTACCGTTTATCGTCGTCCAGGAAAATGCCAAGCAGTTCACGCTGAAGCCCGGCGGATCGCTGCGTGATATTTCGCCGACATTGCTCGGAATGCTTGGTGTCGACGAGCCGAACGAGATGACGGGGACAGACCTACGGCTGCACCTAAAAGAACAGACGACAAAATGAGTTGCCGTGGAGTTTGAGTGCCACCGTCCCGGCAGAAGTTAACTGGAGAGCAAAGCGGGAGCGGTAGCTAGCAGGCCTGCGACCAGCTCGAGGTCGTGCAGGTCTTCACGGCTGAAATCTTGCGCCAACTTCGAATCGAGCCCCTTGCGCGAAATCTGGATTACGCCCACGACGACCAACTGCTGGTTCATGATCGGTACTGACATGAGCTTCTGAATTGGCGAAGGCGCCACCGCTTCCTCCGAAGCGTCCGAGCTGGGTTTGATGGTCTCAAAGATACTGGCGTGTTTCACCCTGGCAAAGTTGTTGAAAATCTCCGCCTTCTTGCTCAAGGCGGTGTGCGCCGCCACTGCTTTGCTGGACAACGGAATAGCGCCCGTAGTCCGCAGGTATTCTGGAAATACGAAACGCAGCAGGCCACCTTCCAGCCGCAACAGCGCGACTTCGGTGTACTGCACGCGAAAGATCTTGGCCAGAACCATGCACAGATCCATCGCCGAGACACCCTCGCCCAACACAGATTCCAAAGGGAGGAGATTCTCAGGAAGGACAATTTCTTCCGTCAGCCCGTGATTCTTGTCTTGGGTCATAATCGCCACGCAGCCTCCGTTGTGTACGAAGCAACTTAGACTCTATCGCACTTTCCCTACCACACGGTACTTCCCAAAGTAACGGACCGGACACCCGTAAGTCTTGTGTTTTCAGCAGGGAGCTAAACTGAAGTCGTTGTCCCAGCATGAAAAAGGAAGGTTTTGGCACGCCACAAACCATCAAGTCGCTGACAGTTTTTGTCAGATGCACCACGGCTTGAGGCTCTCAAAGTCTTCGGCCATCGCGCCATTTCGCCCCGGCTACAAAGTCATTTACACTTCCGGCTATGAATAACCCGACGCAGCCCAACGTGAAGCTAACGAACGACCCCGACTACCGCGAAAACTATGCCAACAGCGTGCAGATGCGGGTCAATATCTGGGATTTCTTTCTCGTCTTCGGCACCCTGCAGCAACAGACCGAGAGCCAGGTTGAGATCAAGAACTTCCAGGGAATTTACCTCAGCCCGCAGCAGGCGAAGGCGTTGCTGGGACTTCTGCAGCAGAACGTGGGTGGTTACGAGAGCGCTTTTGGAGAGATTAAGCTCGACCCGCGCATGGGGCCGCAAGGACCTGTGCACTAAAGCCGGAGCTCGCCTTCGAGCAACTTGCTTCGTCTCTGCGTTCGTATAGCCCACAATGGCGAGAGAGACGTTCGAAACAACGCCTCTACGAGTTGCATTTCCAGAAAAGGTGAGTTTCTAGGAATAGTTCCACGGATAGAATGACTGCTCCCATGCGCCCTTCCAGTCCGCATCCGGCGGTTTTGTTCGCGGTGATCTTCGTTGCGGTTTTTCTACTGCACGTTCCGTTGCTGCAGCTTCCTTATTTTTGGGACGAAGCCGGATATTACGTTCCCGCTGCCCGCGACCTCCTGCTGACGGGAACTCTGATTCCGCACACGACGGTATCGAATGCTCATCCCCCGCTGGTGTTGGCCTGGATTGCGTTGTGGTGGAAGTGTGTAGGTTACGCGCCCGTGGTGACGCGCTCGGCCCTGTTGATGGTGGCTGCATTTTCGCTGCTCGGAGTCTTTCGACTTGCCGAGCGCGCTGCGAATACGCAGGTGGCGATAGCCTCCGCACTGTGTACGGCGCTATATCCGGTTTTCTTCGCGCAGAGTTCGTTGGCTCAAGTGGATCTGGCAGCGGCGGGACTCACCTTCTGGGGCCTGTGTGCTTCTCTCGAGGATCGTCCTTTCGCTGTCGCCATCTGGTTTTCGCTGGCAACTGTCGCGAAAGAAACTGCGATTCTCGCGCCGATAGCTTTGGCGGGCTGGGAAGTTCTGCTCCTCGTGGCACCCAAGTGGGATGCACTGCTCGGGCGGTGCGCCGCCGCGGATCGAGAACCAGGAGCGCGCTTCACACGACGCATACTGCCGCTAATCGCCCCGCTATTTCCTCTGACCCTTTGGTACGCCTATCACTACGCGCGGACCGGATACGTCTTCGGCAATCCGGAGTTTTTCCGCTACAACGTCGCGGCAACCCTCAGTCCTTTGCGATTCCTGCTGGCCCTGGCCTTGCGCATTTGGCAGGTCTTCGGCTATCTGCATTTGTGGTTGCTGACGCTGGGTATGTTGCTAGCCATGCGTCTTGCTCCCGTGAAAGATTCCGGGACCGAGCGCGCGCGCATCTCCATCCCGGTGCAGATGATATTTCTCGTGGTGGTTGCAGCTTATGTAGTCGCCATGGCGTTGATCGGGGGTGCGGTTCTGGCGCGCTACATGCTGCCAGTTGTGCCTCTGGTCATCATCGTCGGAGTGTCCACCCTGCGCAGGCGGCTGCGGTACTGGGTCGCAGCCGTCGTGGTGGTTGCGGTTGCATTCGTGACCGCGTGGTTCTGGAATCCGCCTTATGGATTTTCGCCGGAAGACAATCTCGCATATCGCGATTACATCCTTCTTCACCAGGATGGAGAGCGCTTTCTCGAAGCGCGTTATCCGATGGCGCACGTACTCACAGCCTGGCCTGCTTCGGATGAACTGACCCGCCCCTGGCTCGGTTACATAACCCGCCCGGTGCAGGTTGTGCGCTCCGAAGACTTTTCACTGGAAGAGGTTCTCTCCGCTGCGGAGTTCCGCTCACACTTTCAGGTCGCGTTGCTGTTTTCGACGAAGTACGATCCTCCCCGTCCGCTGCTGGAGCGTTCGAAGGTTTGGGAGGACTTGAAGCGCAGGTTCTTCGGCTTCCATCGCGATTTGCCGCCGGCTGCAGCGGCGCGGATTCTCGGCGGGCGAGTTGTGTTTTCAGAAGAACGCAAGGGGCAGTGGATCGCCGTGATTGAGATGGAGGAAAGCGAAATATTGAATGCCGACGGAGAACTCGATACGATTAGGGATTTTTTGCGGCAGCCTCCACCTTTGTACGGAGCTCCTGCAGTAATTTCAGGTCGGGCCCGCTAAGGCCATCGTGCATGCGAACTGATCCTCAACTATTTCCGCGCTCAGGCCCCCGTAAAGAAGGGCAATCAGGGAGGGCTGCCACTGGGCCTACCTGAGGCGGCTTCGAAGATTGTGTTTGTCTGCTCCGATATGTGGGAACCCTACCTAAAACGCCCGGCCGGCAAGTATTGCTAGTTGTTTTCGCCGGGATTCCTGGCCGTTACGGGATTGCGCCGGTTGATCGCGTTGCCCTCGGGAACGACCGCTAAGGATCTTGCCTATCAATGTCGGCTATCATCAGACTATGAAAAAGATCGACATCGACGCGAATCGAGGGCGCCAGACGCGTTGAGAACCGCGGGGTCACCGGCATTTGTCGAACAAACTTGGAGCAAAAGTGTATGAGCGATACAGCCATCTTGATCTCCGCGTTGGAGACCGCCCCCGGAGTGATCATTCCTCTGATCCGGGAGGTGCCGCCGCAGAATCTGAAGCGTCGTCCGAGCCCCACAAAATGGTCGGCTTACGAGCACGCCTGTCACCTTGCGCAGTCTGATGCTCCGTTTCTCGCACGGCTCGATATGATCTTGTCGACACCGGCACCGTATATTAAGACGATAGTTAATTCTCCCGAAGTGGAAGCCGGCTCGCTGCTCGAAATAGATCTGGACGAAAGGCTCGACGCGTATAGACGCGAACGGGCCGCGCTCGTCAGAAGACTGAAGAAGCTCTCGCCAGACGAGTGGCAGAAAACGGCGGAGCACGAGGCGTTTGATCATTATTCGGTATGGATCATGTTCCGGCATCTGCTGAATCACGAGATGCTGCATGCCTACAGGATCGAAGAGCTGCTGCTCAAGAAGGATTGGGATTAGATAAACTCTTTCGTTGGTAGGCCAGCAGGGCTAGCAGCCCGTGCTGGAAGTATCGCTCGGGCTTGATACTCGACAAACGCGTCATTCTGCCGATTGTGCCGCAAACTCTCGTGTAACGCCCTAGCGTTTAGCGGAGAGGGCGAACTAGTGGCCTGTCGCAGTGAATGGGTTACTGCGGATGCGTCGAGTTGTGTGGGAGTGCTTCCACCGAATGGGTCGGGCATTTGCGGAGTAGGCGTTGATATATCGGCGGAGCTTTCGCGCCAGGTCGGAGACTGGAGTGAAGACGCCGCGTGCAATCACGTCACGCTCAATCTTTGCGAACCAGAGTTCAACCCGGTTGAGCCATGAGGAATAGGTTGGGGTGAGGTGAAAGGATAGGCGGGGATTGTGCTCCAGAAACGGCCGCACGAGCCTGGTCTTGTGGGCGGAGAGATTGTCGAGAATGATGTGGATCTTCTGGCGGGGTGGGCACAGGGCAACGACTTTCTTCAGAAAGGTAATGAAGTCCTGACTGG